>BNJS01000612.1_pt1 | contig 170139 bp, 270 predicted proteins | sample 8540461 | NCBI WGS metagenome assembly BNJS01 (sample SAMD00202454, study PRJDB9452) | human saliva metagenome | isolation source: human saliva | place: Japan
TTCCCCTGTAAAGCCATACGCAGCGTCCTCCCAAATAAGACGCCGCCCTGAAAAATATAGCGGCAAAAGATAGAAAATCAGCACAAACAAAAGATGCCAAATGATGGAGCCGGTCACCATGCCAATCCCAATACTGACACAGTAATTAGAATCGCCAATAAAATCATAGCTATCCCCCAACACACAATCTCGGCAATCTTCGGCTCTTCTTTTGACTGTTTGAGCAATCCCCAGCGACAGCAAAATATTAAATAAAAGCGGCGCAGGCACAAAAATCAGCCCAGACAAGAACTGGCTGAAGTAAAGCTGCATTTTTGGTTGCCGGCAGACTTAAATCAAAAGGCTGTCCCGTTATCGGTTTTCAAAAATGATACAGTGCCACACCGGTTGCAATCGGTACCAAAAAGATAAAAGGCTCCGTCGCTAAGGAAAAGGTATCGTAGGTGTATGTCGCTTTATTATATTGTAATAGTACTAAGGGATAGCGTAAAAACAGATACACTGCCCACAGCAAGAAAACAGGGGCATACATCTTGATGTTATTTTTCAGTAAAGCTTTTTTTACAAAAAGGATATTTTTGGTTCATACCCCTCACCTCCAATTTCGTAAATAAAGATTTCTTCTAAAGCTAAGCGGAATAAAGTCAATAAATAGCGGCCGGTAAGCGGCAAAAGCCTGCTCGATTTCCTCTTCTTTGCCCCGCAGCACAAAGGAATGTACTCTGCCAGCATGGTTGCTTTTCATCACCTTAAACGGAAGAGACGCCGGATTGATTTGTGTTTGTTCCTCGGCAAATGCCATTTGCACCTTATGAATATCGCCCTTTAGGTCGTCCAGCTCCCTCTCAGTAAAACTCTGCCCTTATGCAAAATCCCAACGGTATCGCAAATGTCCTCCAGCTCCCGCAAATTGTGCGAGGACACTAATACTGTCATCTGCCGGCTGCTTACGTCTTGCATCAGCAGCGACCAAATCTGCCTGCGCATCACCGGATCCAAAGCCATCGACCGGCTCGTCCAAAATCATCACCTCCGGTCGGGTGCAAATCCCCATCCATAGAGCGGTTTGCTTTTTCATACCTTTAGAAAACTGATTGATTCGTTTCTTCTCATCCAATTGCAATACTTCCCGTACCTTATGATATCTTTCCCAGTCAAAATCCGGATAAATGCCGGCATAAAACTTCGCCATTTGCTTAGGAGAGTACATGAAAAGAAAAACAAATCATCCGGGACATAAAAAGATTTTTGTTTCATTTCCGGATTGTCGATAAATATCCTGCTCCAGCATTTTAATTTCGCCCTGCTCCTGCCGAAAAAAACGCCCATTATCGTTTTTATCAGCGTAGTTTTTCCGGAACCATTTGCCCCGACTAGCCCATAGACCGATCCTTTTTATCGACAAATCGACTTCCGACAGTGCTGTAAAATCACCATATTTTTGGTAACGCCCTTTATTTCAATCATGGCTCTCCTCCTTCTGCACTCGCTCCAAATAGCTGCAAAACTCTCGTCCCTGCTTACTCCCAGCCGGTAAGCCCTTTCCACCAGAAGCGGCAATCTCTTTCAATGCCTGCTCCTGCTGCTCCTTAACCTTCGCATTTTTAGCTCCATAATATAATTGCCCTTGCCCGGTAAACTGTAGATAAATCCTTCCCTGCTCCAGCATTCGAAACGCCTTATGAATGGTGTTGGGGTTGATAATCAGCTCCGCTGACAGCTCCCGCACCGAAGGCAATTTATCGTTTACTTGCAAACTGCCGCTAATCACATCGTTTTTAACGCTTTGCACAATCTGCAAATACAGCGGTATTCGGCTTTTAAAATCCACCTGAATCATACCTGCCTCCTTTTTGACTCAGTATCTCCCATCGCATAATCGAAGCTATTTGTTTTTGTCTGTTATATCTGTTATAGCTGTTATATATGTGATAGTACAGTTATTGTACTAAAAAGAAAATTGTTTGTCAAGCCTTTTTCTAAAAATATTTTTCTATTTTCCTTTCCTTTTTCCCTATGTTTCAGGGAGATTTTTATTTTAGACTTTATCTGCTATTTCCACTAACCTTGCCCTTCCGGTACAGAAATTCAGGTGCTGCCAAACCGTTTTAGCGAAACTTTTTCTTTCCGACTGCCGGCTTAATCAAATTTACTATTTGCTTTTTGCGCAAAAGCGTTATAATAGAAATGGTCATCTTTGTTAGCGGAAACGATCGGAGGAAGGAATGATTACAATTCAGAAGTTGCAACCAAAGCGCAATGGCGAATTTGCGCAACTTTGCCAATCAACTTTATAAGGAAAATCCCTACTATGTACCGGAGCTTCCCGGCGATGTGATAGAAACCTATTCTAAGGATAAAAATCCGGCTTATGATTTTTGTGAAAGCATTTGCTTTTTAGCGTATGAGATGCTTATCCGGTCGGACGAATTGCCGGTATTATCAATCACAAAAGCAATGAAAAATGGCGCTATCCACATTGCCGCTTTTCTCATTTTGATTTTTGGATAATCCCGATATTTCAGCCGCTCTGATTCAAGCCGTTAAGCAATGGGCAGCCGGAAAAGGTATGACGCATATCAAAGGTCCCTTGAGGCATGACGGATTTGGATCATCAGGGTATGTTAATTGAGGGCTTTTGATGAACTGGATATGTTCATTACGTTTTTATAATGCTCCTTATTATATTACTCATATGCAGCGACTCGGCTTTGTCAAAGATGCCGACTGGATTGAACACCAGACTATGCTGCCGGCGGCAGATGATTCGAGGCGGGAGTTCATTCCAAGCTGGCGGCTAAAGTGGCAAAAACGGCATAACTTTAAGCTCCTGCATTTCCGTCACAAAAATAAACTGGTTAAAGAATGGGGCAAAAAGATTTTTGAGCTTTTACAATTCTTCGTATGCTCCGCTTTATGGCGTCAGCAGTGTAACAGACCGGCAGGCAGAATATTACATCAAAACCTTCCTGAGTTTTGTTAATCCCGATTTTATCAAGCTGGTCGTCAACGCCGATATGGAGCTGATTGCCCTCGGCATTGCTTTGCCGTCCTTATCGAAGGCTTTGCAAAAATGCGGCGGTAAGCTCTTTCCATTCGGGATTTTTACCCTGCTAAATGCGATTCATCATAATGACACTTTAGATCTTTACTTAATTGGTGTTCAGCCGGAATATCAAAACAGCGGCGTAAACTCGCTCCTGATGGACGCCATTTTAAAAAGAATGTGATAAGTATCACATCACCATTGCCGAAAACCGGCCCGACTCTGGAAGAAAACCTAAAGATTCAGGCCATGTGGAAGCATTTGACAAACGCCAGCATCGGCGGCGGCGTTCTTGGATTAGTGAAATATAAACCCAAATCAAAAAGGAGTTTTCATGTTAAAATTATTTTGTTATTACGGTTGTTGCGAGCACAACGGACATCACGAGCACCATCATGCAGCAGATGAGGACTGCGGCTGTGGTTGTGGTCATTCTCACGATATGGACGAGTACGAAGAAGAAATGGCTTGCGGTTGCGGGTGCGGCTGCGGAGATGATGAACATGGTTGCGGTGATGGCTGCGGCGACAGCTGCGGCTGTGGCTGCGGCGGACATCAGCAAGCAGTTTTTGATTAGTTTTGATGACGGCACAGAATGTGAATGTCCGGTTTTTATCATTTTTTGATGTCAATGAACAGGAATACATTGCCCTGTATCATCCGGAACGGCAAAAAGCCTTGCTTTATCGTTTCAAGGAGGATTCGGACGGCATTTTCTTAGAAAATATTGACGATGAAGAAGAGTTCGATTTTGTCGCCAACGCTTTTCAGGGCTTACAAAAATAAACGAGAATAAAGAAAAAACGAACCGCCGAAAGAGCAAACGCTTTTCCTTGGCGGTTCTTATTTGATATCTTCCTGCCTTTTTCATACTGATCCGCTAACGCAGATTTTTCCGCTTCGGCGTATCTAACACCTTTGGCTATGGGTATTACTTTTTTAATCCATCCACGACATATCGCCGGGATTTTTTTGGAACTTTTGCAGCTTACGCAGCGAGCTTTCCTCGATATAATTTTTCCTCAATCGCTGCCTCGACCAGTTCCTCACAATTACTCAGCGTATAATACTCTACTCCGGCGTCGGCAAACGCCTGTTTTGCCTTATCCAAACTGTAGTAAAAATCGCCACCAATCCCAGCACTTCACAGCCTGCTTCTCTGGCTGCTTCTACTGCCTGTAAGGGACGAGCCGCCGGTCGAAATCAAATCTTCCACTACCACCACTTTCATTCCCGGATAATAATAGCCTTCTATTTGTTTGCCCTTGCCATGCTCCTTGGCTTTGGAACGAATATAACCGGTCGGCAGCCCCATTTCCCACGCACAAATCGAGGGCGTGCGGAATACCGGCTGTGGCAGTCCCCATCAGGGATTCGCACTGCGGGAACTTTTCTTTGATGATACGAACCATTTCCCGAATAACAGCTGCTCTTTCCTCCATATGAAAGCACCAGCCGATTATCACAATAAATCGGCGACTTGATTCGAGACGCCCTAAGTAAAGGCTGCTCCGGCGACAAACTAACCGCTTTTAATCTTTAATAGGTTTTTGCAATTTCTTTCATCTTATTCTCCTAAAAATCTTTTTTAATTTGCCGATAGGTTGCTACCGGATTGCCGGCTTTTGGTAATCGGACGTCCCACCACAATATAATCCGAGCCTAATTCTCTTGCCATCTGCGGAGTTACTACCCGAGCCTGATCTCCCACTTCGGCATCTGCCGGCCGAATTCCCGGTGTAACCGTAATAAAATCTTCTCCCAAAGTATCCTTAATTCGCCGTACTTCCAGTGCCGAACATACCACGCCGTCTAAGCCGCTGTTTTTGGCGTTTTTGTGCATAGGATAAGACAACATCTTCCATGGGCTCTGTAATCAACAGCTCCTGCCGCAGCGTATCTGCACTGGTCGAGGTCAACTGCGTAACTGCAATCAAAAAGCGGTTTCGTTTCTGCCGCTGACTTCTTAATCTCCTCTGCTGCCGCCTGCATCATCTTGCTGCCACCGCCGGCATGCAGATTCATAACGTCCGCTCTAAGTTCAGGCAGGACTTTGTTGCTCCGGCTACGGTATTGGGAATATCATGAAACTTCAAATCCAAAAACACCTTATGCCCCCTGCCGCTTGATGGTTTTCTACAATAGACGGACCCAGCCGCATAAAAGCTCCATGCCAATCTTTACAAAAATCGGCTCGTCAAACTGTGCCGTAAAGGCAAGCGCCTGTTCGGCACTGGGGAAATCAGAGCCACCATTACATCTTTCGCATTGATTTGATTCATTGCCATTCCTTCCTATTTCATAATATGGATATCCCTATGCCAGACCGGTATAGAGATATCCTTTTGTTTCGATTTTATTTAGATTCTTTTTCCAGTTCTGCTTTTTAAATCCTCACATCCTTTTTACCCAGCAGCGCAAACATATTTTTCTTATATGCCTCTACACCCGGTTGATCAAAGGGATTAACTCCCAGCAGATAACCACTGATTGCACACGCTTTTTCAAAGAAATAAATCAACTGTCCCAGATGAAAGGCGTCTAATTTTTCAACATGAATCAACAGATTCGGCGTGCCGCCGTCTAAATGAGCTAATAAAGTTCCCTCAAAGGCTTTTTCATTGACAAAGTGAAAGCCATGACCGCTCAAATAATTCAGCCCGTCCAAGTCCTCGGTTTCCTTGCCAATCGTCATATCCGCTGCACTATTTTTCAATATGAATAACGGTTTCAAACAAATCCCGCCGTCCTTCCCTGAATGTATTGTCCCATAGAGTGCAAATCCGTTGAAAAATGCACCGCTGCCGGGAAAAATACCTTTTATGATTTTTGCCCTCAGACTCGCCGTAAAGCTGTTTCCACCACTCGGCAAAGAAAAAACAGCACCGGCTCATAATCTACTAAAATCTCGGTTGTCTTGCCCTTATTGTATAAGATATTTCGAGCCGCTGCATATTGATAGCACATATTTTTGGGAAAAATCGGCTTTTCCCATATTCGGCTTGACCTGCCTGTGCTCCCCGCATCAGCTCCTCAATATCAATGCCGCTGACTGCAATCGGCAAAAGTCCGACTGCCGTTAGGACCGAGTATCTGCCCGCCAATATCATCGGCAATCACAAAGGTTTCATAGCCTTCCTTATCCGCTAAGCCACGCAGTCCTCTCGCCTTATCCGTAGTTGCAAAAATCGGCTGGCAGCCTCCTCTTTACCGTATTTTTCTTCCATCCAGTTTTTCAGCACCCGAAACGCAATGGCAGGGTTCCGTTGTTGTACCGGACTTCGAGATGACATTTAAGCAAACATCCTTCCCTCCAAAAAGTCAGCCAGCTGTTTCAAATAACTGCCGCTGATATTATTGCCGGCATATACGATTTGCGGTGTCTGGCGTTTTTCTTTGGTCTGCCAGTTATAAAAATAATTATTCAGTGCATCAATCACTGCCTTTGCTCCCAAATACGAGCCGCCGATACCGATTACCACCAGCACATCTGCCTTTTCCTGAATCCGACGAGCCACTTCTTTTATTCTGGCAAATTCTTCCTTGTCATAATCTGTCGGCAAGTCCAGCCAGCCTAAAAAGTCATTGCCTGCTCCATTTCTCTCTGTCAGCTGAGTGTATTGCCGCCATTGTCAGTGCTTGCATTTTTCCCAGCTCGCTTGCGTCAATTTCCGCTTTTGGAATAGTCAAACCGTATTGCCATCCGTTCCTCCTCTGTACTTTTTGATAGTTACCAGTTACAAAATATTTTTATTCTATAAAATATGAGCAGGCAGATAAGCCGAGTTCTGTCGTGAACGATCATCTATCTGGCTTTACCGTTGCCGGTAAAATCTGGCGACCCTACCCTAAACCTGGCGGGCGCGTACGGTTTTGCTTTGGTCTTGCTCCGAGTGGGGTTTACATATGCCCTCGCTGTCGCCGGCGAGGCGGTAAGCTCTTACCTTACCTTTTCCATCCTTACCTTATTTTGTATAAGGCGGTTTATTTCTGTTGCACTATCCTTGGAGTCGCCTCCACCGGACGTTATCCGGCACTCTTGCCCTCGCGGAGCTCGGACTTTCCTCACCGAAAAACGGTGCGATCGTTTTTGCCTACTCACGATTTATTTTTATTTTTGATGCCGGTGGTGCAGGTTTTTTACTTTCTTTTTGTGAAAATATCTTGCCTTGCGACCGGCACTAGCTACTAGCCTCGCCTTTTGCTGCCGGCGCGAGCCGTCTGCTGAACCAGTTTTTCTACTTTTTCTGTTTTCGCTATTTTTAGCGCTCGCCATGGGCGGTGCCGGCTGTTTCAAATGAGATTCTGATTTTTGAATAACTGATTCGTTTTCTTTTGCCGTTCCGCTTGTTTTTCAGTTTTGCGGCTGGTTGCTTTTTCACCTGCGGCGACTGCTACTGTTGTCCGGCTTGCTTTTCCGGTTTTTCCTTTTTCCCTTTTGGCAGCCGATTGCCCGTTTGGATAAACGCCCTGTTCCTCTAAACCTTTTCGTCCAGCCATTTGTAAAATTGATAATGGTGTATAACTCTCTTGGTTTTGCTTTGTCTTGTTTTTCCTGTTGTCCTTGCTTGGCTATATTCGCCTGTTTCGCCTTGATTTATCCGGCTTGTCTTTTCCTGCAGTGGCCTGCTCCTGTAGCCCTGCCGATTCCGGCAAAAGTGCTCGTCCGGCGGTTCGAGATAATGCTAAAGAGTCTTTTTCGGACTTTCTTCCCTTTTTAGTCAATTCCTCTTTGCGCTTGGTTTCCCTTTTTCGCTTGGGGCGCCGCTCCGGTGCTCCCGTCCGCTTTTGCCGGTTTGATTCTTGTGAGCTTATCTGCACTTGCAAATCTACCTGTCCGGCTGTTTGCGGTGCTATCACTAAATCGTCTTGCTGATTTTTGGGAGCTTGTTGCACTTTTTGTGCTTGTTTCACTGTTGTGGCTGTTGTAGCTCTTGTTTTTCTCTGTTTTTCCGGTTGTTCTTGTTGCGGCTTACTCTTTTTCTAAAGCTTGCCTTTTCGGCGACTCGCGGATTGATTTTGCTTTCTTCCGCTTTTTAAGCGTAAAGCTCCCCTTTTTCGGCTTTTTCCCTTAATTTTCAGTAAAAGTCTGGTGTGGGGTGTCCTTTCCCCAGCTGAACTGTTTTCTGTTTTTCTATTTTTCTGTTATTCTCGTTTTTCTGTTGTCCCCTGTTTTTCAGGTTTCTCTTTTTTTCTCTTTTTCTGTCTCTGTTTCTGTTGACTGGTTTCCATTCTTTCTGTTTTTCCGGTTTTTCGGGTTTCTCCGACTCCTGCCAGCTTTTATCGACCATTACTCCCTCATAGGGAAAACTTATCAATATTATCCGGCAGAATGAACCTGCGATAAATAAGGGATAGCATTTTCGCCAGCACAAAAGCCACAGCCATTAAAGCAGCTTCCCACTGAATATAAAACACCATCGAGGCGTCCCTGACCACTCCGGTGGTAAAAACACTAGTCCCCAATAAAAAGAACTCCCGCCAGTCCAATGAAGCCCTTTTCACTGAAAACGCCGCAAATAAATGCCTAAAAACAGCAATCCCGCTGCTCCGCCCAGTATCAGGGCAACAAACTGCTTTCCTGAAAGCCCTAAGGTCAAAAAGCTGTAAGACTAATATACCCTCCAAAAAAGCACCAGCCTTGATGATTGTACTTATTGGTATAAACAACGGACTGCCTCAGCAGAAGTACCGATATTAAAATCCACAGCAAGGCTGACACCGGTACTTTCAAAAATAACCGGTAGCCACATCGCAATCATCAGCAGCAAGCTCAAGAAATTCGTACCGTAATTTTTGAAATGCTGATCCCATTGCTTGGGAAAAATAAATCCGCATCCAGTGATAAAAAAAGCCGCCTTGTGAATTTTTCTATCAAAATATAATTCCTAACACAAAGGGCAGGCTAATTAGTTCCAGAGCAAAGTTTAAGCGAACCTGCTGATAATTAAAGGTATTTAGTTCCAGCACCAAGGCGGATGCCATAATATATGCCGATAATCATTCGACCATTTTCGGAATAAAGCTGTCTCGTAGAGTTCGGCGACCGCTTGCGTAAAGGCAACTGCTGCCTGCTCGTGATTCAAAAATCTGCACCGCCAGACAGCATATCGCCACTACCGGAATATATACCGAATGTCCGATATTTTCTAAGAGCTGTAACCGGAACAAAAAGATACAAGAAACCGGCAGCCAGCATTGCCCAAATCAAAACCTGCGTTTTCGATCGCTTGTTTTGCTTCATAACCTATTATACGCCCCCAACTTACTCAAGGGCCAAAAACCGAATCCACACCCGACCGTCAATCTGCTCCCGCTTAACGCGCCAAAATCACGACTGTCATAGCTCATGCCCCGATTATCGCCCATGACAAAATACTGACCGGTCGGAACCGTTATCGGATACTGGATACTATCTTTGGCATATGTCGGCTTTTTGAGCATAGTCTTCTGCCAATTCCTCGCCGTTAACAAACACTCTTTCCCATCATGAATATCAATTTCATCTCCCGGTACGCCAATTACCCGCTTAACCAAACGAGTGTTGCCTTCTCGGTGCGAAAACATTTTCGCTGCCATATCCTCGTACAGACGAGCCACCCGAGCAATCACTGAGACGGATCCACCGGATCTTTTGATAAATACAATAATATCACCGGCTTTCCAGTGCTCCCAAAGGTATAGCTCACTTTTTCTACAACCAGCTGGTCGCCGCCAATCAGCGTTGTTTCCATGGAGCTTTGGCGAACCTGCGATAGGGTAAAAACAAATATATTTCAAAAATTGGTAATCACTAAGGCAATCACAATCACCTTAACCAAATCCAGCATTTTCCTTTTTCCATTAACCTTTTTCCTCACCCTCTAAAAAACAGGTGCGGAGTCCTGAACTGCGTTCGGTTTTTCTTCTTCTGCCGGACGCACAAAATCTTGAGACTTTTTCGTTGTCCATATTCACCTCTTACATTTATTTTATGGCAGCCTTATTTTTCATCTTTTTGACATTATACTACATCAAATCTACAAATGATTGCCATTCTTTGCCACTTTTCCTTTACAATCCCTATGATTCCATTTTATAACAATATATTAATTACATCGTCTTTTGCAATTATACTACATCGTCAATTGATATACTAAGCTAAACTAACAAAAATCTCCGTTCTGTATCTTGATCTTCAATTTTACTTTTCCTTTTTTTGCATACTCCATTCTATAAATAGTAAAATAAAGTGTCCGTAAAACAAAAATCATAAAAATTATTGTTTGATGCAAGATGGACATAAAATAGAGGCTTATATTATGAACGATGAAAAAGTACGAGTAGCGATATATATAAGAGTTTCTGTGATACATCAAATCGACAAAGGATTCTCTGCCGATGCAACAAAAAGAGACCGCCTAAAAACATTGTATTTTTTAAGCAATCTCTTTTCTTACATTTGTAATATTCTGTGTCAAATTACAAGCATAACTTATCAGGCATGTTTAAGTTTAGCATCAAAATCTTACATTTGTAAAATTATCTTTTAGGAATTATACTACATCATCAGTTTATATACAAGTCAAAATCCATATCGCAGTGTCTGCATCTTTCCAAATCCTGCTCCTTCTTTTTGGAAATGGCAAAATTAACAATCGCCTGCAATTCTCTTGCGGTAAGTCCGGTAATTTATCCATATCCAGCTTTTCTCTTTTAATTCCAGCTCTGTTTAACTCGATCTTGATAATATTTCATATCACCATCATAATCATACATTTTCCTCCTTCCTTTTTCAAAATCTTAACTTCATGTCCGGTGTATGCCCGCTGCCTTTTATTGACAGCGGGCGATGAATCTATCCGAATTAGCTCTGCACATATCCCTAAAAGCCCTGCCGCTCTTGTATCAACAGTATTTAGTTTTTGCTCCTTTCTTTGTGCTTAGGTTAATAGATACCTATATTACTTTTTAATGTCTCATCCTACTCCTAAAAATAGTTTTTCTTTGTTTCAAACTAATCAAAACTTTCGTTTCCGACCACAATATGGTCGAGAAACGAAAAATGTCAATAAACCTTGCCGCCTCGTCAATCCGTTTTGTCAAAAGAATATCTTCCTGAGAAGGTTCCGGATCGCTACTTGGGTGATTGTGCCAAAATAATGCTTGTAGAACCGCAAATTAAGGCTTTCATCAGTATTTCTCCGGAGAAACCAAGGCACGATTTACCGTTCCATCGTGAAATCTCGAATATTCCAATACTATTATTTTTGTGTTCAGACATATCAAATACATGATTTCTTCCGTTTCAAGATGATGATTGGAAAACTTATCTTTCATGATTTTGGCGATACTTTTTGGAGAATCAACCTTAGATAATTCATATTCCTCATTAAACTCTGAAACCAATTGTGGCAACATCTTATCATTAAATAAAGTTTTGTGTTTCCTAATTTCCATATACAGCAGCTCCTCCATTTCTGATCTATGTTTTTATAGATTGTTTTGACGACTATACTATATCTGGATTTTTCCATTTGTCAATAGTTGTTTTGGAATTTTTCCATTTGTTTTACTATAATCTAAATTCGATATACTATACTATATACTATATATACTATATACTATATACTATATACTATATATACTATATATAATATATACGGTTTACGGTTATGTACTGTTACTGTAACCGTTACTGTAACTCGTTACTGTAAGCGTTACATAATTTATGTTTTCTTTTAATTCTATAAATAAAGGCTTTTCCTGAATGTGTACATTCTATTTATGATTTTCCCTATTTTTAAGACATAATATTTTTAATCTTTTTAGATTCAGTGATTCAAGAAAAATGAAAGTGTAACCGTTACTGTAACCGTTACTGTAAGCGTTACATTTTCATTTTAGATTTTTGGCTATTTTTATTTGGTAAATTAATTTAATTTTTCGAAATGCATCAATTAAAAACTATGCTTTGTAAACCTGTTTTTAGCTTTTTACCGTCATTAATGCCTTTCGTGGTATGTTTATATAGAAAAATCCGAAGCAGCATTTTTGATATTTTTCATCATAACAGACATCTTTGTTTTTGTAAATATTTGCTATTGACACCGGCTTGTGTTGGCGTATAAGTAATAACCCCAGTTGCCAAAAGTGCAATAAAAAGCAACAGCTTTTTATACTGTTGCTCAATGATTTTTAAAGTTTTAATTGTTTTTAAACCTTCTTCGTAGTATACTTACTTCGCAAGCGGTAGGTGAGTACCGCCTGCGAGACTAGCTCTCTCTAATTCTGCATATTGAGAGAGCTTTTCATTTGTCTTTTCAGCCTCTTTAATAACTTTGCCAATTACTTCCTTTGCCTTCTCGATATTTCCGCTTTCAATCAGAGCCTGCAAGAGTAAAGCAAAGTTAATAATTCTAACCTTGTCATATCATCCATTCTATCTCCTTTCTGTCCCTTACCGACTAATTTGGTCAGATGATTGTTTGTCTATACTCACACTCTGATGGATTAGTTATAATTTGTCAATAGTGAAAATGCATTTAAAAAGAGCAGCGATTTTGCTCCACTGCTCTTTTTCTATTCCGATTTTAACTCTGGAAGCCCGGCTGCCAGAAGTTAACAAAGACAATGCCCAGCTAAAGGCTGATGAACTTACCACGGCTGTCCAGTTGACCTCATTCATTAATGCCGATGTCCCGATTGTTGCCACGGCTGTTTGAGCCACTGTTTTAATCGCTCTGATACCCGCCGCTTTCACCATTGTTTTTGTCGATATTCCTGTGCCTCCTTTTTGCATGGTAATTTTGATACATACGATGCAGCATTGCTGCACCCATCGTTCTTGTTACTGCTCCATTTGGATTGGTCCCATCTACAATTCCTTTTTGCTTCGCCCACTCCCACGCTTCTTTCGCCCAGTCAGGAACATCTGTTGGTTCTTGCACTTCCTTCAGCTTGATTTCAATCTTTTTCCAAAAACCGCTCCCCAGCCTAAATCAAGCGTCCGGTGCGGGCAATATTTGCCGCTGAAGTCTTGATGTTTTTGACCTTATCAAGTCCCCAGTTGAACTGTATAAGCAGCATCGCTGCTAACTCTGCTGCGTTGCTTTTCAGCTTTAGGAATAACTCCTTATCGTTCGAAGTGCTACGGCAAATCTCTATACTGATGCCTTGCCTGTTTCCCTTCCCGTTTGTGCCATCGCCTGCGTGCTGACGTTACGGTTAAGCGGCACGCCCTGCACTGCTCTGCTTTCATCAACCGCATAGTGGTACGATGTCGATTTTGGGTTTTTCATCATATACGAAAATTTCCGGACATTGCACTGGCGTCATTCGCCGTATTGTGTATACAATAATTGCGGTTGCATCAGATTGAGTCGCTTTAAGCGGTATTAAATTATCCGGTAAAAGCAATCCCATCAATTTTTATCATCTTCGTCGCCTCCTACCCCATCCTCGTCATCGTTAAAGAGTTCTCCCATCAAGTTTAACTCTGCCTTGTCTTCATCATACTCGATTACATTTGTTCCACCTAACATTTCAATCATACTTACACCTCCAATCCTAACGCTGGCTACTAACGCCATTACTTTGCTCAGGGTAATCGGATCGTCAAATCGTTCCTCGTGTATTGTTATGCCTTGCTTTTAAGTGCGTCAAAGTAGACTTTCGCCCAATGTTCACCAGTTGCAGCCTGTAATGTGCAATATCCGTAAAGCAGCGATATAGCATGGTCATAAACTCCGCACGAGTGATATTATCGTCGTATCGCTTTTTCAAACACCTTAACGCCGTTGTCGTTTGGTAACTATAATAGTTTATCAGCCCAATGAATGCCCCTCTGTTCCACTTTTGATATATCCTTCGCCACCCGCCAACATCCCTCGCAAGGATAGCCATCACTTCGGCTCTTGTGATATTCTTGCTGAAATTCCGTTCGTGCAAAGTAATTCGCTTTCTCCACAAAGCGTAGAAATAGCGGTCAGCCCAACTGACAAGCGTATCGTCAGCAAAGGGCTACATATTCCCAAACTGGAAAAATCATAAGACATCGTGAAAAAATCCTTTGTTGCCCCAGTCAGATGCGAAGCTATTATCACCGTGCCAACAAAGCTTATCGTCATCCCATCCGTAAAGCACCATTGCATAGCTGCCAGCAGCTGTTCTTTATTCTTGTTCGGGAGCGGAACTATGCCGTCATTTTTACGTGGTAAAAGATGTATCAAATCGGGATTGCGATTGCAACTGCCCCAAACTGCACTATCGCCTGCTTAATCTCAGAAATAGTTGCGGGAAACACATAGCGGTCTGCTTTGTGATATCGTGCTTCGCTTAACAGCTTCGGTCTTATCTCGCCGAAAAATGCATCCTTGTTTTGCTTTATGTGTGATACGACCTGGCTTTAATCCAGGGTTTAAATCGTACTGAGATAGGAATACAATTCCATCGTCAACAAGCTTTTTCGGCAGTTTTTAAGTTACTGCCTTCCGCATCAAGCAAAAAGATAAAACTCATTTGGGCGGTTCATCCAAGCCCACCACGGACTGAACGCTGATAGGTCTGTCGATTCGCAAATATTGCGAAATGCTTTTTAATTTCGATAACGCTTGACCAACGCAGCTGCTGGAGCTAAGCTGGTCATATCTTATCCGATTAAGCAAATCCTCAATTTCATTCGGTTTTATGCTTATAAGGAAGTTCTTGCCCTGCTTCCATCAGCACGGGAAAAATCTCTGTCCGTCCTTCTTGACGGGGTGCAATTAAATATTCTTTCCATCTTAATCCTCCCTTACATCCATTTTCATTGATTTCCGGCTCGTACTTGTGTTTTGCACGGGCCCATTCCTGCCGAATTCATAGTAAATAACCAAATTAGCGTGGAAAGTACTCAAGCTGTCGTCTTGTAATGTAGCCTTGTTGCTTTGCAATGTTATAACGATGCAAAAAGCTTATCCATATGCTCGGCTTATATTCCTTATCCCGCTGGATATGATTGTCGTCTTTTTCTGTCAATCTATCAATGCTGCTTTGATACCGTTTAATCATAGCAAAAAGTGATTCTTTTTCTTGCTGCTTGTCGTGTAATTTACAGCCGCTTTTATAAAAATGTTCTAAGGCCTTATACAGCCCTTATAAAGCACTACAAAAACAATTACCTTAGTTCAATGTTAAAGTGTCCAAAAACTCCTATTAAATCCTTCATCATTCGCCACTCTTTTGATTAGGGGCAGCCGTAGCCGCCCCACGCTCCTTAGTCCAGCGTTTTCCGGGATAATTTCCCGCAACGCTTGCTTGTCCGCCTCTGACAACTTCGGATGAGGTTGCGAGGATTTCTTCTCTCGTTGCCTGTTCCGCTTCCATTCTTGCCATAATCGCTCTCTGGAAGATTCTAAGTTTGTGAGCTTTCATTATTTTTCACCTCCCGCTATAAAGTCAGCTAATAACTGGTTAATATCATCAATCGACTGGGCTGTTTTTCTCGCTGTCGGTTAATGGTGTCGCTACTTCCTTTAAAACAATTTTCTTTTTCCACATCGTCCCAATACTCAACGTAATCTATGCCGGGCGTGGGTAGTGGCAGCTCCGGCCGCTCCGACTTCCGCTTTGATTAGTGGTAATTTGTCGGCTGATAGTCAATAATTTTTCCCTGTTTCATCAATTGAAAATGCGTACATTTTTGTTTACCTCCTATCTTAATATTTCAAAGGGAATGGAAACACTCGACCATCTTGTACTATGCTATGACCCGGATTGTATATGTTCCAGCAGGTACCACACCGCAAATGGTTCTGTTATCTCTGCCTTGGTCAAGGCTAAAACTATACCAAAGATTAACCGCCGGATGAATAGATATTTCTATCCGATCACCTTGAAAATAAGCACCTTTTTGTGCTCTGGTAAACTAATATACTATCTTTTTCAAAAAGTGTATTGTGGCGTAGCCGAGTGGTGTGATTAAAGTCAAGTGTTATGCTATCGATATTTGTACGTTTTAAACTCAAATGTTTTTTAATCTTCCTGATATTCCCCGCCATCTCCAACCAGCTCCCCGTGGTGCTGGTCGGTGTCTCTGCCAGTAATGGCGTTGGCGATGATTATTTTCCCATTACTGGCAGATGTAAAAAGCCTGTTCTGCTCTGCTGTAAGCCTCATTTGCCCTGCTTTGTGCCGTAGCTGCTGAGTTTACACCTGTGTAGCAGTTGCTTGTGCTGCTTGTACGGCTGCGGCTGTTGCAAAATGAGCGCTGTCCTTTCCGTCCAGCTTGTCGCTGTCGGCGGCTTTTTCGGTTTTACCAAGCTTATTCTCATTTAGCCACTTTCCTTGGGCTGCTGAAAGTGCCTCAGTCGTACTTGTGCTTGTCAGAGTATCATTGATAGGTGTTTTAGGAATATTGTCAATCATCCCCTTTAATGCAACATCGTTCTCAATAAGCCTACGATGAATAAAATTAAATGTATCAATATGTGCCGGATCGGTAGTCTTCAATTTTAACAACTGATCGGAGAACTGCGGATTGCTTGAATGCTATGATTCGCCATTTTATCACCTCCTAAATAAATCGTCATCAATTCAGAACACCATTTCCCAAATCGGCATCCTTGCCCTTTGGTGCGAAGTTTTTTGATTGCAACCAAGTCGCCTTCTGCATCGTACAAGGCAATCTCGCTGATGTTTTTTTCCTGCAAGCTCATTCGCAGCCAAAACACATTCATATCTGCATTTAACTTCTGATAGCATTTGATGACTTGTGATGGCTTTTTCTGGAAATCTCATGATTAAGTGCTGTTTGTGTTTCTGTCGGCGCCTTAACGGCTCCTCCACTTTCAACGCCTGCATCTCCAAACGCCATTCCGATAATTTTTGGCAAGGCTTTATCTCCAGACCTTGCCTTTTAACATTTTATTTTTGCTTTTTCTTGTAATAACTGCATTTTGCCATCACAGCACCTCCTTATGTTCTTCTGCATTTAATAACTTTAATCCGTCTAATAAATGCTCTCCGTTTAAGATCCAATAATTTTTGTATTGATACCTCTGCACTTGCCATCTCTCTGATCTGCCCCTGATATACCTTTTTATATATATGCTAACTTCATCTTCAAAAGAATATGGTACTTTTGTTTCCTACCCTGCATATTTGTCAGAACGAATCTTTCCTTACCAGATATACTTAGTTCTATGTGATACCAAAGTTTATACAACAACGCTACTCCAGAAGGTTTAATCGACAATGTACGTCCAAGCGATGGATCCATTCCGTCAACATCAACTTCCGGCATCGTAATTAATATTGTAGCCGGTCTATCCTCCGGCTCGGTGTAAGCAATGTTATTTGTGTCCCAAAGCAAAAAATAGACTTCATTATGTCGTCATAGGTACACTCCGAATTATTCTTTAACACCTTGTGCTTAATAATTTTTTTGTATTCTTCATCAGAAACAACAAAGTCTTTTTCTTTTTAGTATTTCATAAGCTTCCTTTCTGCTTACGCTTGCAATATCGCCTAAATAGTCGAGGTTTTTGCCGGATGACGATTCCAAGTCCGTCAGTTTATCTACTTCCGAAAAAAACGGTAATCAACTCTTGCATCTGTTTTTGCAAAAGCTGAAATCAATACTTCTATTTTTCCCTTATGTTGGAACTGATTAGGCAAATCGTCAATCCATTCTTTCTTCAAGCTAATCTCACCGATTTAACAACACCTCTATTCTGCCGTTTTGATATTTCTGCTATCTGTCTATGCGAAACATTGATGTTCTTTTCTGTGTATTCAGCACTTGACGGGATATGTTCTGCCGAAGTCGATGTTGCAACAAGTATCTTAATATGCTCAACTCCTGATACGTAGCGGTATATTCCATCAAATAAAAGCTGAGATTGTAGATTTTTGCCCCGCCGATAACTGTTCCTCATCATCTATAATTGACTTTTGACCAGTTCAGTATAATTTGAAGGCATATTTGTTTTGTTTCCTTTTAATTTGACTTTAAAGCCACTACATGCAGCTTTTTCAGGCCCTGTTACGATTAACAAGAATAACATCGCCGTACTTCGTGTTAACGGGAACGGTGATATTTCCGTGTCTTAATCCCGCCTGCCCTTCTTTTTAAAATAGCTTCTGCTATTGCCTGCTCTTCCCAGCCTAGTACGATAATTTCAATCGAATGTGGCGGCAACCCTCGTTCATCTGTGGTATCTTCCGATTTTTCATACCCGGCTGCATTCTCAACACCAGATACATTGTTTTAAAAGTTCAGCAACAATGCTGTCAATCATCATGTTGACCTCAAAAGCAGATTTAGCTATGTAGGATTGCCTTAACTCAACATCAGATTCCCTAATCTGCCAAAGTAAACAGCTTCAAGCGATTTTCAACCGACCGAAATCCTGTAACATTGTTAACTATCTTATTAACGGTTCCTTTTGCTACTGATATTCTGCCATATTCCTGCACATCGGCTATAGTAGTAACGCTTTTTGGTCGTCAAATTGCCTCGACAATGTTAAAAGCATTATTCCCGCCAATCGTTTTATCTTCAATTTTAAGAATCTTTTCAGCAATTGAAATGGTATAATCGTCATTATTAATTGCATTTTTCAAACCATTTAATATATCATCCTCTACTCCGTTTCCAAAAACTATACTGTTGACCATTTATTCCTATTGAGTAAAGCCCGCTTTCAACAGCAGATATAATCACTTCTACAATATTAAAATTTGACCTCTCAATCGTGAAATCAAACTTATTAAACAATCTGATTTCCGGCATAATTGATAGTTTGCCACAAATGTATTTTCACGAATAATTGTGCCGTCATCTCCAGTACAGTGTAAAAGCGATACAAACTTCTTCTGTCGAGGCTCTCTCTTAATGCCGCCATACTGCACTGCGTTGTCAAGGTTGAGGCCTGTCGCCATGCTCCGGTATCTTGGAATAATAATTATTTTGGGCGACTTCCCAAAGTTCAGCAATTTTCCCTCAAAAGTCGTTACCATAACATCAAGGAAAGACGGTTTTAATGCTCTTGTATCTACTCCGAATCCTGCTGATAAATCTGAATGGATTTCGTCCAAGATAACGTCCATTCTTTTCAGAACGAACCCTTTTTCCGTTACACCATAATTTTTGCATTAGATTTTGCCTCCTCCTAATCGTCTCTAAATCCGTTGAGGCAACATATTTAATTGTTGCCCTTCGCTCTTTTTGTCCATAACGATACTTACCGTATACTTCTACAATATCTTCGATTTCAAATATTTTTTTCCTTTATTAGGCTTTTCGTTCAGTTCTATATCTGGATTTTTTATCAATAAGCGTGGAGAAATATGGCATTCCTTCTTCTTTGTTCCATTTCCACTCATTGAGAATCCATAAAAAGCCTGATTCAGTTTGTTGTCTGACCGAATCTGTTAGGGAAATATCGCCTTTTTCTGATAAGAGCAAATCACCATAATCATCAAGCAATATATCCATACCATCCTCCATTATCTCTGATTTTCTGTGATCGTTCCAGTTGCTTTAATCGTTCCGTTTACTTTTTACACTTCCATTTATCTCATACCAGAACTCGATATAGAAATGTTATTATGAGCCGCTCCAATAACTACAGCATTTGATTTTTGACGACTTAAACAGCAAATGGCTTCCACTTTTTGAGCATGACCTGCGATAGCAATCGCACTTGTCAAAGTCAAACCGAATCGTTCCTTGTGAATCCGAACCGGTTCTCCACTTATCAAGTTCAATTTTCCGAAATAATCAACAAAGCAGCTATCTCCCTTTTTGATTGGAAAAGCAATTCCCTACGCCTTCTGACGACATAGGAATAACAACGGAACATCAGATATTTGCGGGTAGTCAAGCATTACTTCATCCGATATTCGGCATTTCCCAAGTGGTTTTTACTGTTGCAACCGCCTTTTTCTGGATTGAACGACATAATCTCAGCCGGAATTGCTGATGTGAATATCGTTTATCATTGATCTAATACTATCTTCTACTGCCTGTGTAAACTCTTGAATCATATCACACCGCCTTGTGCCTTCACCAAATCTGATTTTCTAACCGCAGCCGTAATCGCACTGCCAATTCAATAACTACTCTATCTCCTTTAACCTGTATGACATCATAAACATCATACCAACAAACGAAAGTTTCGCCAGAGTATTGATTTGCTTTTGTCTTGTTCCTTCTCTAAACGTTTTAGCTACTTTGACTTTATCACCTTTCTTTATTTCAGAATCGGAAGGTTTGTTGCCGCTGGTTGCTACTTTTAGCGCCTTATCCAGTTTTGGATCTGTTTTGATTTCCAGAAGCTGAGCAGTGCAAATCCACTCACCGTCCATAGTATCTCCGTCCATCACGATGCTTTTGGACAAGAAAAAAGCCGGAAACAGTTTTGCTTTCGACTTTTACAGTATCATTGATTCCGATTGCACCATTTAGAAAAATAGCGAACCTCCCATCCGGTATATGATTTTTCCGTCTTTTTCAATCACAAGCCTTTTTGGGAAAGCTGATAAGCCCTGTGTCGAGACGACAAGACATACCCTCTGCTTGATATGCCCCTGCCTTTGTTCGTAATGTGCAATACCCCATTATGTATCGTCCAGCTTTGCTGTGAGTAGTCAGCTACCTTTTTTTAATGCATTCTTGGCTTTGCCAACAAAACTGAACCCATTGGAAAAAGATTTGAATTTCAAATCTCTCGCCAGCATTATTGTCATTCCCATTTTTAGCGATATCCTCATATAGTTTTTTTGCAATCTACTTTTTCCGTTCATGAGAAACAGAAATGACGGTATCTCTGATTGCAACCAATCCATCCACAATCTCTACTTCCGTCATTCTGTCTGCATTATCCATAACTGTAACCACCGATACCACATTTCCCAACAGCCAGCAAAGACAAGTTATCACCGTAACCGGCTTTTAGCTCTACCAGGCAATCTTTTTGTATCAAGTATCCTAAGATTTTGTTCAGATAGATTCCAAATCTGTATTTTTGGCACTGTTCGGGGTTTCTGCCGTTGATTTCTCAACATTGAACGATATATGAAGCTCAGATATTTCAAATCCAGCTTTTCCAGAAACGCCAGCTTTAAGAGTATAACTTCTGATAAAATTATCCATATTAGCCCTCCAACTCGACTCTTGGAATGAACACAAACTCTGCCTCTTTATCCTTGAATGAGTTTTCTTCTAACTGCCTTCTCAGAAGATATACAACCAAAAATACCGTCCGGCAGGTTGCTCTCCGTGTAAAAATGGAATAACGGAAAAGTAGGAACTATTTTATGCCATAGAAATAATAGGACTTGTATCTTCTTCATAAATCGAAAAAGACCAAAAATCAAACCTTTCGTTGTAGGTAAACTTAGCCCATACTCTTTCCCGTCTATGGAGATTGTTGAGATACTTGTCATTCATATCCGGCACCGCAATATAAATCATAATATTTTTGCACCTCCTAAAAACAACTTCTCGGCTATTCCATATAGAATAGATACTGCTTTTCTTTGCTTCGATTTCAGTTGAGTTTTTATTCCCGAAAAGAACCGCTTGCATTACCACTATACCAGATTGTAATGCAGAAGTTGCTGACGTTGAAGCAACTCCTGCGTTTTCATTGTTTCTACCAGACTTCAGCACATAGCTTGGGATAGCGGCCGTTTTTCTTTTTGTTGTTCGAACCTTTTGCATTTGTATCGAAAACTTCACGGGCATATCCATGTCCTCTTTGATTTTTAATTTGAAATGCTTGTAATGCCCATATCTGTGTAAATTGCATCCGGCGTAACTACCTTGACAAGTTTTCTATCAAACCATAATTCTTCAGCTTTTGCATACCTTGTTCGCTCTGTTTGTATCGCTTCAAAACGATACAAATAACTTACAGAGGGTGTTTGTAACATATAACAACATCTGTATCAGTGGTTTCCAGAACAATCGTATCTGACACTGGAAAAGCCATCTTCGACCGGAAAAGCAGGGAACCGTAGCTGCCATGCTCTTTTTGTTCCTCAATCAAAGCTATCAAATTCTATTCCGGCAATTGACACCGGCTTTCACATTCTTCTTGCCATATTCTGCTACCCCCTTGCGTAAGCCAATCCTCTAGCCATATATGTTGTTGTGGCATCGGCTGGGAACTTTTTCATTGTCTTTTGATACTGCTCTTTGTTAGCTACTGGAGTGCCACCGCTATATGTATTGTTGATGTTCACATTTTGCGTCATATTTGATGCCATGTTTCCGTAAGCTACACCTGCTGCTGTCGTTGCCGAAGTTTTGGCTGCTATCGCCAAGCGAGCTTATGCCGTTGGCGAGATTTTTCACCTTATCAATCACTCTATCTTGGTTTTTCTCAATCCCTTTTCCGAGGTCCGTCGCATAAAATCCAGACATCAAGATTCGTACTCTGTAAGTGGTCCTTCATCCGGTACGGAGAAATGTAAGAATGATTTAATTTTTCTTGCCAACACCTTTCGCCGCATCGGCTACTGAGCTGACAGATGACTTGAATTCCATCAACAAGTCCGTTTACGAAATCCGAACCCCAAAGTAAAACGCTTTCCCCGGCAGGAGGTAATAGCTCAATGGCTGCATTAAATCCGTTAATAATTGCATTTCACTATCTTATTTGCCAAATCTGAAAAGGAAGTGATTGCTATTGTTAAAATCAACTTAAGCAGCTCTGTACTTGTCTACCAAAATACCGGTTATAGCTTCCCCAGACGCCTGCAAATATAGACTTAATCGCTTCGAGCTCCTTCCCAGTCGCCTTTGAAAACTGCTGTGATAAAATCAACAAGACCTTTGATTACAGCAAAAGAAATCCGTATATAACTTCCCCCAGCGAATCGCAACACTTTGAAAAATGCTAATGCTTCATCGCCCCATTCTTCCCAGAATGATTTAATCCACCGAAGACAGTTTCAACAACTGCAGCTGTTGCGTAAAAAGTGCGCTACCAGCTTCATATAGCCGATTCCATGATGATGACAGGGCGTTCAAAATAGATTCCCACACGAGACATCATTGTATTTTTTCGTGTTTTCCTGCTTATCTAAAATCTCAGCTTCAGTCTTACCGAATATTGCTGATGCCAAATTGGAAAGAAATGTCCACCCCACTTAAAAAGTCTTTGACAATACCCCAAACTTTTTCAAAATGTCTTCCGGATATCCTCTCCATACTTTTCTTGAAAATTCTATTCCTTTTTCTACCCATTTACCGACAGCTTCTTTTAAAAATCCACGTTGCCGAAGAAAACCATGCCACTTTGTTCCAAGCATCAAATATTTTCTTCCTTACCTCATCTACATTGATTCCGGCTTTTCAAAAATAGAACCGATTACTGAATCGTTTGCCAAGCAGAAAATGTACAAAATCTTCTGTAAAAGTGCCAGCAATGCAACCACACCTACAATCAAAAGTTTTTCCTGCTGCTACTCCAAATATTTTTCCGATTCCTGCCAACACGCTCTTAAAGGTCCTTGCCACATTGAGCAACTTTCCAAATTCATAACCGCAAAGGACGTTGCGACAATTGCCAGTATTTTTAGTGCATTTTCCATCCCACCAAGCAAATCAATGATTCTTTTTAGAAGTGTCCGCTCCATTTTTAAGACCACTAGAAACTGCTTTGAAAAATCTCTTTCCGCCTGTGGCCTGATTCTCTTGATATAAGCTCCTGCCCTTTCATATAATTGGTCTAATTTACCGCCTTCTTTCGTGAACTCTTTGACCTTTTTCTGTTGCTATTTTAAGTAAGTGTGCAGCCAGCTTCAAACTTCTGACCGCCGGCTGAGAACCCATCTCCGATTGCGGCTTTTAAAGTCCACAAAAACCTGCTTCAAGTTGCCAAGTTGATTTACCCATATATGTCGAATTCTCTTGCAGCTTGCCCTAATGCTCCTGATGCCTTGCATTGGCGTCTTCTACCATCTTCAACAGGTTAATTGCTTCTGTGCCTCCTGATAAAATCTTTAAACGACTTTTGCATACAATTCATTTGCGGCTGCATTTCTGGTTGTTTCCGTTGCTGATAAACCAGGCAGCATCATTAGCATAATTCGCTTTTTAGGGCACACGTGACTGCAATGATACAGTCCTTGATTTCTCTATCATAAAGGCAGCAGAGTCAGCAGCAAAGAGTCATTGCTCTTTCTGCCACGCAAGCGATTCATCTTCTTTCATTTCCAGTTGTTTTTGCTAAACGCCGCAATCTGAACAAAACTTCCTTGATGCGATTGGTTAGCATTCATTATTTTTCCGCAATCTAGCTTTAAGGAAGCGTCTTTTTCGACTTCTCCAAATACCTGCTCGAATTGTGACTGCTAACGCCTTCGCTTCTGCGGAAGCTTCCGTCAACGATTCAAGCCCTTTTGAAAAGACAAATAAAATGCTAACCCTCCAAAGCAATTTTACTTGCCATCATTTCTTTAGCCCTTTTTGTTGCTTTTTCCGCTTCTCTTTCGCTTTTTATCTACCTCAAACCCGAATAAAATAGCAATATCACGAATCGTCATTACTCTGACCTCCTTTTCCCAAGTCATGCACGCCCTGCCCTTTCTATGTCGCACTCCATTTCATGAAGTGCGTATAGTTCAGGGCTTCATCTAATGATATGTCGTTTTTAGTTCTGTCATTGTTGCAAGCTTGGCCTTTTCAGCCATGGGTACATCCTTAATTCAATTCATTCGATTGTGAATAGTCAAATGTTCGTATTTTACAACTTCTTCCTCTGACCTTTCACAGACCAAAGCTTTTTCCGAGATGGGTCTGTGAATCTCTTGACCGTTGAGATTGGCTTAATGACATAAGCACAAAACGAACATATTCTGCACATCTCCGCAGAACGGTTCGTTTGCCATCTCTGTCAATTCTTCAGCACTTTCTCCTTCTATTTCCAAACGAAATATGCCCGCCAAGTAACAACTGTCTCATCAATCTTTCAATATTTGAGCCACCGAGTTTGGACATTCGCCATAGCAGAGAGCCGCTTTGTTCTCATCTGCATCCATAATGTTTTCGACTCTCCCAAAAAGGGTAAGACACCTAATACGGGGCCTAAAACAGATGCTAATTCGCAGATACATTTGCTGACTTAAAGCCGGAAAAAGGCAAGATGTAATATTTTACCCTGCAATCTCTACCGGCTCTACTACCATTTGCTTCAATCCCATATCTTACCTCTCTATTTTAATCTCCTTGGGCTAGTAGTTTCCCAATCTCTGTTCGACTGAGCCTTTCCTCTATTCCATAGATTTGCAGGTTTTTGACACCCAAGCAATAGCACCTGAAAACTTTTCTTTTCCGATAACATCATTGATATTAACCGAAAAAGTCATTTTCCATCCGCTTTGTCCTTTTCATACATCTTCTGCAAATACTGATTGGTTGCCGAAGACTGCTAACAGCGACAATTTAACAGTATACATATCAGAGGATCGATGCTTTACTGGCTACCTCTCCATCCGCACCGACAACGTGGCTTGTGCCATCGCCTGTATATTCAACAGCGATAAAGCTGTCATCAGCAAATCGAGATGCAATATGCATTCCTAAAGCACATCATGTAACTTTTTGGGGTTGTAAGTTGTAACTTTGCTCATTCCTTATCCCTCCTTAAAATGTCAAGTGACCTTTGATTTCGAGCCAGATGAATAGCACCTGCAAGCTTGCTGTGTACTCACTATCCGGTCAGTTTACGTGTTTTTCTTGCTCCTTCTTCAAAATCTAATGCTCTGAAACATCTTGACTATGTATCGGCAATTTCGTTTCCGTCATCATCAAACTCTGTCGGAGATACACTCCAGCAGAAGTCCCTTCGGACAGTGCTGATATAGCTGGCACAGCTTCAATCAAACCGATTCCGGCATCCGTAAACGGAGCTTGGGATTTTTGCCTTAATGCATTAAAAGCATTGATTTGGATTACTCGCCTTCAACCAATCAGCAAAACGAATTGCGTCAATCCATTTCTCCTCCAGCGTCTTGCCACCGATGAGCGGTTCACATTGGCATATCTGAGATAACTGTTAATATGGAATGCCAGCGTGTTCTTTTTTGTTCTGTCGTTAAAACGCTTGGAGTAACTAACTTTAATTCGCTTTAAATGCCACGTTTCCGTTCCGGCTTTATAGCCAAAGCATTTTGCCATCAATGCAGGGGCGGCAAACTTGTTCTCCTCGGCTGAGATTCAGTTTCGTATCCATCGGCTGTTCAGAATACATCGAAAGAACGGATTAAGAATTAGTAACCGGAATGCTTGATACGTCGCAGGCTCGAATCGAACAACTGTCATTTTCCTCAGCCCAAGCAGCTGCCGCCTTAACATCTGCTGCTTCCCTTAGCTTTGTGATGTGGAATCCATAAAAGGCTTCTCGGACAAAAGCTCTTTTTAATGTTTTCGCTCCACATTCTCATATGTAGCCGATGATTCCGGTGTCGTATTTTTCTGATACAAACTAAGACGTCATCCGGTCTTGGATTTTGAGCGAACGCAACAACGGCTGCTTTGTATGCATCATCGAGACGTTGCGAAACCATAATCCACCGATCTTCTGCTTTACGAGTTGCAGTTGTTGCCTTCATCTTGTTTTGCTTTCGAAGTCGGTTCTGGCACAATAATCAAAAATCTTATCAAATGTCACATCGCTTGGAACTGGATTTGAGATACTAATATCGCTTTTAATAATTTCGTCCAATTTGTTGTTGTCGTCAGTACCTCCTGCTAATGTCTACGTTATCAATTATTCCGTTTTTCGAACTTGTCATTTCTTCCGTTCCGCCACCACTGCATGGTTAACCTTGGAAATTCCATATGGGCCATTGGCTAACACGGTAAACGAAACTTCTGCCTCAGCCTAGCCCTGTATCTGTATTTGACTTCATTTTAGCTCCGTCAGATCCTGACGGAGGTGTCATCAACATAATATCAATGCCGCTTCCGACACAATATCAACCATCCGATCGAGTCAATGTAGATAAAAGTCTGTCAAATCGAAACAGCTGTATTAATAGAGAATTCCAGTTGTATTTTCATCACAACAATAGGCTTTCCTTGCGTACTACGAGTTGATTTCAAGTGTCATTCCTGCATTATAAAAGCGGTCACTACCAAAATCTATCAGGAAAGTGAGACCGCTTCAATCCATTTGTTTTCAGCGTAATATGGGGCAAAGGAGGTTTTTGTGTTGGTTTGTTCTGCCCATATAACTGTAGCACCAACGACCTGCTACCAGTCATATAGTATTTGTCTCACATCTTCCAGCTCATATCCACCACCCCTATTCCTCTTCTGAAAGACATTCCACAAATGTTGATGTGTAATGTCTGGTGGCGTGTTTCACTCAGGCGGCAGACACACAATCAAACCACTTCCTTGGAAAAACAACCGATCGAGGCTTTTGCCGCTTCTTTCTGATTTTCAACCAAAATTCCGAATCACAAAACGCTTTCAATCTTTGTGCTGACTTACTTCCATCAGGAGCTTTTGTTACATCATCCTCCATTGTCTGTACATCCATTTTTAAGCACAATGTCTGAATAAGGAATAGATGCATATCCGCCCACATACTGCGGTGCTGAATATCGCCTTATCTTATGTGGTCTTTTAGAAAATCCACCTCTTATCCCTCCTTACTCTTTTTCTTGATAACATAACTGACTGATTGCCGCATCCTTCCGGTATCAATCAATGGCCTGTTTTGACTTTTTCTTACTGACCGTTGCCGGTGCATTTGGTGCGAAGTCGCCTTTCTTGATCTTCTCCTGTATCAAGTCGCTTTTGAAAAATGCCTATTTCGGATAAAACAGACTTTAAAGACTTCCCAAAAATCAAATCCTACTTTCAAAAACGCCTTTATTTTTGCTTTCGTTGTCATCTACGCTTTGACGCATAAACGGTCTGGACGGCATGTTTGCCGTTCGAAAAGCTCATTCCACATCGCAATATCGCAGATGTCTGTTCCGTCTTCTTCTGTTGCTTCTCCTTTTTGAAATCCTACTCTGACTTGAAGTTCTGCAATCTCCTTCAACATCTTCTGAAACTTTCTCCCATCTACGGTGATTTTATCGCTTACTTTAACAGACATACCTTCACCTACATTCACCAGCGGATATAATTGGTACAACTGCATTTTCTTCTTAGAGTCAAAAACTCCAAGCCATATACAGTAAGAGCATATTCTGCATCTGGTTGCCAAGTTTGTTTGCTGCCCAGTTGTATACGATATTGATGTTTCGCCCTCCGAATAGGAACCTACCCGAAGAATCACCTATCAATCCATTGCTTGTATCTCCATATCCAGCCATTTTTAATTTGTGAGCCGTTAAATAAGCCAACGCCTTTTTCGTACTGGTCGCCTAAATCTCTTTTTAGAAATCTGACTGGAATAAAGTTCCAAAAAGCATTGACTCCGTAAGCGGTGATTTCACCGCTTGCAGAAAGTCAATCGCATTATCATCAGGCATTTCTGAAAATTCTTTTGGCAACCAGCCTAAAAAAATATCAGGTGCTTTCACTTAATCACCTACTTTTTCAAAAGCATCCTTTGCCTTTTTGAGCATGTCTGCCATATCTTTACAATCAGCAGGGTTGATACCTAATTCGTTTGCGAGCTTCCCAAATCTTGATCGGAAATACCTTTTAACGATGCTAACCTTGCTTTTCCTGAGGTTTCGGCAGCTTCACCGCTGGCAATATCGAAAAGCTTCTTTCAGTAAGTCCGTCATCTCCTTCTGCTTTGTTATCTTCCGATTCGACCAGCACTTCAATAAGTCCGTTGCTGCGGTAAATGTCAGAGTACAATACTCTTGCTATACGCTTCTGGAACAACATCCAGCTTCGTGCGGTAACAACACCAGTTCTCCGATTCAATGATGAAATATTCTTAATTTTTCATAAATGCCTCCTATTTTTACTATACGCCTTGAGCGATAACTGCGGACAATGGATGGTACATGATAATTCCTGCCGCTCTCTTTTCGCAAGGCGACAACTACTTCAAGATTTCTTGCTTGCAATGGATATTGATAAACTCCATCGAGATTTCAAGCGAGAACTTTTCTTTGTCGTTGGTGTACAACATAGCAACATTGCTTGGTACGGATTTGTTTCGTGGTTGGTGCCAGTCGGTTCCGGTGCAGAGATAATTTCTTTCAGATAAGTGCGTTGTCAAGCAGGGGATGCGGCGGTGATACCGGTATTCGAATCTGTCTTGTGGAAATCGTCAATATACTTCCGGCGGTAATGCAAGGTATCCGCTTTTTCCACATCATTGGTAATCTTGGACTGATAAGCAACCCATTCCATTGATATCCGCAAAGGATTTCGGGAAGCTGACTTGTCTTTCAAAGCTGTTTTTACTGCCCTGAACGAGTTGCCAAAGTATAAAGCGGAATGTTGTTGTCCTTGGTCAACATTCCCATAATATTATGCTCTTTGCTACCGGCAAATGCCAAGGTGATTTACCGTTCTTTCGATGTTTCTTCGTGCCGCTTGTAGCTTTCACGAACATCAAGGCTTTTCCTGCCATTCTCGATGCTCTCATCTCTGAACAGAATATCCGCAAGCACCTACCGACTTTACAAATGCGTTGACGGTTTTCCCATAACATCCGCACGTGGAAGGTCTGGCGTAGTTGCTGATGATTTTCGCCATTCCTGTCTCCTCGTAGGGAATAGTGAAGTGACCGTTTCTGCTCGCTTCCGGTGCTATCATGGGTAATCGGAAAGTGGCTCAAGCGGTAAACTCAGGATAAAGTTTGTCATGAGGACCTGGACTTGATATAATCAAGCTCTCTTGCAAGAACATCGAAAAGCTTATCGTTTGCATCATCGAAAATTCATTTGTCTGTTCCCCACAAGAGCAGGTGTGATGTTTGATGCTCTAAGAGCATCTAAATCATTTTGATCGTATCCTGCTGATGGCATCAGTGGATTGTATCTTTCATTCATATTCATTACCTCCTATCGTAATTCTGCAACTGCAATTTCTTTTTGTCTTTTTCGCCGCCAAACACTGCCCCGATATCTCTGAGTGCTAGATTGATGGTCCGTGAACTTACCTACATCTTCCGCATTTAAGACAACGTAGAGCGGTCTTGCCTGCTGTTACGTTTGCTGCTGCTGTTGCAATTCTTACCCCGAGATTTTTGCTTTTTCACTAGCTAGAAACCGTTGTGCCTTTTTGCAAGTACAATGTTTCCGTGCTTGTCTTGCTCGGTGTTTTGCTCCATACAAAACAACGCCCTCGATTTTTATCCTTGGTTGTTCCGGATGTCGGCAATTTTAGCGAACCCTTCAATGTTTCCGACCATAACTGCCGGACCGAAATTAAGCTCATCCTCGCAAGCCCTGCTATTAACTATCAAAAGTTAAAATCAGAATTTTCCTCCAGCCATACCCTTTTTGCCTGCATATTCATAGTGCATACTATTTTTCCTCCTTCAATCATTCTTTTCCTGAGCTTCTAATGCCATGCTTCTTTGCCTTGTTGCTCCTGTTTTCCGTCTTTTTCTTACCATTTGCTCTTTTTGAGAAATTCAACATCTTTTTGCTTCTTTACTTCTCCAACAGCTAAATCAGAAAGCATATCAATGTACGCCCGAACTCTTTCCATCTAAACATAGCTGGTAAATACTTTCTTGATGATTTCTCCCCACCAATAATAGACTTGTTTTTCCAAGCCATCCTAGTAAGTTTATCGCTAATCCGACAAATGTTTTAATCTTTTGACGAAGATTTCATCCGCAGAATCCTCATTCAGTGCAGGCTTTTGCGGTCGCTATCAACCTTTTCCGGCTCTTGGCATCAACTTTTTCTTCGGTCAGAAGTTTCTCAATAACCACCAAACAACATGATCCATATCTTCATTCTGCTTATTGCAGTTTCACCAACATCGTCAGGATAAGTTTCTTCCTCTTTCCTCCCTTCGCTTTTTACCGCCTCCACAATTCCTTCCGGTGTTGAACTTGGATATCTCCTTCTCCGTCAGATTCAGTTTTTCCTCGATTTCTTGGCTTGCTTCTTCTGCTTTTTGCTTTGAAATCTGCGATTGCTTGTTCCAACTCCTCGGTGTCAGTTCCGGTGCTTTGTCCTTTTGTAAGTCCATCTTTGTACCTCCTTTTAAGTTAGTTGTATCACCTTACCTTGTCAGGATTTCCGTCAAGAATTTAAATGTGCCTGCTGACCTGCCCTTGCACTTCCTACGATTGCAAGATGATTGATTCGGATATTCGTTTTGAATCGCATCGTAGTGTTCAAACCACGCCATTCCCCGGCTGTTCGGCGTGAGCAGGCCGAATACAGGGATAATTCACGATACAGGGATCCTTTTACCCTATCTATGTCATGACTGACAATTTTACACGAACATCTCGCCATCTTGATAACCATCTCCTGAGATTGTGCCTACGATTTCATCCATAACGTTATCTTTGTTGACTTCTCCGGCATTATGCGTGATGATAAGTGGCTTTTCCGCTATAAGAGCAGGGCTCTCGGTTCAAAAACATGTTTCCGGCAATCTGCTCGCTCGGATGCCTCCGTCCGGCATTTTACAGCACTCAAAAATACCGGTAGTCGTAACCACCGGTTCATCATGATCCCTCTTCGGTTATATATGTGCCGATAGGGATGCTTTATCAATTCTTGTTACCCCTATTAATTTTTGTTCCTCATTCTTCGTTCTCACCTCTTTCAAACTTGTTTCGGGAACAAACTGCTTGGTAAGTTCAATGCAAAAGCAATTGATATTTTCAATTTCTTTTAATCTGATTTCATCAAGCTTTCGAATTACTTCCCTATTGTTCAGCTCGGATGACAACTGACGATGCGCTCCGTATTATCCATAACCGCATTTGCCTCACTTACCAAGGCAGCGCAAATACATTTTTATTGCCTTGTTCAATTTTGCCCTCCACTGTCAGTTTCGGTTGCTGAGATCATCTTCCAAAGGCAGTTTTAAATCAAATTAAATACCGGTCTGCCAGTACATCGACAAGCATAATCTTCTCCGGGATGGCATCTCACTCCCGTCAGAATTAAAGCGGATCGGGACCATCTGGCTTTTACCGTCCAACTCTCGATGGCTTTCTTGTTCTCAATCACCTGAAGTATCCCCATATGCCTCCTTTATTCGGCGTCTTCCTGCTGTGCCTGCTGTTTTCCCATTCAACTTCGCAGTTTGGTCACGTGCTATGAGACTTTGCGTGTTCTAGTCCGTTGCTGTATACCTTTTTGGTTCTTTTGCCATAGGCGTGGAGGTTTTTCCTTGTGAAAAATCCTTCATACAATTCTCTCATTAGATCAATGATGTCTTCTGGGGTGTTTTAATCAAATCGACATTCTTATTTACCCATATCATTTGCTCTTTATAGAAATCTCCGGGTAATAGTCTTCGAATGTCTATACCAAAGTAGCCTTAACAGCCTTTTTCCATTCTTTTACGTCCAACTTGCGATTCATATTGGCCATAAGTTCAGTTTTCTTCTAAGACCAAACTTCGTTGTATTTGCAGTTGTGTTATTCTTCATAATCTGAGCATTTGGTTGACAAGCTCTAGAAATCCGTTGCGAGATCTTCTCTGACTTCAATATCCTATTTACCTTGTAGATTGCTTTTCTCAACTTTGGAAGTTAGTCGACTCTACTTTAACAATGTTCATGTATCCAGCAACCAGCCTTATATATTCTCTTTCTGCTGCTGCCGGAACTTGCGAAAAAGCGTATTTGCTGTAAAGTACGTTATGGCTTAAAATCTTCTGGACACCCTTTTTGCGACCTCTTTTTGTCCAATTTATCACCGCCTTTGCATAAGAAAAAGCCTATAAAAATAGACTGCCTTCATCTTTATTTTATTATTACAACGTTTCACTTGATTGTTACAACGTCACGAAAACAATAGAAACATCTCGGAGTATCGAGTTCTCCTTCCGTTGTACAAGATTCCTCAATTCAATATCGACATCTTTTCAGATACAATACCCTCAGTTGCTCATTGCTCGTGATGCAACTCATCTTCTGTTATTCTACACTCAGAGCATATAAAGTCGACTTGCTCTTTCTTTGATTTTCTTAATTGATTCTTTCATCTTCTTTTTACCCTCCTTTTTCTTCACTCTTGTAAATTGCTGTTACTACTGTTTTCTTGTTGTTGTCAAACACTAACATTTTGTTCCATTATGCTTATAAACATCTATGTTGTATCTTCCTTTTGTACTCCATTTTTAATGCATTTGCGATATTTTCTGGATAAATGTTTTCTGCTTATTGCTCTATCCTAGAAATGTTTTAGAGATATTCTTCTAACACTGCCTTTTGATGTCTTAATTCCCAACAGCTCTTTCTGGTAATCAACCTGACTTTGCTTTTCTTCTTTCCGCTTCCCTTTGGATATCTTCCGGAGCCAGGGGCCGCCGTCTACATTTATCGTAGTTGATTATCGGCTGATGTCATGTATAACATGTTTCAAAAGCTTTTCACCAGACGGTGGGAATAACGGTAGCTCTGACAACTCTTCAAAACTAAACCAAACATTCCTTCATTTCACCCCATCTGCCTGGGGTGTACCGGAATAGTCTGTCGTAAAATACACCGTCGTTGGCCATCAAAATCGCCTGTAGTATCTTTTAATACCCCAAGAGATATTAAATTATCAGGCGATACTAAACTCCTCTGTAGCTTCTCTTATCGCTGCTTCTTCGATCGTTTCATCAGCTTCTACCTCGTCCGGCTCCGCAAAAAGGTAAAGTTGTCTTTTTCAGATTGATGTCAATATCTTTCCATCTTTGATGATAATAACCACCCAACAGCTCTTGTTTCTGCTTCATCCTCCGTTATCATCCGTTGGATTTTCTCGACTGTGTTTCCTCCTGCTTCAGTTCTATTTCTTCTTCAATTAGTTCCGGAAAATGGTATATCTGCTTCGCGGCTCTGCTTCTATGATTCCCACCATCAGCCAATTTCTTTTTCTAACCGACAATACGCGCCACTATCAAGGTATGTCTGCAAAGTCTGAGCCTTGATGTGTTCGGTGTCTGCATTGGCTTTTCTCAACATTGGCTTTTTCTTCTGAACTCATAGACCACAATTCAGCTAATTAATCTTGAATGTCGGCATTCCTTGAATAACGCCTTCGTATACTCCTTGCTTTAAAAATATAGTCAATAATAGTCCGTGTATTCGATTTAATATTCCGTTTTCTGGATGTTTTTCCAACCATATTGGCAAAGTTTCCATATCCTTTCGCCGGTACTATTTCATCCCAGCGGCGAGCGTCCAGGCAAATTGTCACGGTATACTCGTTACCGCTGGCAGCATGCATATCAGATCAATTACATCTTTTATTCGGAAAGCGAAAAGATGCCGTGTAATCTAATCTTCGCCGTCTGTATCAATATGGCAATAGAATCAAAATCCCTCTTGCCATATCAATGACTTGAAGCCGTTGCAATACTTTGTTTTCTCCATCATCCGTTGCCAGCAATGTAAGCAAGGTTTTTCATCTTATATGTTGCCTGTACCGACCTTTCGAGCGCCTTGTTCCGTTACCATATGCTGTCACGCACTCTCGTAACTCGTTTTAATTCTTATGTATTCCGGAACTTAATATCGGTATATTTCGTTCATAGAAAAATTCGGCAATCTTCCGTTTTCGAAAATACCAAAGCACCTTGATACATGGACTTTAAACTGCTCAAAACCTGCTTGATACATCAAAAACTCCGGCTCTGAAATCTGATGCTGATTCTTATAGTCGGTCTTTGTATAGTAATCCGGCTGCACAACAGCCCTTTCATACACCTTTAGTTCTCTGATTCTTTTTACCTTTTCCTTGTCAACCAGCTCCTCAAGTCCCCTCCATCATCAATCAACATAACAATAATTGCGCCGCCCGAAATAATCTCGACCATTTTCGGCAGTATGTAACCTATCCTCATACTCTAAAATGTCAAGCTGTTCATCAACATATTTCGATATTCCTTGCTTAAAGTCAATATCTGGTCCAGTAACTTTACCGCCTCCTCTGCCGGTCTATCAATAATCTTTGCGAAAAAGGCCGTTGCTCCATATGGTCCGCAAATCATGTCTGTCCCGCTATATAGGAGCACGTCAGCATATTGATAGGGCGGTGAGAGTTGTCCTGCCCTGTTCCGTATTTATTCAAAGGTTTGTGTATCCATCTCACGGCTTCTCTTGATTTCCCTCTATAATTGCAGCACCTCTGGCAAGCGTTTTCCAATTTAGTGTTCATTTTCTACCTCCTACAATAAATTATCTATGTTGAATGACATTCCAAGAGTCAATTCATTAAATGCAGATGAGCTTGCATCGACCATATCCTTGAACTTACTATCTGGGAATGATTCAAGCTGATTGAAGTACATTTCGTTCCATTCTCCTGCAACTATATCTACATTGCCGTGCTGCCATTGAGCGGCAAAAAGGCTCTGCTCTCGTGACCTTATCACCTGATTCTGCCTTTTGCTTCATCGTAACTGCAAACATCTTGATATAGTTCCGCTTGGTCTTTTCCTGCCTGCCCCGGATCTTGGCGGTCTTTTGTCTAACTCGTGCATGCACCGCATTATCTATTTTAGCAGTATCTTTTATCAATTTTCGAACATCACCAGCCTTTAATTGCTGGTTTATAACATTAATGATGACAAACCTTCCGTCTTTTCTCATACCCATAAGAACACCGGCGGTATATGCAGCTGTGTCGTTTTCAGTTTTGTCCGTTGCCGCCAGATCAACCACGGCAATAAGCGACAATGTCAGCCGGAACTTTATCAAAGTATTTCTCCAATCTGTGTTCTGTTAAAGAACGAGCCTGCTACTTTCTTTATTTTCCAGTTTCCATTCAGTAACCGCTCCATATCTACATTTTGTCAATGCTTTAAGATTTGCCATATAACTCGGATCTTTTCCATTAAAATCTTATTATCCTCAAGCTTGCTGGCAATAAAGGTTACACTCTTGCAATCGTTTGGGCTTATTCATATACGTCTTTAAGTTCTTCCGGCAGATTACCCCAATGGATATGTCATTTATCTTACTATATCTGACTTGACGCTTCTTTCCGGTATAGCATATCCTGTTTCTTGGTCTATCCACCAAGCTATAAAATCAGCTACCCACTCAGATCTATCAGGATTGCAAGTAGCTCTAATATACGGTCTGACACTCTGCAGGTCGTTCTATTTCTGGATAGCATATATAAAAATTGTCGTCTTGAAAAATACGTCAGCTCATCAAATGCAATGTACAGGATTTCCGTTCCTGCCAAGCACTTAAATCTGCTTCCCTTTCAAGGTGTGCAAGGTGGGCTTTGCATTGTCGCCAAATCTCAATGCAACTTTGGGCTTTTCCGGTGCGTCTGCGTCAGAAACAAATTGATATATCGCGTGCCCACATCACAAACCTCCTTCTGCCGTTATTTGATTATATCCGGAATATTACTCCACCAGAATCCTTTTACATTTCTGTGCCTTAAAAACTCAATTCGCCAAAGCATATGTTTTTCCCGCCACCTGCCGCTCCACCATAATAGCAATATCTGCATTATTGACAAGAACATTGTTTGCGGTCCTGCTTGTCGCGATTCGAGTCATCTTTTTGTCCCCTGCCATTGTCCGGAATGTTAATGCTTGGGTATTCCATCGATAATATCTTGCTCCGGCGTTTCAGTTGCAAAGCGGCTGCGCCGATCCCTTCAATTCTCCGAGCAGTCGGGACGGATTGGTATCTCTTCCACTAACGCTTTTGCAACAGTCTAACCACCACCGCCGTTTGATAATTCTGATCGTTTTCAATTTCCAAACAATTCAAAGGTTTTCGTTTGTTTGTTTTCTCCTTGAACTGCCATTTTTCATTAACATTTTTGGCGGGTTCACGCATTGTTTTGCTCGTCTGACCTCTCAGACTGTGCCGCCGTTTCGCCCTCTTTCTTTTTCGCTTCTTCTTTTGCTTCTTACCGGCTTTTAAGTCTTTTGAGCCACCTATTTACCGCCTTTCCAGCCCGACATCATAATGTATGAGCTTATTAGCCTTTTTCAGCATACTCAAGCTCTACTATAAAATAATTTTAATTTGCTTTATCGGTCGTCTTCACAATCACACTTATCAAACATTTCGCTTATTCTATTTCAGCCGCATCAATCGATTGACAACCAATCTCCACTACTCGAGATGAGTCAGAATCGACCAACTCCCAAAAAACATCTAAAACTTCTGCTGCATTTCTAGCATCTTCCTTACGATAAATACAAAAGTCCATCACTCGTTGTTGTTGAAAATACATGAATCAGATTTTGTTTTCCATAATTGACACATTGTTTAGCATTATCAACTCTCCTTTAAGCACCATAAAACAGCTACAATGTTCTTACCGACTTCAATCGACTTGTATATATCTTTTCCTAATTGCTTATAGAGTCTGGGTAAATCCATCGATTCATGAAAGCTAGCTCCCTGGCGCTTTTTGCTCTTTGGTTACATTTAATTTTGAAATCTTTAGCAATTCTTAGGGCTTTCTTGAAAATCACATTCAGCGGCAGCTGTTTTACTAAATCTGTTTTCTTAATCATTTCGACCTCCAAATAGTGTTTGTGTGTTTTGTTGACACACTATATCATATATGTATCTGATGTCAATATAAAAACAGAGATAGTCTAATTGTTTAGTAAAGGAATCATCTCTCGGATTAGCCTTATGTATCTTTGCATACTCAACGATTTCATCAAAAAGCCCTTTGCTAATGGAGCATTTTTGAAATCATCTTGAAAAAGTATACAACCAACTCGCCTTATCAAAATAAGCCGGTTGCAGCGGCGTAGTGCTCTTTTGCTCAGATATCGTCATATCCCAGTCTGTTTTACCCATTTTGCTATGATGTGTGACAATCATAAACCCGTTTCCGGTATTTCATTTTTCTAAAATGCATTCTGAAATAGACTTTACTTTTTGTCTTGTTCCAGTGTAAGAACAGAGCCATTTACAATGTCGCTGGACGCAACCTTTCAGTTAGAATCTGTAGTAGCATAATACCATCGCTGCACAGCTTATAAATATTTCGTCTTTTTCTTTTTCTGCCATTGACTGAATCGTCAGCTCGTTTCAATGCTATGTTTTCTTTTAAAACAGCTTCTTTTTGATTCCATTATGCCGAAAAATATTCCAAATACTTCCCACAAAACTCTCTATATTCTTTTCTAAGTTTATCAATACAAAAACCGATAACATCCATATCGAGATGGCGTGTGCTCTTATCAAATTGCTCCAGTATAGATATTTTTGTGGTCTGTTTTTAAAATCTCTTCATCAGCAGAGAACATATCTTCTTGATCCAAATTGAGTCATAGTTGTCTTGACTTTTCTTCAGTTTTCTTTTTGATTTCTTCGCACAGTTTTTCGCCGCAAAGCTGATGTCTGGCACCTCAGTTTTCCCTTGAAACCAATACAAAGTTGCAAGCAAAATAGCAAACATCCACCACTGCTGATTTGCACATTACAGCCAAAGCTCTTGCTATATTGTGGTCATCTGTAATCTTTTTGATCTTCCTCCATAAGATACTTTGACTTCTTTGGTTATAATCCCAAAACAATCTTCTGCCGATGCAACAACCATTCTATTCAAGGATTTTGCCCTATGCTCGTCTTTAAGCTGTCGTGCCAAATCCTGCATTGTTGTAATCTGTCGCCTAATTGATTTTGTCATCTTTCATACCTCATCGAACATATTAAGCCCTGTTTTGTAAACGGATACAGATTTACCTCCTTAATCTTGATGATGTTATTTTTGCGAACGTGCTATAGCATAATCACCGAGTAAAAAGTATTTTTATCTTGGAACTCTGATTTATAAATTGCAACTTTAAGTGTCAGTATTTATAATGTTTTTCTAAGCTCTTATAAACCTCGTTTGAGCTTCGACCACCAAACTTATCTTCTCGGATAGTTATTCATGCATTTCTCTATCTTTTTATTCTCTTTTTACTGAACCTTCAATATCCATACCTTTGGCTATAAACCTTCTAATCCAGCCGGTTATTATTCTCATTGCTACCTCTTTCGTATGAACAGTAGCTGTGGGCATAAAAGTATTTTCATCCCCATCTCCTCGGTGCCTTCGCGTTTTGAAAATTCGATCCGTTATCACTCGTTATACTCTTAAACATTTTAGAAAAATTGTCCTTATGCTTTCCTAAAGCCTTCTAAGGCTTCTGTGCGGAAGCGCTGCTTTTTATCCTTTAAAACGCAATAATGATCTCTTTCCGGCTTACTCTCTCTGTAAATTACCGAGACACGCTTTCCCTCCCACCTGAGCACGTGTCCATCTCATAATATAGCGTCACCATTTCGTTTATCTTCACCCTTTTTCTCTATACTTTCCCGCATCAAAACCCTTTTTCCTCTGGCTTTCTTTCTGCTTTTTCTCGCTTTTCTTGTAGATTAGTCCCGACCTTCCAAGCTTTAGAAATAGGTTCCCGTTGATATAGTCAAAAGGGTTCTGGACATATATTTCCCCTCATATCGCTTTTTGCCTGTTCAAGTGCTACATGGTGACATTCTTTCCTCTAAAAACTTTCTCCTTCTACTAAAAGTCACCAGAACATAGGTTGTTCCCTGATTTTTAAATATCCTTGCTTCCGACTCTGCCCTTCTTCATATTTTCTTTTGGAGCGACATCATAGCAGTATTCTTGTCTCTTCCATTCATAATCCTTTAGCGTTACCCATACCCCGTTGTATTTCCCTATAAAATCGTTCTCGAAACTATTTCTCTCCACTATATAGGCTTTTTGTCTTTTCTCGCTTAAGATATACTTCTATTTTTGCTCTGTGCTGAAAGTTAAGTGTTTACTTTCTCTTTGCGATATGCTTATCTTGCATCAAACAATAAATTCCTTTCTATGGTTTTTGGTAGAGGTATGATGGCATTTTGTTGTTTTGATGCGTTTTCTCTTCATTTTACTGACACTGTACCATTTATACTCTTTGGAACTCTGATTGCAGGCTTATTTGTTTTTGAAATCGTGGTCAAAATATTTACCCCACTTTCTTTTTCATATCCAGCACGCAATCTTCTGATCTTTTTCTTTTTACTTGAATTCCCGCCTGGAATTTGTCTGTTCCAGGGCTGACACAAAAGTACATCGGCTGAAAGGTAAATCCGGTTGACTAACAGCTCATTGAGCATTACATCTACGCAATTATGATAAAGTTCTTCATTATATCTTGACTTACACTGCTTTTTGTGCCAATCTCATAGCTCTGTTGTGCCTTTGGCTCGAAACATAGTTCAAGGAGTTTCGGCTGCATCTTCGCTCAAACCCTATGTCTAAATCAATCATTATTTGAGCTCTCTTTCAATCTCTGACATTATAATTTCATATATCTGTTAACTTTCGTTTTTGTCGAGACGATATATAAAATACTCAACATATCATCAATTGTAAATGTTACCTGCTCTGGAATGTTCGTTTTATATAATTTGTCGCTGTAACATGATTTATCAATTTTTCTTCATCTTGAACGCCCTGCTTATACCTCTCGCTGCTGTAAGCTTCTTCTTCTGACTTTCTCACTACATCGTGCATCATCAAGCGGTTGAAATGTGAAGTCGTTTCTGATCTTCCATAACTCGGTACGCAAATGCCCGATTTATATCCATCATCTACCCACCCTTCAGGAATGGTATATCCGGTCAAAAGATGATCAATAACGGACAGATTTTTCCATGCGATCTATGTGCTGCTTGTGATAGCTTCGGCTCATAGTCGCTATATATTAAATCTATCTTATTTTTCTTGTAGGATTCCTCATCATTGTAACCTGCCTCACCCGTTCCTGAATAGTACATTGGCTCCAGTGTTTGCATTGATAAATGTTCCTATCATTGTTTTTAACTCCGTTGGCACGTCAATGCGAGCTGTTATTTTTGCTCTGAAGCAAACCGTTTATAATTTCATCAAGCAAGTACCTGTTAAGGTGTGAAAAAATTCATAGTTATGATTCAATGCATTTTCAGCTTTATCTTGCATTTTCATCAAAATACTGGAGTGCTTTTATAATTATGTCTGATTGTTTTAAGCATCTTATCAGCTTCAGTTTAGAGGCATACGATATTCTAACTTCATTTATCTGTCTACCTATATGACACCGGAACAATGAGTTTTTCCCTTCCCCTCCCAACTATGACAGCGTTTGAGTTATGCAATCCTAACCCCATCGGTATTCGCATATTCTTTATTTGTATTGAACATCATCATCAAATACAAAAATATCAGATTTGAAAAACCTTATAGAAAATCCATATGTGGAAGAATTCGGTTGATGACCAGAAAATATAATCCTATCATTGTCCTCTCCTGTCTTTTTGTTATTCTTCTTTTCTTTTAATTCTTCATATTCTTCTTTTGTACAATTTCCGCATTCATTTTATCATACCAAATTGCCTAGCGTTAATTCTTCTGGTTTTAGCTATCTTGACTTTTTACCTTCGATTCTAACTTTCTAACTAAGTCATTGTGGTCGAGACTGATCGGCAAGCAATTAGTACATAATCGTATTTTTCACAGTGAATCAGCTCCATTTCAGGAATTGTCCGCTCCTGTATATCCTTATCGATTTCTACTCCTAAATCGACCGATAAATCAACAGTCCATTCTGCAAACAGGTCAAATCCCATTCTCCCGCATGTGATTATCGCCGATGTTAATTGCTTTTTAATTCTGATTTTGTATATCCTACAAAACTGCATCGACGTCAACCAGATTATCGGATGTTTGCAAGTATTTTTGACCTTGGTTTCCAGCAATCACGTTGTTTTTCTTCATCAATCAGATTCAAAATCACCGAACATTTCCATCGAACGTTCAAGTTCTTCTTCTTTTCTTGCTAATTTTTCGAGGATTTTTCCAAATCCATCTTTAAATCGCCAACTCTCATTTTTCTAATACTATCTTCTTTTTCTTTTCATAGTTCTATGCCTCAAATACCATTTTCAAGTGATTCTGCCATCATATATCGATTTCTGTTCCTCTTTCTTTGACTGCTAGTGCTTTTAATAGCTTCTTCCGTCTCGGATAAAGCATTTTCTCTTAAAACTTCTCCTTCGAATACACTTTTGAGACTCTACTTTTGCTGGAAGTCTTCATCTGAAAATATTTATATGTATTGGGAATGAAGGTCTTGAACCGGTTGCCACTCCACAATCCGTAGATGATGGAACCTCCATATAATAAAAACTCTTTAATATGATTAGCTTCTTTTTGTCTGTCTTTTGGGATAACCTAACCGCCCTGCTGCAAGCTAAAGTGATACTGATGATGGTCGCTATAAATCACATTCATGATGGGTGATTACGACATCAGGTTGATATTTGAAATTGCTGATTCAATAAACTTTACCAATTCAATCTGTGGAATCGTATTAAAGTGGGTGTCATAGCATGCAATCATTGTTTCCTGCATTCCCAATATTTTATGGGATAGTTCCATTTCTCTTATCATTCTAATCGAATCCCATGCAGCGAATATCCGAAACGCTGGTAAGCAAACACATATAGACTTCATCTAAATTAGACAATTTGTGTATCATCGCTCCAGCGGTCAACGCTTCATCGTCCGGATGGGCTACAACTACGTAAATTTTTTCTTTTCCATCTGCTCTATCCTTTCTGCATGGTATAATACACTTTGTGGACATATTTGTAATTTGTAATTTTAGGAGGAGGTACGCCATGTATAGCAGAGCGAAAATCTTATAAACGATGGAAAATATCTGCCTTCTCTATGCTTGATGGAAATGGGCATACTCAATCGATTTTGAATGTCTCTCGTGGCACATTGCGGGTTATCGTCAAATCCGCCTTAGACGAAAACGGTTGCCCAACTCGGAAATGAAAAACCGGATTCAACCATATGACTGACGGTCCTATTATTCCTGCTTTGAAACGCTCCTCTCGAATTGGTCAAAATCCTCAGCTTATGTTCAGCTATGGGACATCAAACACCCAGATCGCGCTTCTTTTAGCATTGCACCGGCTAAATTGCCGGATAAGGACAGTGATTTTAAAGAACGATGCTCCTCGCCAAAAACGGCGACGTTTATGTATTCACTATATACAGCAACAGAGCAAAAAGACGAAACATTCTTGATTTGTCATGGTGGAATTCTACGTTCTTCAACATTCAAGATTGAGCGTTCTTTGTCCAAACAAAAAGACAATATCTTTTAAGGCGTATCAAAGAGTTGTAGCAAGCTCTTTTCTTTTGATAATCTTTGCAATGGTATAGTTGAGGCTTGCAACTCGATTCCTCCGACCAATTCGTGATGCGATACTCTAAACTTGCCTTCGCAATACTTACGCTTCTCACTTACCAAAGGTATCAGTCAATAAAACCCTTTATTCAGCTATATTGCACAAAGACATCTTTCAAATATTATTTTTACTTCACAACATACTCTACAGTTACTGATTTTACTCTATACTTTGTGCAAAAATCCTTTTCTCGTTTTCATACATTTTAAAAATAAAAAAGTCTATAAAAAGTTTTCCTGTTGTGGTATGAATACTCTCGTTGTCATTCCCTATACCGACAACGGGAGGGGTGCTGTGTAGCGAAAGGTCTCATTTCATTTCTTGTTTCTGTCGCAGCAAAGTATAGCTGGATTTTCATATTTGCAAGTGGCTGAACGAAACGATAATGACAACTGGCTAAATAAAAACCTAGAGCCGCGAACTCTGGGTGTGACTAATAAATATTCATTTCATTTCTGGTTGCTTTTATTATACCTTTCTTCATCAGTGCTTTTTCAAAATATTTTAATAAAAGCGTTTTAATAAAAACATTTTTAATAAACTATTTTTATAATCAGCATTTCCATTCTTCAGTTCCTTTAGCTCTTCTCCTGTTAAGTAGTCCTAATGTTCTCTCTTCGTTTCTGTTTCCTTGAATTTCTTAACATATCAAAACTCCTTCTTAATCTTGATAGTTATAAAAGCAGTATTCACATAAAACAAAAAGCAGATTGCTCTGTTTCCACAAGAGGTAATCTTTTTAGTCTAAAACTCTGAACAGACAATAATGGGAGCTCAGGAGCCCTGTTTCGGAGGTACTATGGGTATTTTTGTCAATTAGCATACTACATCATAATTTATGATTGTACAACGACGCTGCAATCAGTCCCAGCAAAAATCACGCCGTCAATCCCGAAAAACAGTATGGAAAGTCTTTTTAAGGCAATATCCCGTCTCTAAAAATGGTTCTTTCAGCCACGGATTCATCTTCTGCGATCGAGCTGCTGTTTTTGGTTTTCGTCAATATACCTAGCCTTGATAACTCTATACCGCCTTGCTTCTTCGCTATCTCCGTTGTGTTCGCATTGTCTTTTGTGGAGACTTCAAACATCATGCAACATATCCAGTTATCATTTTGTTCGGATGCTTTTTCTCTTTAATACTGAGTATTTCAGTGCTTTCGTCCGAAAGTTCCGTTCATCAATTCCATCATTTCTTTTTAGCTGATTATCCATAACTCTTTTATAATCATAAACCGCATCTTGGGCCATCGCCTTAAACCTCAGATAGTTTTTCATCAACATTTTAGCGCTGTTTTAGAACCTGTTTGACGTCTTTTTCTCCTTGTTTTCTCTCTTCTTTTATATGCACAAATCGCCTTTTCAGCAGCAACAGTGCAATTTTTATTTATATCTGTTTCCGTTACAACATATCTTTTTACCTTATCGCCCTATACTTGCCTCCTTGACAATTTTGCACATTTCCGATATACTGCATTTGATAGGTTTTGGCAGGGCCGTTCTAGTATGGACGGCTTTTTCTATTGCTCCATTCTTATCTTTAATTAATCCTCATAACTGTAATCACCCTCTCCTTCATCAACAAAGCTTTGTCAAAATCTACATCTTCCTCTGTGAAAATATTGTTTCTTGTCCGCTTATCAATATACATCATAAATTGTGCTGTGCTCCTCTTGCTGCCGGTCTAAGTACATATTCTTTTAAAACGTCATCATACACAAGCTCCATATCTTCAAAACATCATTCCTTTCATCTCTCCTTTAATTTGCATTACCAGATTTACTTTAATAACTGAAAGCGGGAACCAAAAATATGTTCTCGATTCTCCATTCCATCAGATTCTCCTGATATAAGAAATTAATATCAATTTTGATTGTCAAACTCCTTGTGGACTACCTTTTTCAACCATATTTTTGATAGAGTTTTAATACCTGATTCCTTATCAGCACTCTCATATTGTCGAAAGCAGAATCTTCGATTTTACAGCTTTGGCAATAGTCACGCATTTATTTTCCTCCTAAAGTTTCAATCCCATTGCTGATAATGTATTCTTTCAAATTTACGGTTGCTCCATTGTCCCCTGACGCTGAAAGATGTTTTATATTTCTTTTCAACACGAGTTTCCCATCTCTGTAGTCTGCACCATCTTCTTGTTCTTGTTCTTGTTCTTGTTCTTCTTCATCTTCGTTTACTTCATCGCTCTCCTCTTGGCGAATCAGTAAAATCGGAGAATCCTGCTGCTTTTCCTTTCGGCTTCCCTTCTTGTTTCCTTTTCCCGCTTCTAATTTTGCTTTTTCAGCTATTTTGCTTCTTCTATGTCCAATTCTTTTAGCCTCGCCGCTTCCGCAAGTGCATTTGACAAACTAAGTTCTTTTGGATAGCAAGACTTCACCGCTGTTTTTATGTTTATCATCGCAAAATTTCATCAATCGTTTCCATTTCAGATTCAACCTTGCAGATTTTCTTCCAGTTCTTCCTTCGCCTTTTCAGTGCCACCGAAAGATTAAGCCACTTTGCATCATACAGCATATCGAAATTGATGTATTCGGCAGGGTTCCCAACATTTTTCCTGGTAATGACTGATTAAAGCCTCTCTCTGCTTTGATTCTCTCCTCCGTCAATCTTTTGGTTGTCCGTCAATTAAAGCTATCGGTTTTCAACCAAAGCAAGCACTTCGCTCACTTCCGATTCAAAAGTTTCACGCACGGGCGAAATTGCTGTTGACTTCAATCCTGCGATCGAAATAGCCTTTTTCATTGAATTAAAGTTTGCACGGTCAACCTTTGCTTGTTTCATCTGATCTTCCGAATAAACAACTCCATCATATTGCTGCATAATTTCCAGCAACTTTGTCCTCAATTTCCTGTTTGTTCCAGTTGATTCTTTTTAAAACTCGCCATTCTCAGGATTCTGAATTACTAAGCTAAATTGGTTGTTTCCCATGTGTCCTCTATTTGTCTTCATATTTGTTTTATAACTACCTCTACTCTTGGCGTGTCAGAATAAAACTTGCCATCATATATCTACAATTTGGGCATCATCTCGAGTATGCAAGTTTGTTTAAAACTGTCTGCAATTATTTTTCAATATTATCTACATCTGGCTTCACCATTGGTCGTATCTTTCCAGATATCATTTTCTCCCGTTTTGACTTTGAAGCACTTTTCAGGAGTTGATAGTATGCTTTGTGCGCTGTATCCAACTTATAGCATCATCAGGAAAGTGGATTTTGTCGCTTCTAATGTATTCATTCTTTACCATATTCTCATAATTTACTGTTTTTAGTTGGAGTATAGTGTCCTACTATATACTTGCCAGTAAACTTGAGTTCATTGCTGTTGCTGTTCTGTGCGTTCCTTTCCTCTTGGCTGCCCAAATACTGTAAAATCAACTTCCATTTATCCCTCCAAATTTGCCTGCTTCAAACCGACTGGCTGTACTTCTCTCTCCGACAATCTGTCCTTCAACCCGGATAGCACATCTCAAAAATGCGGTCGTAGATTCTGCTATACCTTACATCAGAACAGTTTTCATCTGCTCAAAAGGTATGTTTGTAGTAATAATCAGCGGCTTTCCACATCGATATCTGCTGTCGATTATGTCGTAAACTTTTCTATGGCGCATAATCTGCCCTAACCTCTCAGCTCAAAATCATCTAATACAAGCAAGAGTTGCCTCATTTATGATAAAATCGTTTTGAATCAAAATCAACCTTCATCATTTATCAACTTAATAAAGATGTATAGACTACTGTATTAAGCCTTTCCATCAGCTCATTTGCAATAACAGCTGCGATATAACTTTTGGTTCCAACATCTCCATATAGCGAGTAATCCTTGATGAATATAATTCGTCAAATTATCAACGTATCGCATTGCAGTTTTGACCATTTTTGCATTATCTCTTGTACGCAATTTGAGAGACCTTGCATCGCTACAGCCTTTCGTCAATTAGAGCGAATTTTTCAAATCATTGATTCTTCGTTGCTTCTCTTCAAACAAGTCTTTGCTCAAGTCTTTTTGCTCATCTCTTGTCACTTGCACTTTTGCACGCTATAATTCTTTTTCTCCCAGTTCCATCAAATGTCGGAAATTAAATTCTATCTCCGTTTGTTCTCCCATATGTCACATCTGGTTAGCGCTCACCTTTATCCTCCATTCTTCGAAGGTTTGTTATCTTTCGTGTAAACGGTTTTGCTTGGGCAGATAGTCCGTAAGGGTATTCTCCGATGAGAACGTTTTCCATCGCCAATGTAGTGTGACTTCTGTTCTTCTCACTTCATTCTGCCGAATACTTTTGTGAGCCGCCAAAAGCGGATTCTTCTGGGCTAAAACCGTCATTCAGTCTTGCTCTGTACTTTTTATACGCTTCCGCTTTTCCTGTCTTTCGTGGGTATATCTCCCAAAAGCATTCAAAGTCTTTGCTGTAGAATTACTGTTTTGCAAAATGCCCTTGTATCTTTTTCTTCTCGGACGAAAGCTTATCTCCAATAATTTCTCTTTGTTTTCACGTTCACGAAATCTTTTTACCCTTTCAGCTATCTTTCCCCTGCTTTCAGGGCTTTTGTACCACTGCTTTTTGCCATTGTTCCCAGTCATGGATGTTATAATGCCCCATTTTCTTCGTCCATCCAACCGGTACGAATCATCGCTGCCACAATCTCGTTTGATTTCAATTTTCTGTCACTCCAACTGACATAACTTCCAATATCCTCTTTATCTGCTGACCAACAACTATCCCAGTTGAATCCGCATTGTTTATTCCCCAACCACAATCTTTGACGTAATCCAAGAGCTTCATTTTGACTACATTTTAAAGACTTAGACAGCTTTCTGAGCTTTATCCTAAAACTTGTTCATGAACACTTATCCAAGCCATATTCTGCCTCCTATATTGATGCTGTCAAATCGAGAATAGAAATTGGAGCTACAAGAACTCCTGTTATGCCTGCAACAGTTACACACCTCGCACTTATCTGGTTCTACTTCCCCCGATTTAACTCCACAGAACTCTTTCTGTGTGGTATTAACATAATCAAGAGCTTCGTCCAATAGTTCTGTGTGTGTGTATGATTCGAATATCCGGCTCTTGCTCCTTTGTCGCTGCCGCAATATAAAACGGCAGCGGTATCTTTTGCCGGACAATTTCCTGATATACCGCTCCTGGAGGTCCTTTAATATCTCACAAAATCCAGATAGCCCAAATCTTTTCCCATTTTCAGGTCAGTAATTGACGACGTACTTTTTAAATCCACAATCGCCGCATTCGAATATAGCTGTCTATTTTCACTTTTCCAATCCATTCCAGCTCGCCTGTCATGCAATTACTTGTTTCTGACCGGACGCAAATTTCGTCATGTCATCCATCTTTCAATCCGTTCAATAATGCCTCTGCCTGTTTATATTCCTTTAAAGCATCTCCTTTTTGAGTGAATACTCTGTGCGTTTGTCTGCCAGATGTCCTTCCAGGCCACCTTCACAGTGACAGTCTACATAACTCCCAACCAACATCGCCGTTGTCGGCTCCTCTTTCCATCTGCCAGCCCAGTTCTTCCGCAGCCCGAAATTCACAAGCGAGGCTCCCGTCGCATCCAGCGATTTTTAAATTGGCTGACGAGACCTCCTGCTGCCTGTCAGCTTCTGTTAGCTAAAATAGTTTTCATTCGTTAAAGTCATTGACTTTCACCTCCGAGAAAATCAACTTCTTGCTCGTCGTCGATTCGGCGGCAGTGGCTTCAAACGGATCGGGATGCTTCAATTTTCAGCCTCAGATTTCCGGATTATCAAAATACTCGCATCCGTCATTAGAATCAAACACTTTGCGGGTCGTCCTGGATACGCTCTGCGCTATCTACAGATCCCCACCAGGCACATAACGTCGCAGTTGCGGTCTTTTTGCCATTGCATCAAAGGTCGTGGTCAGCGACTTGGGCTTTTTGTTCTTAGCTAAGTCACATTGATACGCTTTGGAAAATCTTCTTGCATGAGGCTTCTATGTCTTGCATTTGACATATGCAGCGCCTTCTCGATCCGGTTTTCTTTAACCAGACCAAAGCGTAATACCCAACAATCTTATCCGTTTGATTATTTGCTCTTTGCGTGCAACTGGAAAGGTCATCGCTTCAAAGTCAAAGCTCTCCCCTGACCCGGATTAACCACTACTTCATCCCTCCTGCGCTTCCGTGTGGTTCATCGCTTTCCGTAGTACCCAGATCTAGTCGCTGTGAATGTAGCCTTTATACATCTCGCTGAAAGTTGAGCTTTCATTCCATTGTTCCCATCTCTATATGGAACTATAGCTACCGTCAAGATCGGATAGTTTCAATCGGCACGTCTAATGCGGCAGCAATAAAAGCTGCATAGTTGATTCGGGCTTGCATTCCAAAAAGCTGCTTAGAGCCGGTTACCGTATTGACTCTGGACGCCATAAACTGCGGTGCTTTCTTCCCCAGGCCCTAGGTGAATCTATTCTTAATGCTGGATTCTTTAATTTTTTTGTTGTGTTTTGTGTGGTTTGTTTTTTTTGTTTTTCTGTATCAAAAAAAAGATTTAATATAGTCACTATCTCGCTTGTATTCCGTATATGTTTTCATCTTTCTGCAGTACAGAAAGAAAATAAAAGTTTTCCATTTCTGTTTCTGTTACATTTCTACTCACTATCATCCATCGCTTTATACTCTACGCCCATATCGCTATCTTAGAGCATTATGGCTTTTATCCAGGCAACTGCCGATAAGCCTCGCCGCTTCTTCCTCTGTCATCTTGCTTGTTTTAAACTCGCCTCTACCACTTCCAGCGTCCCATAGGTCATCAGAAGTCTTCGTGTAGAGGTATTCCGTCTGCGACCAAATATTCGTCCTGTTCTGGACTTTCCAGTCGTCCGATATGCCACGACAACGATTTCTTTATAATGTCGCTGTCTGCAATTGGAATAACCAGCTCGATTTTCCTGCATTTAGTTGGAAAAAGTTTTTGTGCTCCTTGTTCACCGGTAGTTCCTTTCTGGCAGCTATTACTTGCCGCCATTCCCGCTTTTGAAATCCGGCTGATTTCTTCCATATACCTTTTCAAATCTAACAGTTGCTTCTTTGTTCCGGTAACCGTAAAAGGTTGCCTTGTATCTCTTTTTCCTCCTTGGTTTCTTTCTTCATGTTCCTTTGTTGCCGATCGATCATTGCTGGATGACCAAATTCGCCAGGATTGACTTTTCTTATTTAATGCCGCCCCGCCTTAACTATGCTCATTAATAAATTCAAATCGTTCGGGCATATTGCACGTTGCAAAATTTCCAACTGCATTATTTAGGTAAATGTATACTGCAAATATTCGGGATGTTTTGGAAAAATCCGTCGGATTCTTTCACTCTAAAGTCATGATAGTTTTTCATTTCATCCATATTTATCGGTTTTTCCTTCAATTCCTCATAGCTTTTTGGGGCAAAATCCCATTCCAACAATTCGCTTAATTTTTGCATTTTTATTCATTCTTCCTTTCAATTCAAATGTTTCTGCTGTTCATAGATAGCTCCTTTTCTTTTTAATCCACGTCAATCCCTGTAATTTCCTTAAAAATCTCGCTGTCAAAGTTTGGGGGTGCTTTGATTTCTTTTTATCCTCAGCGTTCAGCCACTTCCACCACTCATTGGCGGCTTTCTTGGCATCTACTCTTTGCAAATATCCGCCCGTTGTTTTGGCTTCTGGATACGCCTTCTTTTCTTCGTCCGTCGTTTCTACTACTGACATGGTTTAATGTCGCTTCATTTGTTATTTTCATAATTCGTCTGGCTTTTACTGCGAAACCAATCCGAGTACGTCCGATTCGGAAGGCTTATTGAGAAATATATTGTTTGTTCCTTGGTATTCAAAGCATCGGTGGAATGATGGCAATTCATTCCGTCTCACTATTCCATCTCCATAGTTATGACTTCCGCTGTTCCCATCTCCCATAGTTATGACTTCCGCTGTTCCCATCTCCATAGTTATGACTTCCGCTGTTCCGGTATCCACTGTTCTGGTGTCCACTGTTCCGGTGTCACCTGTTCTGGTCCCACTGTTCCGGTGTCCACTGTTCTGGTTCCACTGTTCCGGTGTCCACTGTTCTGGTTTCCACTGTTCTGTGTATCCACTGTTCCGGTGTCCACTGTTCTGCGTCTCCACTGTTTATGCCACCGGTGCTACATTGCCCTGTATACCATTTCAAGAAGTTCTGCCAACGGAATCTCCCTAACGATTTCCAGCTTGTCAGTGCAGCACTTATCACCGTCTTCCAGCACATCCCCGCTAGGCTATGACTTCCGCTACGTGATTACTTGGATTAAATATAATAATAGTTAAAAGCAGTCAACTGCTTTTGTGCAAAATACATCCTGCTTTACATAGGCACAACGATACCTCTTCCTCAAAACTTACCAGGACAAAGTATATTGTTTATCCGGCAGGGTCAGTCCGGCTTAAATGCTTTATACACCTTTTACCATTTTCCTCGCTCCATTCTTTTTATCAACATCACTAAGCACCAATACTCCAGCCATCGCTTGGCCCACCGCAATCAGTCCGGAATCTCGGGGCTATCAACTGCCATCGCCCAGAATACAATCCATAAAAATGGCGGCACCGGCGATGTATTCTTTACTTTTTCTTTCATTTTCATTCCATCTGCCTCCCTGTTTCCCAATTTGATTCTGATGTGAAAATCCCTATATCAATTCCCTCAAACGATTCCAATTCAATCTCGAAAATCGTCCATGCTGAAAATCCCATATTCTTTTTCCAAAATTTTCCAACCTTATGATTGCATCCATAACTACTCCTTCATAATCTTTTTCAGCAATCATTTTTATTTCACTTATGCAACTGACAGTCTATCTAAATTCCGATTATCTCTTTTTAATACAGGCTTTTCTTCATCCGAAAATTATCCCATCAGCCGATATATCAATGATTTTTCTTTATCTGATCAGTATTGCCAGAATCCAATTCTTTAACCAATTTTAAAACAGAACTTTCGATTGCCTTGAATTGTGTTGCAATCGGCAGACACTTACCAATTGGACATTCCTTTTTGCAATATTTACATTTCAATTCAGAACGTGCCACAAATCTGCCATAAAGCACCACTTTGTCAACCGGTATAACCTTTGTTATACCAAGCTCATAATCCGCAAGCGTTGAAACCGACAACCCAAGCAATTCAGCTGCTCCTCTCTGCTGTATAGCTTTTCATTGTAAATGGCAGCATATTTTTCGAGCTTTGTGATATATATTTTTCATTCTCTTTCATCATTCACTTCCTATTCTTCAATTAAATAATATTTGATTATTTAATAGTATTTAATAGTATTCAATATGCATTCTCGGCGATGCAAGAACATCGCTTATTTCCTGACTGCTGCCTCGGAATAAAAGTCGACCGTTGACCACCGCAAAGTATATTCTCTTGTTTTTCCAATTGTTGATGCAAGTTCTTCAACTGACATGTCGTTGTCAATCGGTGCTTTCTTTGCTTCTTTGCACCATCGTGGTAGCTTTCTTGCCATATTGCGCTCCTTTCTATCTTATGATGATTTACGTTTTCGGTTTTTGATGATATACTAAAATGTAATGTCTTTTAAGTTTTTAATTTATATGTTTTTGTAACCGTGTAATTACTATATCTGGATTTTTCCAATTTGTCAATAGTTATTTTTGGAATTTTTCTAATGGAGGTGCGCCATATAGACCAGCTATTAGACCGCATATATGATTTGCTTGACAAACACGAAATCAAACCAGCCCAACTGGTGAATGAACTTGGATTATCAAATTCGCTTTTAGTGATTGGAAAAAGGGCAAAGGAAGACCATCTTTGAGACCTGTTGTAAGTTTGCCGAATACTTTGATGTATCAATTGACTATCTTGTAAAAAGGGAAAAGTATATGAAAGCCACGGGTTTTGAAATTTCTCGACAAAGCGAAAAAGAATTGATGTCAATATGCAAAAGCTTCCAAGCGAGCTAAAGGAAAAGCTGCTTTTATTTGCGAGAGGCATGGACGCTGCTCTGCCAGCGATAAACGATAGCGAGGAAAAAGATTATCTGTTTAGACAATTTTGGGAGAGTTAAAGTGCAGGTGGAAAAACAATTGTTGATATAACCGACTTGTTTCCCGATGCCGTCTTAGGCGATATACTACACTAAAAACAATCACCTTTCCATCGTTGTTAAACCTTTTGCCCACTAAGGTGTGGCTACAACGAATCAAAGACAAAAATAGGGCTATATTATGAACGATGAAAAATACGAGTAGCGAGTATATATCGAGTTTCTACGATACATCAAATCGACAAGGATTCTCTGCCTGTACAACGCAAAGACTTAGAAAATTACGCAAAATTAGTCTTAAACGCTGAAAAACTGTAATTTTTTGAAGATGCTGGCTATTCCGGCAAAAATACCGTTCGTCCGGGGATTACAAAAATGATGTCCCAAGTAAGGTCCGGTCTTTTTACACATTTTAGTTTGGAAAATGAGACCGAATATCTCACTAACCTACTTGATTTTGCAAATATGTATACGAACTTAAATCTTTGGGCGTAACATTTATCAGTAAAACGAACAATTTGACATCAGTGCAATCGGTGAAGCAATGCTTAAAATTGTTCTTGTATTCGCAGAACTAGAAAGAAATATGACCGCCGAAAGAGTCACCGCAACTCATGATTTCAAGAGCGGCAGATGGGCAATGGAATGGTGGCAGAATACCGTTTGGATACGGATACAACAGTGAAGACGGCACATTTTATATTATTGAGTCAGAGGCGGAGGTTGTAAAGGCTTATTCATATTATGTATGGACAGAAATCCCTTGTATCAGTAGCAAGATATCTAAACGACAAGAGAATTCATACAAGAAATAACAATGCTGGTCGCCAACTACATTGTTGATTATGTTGCAAAACCATTTTTATTGCGGAGTTGCATCTATAACCGATACAAAGACGGAAACCGGGCAGAAGCGAAGAAGAATCTGAATGGATAACCGTAAAGGACCATCATCCTGCAATCATATCAGCCGAGCATACGATAATTTCCTTGTTGGAATCAACCGGCGGCTAAAAGCTCAGTAGAAATGTTTACCAATCAGCTAAAATATACATGTCTTTTACCGAAATTGTGTTGTGCGGCAACTGCGGAAAACCTATGGGAGCTGCTCTTGCGGCTGCAAAAAGAGTGTCAATACTCCAAGTACATCTTTCACCACAAAAGGGTAACATCATCAGCAAGCTGCAAACGCCCATCAGATACAATCGTTGGAGAATTTGTTTTAATTATATCCTCAACGCTAGTTAACGCTCAGTCAAATTAAAATCAATCTCAAGCATTGAAGATTGCAGTCAATTCTGTTGTTGGCGACACATTCAGTTATATAAAAGAAATCGAGCCGGAAGAGCTCACAGAAATGTATGACATATTAAGAGTAACCGCTTAACGGGAAAAATATACGGAAAAAGGCGCTAAAAATAAATATTTGGAAAAAGTCAAAATCAGCAGAATTAAATAACGATAAACACTCGAAAAGAGCTTTGGATCGTCTTACATCGCTTTACTTATATTCAGAAGATTCTATTTCTGAAACAAGGGTATGCTTCAAAAATATAGATTATTTCTAAACTTGAATCTATCCAATAAAGAAATCGGAACAGCACATATTAGTATGGCTATTCAGGATGATATTTTTGTTCCAAAAGCAAGCAGATTCATTATTGCAAAGCAGTTGTCCGGCATGAAAATATATCAACTATAAAAGGCTTGCAATGCAGGTTGATGCAAACGTGTTGCGTTCTTTTGTACTGTCAGTCATTGATACCATTGAAATGGATTCGGGAAAAGTAAAGAAAATAGTCTTTAAAATGGATTATCTTCCACTTTCATTTTTAAAGAACGAGTGAAAATAGAAAATGCACGATTTTTCCTCCAAGGTGCATTTATTTTGTTCCTAGAACTTCGTATTTTCAATTTTGAGACAGTTTTCGACCTATCCTAGTATATTTTTATTCTATAGCAATTTTAGAGCCTAGAATTGCGTTGCATACTGAATACCTGCAATAAATCCGCTCTCTTCAAAACTCCACTGCAACATCCATCATCATTTCCGATAACTTGCTGTTTAGTTGTTGTCTTTAAACATCTCATCACAAAAGCATTGTGCTACAACTTCTTCGCAAGCCATCTCAGTATGCCTCTCTCTGTCCTCAAAGCTCTACATACGCCACAAACATTGCTTTTGCTAATTCGATATTTGCTTTTCCATCTTACGCACACCTCGGAAACATCAAATCCGATTGCTGATAATTCCTCATTCTCAAATCCACCTTCTATTATGCTCCAAAGTTTGAGAATCCGCAAATTCAAAGCATACATCCGTTAAAACGCTGACCATTTTTCCAGTTGTTCTCTTGTTAAATCTTTAAAATTATCCGCATAAGTCTCCTTTTCTCTTGAAAGAAGTGATTTTTATACTAATATTAAAGTGCTTCTTTCAAGATTAGTAATAATCTTGTTTGTTTGTAAAATAAGAGCTTTCATCTGTGGTGATGAGGTGGCTCTTATTTTTTGTTGTTTTGTTTACACACGCACGATACCACAACCAACCTCCATCAATAAGTGTTATAAAAATATATGGTAAAAAGCTCTTTGGATTCGTGATATCCTGCTCTTTTTACATATTCAGTCAAGATTAAATTGAGGATTACTTGTATCATCTTTTGGAGAAATAAGCCCATCACAGGCTAAATCAATAACAATATAAATAAGATGCATTTTTATCAAGTACATCAAAAATCCTCCAACTATACCCACGTTCCAGTATTCCATAATTTGTAATTTCCTTTTTAATCTCCTTAACCTGCTTCTTTTTGCAAAGCTTTTAGTTGTCATCATATTCCAACATCCTTTCTTTCTTCAAAGTCGCTTTCTATTTCTTTCATTGCTTCTTCGATACATTCAGACAACAAATAACATCTTATTGCTACATCTGCCCCCTCTGCTCCGTTTTTCGATAATATAATCAAATGAATACCCTAAATTCATTTTGAGTGCCTCACCTAAAAAGATCTAAATTGTGTGCAAATGTTCTCCTCCGCTTCCCAAGTGTTAAACGTGTAGCACTACCACTTTCATTGCCAGTAACAGGTCATCATTCTGCAATTTATCGTTTTAGAGTATTGTCCAAATCCTCTAAATTACGAAAATCTTCAGTCAATTTCGTTTTTCCATCGTGATGTCAATACATCCCGTTTAATTACTTCTCTGTAGTCGTATCTTTCCATTTTGTTTACTCCTTTTGTTTGGTTTTGTTTTGATTACGAGCGTACGATAGCATAACTACCGACCATGTCAATAGTTTTTGAAATAAAAATAAATGTTATCCGCAAACTTGTAAAAACGAGCAGAGACCACCTCAAAAGCCTTTATTTTTAAGCAATCTCTTTTCTTACATTTGTAATATTCTGTGTCAAATTACAAGCATAGCATCCCAAAACGAGCGATACCTTTGCTTCACCGCTTCGGCATACCCTGCCAAAACAAACTCCCGTCCGGCAAACGCACTGACCAGCATAATCAAGCTGGATTTGGGCAGGTGAAAGTTTGTAATCAGCCCATCAATCACCCGAAAAAGAATACCCCGGATAAATAAAGATATCCGTCCACTTCGAGGCTTTCCGTCAAATATCCGTTTTTCATCCGCTAAAGTTCCAGCGTCCGGCAAGCCGTCGTTCCGACCGCTATCACCCGCCCGCCGCCGGCTTTGGTTTGGTTGATGATATCGAGCATCGTGCTGCCGGTTGACAAAACTCGGCACGCCATCTGATGCTCCAGCACATTCTCCGCCTTAACCGGCCGAAATGTCCCCAGATCCGACATGCAAAGTTACAAACGCTAACCGCACGCCCCACTCCTGAATAGCACGCAAAAAGCTCCCTTCGTAAAGTGCAGCCCCGCTGTCGGCGCTGCCGAAGAACACTGTACTGTACCACAATAAACCGTCTGGTAGCGCTCCTGATCCTCCAGTCGCTCATGAGATATACGGCGGTAACGGCATCGTGCCCAATTCGTCTAAAACTTCCTCAAAATGCCGTCAGCTCAAACTCAATCAGCCGGTTACCATTGTCCAGTACATCGACAATTTTCCCCATCAGTCTGCCGCCATAGAAAGCTTAGACCGCTCCGGTTCTGGTTTTTCTTGCCGGGCTTAGTCAGTACCTCCACTGCCGGTCGGTTTTTCGGGTTAAAAGCAAAACCTCTGCCGCCCCGCTCCTATCCTGATTTCTCCAATCAGGCGAGCCAGCGGCACTCGGCTGTCGTTTAAGACTAAGCAATCGCCCGCCTTTAGATATTCTAAAACATCGGTAAACTTCCGATGCTCACTGTCTGCTCCGCCGATTTAAGACCATTAGTCTGGAATCCGAGCGGACCTTCAGCGGTGTTTGCGCAATAAGCTCCTCCGGCAGAAAGAAAGTCGCAATCCTGCGTTCTTCCTGCCAAAGCATTTGTTTTTCCATCATCTTAATCTCTCAATCTGATTTCGTATGCCGCCTCCAGCTTGCGTAGACTCGATCTATCACCTGATTGATTTCACTTTCTGTTAAGGTGTGATCGCTTACTCCGCAGCTTTAAGAGCATACGCCATAGATTTCATATCCTTTTTCAATTTGTTCGCCCTGATACAGGTCAAACAGCTCCGCTTTTCCAGTAGTTTTCCGGATTCGCTCGGAAGATTTCTTCAATCTGGGCTGCCAGCACTTCTTCTTTGACCAGCAAAAGCCAAATCGACTTACCGCCGGATACTTGGGAATCGCCTCGTATTTTTCACCGGATTGATATGCTCAAAAACTTCATCCAATTCCAGCATAAGCAAATACGTTTTTGGCACCGATTTCATAGTTTTCAGCGGTCAGCGGATGTACCTCGCCGATATAGCCGACTTTCTTATCTGCCAGCAAAATATCCGCCTGCCGGTTCGGGTGAAAAGAATGAGTGATTCGATGGCTGATAGCCAAAGCTTTCCCCTAATTTCATCGCCAAAAACCTCAGCAATTCCTTTTCATATCAAAGAAATCCTTTTTGCCATAATGCCCGACAATCAGGCGGTTTTTCTCTTGCGGCATTTCCGCATTTTTATCGCTGTTATCTACCCGGGTGTCGCCGTCGGCAAATAAATCCTACCAATCTCAAATAAGGTTACATCGCTGTTGCGGTGATTATAATTGGTCGCTAAGGACGTTAAAATACCATTGAGCATTGAGGTGACGCATCGACTGCAAATCTTCTCCCAAAGGATTTTTGAATCATCAGCGCCCGCCGGTAGTCATGTTCCGGAGAAAGTCTGGGTTTATCAAAAACCTTAGGGCTTTCAAACGAATATTCAACCGCCTCGTTAGCTCCCATTGCCAGCAGTGCCGCCACTACCGTATCTTCTGCTTTTTGGTGAGCTCTTATGCCCGACGGTTGGATTTTTGCTGTTAATCGTGGTAGGAATCTTGCCATACCCAGCAAATTCGAGCGACCTCTTCCGCCAAATCCGCCATCGCCCTCAACATCTGCCCGATACGTCGGAATCGTTACCTGACAGGTTTTTCATCGACCGTAAAGGTCAGACGCCGGAAAATCGCTGCCATTTTCCTGCTCGCTTATTTCCGTTCCCAGCGACCGGTTAATCGCCGCCACATCATAAGTCATGGTTCTTTCTTTGCGTGGATCAGGGGTAAATATCAATCTTCCCTCCATAATTTCGCCCCGCCTCTAACTCGGCAATCAAGGCACAGGCTCTTTCTGCATGGCAACTCCGCCAGAATTCGGATCAGTGCTTTTCAAAGCGAGAGGATGAGTCCGAGCGCAGTCCTAATTTCTTGCTGGTATGACGGATATTCGTACCGTTAAGGTTGCCGCTTACCCACAAAATCGTTGTTGTGTCCTCGTGTTTTCTGACAGCTCGCCTCCCATCGAGCTCCGGCAATGCCAACCGCTTTTTCCTTATCGGCAATCACTAACATCGTTTCATCTAAATTGCGATTTACTCCGTCTAAGGTCTGCATTTGCTCGCCCGCCTTTGCCCGCCGAACGATAATCTCCGCTCCGGATAACCAGTCCGATCAAACGCATGCATCGGCTGACGGTTTCTAACATCACAAAATTGGTGATATCGGCAATATTGTTAATCGGTCGCAAGCCGGCTGACCGGATTTTTCTTGAAACCAGCGTGGAAAGGCTTAATCGTGAACATTTTTCACGATTTTTGCCAATATAGCGGTAGCACAAATCCGCTGCCGGAACTGAAAATTTTAACCATTTCGTTAATATTACCGCTCTCTTCCGGAGACGCCCAAGGACGGCGGTGTTGGCGGACGGTCAAAGCAGACCGCCGCCTCTCTTGCCACCCAATCACGAAAAACAATCCGCCCGGTTGGGTAATCTCTGCATCGACAACCGTATCACCCAAAGCCAAACAAGGCTTGACATCATCTCCAGCTTCATTCCTTTTTCTTTGAGCATAGCTTCATCAAATAGATATATCCCATGTTCGGGTGCTTCGGAAACTCCTCTCGGCCAAGCCCAGTTCTTCTACCGAGCACATCATACCATTTGACTCAACACCCCTGAGCTTTCCGTTTTAATCTTTACGCCACCTGCCAGCGATGCTCCGACTAAAGCCACCGGCACATAATCGCCAACTGCAACATTTTTGGCACCGGTTTACGACCTGAATCGTCTCATTTCCGACCGCCACCTGCGTAACCACCAATTTGTCTGCATCCGGATGCGCCTCGATGGATAAAATCTTACCCAAAACTACCCGCTCAATCTCTTCTCGGAGGTTTCCGCCCGTTCTACTTTGGTGCCGGTTATCGTCATTCTGTCACAAAAACGCCGCAATATCCGGCGTTGTTTCTATACTCGAGACAGCCACTTCATTGAAAATATTCATCGTCAGCCTCCTAAAATTGCTCTAAAAAGCGTTTGTCACTTTTCATAAAACAGTCGGATATCATTGATACCGTAACGCAGCATCGTAATTCTTTCTAAGCCCATGCCAAAAGCAAATCCGCTGTATACTTCCGGATCAATTCCGCTCATTCTAAGGACATTGGGGTGAACCATGCCGCAGCCTAAGATTTCAATCCATCCCGTTCCTTTACAAAACCTTACATTCTGCGTCATGTCCGCCACAAATCACGCAAGAGACGTCAACCTCTGCACTGGGTTCGGTAAAAGGGAAAAAGTGTGGCGGAACTAACCTGAACCTGATCGCCGCCATAAGTTCTTAATAAAAACCTCCAATGCTCCTTTTAAATCACCCATGGTTACATTTTTATCCACCACCAAGCCCTCAATCTGGTGAAAAATGGGCGAGTGCGTGGCATCTACTTCATCGGAACGATACACTCGTCCCGGAGCAATAATCCGAATGGGCGGGTCTGCGTTTTTCTCCATCCTCTGACCTGAACGGGTGAGGGTTGCTGTCACGCAGACATTAAAGTGGGATTAAAATACAGGGTATCCTGCTCATCTTTTGCCGGATGCTCTTCGGGAATATTTAAAGGCATCAAAGTTATAATAAGAGTTTTCAATTTCCGGTCCCTCGGCAGTGGAATAACCCATACCGATAAAAATATTTTTCAATATCTTCCAACTCGTCTTCATCGGATGGCGATGTCCCAGCTCAGGGCAGTCTGGCGGGCAATGTTACATCTATTTTTCTACGGCTAACTTCGAAATTCAAGAAAGCTCAGTCTGCCAATTTCCTTGCGCCGCTGCTCCAGCCAGTCTTCCATTACTTGCCGGACTTCATTTTACCAGCGCGCCCCATTTTCGGGCGTTCTTCTTCCGACAGCTCTTTCATTCCCTTGAGGTATGGCTGTCAGCTCGCCTTTTACCCAGCATTTCTACCCGAATGGCTTCCCAGATTTTTCAAATCCGGTTTGCCGCTTGGATTCCAGCAATGCTTTTTGTCTGATTGCTTCAGTTGTTCTCTCATTTTTGTGTCCTTTCTGATTTCTCAACTTTCCCCTGTAAAAGCTATGACTCGCCTATCTTCCTTTTTATCATACAGTATAGCATTTTGACTTATGTTTGTGCAAGAAAAAGGTGCATCCTATCGAAAAATCTTAATTAATAAAAACCGGTAAAAACACTTAAAATAGAAACACAAAATGGCATTCGCCGGAAATTATCCGGCTTAACAGCCGGATAAAAACAAGTTAACCCCAAAATACCATTACCCCAAAAGAAAGGGTATGGCACTTGAGGCGTTAAATAGTGCCATTCACATTCCCATGAAAAAGTTTATGAAAGAATTTAAAAGAATTTTGCACTCAAAGGAAATGTTTTTGATAGGCGGTCGGCCTTATCATCGGTTCGGCATTTGGTAAGATTGTCGCTTCGCTCGTATCGGATATCTTTATGCCGTTACTGATCTTTAATTATGGGCAGTTTGAACTTAGCCGACGCTAAAAGCTTGTCCCTAAGGGCGCCGAACTGGCGGCAGATGGTTCGATTGCTGTGCAGAAGTAGCTATCACTTATGGTGCATTTTTAAACAATGTGCTTGACTTTTATTGCGATTGCACTGGTTATCTTTGTAATGATTAAGGCAATCAACAAAAATGCGCCGCAAAGAAGAAGAAAAAGCCGGAAAAAGAGGAAGAAAAGCCGTCCGAGGACATTCTTTTTGCTGCGTGAAATTAGAGATTCTTTGAAAAAGAAATAAAAGCGTTTCACGGGACTTATTCTATTTCAGCATTTCAGGAGGTGCTTTGTAGGCTTTGTTACCGGATCAGGTACGGCAATTTGTAACCCCGTTTCATGACAAACAGCGGCGTGAATTATAACAAATTAGAGAAATCATTGACTGGCAAATCCAAAATAAAACCGACGCCATCATCATCTGCGGTACAACCGGAGAGGCTTCTACGATGGATGACGCCGAGCATTTAGAGTGCATTCGGGTTGCCGTTTCCGCCACCGGCGGACGGGTTCAGTCATTGCCGGAACCGGTTCTAATGACACCGCCCATGGCATCAAGCTGTCAAAAGAGGCGCAAAAGATTAAACGCCGATGCTCTGCGCAGGTTACGCCGTATTACAATAAGACCACGCAAAAAGGTCTAATCGCTCATTTTTCAGCGATTGCTCAATCGGTTGATTTGCCGGTTATGCTGTATAAGTGCCGTCTCGAACCGGTATGAATATCGCTCCCGCTACCGCCAGAGAGCTGGCGCTAAGTCGCAGCAATATCGTGGCTGTCAAAGAGGCATCTGGAGATATTTCTCATGCCGCCGAACTGGCTTATCAGACGGATGGCTACTGGATATTTACTCCGGTAACGATGACCAAATCCCTCCCACTGATGAGTCTGGGCGCTAAGGGCGTGGTATCGGTTGCTTCTAATGTTATGCCGGCTGAGGTTCACGATATGGTTATGCTCTATTTGGAGAAGAAAACGGAAGAGGCTTGCCGCTTGCAATTAAAGCTGTTGCCGCTGATTCATCTGCTGTTTTGCGAAACCAATCCGATTCCGGTCAACCGCTATGAACTTAATGGGCATGGAAGTCGGACCTTTGCGTTTGCCGCTGATTGAAATGAGCGATGCCAATAAGGAAAAATTAGCCGCCGCTATGAAAGAGCTGAACTTGATAAAAATAATAACAAATTATACCGATGCCCGCCGTAATTTATTGTTCCGGCAACAAATTACGGGTGGGACCATACTCACCACATAACGTATCATTATACTACCCAAGCACATAGGAGGATATTTTTATGACCAAAAATCATATTGCATGGCTGCTTTGCGGCAAAATGGGACAAACCATTCAGCGAGCTAATCAAAAAACACCGGACACCGAAATTGTCGCCGGAATTGATGCTTTTGCCGGTTCAGAAAATGCTATGGATTTTTCCGGTGTTTTCTTCCTTACACGACTGCTCCGTTGCCGGCGATGTGGTTGTTGACTTTTTCTGTTGCTCTGCTGTTCGCCCGCTTCTTGAGGCGGCAATTAGCAGTCGCCGGTTGTTGTCTGTACCACCGGCTTATCTGCTGAGGATATCGCTTTTGTTCAAGATAGTGCCAAGAAAATTCCGGTTCTTTTTCGGCAAATATGTCCCTCGGTATCAACCTAATGGTCAAGCTTAGTGCAAAAAGCCGCACAGGTTTTAGCCGGCTCCGGCTTTGACATTGAGATTATTGAAAAACATCACAATCGCAAAAAGACGCTCCCAGCGGAGACAGCTCTTTGTTGGCAGATTCTATCAATCAGGTGCTGGCACAGCCTTATACCTATGATTATGACCGCTCTACTAAGAACGAACCTCGCCGTCCGGATGAAATCAGATTCTTTCTCTGCGAGGCGGTAATATCGCCGGGGAGCATCAGGTTATTTTTGCCGGTGAAGACAGAAATTATAGAAATTCACCACTAAAGCCGGCAGTCGGCGAATTTTTGCCGTTGGCGCCGTCAATTGCTGTTTTTGAAAAAAATCAAGCACCGGGACTTTACTCAATGAGCGATGTAATTGCGGAAAAAAATAGCTTGCCAAAAAGGAGATTGCCAAAGCGGCAATCTCCTTTTCTTTATTTTTATTGCTTTTTATTACTTTTTCTTGCTCCACAGTTCATAATGCAGAGCGTTTCATCTGGTTGTATAATTTTTGGGTGCCGGTAATGAGATTCATTCCTTACCGGCACCCTGTTTGACAAAAATCTTTAATCTTCTCTTAGTGCTTTGGGCTGCTCCAGGGTGTCGACAGCAAAAATCGCCTTTTTAACGAATTATTCTGTGTCAATAGGTTAGAAAAATGGCTTTTTCTTTTTCCTTTCGCTGGGCAAATGCCTCTTTATGTCCGGCGTGATAAGCCTTTTTCTCGGGCAATATCTTCTTCATCATGCAAGCTGTTTTGGATTACCTTGGAAGAATAAAAAGGTATCCCCGGCAGCTATTCATTTTCTGCCAGTTCGTCCGGCACATATTCCTCCACTCGCTCAGCCGGTATCGGCTGAACAAAGACATCCGACTGATGCTGGAACTCTTCTTCCTGCAGATAGCTTTCCTCCTCCGGATACGAATCGGCAGAAATCTCCTTGCGGCTTTGCTGCTGAACTCTCCTGAAAGCGAGACATTTTGTTGTCGAATCTTGGCATCGTCCACTGTGCCCGCTGCATTGGGGCAGAACTCTCATTCATAAGTTCGGGGTTCTCAATCCCCATTTTGGGGGCGACTGTGGTCTAACCGGCTGATTGCCCAAAGCTCCATGGCTGATGTTGCGGTTGCTGTCCATCCTTTTTTCTTCATCAAGTCCTTTTTCTTAGCTGATGTTATCGCCGAAACGACAACCATCGCCAGCCAAATCAATACAACCACACCATTAAAGCTGCTTAACATAATCTGCATTTTCTTCCCCTTTCTGTGCTTAGGTTTGGAAAATGCTAATTATTTTCCTTGCTGATTGCTTCCCGCATAGAGTGTATCAGCTTTCATGTTTTGCATCCGGTAATAATCCATAATTCCTAAGTTGCCGTTACGGAACGCTTCTGCCATTGCTTTTGGCACTTCCTCTCTGCCTCGACAACCTTAGCTTTCATTTCTTCTACCAATGCTTTCATTTCCTGCTCTGAACAATCGCCTTCGCACGTCTTTCCTCGGCTCTTGCCTGAGCAATTTGTATCTCTGCCTCTGCCTGCTCGATTTGCGGTCTGGCACCATTTTCTACAAAGTCAATGTCGGCAATATCCATCGACAGAATCTCAAACGCTGTTCGAATCTAAGCCCTTGCTCAAAACCCGCTCGGAAATAGAATCCGGATTTTCCAAAACTTCTTTGTGGCTGTTGCTAGACCAACCGTCGTAACAATTCCTTCGCCAACCCGGGCAGACGGTTTCTTCCCGGCACCACCGACAAGGCGTTCCGATTCGCCCGCACCGTAACCCGAGCAATTGCTTTGACTTCAATACCGTCTTTGGCTACAGCTACTACCGGCGGCGTTTCAATAATTTCGGCTTAACGCTCATCCGGAGACAGCCTCTAACACATCACGACCCTAGCCAAATCAATAGCGACCGCCCGCGCTCAAAAGCTCGCTGGACAGGTTTTGCCTGCTGATGGGCGGCAATCCAGCATCTATCTACTCTGCCAACCTTGCCGCCTGCCAAAAGTGTGATTCCATTGGTCAATATTCACCGGAATATTGGCTTTGGTCGCCCAATTAACGGTGATACAATCACAGCCGGCTTTACTCGCCGCAATCTCATTCCAATCAAAGGTAAATACCCACTCTGGCATTGGACGCTACCGCTGAAATCCACAGCCCCACCGGAACAAAGCTATACTGCTAAGACAATACACCAGTGGGCAATCAACAGTAAACTGCCAACTCATGCCCGGCATTCCATCCATCATTGCTAATCCTAATCCTTTCTCATGCTAACCTCCTACAAAATGCGATTTGTTTTTCTACTGCCACTACGTCAATGGCTTCATTGGCACCAATAAACTCGCCTCTGGTCAAAACATCGTAGCGCTCTCCTCTAACTCAATCGTACCTGACGGTCGAAGCGGCGTGAGGGATTTTTCCCCGTTGCCAATCAGCCTTTGATAATCCGGCAAGGTATCCTCATTCAGATTATTCTTTAAGGCAATCTTTGAGCGCCGATAAAATGATAACCAAAATCAAAAATACAACGGAAATAAACAGCATAATAGCAAAAGTACATCAGCCCCTGCACCAGAGTTTGTGCCATTAAAATGATGCCAATGGTCATTGCCAAAAAGCCTATCCGCCTGCGCCATGCCAAAACTGGGAATAAAAATCTCAGCTACCATGCGATAAAATGCCAATCACCAGATTATAACACCTAACATCTGAAAGCTCCTCCATCGATACTCCTCCTTTCGGATAAGCCTTTGCGTTTCGGCTTTGCAAAAACCAGCAACCTAAAAGGGTGATTTCTCTTTAGTATAAGGGATATTGGATAAATTTTCAAGATCCCCAGGATTGTCCGTTTTAATCCAATTCTAACTTTCTCATCTTTTAAGTACCAGCTCTAAGACTACCCGCAAAATGTCATGCCCCTCAGTAGCTAAAGCCCAAAACAAGCAGAAAAGTCTATAGCAAGGCCATACTAGAAAACCAATACTCAAAAACACGCAGGTGCAAACAGCAAACCTGTATGTCCATGTCCATGCAAAAGGCTAAGACGGAAGCCGGCATCCCTATGAGAAAGCCGCAAACACGAAAGAGTCTGCGGCTTTCTAACTAACTATCTCTCAAATTTTTATCGCCCGACAAGGTTTCGCCTAAAAATCTGATGCACCGCCGCAAAGAACTCACTATCGCTTTCCCGTCCTAAGCAGTTTTGCACGATATGCTCACCCATTCTTCTCTCCAAAAAGGCTTTTGTTCAAAGTGCCGCTCCTGATTCACGAAAAATCTGTCGCCGCTTTCCTTTTAAGATATTTTCTTCCAAATGTTCCAGCCAAGAATACCGGTTACACTCCTTTCCTGATAACACTTTCTATTGGCTGAAATACCGCCCACAGCATCAGTTCAATTCCGGTTTTGTGCCGAAGTTGCCCAGCGAATAAACTCATATAGCTCGCCCTTTTTGACGGGACTGCCGATCCACTCCCAAGCAGCCACGCCTCGATGCTGGACTCCCGCCGGGGACGGTTGCATAATCAACGTTACCGGCAATCGCCGTTTTGGCTTTGATAATCTCCGAAGCATGGTGAATATAGGCAATTGTCAGTAGCAATTTCACCCTTTGCAAAAGAGCCGAGCTGCCCTCATCTCCAGCTGGCGGTGCTACCGTTTGGGGTATAATTTTCGCCTCGCATATCCTGTAATGCCTGAAATGCCCTGCTCCGCCGAGCTGCAAAAAGCTTCCGTCCGCATCATAAGCTAACTCACCATAAGACATCAGCCTCGGCAAAAACTCTGATGCCGCCGAAGAATCTATGCCCCAGCACCAGACTCGTACTGCATACCGAGTCGGCGATCCGCCCTGATACTCCTGCGTAAAAAGCCCGCCAGCCGATTATACTCGGCAAAGCTTTCCGGCACCTTTAATCTCTCCTTGTAGGTTTCATAAACCTCTCCTGCTGAGCTATCTGAAAAATATCCTTGCGAGTAAAACAAAAAGCTGAAACACTGACATCAAAAGGCGGCATACGCCACCTCTCCAACCTGTGAATGATTTTTTCGCCTGATTATCAAAATAATCTGCCGCAATCCGTTCTTTGCTTTCCCCTAAGTTCGTCAGCGGTTCCAGCACCAGCGGTGCAAAATAAGGCAAGTGCGACGTCCAGCCGAATCGCATCATACGCCGCCGGCTTACGCAGCAAAATATCGTGAATATCGCTAATCGGCTGATACTCGACTTCGACTTCGCAGTTTTCTGCTGCTTTTCAAAATTAGGCGGCAGCAGCTCCAAAGCTTTAATCGCCGGTGTTTCTGAAGTTAATAGCCGAATCCGCCGTCTTTGCTCTGATTTTCTAAAAAACGGGGCTTGCCGCTGCTCCTCGACCGGAAACACTTTTGAGCACAAATCGTTTTGCTCTTCTAAAGCTCCGAATCATATGCTCCGCCGCTTCCATTCCCAGCTTCCGGTAATTCAGCTCCATACGAAAAGAAGCGCTCTGCCGCTCCGGTTTTTGCGCCGTCAAACAATAGATTTGAAAATCTCGGTTCTGCCCAAAAATTGTAATATGTTCCATCAGCTCCGCAGTCTCCTGAGAAAATGCCAAGAAAGTCAAGCTCCCCTTGTTTTCCCCAAACTGCTTATAAATATTTTGATTAAAAAACTCTCGGCTGTCTAAAATCGTTGTAATCTGCTGCGGCCGGTACTGCGATCAATAGACCTCTCTGTAACCTCCTTGCACAGCATTTCCTCTCTTGCCTCACATACCAGAATCAGGTTCTCTGCACCGGCTTGTCTGCAGCTTTTCCGCCAGAAATCCGAGCCAATCTGCTCAAACGAAAAGTATAATATACATAATCCGTCCCGTTCTTCCCGGCAGCAAACAAAGTAGCTTTAAACTTGGACGTCATAATACTTTTCCGGATTGGCAAACGCCAGTAACCGTTGAGATTCCGGCGCACCGATCCGCTCAACCTGATTTAAAATCTGCTTTTCTTTATAAGCATACCCGTCCGTCAAATACAGCTTTAGGCTATATGACGTCTGTTCGCAGGCTCTTATCGCAGCACTATAAAGATGAGCATAACGCTCCTCCACGATATTCGGCAAAAATTGTTGCAATCAACCTTGATACGGCGCTGCGCAGCACGGCCTGCCCGTCTATCTGATATCCCAAATCCTTTTGCAATAACGATTTCTATTTTTCGGCGCTGACATTTCCCTTTTCATTCAGCTACATTCGACACCGTTGCTTTGGACACTCCGGCTAATTTGGCGATATCGTTAATTGTCGCGCATAAAACTCCTTTACTTCACCCAGTGCGGTTTTGTCAGCAAGCTTGCCGTAAACTCCTCAACCACTTCTTTTTGTCTTTTTCATCGCCGCCGCCTGATAAAACTCGGCGATGATTTCTAACCTTCCCCACGAGCGTCTTCGTTGAGGGATAATCGGATAATAATAAACGCCATTATCCCGAGCTGCGGTATAATCACCGATGGCATCACCAATCATCAGGATTTTCTCGGTGCATAATGAGCCTTTAGTGCAGCAATACAGCTTTCTTGCTGCCGCTTTCCGATCACGCAAATGGCACGACATACTGCGCCATATTAGACTCTTCCCATTCCCGAAGCAGCGCTTCTTGCGCCGTGCCGATACCACGACGATATCCGCCCTCTCCGCTGAAAGCGCGAATTGTATCCTCCGATTTTGAAACGGTTTCATCCCCGCACCATCGCCGTAATCCGGTCATTGCAGTCATGCGACCATGCCAAAGCGATTTGGTTGGCGCTTTTCGGTTTGGTGCTGCGATAAGTTCTGATTATTAAGCTCCAGAGGTTTTCCCTCCGCCCCATTTCTTTACCGAGGTCATATCCGGCAAAGCGGCTCCAATTTCTTTGACCTCCGGTCTTTCCTTTCAATAATTCAATCACCTTTATCAGCGCCAAAAAGCGATTGATCCCCGATCCGTTGAGTACAAATTGACATAGTCCCATGTCCCTCACGAACATATTTGGAAATCGGCTGTAAGTCCCATTTTCGACCGTTGCCGGGCAGAAAACATTCTTGTGCTTAATTTCCGCAGTATCAAATACACAACTCGTCCGAATCAATACAAATTAAAAACTCTTTTTCCGGCTGATAGCCTTTTTAATCCCATTTGTGCCATATTATCCCTCAATACCTGATTGATTGTCTGCTAGCTCCATTTTTCCTGACAGGACAGGGTAACACTGTCGGCGTCCTGTTTAATCCAATCCGGTGCGTTGCCCATCGCCACGCCCAGCCCAGCCAGGAATCAACTTTGCATCACTGCTGCTGTCAACAATCATCGCCTCCTCCGGTAAAAATATTCAAATGCTTCAGTAAAACCTGTACCGCTTCTGTTTTGCAAATCGATGCCGTCAAAAACTCTAAATCAGGCCCTGCACCTCGTTGGTATGCTGAATCGCACCAGTCGCATTGACACGCTGATAGATTTCTTCTTGCAGGTTTTTCGCCATGCCGTAAATGTTGATTTTGCTAATTTCAAAACTTATTTTCTTTTGAAATACTGAGAAAGGCAATCTCACCTACCCCACGCTTTTCGTCTTGCTAAATACCAGACATGATGCGCTCGGCACCGGATAATCTTTCCAGTTCTGCCAAATCTCCTTTTTCCAGATACAGGGTATTATCTCGCTGCTCTTCGCAGTAAATCCTTTGTTTTCAATGATTTTAAAATCTCCACCGAATTTTTCTCACGGGAATTAAGTTTTGATACAGCTCTTCGGCGTCGCACCGGTCAAGTCCAGCACCCGCCTCCATGGCGTAGTAACGGCATATTCAATTCCCTTGATACTTTCCATCCGGCGGGAACATATCCAGTACCCTGCCGGTGCAAGGAGATCACTTTAATGCCCCGTTGCAATGCATTTTAATAGCGACTTGATTTTCCGGCGAAATATTGACTTTATTCGGCCTTAGTGTTGATTTCCACCCATATCGAGCAAAATTGCTTTGATCGTCATGTTTTCCTCTGTTATCCCGAGCAGTTATTTCCAACTGCCTTTTTCTCCACTTATAAACTTAATTGCTGGCGAGTAGTCTGCAAATACTTCTGTGCATAATCCGTCGATATAATTGGCTTTAATCCCAAAAGAGCCCTAGCCTTTCTCCGGCTCCCTGCAAAGACAGAGCATCGTTATGCCCGTTATTACGGCTGACATGCAAGGCGTTAATCCATACCCCTGCGTTTCTTTTAGAGGCAATCGTTTCCGGCTGAATCAGCGTTTCCTTGATCATCAAAAAGGACAGCTCCCACAGCTTAGGGCGCAAGTCTTTCTTCATTTCCGGCGAGCATAGCCATATCCTTGTCAAAGATTTTATGCGTATATGCAAAACTTACATCCGCACTGCGTAAAAACTCCCGCCACTTCGTCAATTGCCGCATTGGATTTTACAATCGCCTGATGAAAGGCATTTTCCTTGCGTAAAATAAAATGCGCTTTTCCTGGCATTCCCAGCCTTATCAATATTAAACAATGCCCGATCTTGAACGCCCGAAGCGGCTCGCTTAATTCCGGCACGATATCCTGCGTTTGGGTTTTGCTTGCACCGACCTTGATACAAACGGGCTTTTTGATTTCTGCCAGCGTCAAATCGCACTTTGCCGGAAAAGCCCGGTCATCCGCTCAGCTTTCATCATGGCTTAAAATCAAGTAGCCGTCCTTTGTTTCCCGCAGGTCTAATCTCAATAAACAAAAGCCCTTGCCGGATACACGCATCTACGGCAGACAGCGAGTTTTCCGGTTCTCCTTCCTCGGTACTATATAGCGCGATGAGCAAACCCGGAAAGCCCAAATGCTTGCGCTCCCGTAGCTTTTGCAAAAATCGGTATAATTTTTCATCCGCTTCTCCTCTTACTTTTCTTTTGAGCCATAGGCAAACCCTCTGCTACATACTCAATGATAATCATAATTACTACTGCAAAAACGAAAGTCAGCATCTTGCTTTTCCGCACCGGCATTGGGATCTGGTTGCACTCCGAATCACAACACCCAGCGGCTGATAAAGCGGATGGAATAAAAGACAGACAGTTCATAGGTCGCCCAATAAGCTGACAAAGTTAATCGTCAGATCCGACTACATGCCGCCGGCGCATGATCGGTAAAATAATCCGGAAAAATGTAAACTCGGTCCGGAAAATTTCCCCAAGTTTTGGCGCTTCCTCAGAGAATTATCCACCCGTAATACGCCGCTTTAATCATTCGCAGGGTAAACGGCGTTTCTGACCGATGACACAACCAATCAGCATTACTACCATCGTACCGGCCAAAATCTGATTGCCCCAAAAATCGGTCTCGGACGTCATACGTCTCTAATCAGTCCCAAGCAATCATCGTACCCGGCAAAAACCATGGGATATGCAGCATATGTTCTAACAAGCTGACTGCCCAGTGTTTTTCTTTTGATCAAACGTCCTGCCAAAAGAGCATCAATACCGGCTGCAATCACAACCGCTAAACCGGCATAGACGATACTGACCAAAAATCGGACGGAAACATAAGCATCCGAAAATACCCGCCGATAATTATCCAGTGTTAAATCTTGAATTTTGCCGGCGTACAGGCTCTTTACTTTCATAAAGGAAATAAAATAACCATAACAATCGGCGCACATAAAATCAGTCCCAGTAAATACGCAAGGCATGGACGATAACATTAATCACCGGATTTTGAATCTTTTTGCTTTTTCAGCCGAGTCTTCACTCTTCGACACCGACATATAGTTCCCTTTGCGCTCAATATAGTTTAAGGTAAAAATCAGAGCCATCGTAACTGAGCCCAACAGCATCGCCATAATTACGCATAACGGCGATAGCTTAAAGGTCTGGGAAGCTTCAAAATCAACGGGTTAATCGTTTGAAACTTTTCTCCGCCCAAAATCAGCAGTGTGCCGCCATCGGCATTAAAGCCATACAGGAAAATCAAAATTGATGCTGCAAACAATGTCGGACGCAAGGTCGGCGCTACGATTTTCCACAAAATCTTAAACTGCGGTACCTCGTGCGTCTGCGCCGCTTCAACTCGTTTGATTGTCAATGGAACGAATGGAGTTGGTTAAAAACATCAAGTGATTGGTTGTCCGGCTAGGTCAGAACAAAAAGCACTGCGAAATATCCGCCGAACCACTCCCGATTGATATCAAGACTTGTGCCAGGGCACTGGTAAAAATACCGTCCGCCCCGTACATAAAACTTATAAGCCGTTACCATAACGATATTACCGCAAATAAAAGTGTCGTGCATATAGCAGAGCTTTTAAGATTTTAGCGCCCTTAATTTCAAAAATATTCTCGTTACCGGCACGATAAATATGCCCACCACGTTAACCGTTACCGATAAGCTTAATCGCCAGCAGGGGAGGTCTGACAGCTCATCAGGGGCTCGTTTGGAACTGAAAAATTTCTACAAAAGGCATCAACACTGAAACCGTCTTTGCCAATAAAAGAGCTTTTTCAAAACAGTAAAGTTCGGATAAAGCAGAAAGGCCGTCACTGCCCAAAATCACCAAAATAGATACAATGGCTGTTTGGACATGTTTTTGACCCGATAAACGTCTAATTTCCCTTTATTTTCCATTTCGTCCTCCCGCCTTAATACTGCAAAAATATCCTGCGGATCAATATATACCTTAACAACTATCGCCGACGGAATAGTCATCAGTACTGCCGTTTTCCTTTTTCAATGTTATAAATCGTTTCTTGTCCAATCCGGAAGGTATATTTGGAATAAAAACGCCGTAATATTCAACTGCCGAAACCGTTGCCTCCATCTCGCTTCATTTGCCCTGCGAGGCGAGTGCTGACGCGATTGGTGCGGATATGGCTTTTCTTATCCACATTTAGCTCTGCGCCTGTTTGCCGGCTGATTTCTTTTAGCAGCGCCGCCGGTACCAAATTGGCATCGCCAATAAAATTACAAACAAATTCGGTCTTGGAATGATTATAAATCTCTTTCGGCGTACCAACCTGCTCCATCAAAAGCCGTTATTAAAAACAGCCAGTCTGTCTGACAGCGTTAGTGCTTCTTCCTGGTCATCGTTACATAAATAACTGTAATGCCAAAAGTCGTCTGTAATTTTTCAATTCTAAGCGGAGCTGTTTGCGCAGTTAGCGTCAAGGTTCGATAACGGCTCGTCCAGTGCCAAAAATCTTAGGAGATAGCGCCAATGCTCTGGCAATCGCTACTCTCCTGCTGCTGTCCCGCCGGATAATTCGTCCACTCTTTTTGAGCTGCTGCGGCGTCAGGTTTACTAATCTCTGCCATTTTTTATTAAGAGTTTTGTTCAATTTCGTCTTTGGGCTTTTTCCTTTGCTTAAGAGCAAATACAATATTTTCTTCCACGCTCATGGTCGGAAATAGGGCATAGCTGAAACACCATGCCGATTTCTCTTTTCAATCGGCTTATAGGTAGTATCCCTTGCCGTCAACTCAATGTACCCTTTACTGGGCACATTAAAACCCGACCAGCGACCGCAAGGGTGGTGGTTTTGCCACATCCGGAGGGTCCTAAAAGGTAAAAACTCCCCTTCTCCGATTTCCAAGTTTAAATCATGGATTGCCACAAAATCCTGATATCTGATTTCCACATCTTGAAATTGAATCATTACTTTCTCCTTCTTCTAAATTATGAGGAAGAAATTACTTCTTCCTCATAAATCAATCTCTACCGTTGGTTATCCCAAATTTGTTTTGTTCCCTTATTCCGTAAATCTACAATTCGATTTTAGAAATCCAGTCCTCGATATGATCGCCGACAAATTCCCCAGTCAATGTCCTGTGCTTTCATGTTCTTGCTCAATTCCTTCATCGCATCGGTTGCCTCGCTCGACAGCCTCTTTGTTTGCCGGCAGGATTCGAATTGCTGAGCGCAACGGCCAATGGTGTCGGAGCCACACAGCCAGTTAGCAAAACCGCTCTCGCTTCTTCGGTCTTTGCTGTCGCTCTTTTTCACGATACCGATATGATTGGTGCTGCTCGGCAAAGCTCAATCGCCGGCGTAATCACAATCGGATTGTGGTGGAATGCCTCTGCCTTATTCTTGCCGCTGGCGAAAGTAAAGCGTAATCGGCACTTGCCCCAGCCATATTCTCAAAGTCGTTCTCGCCCTCCGGTGTCCGGTAGCCATATTTGAAAATACTGACGAAGTGCTTCCCAGCCCCTCATCCGAGATACCGGTTTCTGCGTTTTTATCCAAGTAACGAACTAAGATACCGGATAAAATCGCCCGATTGGTCGTGCCATCAAACTTAGCCGGTACAGCGTATTTGCCATGCGGATTCTTCCTTTTCCACAAATCCGGATAATCCTCGGTGCAGTTTCAGCGGTATAGATATCGGAGTTTGCAATCATAATCTTAGGCTGAACTTCGTACGGATAGCTTAAACCATCTTTTCGTATATTCGGTGCCCTCGACTTGATCTACCCATACCGGCGTCCACTGCATTAAAATTCTTCTTTTTCATCGAGTTAAATTGTGCCTCCGACGGGCCCCAAACAACATCGGCAATCGGCTGATTCTTTTCTCGAAATTACTCTGGCAGTCGCTTACCGCCGCCCAAATCAACCACTTCTACGTCAAAGCCGGCTTTAGCCGCTTCTTCTAACCCATTCTTTTCGCCGTCCGAACCATTGTTGGTATAAAGAACAATCTTTTCGCCGGTCGGTTTGCTGTCCGGTGTTTTCGTTTCTTCCGCCGGTTTTTCTGCTGCTTTGCTCCTGCTTGGTTTCGGTGCTTTGCTGCGTCTCTTCCTTCTTTTCTTCGGTTTTCGTTCCCCGATGTCGCGCCAATCACTCCCACTGCCAAAAGCAACGCCAGAATCGTAACCCCAATCTTTCGTTTCATGATACCTTATTTCCTCTACATTGTCAAATGATTTTTCCTTTGCGGATTTGTTTTTCTCAAAACAATCCTTGTTCCCTTTTTCTGCCAAAGATTCGCCCTCTTCCGTTTTTCCGGTCCGGCAATTCGGCAAACCTCTTCGCTTTTGCCCGCACCGCAGGACTTCTACTCTACAGCCTTCCGTCCAGAAAAATGCTCCTATCTCTGTCTTTTTCACAGAGATAAGGTCCTCTTCTGCGGCTTCCCCGTATCGCATCGTTCTGCGTTAGGATAATCGCTTGAGATCCTCCTACCGTTTGTCAAAAGGCTTTTTCTTTTTACATAAAAAGTTGAACTTTTTGATAAAAGAATATAATGATAATAATTAGAACGTGTCAATATAAAATTGAAACGTTCTAATTATCGTTTTTCTTATATGTACCCGAATTACAATTAAAAGCCACTTCAGTTATCTGCAAAACTCCGCCAGCGTACTGTAAGCTACGCCGTACACCGTTTCCGGCAGTAGCCGGCAGGAGTCGTCAAGTCGCTGTCCGCACCATTTTCCTATTCCTCATTGATTTTCGCCGGCAAGGCTTTCCAGTTCTTCTGAATTGCCACAAGCGGCAAGCATTTTCCTATAGTTACCCGCTCAATCTCCTGTACCGGCAATCCCTTAATTGCCGCCAGCCGCTCCGCCACATAAGAAAGCATTGCCGAATCATTGCGCCGTCCCCGATATGGCTCAGGCGTCAAATACGGAGCGTCCGTTTCCAAAACAATATGCTCCAGCCCGGATTTGCTCTGCTCACTTCCACTAATTTTTGCTGTTTTTAGGTCAGCACCCCGCCAATACCGATAAAAACCGGCTTTGACGTATTCCGCCGCCATTTGTGCACTGCCCGAATACGCATGAATCACACTGCCACTCACCCGCCGATGCCGGACCCATCAAAATATCAGTTTCCTGCGCCGCCTCTCGGCTATGAATACTAACCGGAGCTGTAACTGCTTTGCCAGCTCCAGCTGACTACGAAACCAAAGGCGCTGTGCCGGACGAGGGAGAAAAATCATAATGATAGTCCAGACCGATTTCCTCCAATGCCCACCACCTTGGGATAGCTTGCCATCATCAGCAGGTATTCCAAATCCTCCTCCCGCATATCCTTGACCTCATGCGGGTGTACACCGATTGTCGTATACATAAAGTCATAACGTTTTGCATAGTTCAATCGAATAGCGGGATGTCTTTAAATCCCGTTCCGATATTGACTACCGCTCCAACATTTCGATCTTTAACCCCCGCAAAACTGCCTCCCCGATCCGGCAAAAACGCTCATCGTCATAATGTGCATGCGTATCAAAAATCATAATCGTATCCTCTCGTTTCTCTCTTTCCTGTTCGGCTTTTCTTTCCGAAATCGGCATAGTCGTTCCTATTCATGCTCGACAGAAAAGAGCGGAAAGCCTATGCTCTTCAAAGCTTTCCGCCTTTTTCCTTATGTATTCTTCCTTCCGCTTAGGAAAGCAGCCTCATCAAAAACGTCTTTTATCAAAAATAGGTTCCTCGCCCAAAGCAGCAGCTTTTATTTTACTGGCATACCGCTTTCAACTGTACCGTCTAAGGTAACCGCTTTCAGCTTGCCGTCTGCCGTATCGGCAAACAAAAAGCATTCCTGCGACAATTCCTCTCAGTTTAATCGGGGCTAAGTTAGATACTACAACCGCTGCTCGCAACCATTTCTTCGGCGTATAATGCTCCGCTACGCCGGAAACAATCTGACGCACTTCATCTCCCAATTTGACCTGGGTGACACTAGAGCTTATCGGCTTTCGGATGTCTTTTTGCACTCTAAAATATGCCCCTACCCGCAAATCCACTTTTGGCAAAGTCCTCAATCCCGATTTCCCGGCTTGCTTTTCTACCTTAAGACTCTCTTTTTGGCTTAGCCGCTTTTTCTTTTTCCGCCGTCAAAGCCGATAGTGCCTCCAGCTCTTTTCGCTTCGTCAATTCGGGCAAACAGCACTTCAGCTTCCCCCAACAAAGCTGCCGGACTACCATGCCGCTCAGGAAGATAAGCTCTCCAAACTCTTTTTCTCCGGACTGAATCTGCTTAAAATCCGCTCCGCCGTTTCCGGCAGGAAAGGCTGCAAGAGCACCGCCGAAAAACGAATCGCCTCTAGTAAATGATACATTACGGTCGCCAGCTGTTCTTTTTGGACTCGTCCTCAGCCAGCAGCCACGGCTCGGTTTCATCAATATATTTATCTCGAGCGGCGCAGCAATGTCCAAATCACGTCCATCGCATCGGCTACCCGCAGCTCTCCCATTTTTCATCGACCAGCTTCGGTGCCGCCAGTGCAAGCGCAATCGGTTCCTTCATCTGTCTCGGTCCTTGCAGCCGGCGCCAGCACCTCGCCGTTAAAATATTTCTTTTGCATCGCAATCGTGCGGTTGACTAAGTTCCCCAGTACATTGGCTAAATCGCTGTTAATCCGCTGAATAACCAGCTCATAGCTCAGTGAGCCATCACGCGGCAAACGGCATTTCCATGCGAGCAAATAATAGCGAACAGCGTCCCACCCCATACCGGTCAACCAAATCCTTGGCATAAATTACATTGCCTTTGGATTTACTCATCTTGTCTGCTCCATTAACGTCACGGATGCCCAAACACCTGCTTTGGCGGCGGCACTCCAACGCCATCAGCATAATCGGCCAGTAAATGGTATGAAAAACGCAAGATGTCCTTCCTGATAACATGAACGTCCGCCGGCCAGTATTTTTTAAACTGCTCACTTGAGCCGTCCGGATCATAACCGATACCGGTAATATAATTACTAAGAGCGTCAATCCAAACATAAATGACATGCTCCGTCCTCAACGGTTGTCGAAATTTCCCTCAGCTAAAGGACGTCCGGCTAACCGCCAAATCTTGTAGCCCCGGCTTTAAGAAGTTATTGACCATTTCATTCTTTCTGGATTCGGGCTGAATGAAATGCGGGTTGTCCTCGATATGCTTCATGAGTCTGTCCTGATACTTGCTAAGCCGCAAAAATAAGCATCTTCCGAGGTCAGGCGTAACGTCCGAAGCGCACTGCGGACATTTCCCGTCAACCAGCTGTGATGCGGTACTAAAACGCCTCACAAGAAGTACAGTACATTCCTTCGTACTTTCCCTTATAAATATCGCCTTGTTCATACAGCTTACGGAAGATTTTCTGCACGACCGCCTCGTGATCGGCGTCCGTCGTCCGAATAAACTTATCATAAGAGGTATTCATCATATCCCATATTTCTTTGACCTCGCCGGCAATTTTATCAACATGCTCCTTCGGCGTAATGCCTTCAGCTCCGCCTCGTTGCTGAATTTCTGCCCATGCTCGTCCGTTTCCGGTCTGGAAGAAAACATCTTCGCCCGCCAGCCGGTGATACCGGGCAATGCTGTCGGTCAGCACAATCTCATAGGTATTTCCGATGTGCGGCGTCCTTGATGTATACGCAATGGCCGTAGTGATATAATATGGCTCCCATGATAAACTCCTCTTTTCTCTGATTAATCGTTTCCTATCTGCGGGCAACTCCATTTTCTCCCGGCGCTCTGCTAAAAAGCACATTGGCTAAAATAAAAAGCGTCCTCATTGCTCTCGCTAAAGCATTTTACCGGAAGAATAACCCCACCGGCTTCCGTATCTTTTCCCTGCACTGCTTCGGATTGCCCTGAGAACACTTTTTATTATAGTCAGAAACCGGAAAAATGTAAAGAGCGAAGAAAAACTCTTAGATATCTTCCCGAATCAGCGGCATACTCATGCAGCGTGGGCCGCCTCGTCCCCGAGAAAGCTCGGAGCTGGTCATTTCCAGCACCGACGCCATTTCCGCAGCGTTTCATTTGTTACATAACTGCGGTCATAAACAATTTGCTGCCCCGGCTCAATACACACTGTATTTGGAGCCGTCATTCCATTGCTCCTGGCCCGAAGTCAACGGCATCCTTGCCGCCGCACTGAATCAGCGTTACCTTATCCAGCTCCAGCTGCTGCGCCAGCGCCTCGGCTAAGGAGTATTGATTTCCGTTACCTTTAGGCTCGCCTTTTGGTCGCCTTTTGAATCTTTAAAAATTCGCAGTGTTCCCAGAAATACCCGGGTGAATCGTAAACTTATCATAATCCACCTGTTATGCAAACAGTATCTAAATGCGTAAACGCCCGAATCGGCGGGATCACCAGTGCCAAAATCGTTTCAATCTTCTGAGTTTTCATCAGCAGTATTCAGCGCCAGCTGCTCAATCGCCTCTGCCGTTGTCCGCGCGAGAATGCCCATGGTCAGTACTGCACGATTTAAGTTCAGACATCGCCGCCCTCAATCACATAGAAGGAAACTCTCTTTTATAATAAAACGGAACCTGACCGGCAAACTCCGGATGATTTTCCAAAATAAACGCCAAACAACGTTTCCCGCCGTCTGGTATGAGAACACATACAGTTTAAACTGACGCCATTGCCAATGCAGGCAAACGGATCTCTGGTAAAATAAAGATTGGGAATCGGATCAAGAATAAACTGACTGGCGGTCCGCACCAAATCTGCCAGCGGACGTCTGGTCGTCATCCGTAAATCGCCCGCTTTCACTCCGACATCATTTTCAGCACCAATTCCTTCTCTTGTGGAATCCTCATTAAAATAGGAAAAATAAATATTCCCGCATTTTTTGATCCGCTATCATCGCCCTCCACAATAAATTGCTGAATAAACGATACGCTTTCAGCTCCGGCTGCCTTAGTACTTCCGCCGCCAAATCCTCCAAATAGACAACCTCTATCCCTTGCCCCTGCATAATCTCGGCAAACCGAGTCATGTTTTGCGAGCCGTTTTCAAATACGGAATGTCATCAAACAGCAACCGTTCCAAATCTCTCGGCACCAATGCTCAATTCCTCCCGGACGGTGAAGCAGTCACCCTTTTAATTTTCCGATTTCACTTTTACCTGAATCGCCACTCTTTTTCCTCCTGTTTTCCTTGCTCCTTGCAAAGTGCAAGGAATAACTATTCCTTATTGTCATTTGTGAAACCCCTGCCAAACACTTTTGCCCATCTATTAGCAAGTATAAAGCTTTGGGACTTTCTTAATATCATCCCTGGTCAAAAACAGCATAAACTTGCACTGCACAGTTATGCTGTTCTTTTCTCTTTAGCGTTTACAACAGATCCGCCAATTCATCAACCGTTGCACCGTTTAGATAAGCCTCAATAATTTGCCGTCCTAACGTGTAGCAAATCTGATGCAAAAACTTCTGCAATTCTTCTTTAAAGAAATCTTCCAGTATTTTTCGCCCCCGCATCATATCCTCTATACCGATTTCCGGCTGAAGATGCGTTTTAACGGGCTCTTCGGAAGCTGACTGCCCGTCAACCTTGATAGCTCTGAAGCAGTAGCCCAGTCAAATACAACGAGCCGGTGAAATTGATGTCTTAAAGTTAAAATTACCTTTTCTTGCCAAATATTCGGTCCAGCCATTCCGTCATAAAGCCAACCTTATAAGCTCCAACGTGCTGATTGGGGATTAAGACGCAGCGGGTATTCGTATTTTGAATCTGCGTCAACAGCAGGTTTGCTCTGATCGACCATTCTGCCGGTTGCAAACGGCCAATAGGAGCTCTACGCCCTCACTATGCATTCCGTCCGTATCCAAAATACTGGGATTGCCGTGCCCGATGAGAGCAACTAAACGCCACAGCCACGCCAGAGCCGGCGGCAGCAGTGCACATAAAAAGCCCATAATCCCGTGAGCTGGGATTTTTCCTTGGTACAAACCGGTACCCGCACGCCAAAGGAGCGAACATCAACCCGAGCAGAACGCTTCACCACGCCCGGTACATAATCTCGTGGCATTACTCACTCTGGGATTGGGGGCAACGCTTGGTTTCCGTATCCATAGTATGCTCCCCAAATCAGACAGGTCGCATCCGGGCCGCCCCATCATATTCAGGGAAAAATCAGCGGTCCTTCCGGATGAATCGTCAGCCGCTCCGTCAGCGGTGCCGTTCCGTACTGCGTGATATGATCCACCCGCCAAAACCAGCCGGTCTCCGCATCTTGGATTACCAGCTTTCCGCTCCCGTCCTGCAAAGACGAATGGCACAGCGCCATATCATCGGTAATCGGGTGCAGCTCACAACTGCTCGTTTTAATTCAAATAAAACGCCTCGTGCGTACTGCTGTTGGTTGCCAGCTTCACCCTGCCGTCCGGCTCCCCTGATGGATTGCCTCTAACATTCTCCGACTTGCCGCCGCCACTGGCGCAATCTTCATGCGGCATTGTTATTACATTATCATGCAGGTGTAATCACTTCGACCGTAGAGGCGATGGAATCGTCGTCCAGCCCTCTCGCTCCCCGATATTTAAGAGCATGTCTGTAAATGCCCTTTTTAGCGGACGGCCCCGGATAAAGGTTATACGCAAAAATCTCATGCATTTGATCCAAACGGTTGTGAACAACTACCTGTTTTCCATTAAATGGGTATGGCGGAAGGCGGTGCTACAATAAAATCGCCTGCGGGGTAAAATCAGCCGGAATCTGTCCTGCCGGCGAAAGCCCGCAAATCCGCCAATGCCGCCGCAGCCGGCATTTTTCGGTGCAATCAGTAACGCGCGGATACGAAGACTGCTCTCAATCGCCGATCCGGCAGTAAATGGCATCACAATCAATTCCCGTTCCCGCAGCCAGTCTGCGGGTTTTCTGTCCGCAGCACCGAAAAATCATAGCCATACTTTTCTCGAAATCTCGGCTTATCGGTCGGTCGTATCATCGGCAATCGCCATGCACCTCGGATCCCGCCGGCGCATATATGCCTCCGGATAGCTCTCACCACTGCTCCATTTTTGGCTTATCGATCGGTCGCCCCGACTCGGCATTTTCGCCGGAATGCAGGGCAACCTCACTTCACCGTTAACTGCCCCTCATAAGTCGGGATTAACCATGTTCTCTGCTTTCCGGCACTACAACCCTTTTGCATTTAGTAGCATTTCCTTAATATCTGCAGGGATTACTAATTTTTCAAGTATTTTTCCTCATCGTTTCTCCTTCGTGTCAGCCGCTGATTGGGTTTGGTTATGTCACCCCAAAAGCGGAATATACATTTCCTTTTTGGCAGCCACACCATTTTTACAAAAAGCTCGCCGATACGGCATCCGCCCAATTTTTATTCTCTGCTTGTCAGTACATCATAGTGCAAGTCAAACTTTTGAAACTTTCATTTCGTTTTTCTTTTTGCAGCTTTTTCTCTCTCTCTTATTTATGCAATTTTGTGTGTGCACAACTCATTTTTCAGAGCAGTCCTCGATCGCCGCTGTTTTTCCCTGTTATTGATTTTTCTTCCTATTATAATATCTTATCCCGTGCTAAAAATCGTTTTGCCTATTTCTCCGGTCAGCTCTCCGGTAAAAGCTTTGCCATTCCTTGAGCATATCATAACGCCTGATTTTTATCCGGTTCTACAAACATCTTATCGCCCTATTCCATGAAAAACGCCGCTTTTGCTTTCCTTTCTCCGGCAGGCTCTCCCGGTAAGCTTGCCATTTTTTCGGCATACATCATAACGCCTGATTTTATCCGGCTCTACCAAACATCTTATCGCCCCTATTCCATGAAAAACGCCGCTGCTTTTCCTTTCTCCGGCAGGCTCTCCCGGTAAGCTTGCCATTCCTTGGGCATATCATAACGCCCGATTTTATCCGGTTCTGCCAAACATCTTATCGCCTATTCCATGAAAACGCCGCTTTTGCTTTCCTTTCTCCGGCAGGCCTCCCGGTAAGCTTTGCCATTCCTTGGGCATATCATAAACGCCTGATTTTATCCGGCTCTACCCGCTTGAAATCGAGCCGGCGCCGACAGCAAGTGATGGATTGCCGCTCTAACATCGTTTCCATATTGTAAATGCACTCTGCGCCCCCGGCAAACTGTAAACCAACATTTTCAAAATAGATATTTTTGCCGGTATAAATCAATACGGCTGCCAGCCCCCTCTTGCATATAACCCCGCCACCGGTCAAGCATAGCAGCCGATTCCATAGACCGCCTTGCCAAATCGTCTGTTTTTGCTTTACCGACAAATCCGTCTCCTCGCTTGGGTGTCAGCGTATGAACCGTAACATTTTCTCCGGTCGCAGTATTTTTCTATCTGGCGAAAAAGAATGTTCGACATCCGCTAAACCTTCGCCTTCTAAACCCAAATATTAAGTCCATATTAACCGCAAATCTCGTTCTTTTGCCATTTCATACGCTCTGAAAACCTCCGCCACCGTATGACTCTCTACCAATTTTGATGAAGCGTCCGGTCCGAAAAGCTTTGCGGGATTGATACTAATCCGTTGCACCCCCAAATTGGCGTAAGATATCCAGCTTCGCCGGTGTAATCGTATCCGGCCGTCCCGCCTCTACCGTAAACTCCGCCAAAGCATTTTAAATTCACGACTTCTGCCAACATCGTCAGCATAGCTCCTGCAATAAGCTCTCGTCTAAGACAGTCGGCGTACCACCACCGATATACACCGTTCGCAGACTCTTTTTCTGCCACGCCAGCTCTTTAGCTCTCTTAACTCCTGCCCAAGCAAGTAACATACTGCTAAGCCGGTCATCGCCAGCTGCGAATAACCCCGCCGCAAACGAACAATAATAGCAGCGACTGGGGCAAAACGGAATCCCGACATATAAATGCTGCCCATCCGCATTTCCTTGCTCCTTTCAAAGTAGAAGTCTTCCGCTTTCCATGACGTCCCATGATAGCTCCGCCTTATCCTGCCGGATTCGGTCTATTTGCCACAGCCTTTCCTAGAAAAATCCGCCGAAATTGGTTATATTTTCCTGTTCCCGAATCTGTCTTGCCAGCTTAGTCGGGCGAATCTCGGATATAATCCCCCATGGCAGTGTAATTTTTCTTCTCGGTAAAAATAGTCTGCCATTCCCGCTTAACCGCATAAAGGTTCTGCCGGCAAAGCTTTTTATGTTGTCCCTGCCGCACAAGAAAGCCTTCGCCGGAACTGGCAAAAATACCAATCCATTTTGCCATCGTCCTCGTTAACCGCCCATTGGCTCTCGGATTATCGTCAAAAACTAAAGAGTGCAGCGCATGATGCAGCCGCCTCGACTCATATCCTATCATCATCTTTCTTTTCTCCAGCCCTTTCTGCGGCATTTTGCTGCCACCTGTATCTCAGATGTGCCTCTGAAAAAGACGTTTCCGCAGAAACGCCTTTGTGTTACAACATCCAACCATCGCCCGTCAAAAACGGATTGTGCTTTTTCTGCTCCGATTGTCGTATTTAATGCCATAGTCCGGCATAAACCACCGTTTTTCCGGTAGGGGTAATAATTTTTCTCGAATGTTTTTCAGCAAATCCGTCGTCGGTCCGGTATACAAATCCATTCTGCCTACGCTTTTGCCGAAACAGAGTATCTCCGGTAAAAACACAGCCGCTATCCGGCATATAATAGCAAATGCTATAGGGAGAATGCCCCGGCACCAATAATGTTTCAAAGCGTAATCCGTCACCAAAAATCCAGTACCTGTCCATCGTCTACCAGTTCGTCGGCTGTTGCCGTAATCGCCTGACCGGCATAAATGCCGGATAAGTTTTTCATCGGGGTAGCAACCATTTCGCGCTCTCCCGCCGGCACATACGCCTTAGCCTGAAATGCTTCCCGCAGGGTATCTACTGCACCGATGTGGTCATGTGTGCGTATGCGTGACCAAAATCGCTTTTAGCTCCACTCCAAGCTCCTTAATCCGCTTAATCAAAAGTAGAGCATCATCACCTTGGATCAACAATTACCGCTGTTGCCGCATCACTAATGACAAGGTAACAATTTTCTTTGTACATGACCAGTAATCTTTTTCTATCCATCTATATCCTCCTCCTTCTTCTGTCGCTCCTCTGCATGTCAATTTCTATCTTTTTATTCACCTGATTTTTCTGCTTCTTCCGCTTGTCTTTTTCCTACTTGTGAATGATAAGAATGAACCCTTGCGTGCGTAGCCTATGTGTTTCCCCATTTAGAGAAACAAGCCGGCAGCAAGTTTTCTATCAGTCTTTCTTCCTTCCCATTTTAGACTCATCGCTACCACGACTTAGCCCTTGAGTCCGAATCACTTCATGGAGACGCCTTCAATTCCAGTTTGGCTTTCACGCAATAGGTTCTCCAGCTCCGGCTTGTGCGAATTTCCAGTGTTAGGCTAATCACCGCATCGGTTACGTCAACTTTGCGGGCATTGAAGTTTGTCATATTGATTGCCGAATCGGCAATTACCCGGCTGATATCGACAACCAGCGCCGGCCGGTCAGCAGCAATCACTTGGATATCCACCTTATAAATCATCTGACCTTTTGCACTTCACCGTCTTCGCTGCCATTCTGCATCAATCAGACGTTCTCTTTTCATCTTCGGTCAGATTGATAATATTGACACAATCTGTCCGGTGAATACTGATGCCTCTGCCCCTTGTAACGCAACCGACAATTTCATCTCCCGGAATCGGCGTGCAGCACTGGGAAAAAACGCACCGCCAGTCTTCAATCCCCTTTACTACGATACCGGACTTGGTTTTGCGGGTGAATCTTTTGGGTTTCAACAACCTCTTTTTAAAATTCTTCCGGCTTACGATCTTTATTCAAATCTCTTTCATAATAGACCAGTAATTGGTTTTAGAACCTGTCCTTCTTTTTAAACCGCCATGACCAACCGCCGCCAGCACCGAGTCCCAATCCATGAATCCATATCGCATGCATCGCTTTCTTTTTGATATTTCGTCGCAGTAATCTTATCCATAGGCAGACCTTTTAGCTTGGCGCTTTTTCCAATAATTCCTTGCTTGCAGAATGATTATTGTCTTCATTCTCCTTGCGAAACCACGCATTGATTTTTATTTCTTGCCTGTGTACTCTTAACAATTTTCTATCAATCCCTGCTGGGACCTTTAGGAATTTGGGAGGTTAATATCTCAATCTGATCAGCCGTTGGCAATGGTATAACTGCAAAGGTAACAATCTTGCCGTTTGCGAGCGCCCACCATTTTGTTCCCGACGGCACTGTGAATCATGTAGGCAAGTCAATCGGCGTAGAACCGCTTGGCAAAATTATATACTCCGCGCCTTGGGTAAAAAGCATAGACCTGATCATTAAAAATATTCAAATCGGTCTTTAAAGCGTCCATAAACTCTTTGTTATCGGACATATCCCGCTGCCATTCCAAAAATCTGGCGCAGCCAGTTGAGCTTTTGTTCTTCTTTCTGCAGCAGTACGATGCCGCTCTGGTTTTCTTTTGTACTTCCAGTGCGCCGTAATACCGTATTCTGCCGTTTTATGCATTTTCAAACGTTCTAATCTGCATTTCAAACGGTTCTCCGCCAGGACCAATCAAGGTCGTAGTGCAGCGATTGATACATATTGGCCTGGGGCATGGCAATATAATCCTTAAACCTGCCCGGAATCGGCTTATACATTTCATGAATAATGCCCAGTACGCCATAACAGTCCTTAATCGAGTCAACAATCGCCCGAATGGCAAACAAATCGTAAATCCCGATCAATGGTTTTATCTTGATTGACCATTTTCTTATAAATACTGAAGAAATGCTTTGGTCGCCCGACAACCTCGACTGATTCTCGCCCTCTTCAGTATGCTTTTCACGTCCTTAACAATATTCTGGATGAAAGTCTTCCCGCTCACTGAACTTTTTAGGCGACCTTTTCTTTGATATCATGATATGCTACCTCATCCAGATATTTTCAGCGCGACAAGTCCTCTAACTCCGCCTTAATCTTGCTGATACCTAACTGGTTCTGCCAGCGGCGCATGAGATATTTGAGGTTTCGGTCGCAATCCGCAGCTGCTTTTCTTTGGGGCATGGATTTTTAACGTCTGCATATTATGCAAACGGTCTGCCAGCTTAATCAGGATAACTCGAATGTCCTTTGCCATTGCCAGGAACATTTTTCGGTAATTTTTCCGCCTGGATTTCTTCCTGCGATGCCGCATAAGGAATGTTGGTCAGCTTGGTTACTCCGTCAACCAATAATGCCACATCGTCCCCGAAAAAGCTCCTGAATCTGCTCAATCGAATAAACCGTATCTTCCACCACGTCATGCAAGATTCCGGCAATAGACTCCTTATCCAGCTCCAAATCCGCCAAAATGATGGCTACCGATAAAGCGATGAATGGATATATGGCTCACCGGACTTGCGCAGTTGCCCTTCATGCGCCGATTTTGCCAGCTGATAGGCCTTTTTCAATCATCGTTACGTCTTCGGAGGGATGGTATTTTCGAACTCCTCAATCAATATTTGGCATAATTCTTCCGGTGTTTTTGTCTGCATCTTCATTCCTCCTTTCTCTATGCTAACGCAGAGTGCTGTAAATGCACTTCTTTCCGATCGATGTGAGTGCAAGAGAAAATCCTGCGGATTGTTCCCTTGCGCATATGCTGCTCATATAGGATGTGAGCCAAATGAGCTTTCGACATGCAGCAAGCATACTGCACATTTTCTCTCCTGCACTTCTTTCCGCTCTGATGTGAGTGCAAGAAAATCCTGCGGATTTTCTCTCCGCATTGCTGCTCATATAGGATGTGAGCCAAATGTGCTTTACGCAAGCTGGCTTGCACATTTTTCCATCCTGCACTCTTTCCGATTGATGTGAGTGCAGAAAAATCCTGCAGATTTTCTCTCGCACCTGCTGCTCATATGGGATGTGAGCCAAATGTGCTTTTCGCGATGCAAGCATGCACCGCACATTTTTCTCCATGCACTTCTTTTCGCTCGATGTGAGTGCAAAGGAGAAATCCTGCGGATTTTTCTCCGCATCGCTGCTCATATGGGATGTGAGCCGTGTGCTGTCATAGCAAGCATGCGCCGCACATCTCCATGCACTTCTTTTCGCTCGATGTGAGGTGCAAGAAAATCCTGTGGATTTTTCTCCGCATCGTTGCTCATATAGGATGTGAGCCAAATGTGCTTTTCGACGTGCGACATGCGCCGCGCATTTTTCCTACATCCTGCACTCACATCTTTACTGCGTCAACATTATACCACGTTTTGGGGATTTTCTTTCACTGCTTATGGGGCGGGAAGTGGCTGGAGAGTGCGGTTTTCCGTTGTGGTGTGCTTGTTTTTGGCTAATGAAAGTTTATATCAGCACCTATTGGGAGCTTATTATGGATTGCACTATGCAGCCCGGTATGACTTCTTTTTCAAACCATGGGGTTTTTGGCTTGCCAGCGAAAATTAAGCGGGCTGGGATGAACGAGGAGGAAAAATGCTGGTAAATACCCCGATAATGGCGTACCGTTTCTGTGAGATTGCGCTGAGCCTTATCCTTTAAAATAATATTTGGTAGAATACTGCCCGATTAAAGCGTCAACTGAATCTCCGGCATTTGCTTTAACATCGCCGAATGATATTCCTCGGCAATAAACGGTCTGGGCGGCAAATCGCCGTTTTTGCCCTACCCGGATAATAAAAATCCATTGGCATAATCGCCACTACCGGTGAATAAAAGGTATCCCTGTCAATGCCCAGCCAGCCGATAAGGTTTTCACCGGATTTACTCATGACACGGAATTTGCGATTCTTCTGCCTTTTTGCCCGGTGCTCGCCCGATAATCAAAAAGCTTTGCCTGTTCGTTAATTTGAAAATCGGCGCTATCCCGATCAGTATAATCTTTATTCCTTTTGTCTGTTTCAATTTTTCCGTAATCTGTTGCAATGTCATATTATTAGCCAATTACAATCAACCTTTCTTTCTTTTTAACATTTAACATTCATTTTTAATATTGATTAGAAAAGCTCTGCCGCTTTTACCGTAAATTTCAAAGCCCTTATTCCTGTTGTTTCCTCTTTGCACTTCGTGCTCTCTTCTTCGGCGAAGCGCCGCAAAATGAATATGCCTGCTTCGCAGTCGCATTCATTTATGCTCCTGCGCTTCACATATCCAGGCGAAGCCTTTTGCCGTTCGTTCCGCCGATTCCTGAAAATGGTTGCCCGCATTCCATTCCAAAACGCAATTCGTAGCCGTTAAAGCGCCGTTAGCACTTCGTGCTGTTTTACGGATATTAGCTCCTACTTGTGCCATAATTGGATGGCTTTCTCTTCCTTATCGCCCAAGCTCAGATACACTTTTTCGCTTTGCATGGAGTGTTCTAAAATATAGTCAGCCCAGCCCGGAAACCATACCGAGGGCGAAACCGCCGCTACTCCAAAAAATCGGTTGGTTTGATACGCTGCCCACAGAGCAAAAAGACCGGCTAAAGAATATCCGCCGATAGCTAACACTTTGGCATCAATGCTTTCATGTAATAACAATTCCGGTAGCAGTACCGTTTCAATATACTCCAGGGTTTTGGAGTGCGCCGCCGCCGAAGTTTTTGTTCCAAATACCGCCGGTGCTGCCCAAGGCGAAAGATCATCATTCCAGTTATCTACCAAAAACGCCACCAAAGTAAACGGTAGCGTGCCCGCATTCTTTTTATCAGCTCTACCTGCCGATTCAGCAGCTCCAAATCGATGTGCATCAACCGGCTGAATCAGTAGCCTTGTAGCATTTTCATCGTGATAGCAAAAAGCAGCGTTTTTGCCCTATCTTTTCTTCATACATACCGCTTTCTCTTTTTCTATCTGGTCTTATTCCTTGTCCGCTTTCCTCTGTTTCCTTTTTATTCCTTGCCCATTTTCTTTTTGTACAATATTTTCGGCTTTATGATGAATCGTTCCCGGCAAGTCTCTTTCCAACCGGTACTGTTTGATTTTTATCACTTTCGGTTCCCTCTTCGTCAATTTTTACTGTTTTTATCTTTGCTATTCTTACCACTTTCTGAAAAACATCTGCCCTTTTTTGTTGCTAAAAATAACGTCCTTTTCACTTCTAGCGCACCAATGGTATAATAAAGATAGAAGTTTTTAATCAAATACTATGCCGCAAGGGCAAGGCTCGCCGGAACCGATCTCGGATATCGTCGGCACTTCCCTATTTTGGCAATACACATATAGGAGGATACGAATGAAAAATACGATTTGCTTGTCATTGGCTTTTGGTAAAGCCGGCAAAACTTTGGCAGCTAAGCTTGCCGCAGAAGGAAAAAGTAGCGGTCATCGAGGCGGATTCAGCAATGTATGGCGGTACCTGCATCAATATCGGCTGCATTCCCACCAAGACTATGTTAGCTCGCCCATTCCGGCAAGTCCTATGCCGAGGTTAAGGCTACTCGAGATGCGGTTGTTACTAGCTAAACCAGAAAAATTATCATATGCTGGCGGATAACAGCAATACCACGGTGTATAATGCTGTCGCTAAGTTTATCAAAAACAAAGAAGTACAAATCACCGTAGACGGAACGGTTACAGCGTAGCGCCGAAATTATTGTCATCAATACCGGTGCTAAAGACAAATGTTTTACCGATCAAAGGATTAACCTCTGCTAAGCAGGGTATATGACAGCACCGGTCTGCAAATGCTGGAGAAACAGCCGCAGCGCCTGGGCATCTTAGCGGCAATATCTGCTAGAGTTCGCGGTCTTTATGCCCGTCTTGGCTCTGCTGTCAGCGTGATTGATATGTCGCCGGCAATTCTGACTCGGGAAGAACCGGAAGTCGCCGCTCTGGCAAAGGAATATATGGAAAATCATGCGGGGTTTCCTTTTATCTGGATACCGCTACCACAGAAGTGTTTAACCGGAATGACGCTGTAATTGTCCGCACCCGGAAAAATACGGCGAGCTGGAGTTTGATGCCCTGCTTTTACGCTACCGGTAGAGTGCCTAATTTGGCGGACTTGGGACTGGAAAACATACGGATATTGCATTTACCAATCGTGGCATCGTAGTGGACGAAAACTGCATGACCAATGTGGAAATGTCGTATGCCGTAGGCGATGTCAAAGGCGGCTTGCAGTTTACCTATATTTCACTTAACGATTTTTCGCAAAGTATATCGGGCAATCAAAAGCCAAAGAAGCCGGACAAAAAGCCGTTTCGATACCGGACGGAGCGATTCCTTACACAACCTTTATCACCCCGCCCCTATCCCGCATCGGCTTAACCGAAAAGGACGCCAGAGAGCAGGGTTATCATCTTCTGGTTAAAAACCTGCTGGTTGCCAATATGCCACGAGGTGCCGTAAATCAAGATCCGAGAGGGTTATTCAAAGCCGTTGTTGATCAAAACAGCCGGCAGATTTTGGGCGTTACTCTTTTCGGGCACAACTCCGAAGAACTGATTAACCTAATAAAAATGGCAATGGATCATCAAATCCCGTACACCTATCTTCGGGATCAGATTTTTACACATCCAACCATGGCGGAGTAATCTAAACGATTTGTTTAATTTATAGGGGTTTTGGTAGATAAAAAGTGAGGTTAGCTGTCTTTTCCGAAAAGAAACGCTTTTTCTCTTTCGGTTATGGTAACAAACTCCCCTAAAAACTTCTTGCTTGATTCCTACGTAAAATAATGGTATGATAGAAAAAGTATCAAGACTACAAGTATCGAGCAAGTTATAGGAGGTAAGATATGAGATCTGTTAAATCGTGTTTTGGGAAATAATAATGATTATAATCTGGAACATTTAAATGAACTGTTAGCTAAAATTGCACCGAGAGAAAAGAGAAATCGTTGTAAAGCAAAAAGAATTACGGCTGGGCAATTGCACTGGGTGCAGCAGCAGTTACGGCTGTAGCCGGTTATGCCTGCTATAAGCTGTTTGTCGAAAAAGAAAGACAAATACGATGATTTTTATGATGATTTTGAAGACTTTGATGACTCTCGAGGATGATTTTGATTTTGACGATGATGAACTGGAAGCTTATTTAGTTGAGGCGGAAGCCGGCGAAAAAGCAGAAGGATCAAAGACACGCAGAAAAAGCAGGAGAGTCAAAGACACTGTCAAAGAAAAAGCAGAAGAAGTCAAAGACGCTGTCAAAGAAAAAGTAGATACTGTTGCCGATAAGGCGAAAAGCAGTCGCTCACGACTTAAAGAAGTAAAATCGGAAGTGCTATCCGATAAACGAAACGGTAGTTCCGTTTTGATGAGACAACCGTATTCCATAGGCTGTTGCATAAAAAGATTTTTAATCTTGCTATGCGGCAGCCTTTTTGAGAAAGATAGTACCTTTGTCGGCAGACAAAAACAGTCAGAAAAATACAAAAAGAAAGTACGAGAAACCAATATGAAAAAGGCGAAGAATTTACCGGTCTGGTCTTACGGGCTGATTTTCCAAATAAAGGACGAGTGCAAACCGAAGACGGCATCGTTACCGTAAAAATGCTATCCCCAGTCAAATCATTCAGGGGCAGAGCCAAAAAGAAAAAGGTGCCTATGAGGAGGACTTTGTCTGGAAACCATCGCTCCGGCAAAGGATGAGCGCCCTGCTCTCTGCCCTGTTTTCGGGAAGTGTGGCGGTTGTACTTATCGGGTCTTGCCCTACTCTCTGCAATTAGTTCAGAAAAAGTGGAACAAGTTCGGCTACTTTTTAACCAGTCGCCGGTGGAAACGCTTTTAACAGAAATCGTTCCCAGTCCGTCAGAACTCGCTTATCGCAACAAAAAATGGAATATTCTTTTCGGTAACGAGTATTTGGACGGAGAATTAACCCTGGGCTGCATAAACGCAGCAGTTATGATATTACGCCGTCAGCGGATTGTGTTTTGGTGCGGAAGATTTTAACCGCATTGTCCGTCTGACGCAGGATCCGGCAAAAGCGTTCCTTTTATCATATCCATCGGCGCAGCGGACTTTTACGTTATTTAATTCTGCGGCATGGACGGGCAAACTGTAGAACTCTATGGTCAATCTGGTAACCACTTCACAATGTGATCCTGCCCTCGATCTGCCCGCCTGCTTGAGGAATGGCAAGCGGAGCTGGCGGCTTTAGCACCGCAGCTAAATAACCGCATTGTGTCGATTTTGCATACACTCTCTGACAGCCCGTCTGACGCTGTAAAGCCGGAGCAGGTAACGCTCCTTTTCGGACGGGCATATCATGAAGAAATGCTCTTGGGGCTACGTTTTCAGGTTTCTCCTTTCTTTTTCAAACCAATACCAAAGGAGCGGAACGGCTTTTATGAGACGGTAACGCAATGGCTAGCTCTCTTAGCGGTAAGACCATTTTTCGACCTTTTATTCGGTACCGGAACGATTACGCAGATTGTTTCCCGAGTAGCCAAACGAGCGATTGGCGTTGAAATTGTGGAAGAAGCGGTTGCCCGCCGCCAAAGAAAAACGCCGAGTATAACGGCTTAACAAACTGCCATTTTATTGCCGGCGACGTGCTGAAAGTGATTGACGACCCTAACTGAGCAAACCGGATATTTTGATTTTTGGATCCACCACGGGATCGGATTCATCCCAAGGCATTGCCGAAGATTATTGAATTGGTGCCGATCATTTATATCAGCTGTAAGCCCACTTCTCTTGTTCGAGATTTGATATTTTTTCAGGAGATAGCTATCAGCCCGAAAAGATTAAATGCGTGGATATGTTCCCGCAAACAGGGCATGTGGAATGCGTAACACTGCTTGTCACGAGCTCACGAAGTAAAGCAGAGATGTACGTCCCTATGCAAGGCACGCCCAAGAAAACGAGCAAGGCGAGGTTTGATTGCTGCATGTGCTACTGCAAATTGAAGTCCTAACATTACTCATAGGATTATACCCGACTAAGTAAATAAAGTATATAAAATAGAAGGCTTATGTATCATAGAGATGGACTATGTAATGCACGGATCATATAATTGGACACCAAGAGCTAATAATAAATGAAGAAACCTTAGCAACTGCACTGATCATGAACTTGTAGCAAAGTTTACTAAAGAGTTTATGGAATTTATATAATGGGAATTATTTTTATACGAAGATAACTGAATCTGTGTAAGAGGTTATACAAAATGAACTATAAAGAGTTCAGAGAAAAACAAAATAGCGATGTTATTATTCTATTGCACGGAGGCGGACTATCGTGGTGGAATTATCGTAAAGAAGCTGAAATGCTTCAAAATGATTTTCATGTCATTCTTCCAGTATTGGACGGTCATGCAGAAAGTGATAGGATTTTACAACAATAGAGGACAATGCGAAAGAGATTATTTCCTTTATTGACGAAACATTTGATGGTTAGTGTATTGTTATAGGGGATTATCTCTTGGCGGTCAGATTCTGCTTGAAATTATGTCTCGGCGAGCAGATATTTGTGAATATGCAATCGTCGAAAGCGCTCTTTGTTGTACCCTCAAAGATGATATACTCAATGATTAAACCGGTTTTTGGAAACTGCTATGGGCTGATTAAACATAAATGGTTTTCTAAGTTACAATTCAAATCGCTTAAAATGAATCAAGAATTACTGATGATTATCAGAGAACTTGCAAAATCACAAAGCAAAACATGATTGCTTTTTACAGGCAAACTCTATGTATTCTATAAAAGATTTACTTTAACAATAGCAATGCGAAAGTGAGCATTTTTGTAGGAGGACAAGAAAATAGTTCAATGAAAAGCTCTGCGAAAACTATCAGTAAAAATAATTGAGGGTAGTTCTCTTAGAATTAAAAAGGAATGTATCGAGTGAGTTTTCTATCAACCACCCTGGTGATTATGTAAAAGAAATATATGCTATTACAAGGTAGTGACAAAATCCAAGTTTGTCGAGCTGATACCTTTTAACGATAACCACAATCTATCGTTAAAGGTTTATAGATATGTTCCCACATACGAACATCATGTCAATAAGACATACTAAGTGTTCACTCGTTTCATGGAATGCGTAACACTGCTTGTGCGAGCTACGAAGTAGCGAAGTAGAAGCAGATGTACGTCCTATGCAAGGCACGCCAAAGAAAACGAGTGAAGCGAAGTTTGATTTGTTGCGGGCACTGCAAATTGAAGTCTAACATTACTCATAAGGATTATACCCACTAAGTAAATAAAGTATATAAAAATAAAAGGCATGTATCATAGAGATGGACTATGGTAATGCACGGATCATATAATTGGACACCAAGAGCTAATAATAATGAAGAAACCTTAGCAGCGTGCACTTGATCATGAACTTGTAGCAATCTGCTATAGAGTTTATAGGGAATTATATAATGGGATTTATTTAAAACAAAAGACAAATTAGGGAATTATAGGGAGAGAACTATGCGAGATTGTATCGTACTTTTGTAGGTAGAACCCTGGTCTTGAATATCAGGATTGAACAAGGAACAAAATATTTTGTGGATTCGGAATTATGTATGGGAGATGAATATGATTATGCTATATATATGACGGTATAAAACATATGGATTCAGTATAAGTTTAAACACTAAAGATTCAAATCGCAGAGTATTGCTTCTGTGCAAGAAGAATGGAATTAAACCTCAGCTATTTTACGATAATTTAAATTCAGTTTGTCGAGTATGACCTTTTAACGATAACTGCAAGCTATCGTTAAAAAGTTCATAGATATGTTCCCACATACGAACGCAACTACTTGACATACTTAGTGTTCACTCGTTTCATACGGAATGCGTAACATCTGTACGAGCTACGAAGTAGCGTAGTATATGTAACCTCTCTTGTAAAGATTTCCTACAATCAGAGAGTGGCGTGAAATAGTTTACTGAAAGTATAGGACATAGACAAAAAGCGAAAGTAGTGAAAATCATTAATTTAAGCAGTGTAGAAAATTTTATTTTTTGTAGAAGAAGGAGAAGTTGAGACAGTATGGGTAAAAAAAGTAGTAATTATTGGAGCAGGTGTTTCGGGGATTGAGTGCTGGAATATTTGCATTGCAGGCTGGATATTCAGTAGAAATATATGAAAAACAAAATGCCTGGAGGTGAGTGTACAGGGTGGAACAGGCAAGGATATCATATAGATAATTGTATACATTTTCTTGTTGGATGCAATAAGGATGAACAACTATATAAAATGTGGGAAAATCTAGGAGTTATTTCTGATAGTTTGAAGATCTATCGTGAGCCATATTTTTATTGTATGAATATGGATGGAATAACACTACATTTGTGGAGAAATTTAGAGAAAGCAAGAAAAGAGTTTTTAGAACTTGCTCCAGAAGATACCAAAGAATTAAATTTGTTTTTTGACTGTGTTAAAACCTTAGAGTGTATAAAGCCACCATGTGATATTTCAATTGCTCATATGAATTTAATACAATTTATTAAACTAGGAATGAGCATGAAAGATGCTAATAAGGCTATAAAGGAATATGGAAAACAGTCTATGGAAGATTTTACAAATCGTTTTACAAATCATTACATTAGAGCGATTTTTAAAAATTACTTTAATAGCAACTTTATTGCTCTCTCTTTTGTTGCATCGTATGCTTTTTATACAAGTAATACAGCAGCTATTCCAGAGGGAGGCTCTGTTGGCTTGGTTAGCAGAATGCTTGCAAAATTTGAATCCTTGGGTGGAAAACTACATTTAGGTGTTAATATTGAAAAAATAAATATTGCAGATAAGCAGATTGTTAGTATTATTGGTAATAATGGAAAGGTAATCAAATCAGATAACTATATTTGGTGTGCAGACCCGCATTCTCTTTTCTATGATTTAATTGATGAAAGAGTATTTAGATAAAAGAAATCTTAGGTACATGTATGATAATCCACAGGGATATGTTTCTAATACAGGTTATCAGGTTGCATTTGGAATAGTTACTGAAGCGGATTTGAAATTACCTGAAGGAAGCATTATTTTTCCTTGTGACGAATATGATGTTGCAGGAGAAATACACAATTTTTGTGGAATGCGTGTTTATGATTATGATGAAACTCTATTTCCTATGGGAAAGAGAGTTATTCAGTGTAATGTTTTACAAAATGCTGAAAATTATGATTACTGGTTTGGTTTAAAAAATAATAAAGAGAAATATAATCAAGAAAAACAGAGAATTGCAGATGAATTGAGATTAAGGGTTGAAAAAAAGTTCCCTCAGCTTAAAGGGAAACTTATCGTACTTGGAACGTATTCTCCAGTCACATTCACAACTTGGTGTAATGCATATAAAGGGGGTTACATGAGTTTTAATCCACAGAAAGGATATAAAAACAAGCATGTTAAGAGCACTATTAAAGGTTTAAATAATTTGTATCTAGCAAGTCAATGGATTCAAACTAGTGGAGGACTTCCTATTGCTGCTGCAAGTGGAAAGTTTGCTATAGATATTATGAAATCTAGTAGATAAAGCTCAGTTTGTCGACGTAATACCTTTTAACGATAACCTTATGTTATCGTTGAAAAGGTATGTGGATATGTTCCCACATACGAACGCAACTACTTGACATACTTGGTGTTCACTCGTTCATTGGAGACGGTATCACTGCTTGACGAACTGGGTATCAGCAAAGTAGAGCAGTGATACTGCCTCATGCGATAGCTGTCGTAGAGTGAGGAGATTACGACGAAACGATACGTTAACAGCGAACTGCTGAGTGTGTAGCTTTGCTAGTGAAAGCCTAGAAAGCTTGGTATGAATCAATAATGAAAAAGCTTTTGATTGTAAGGTTTTTGTGTTTTTGTGATAGAATATAGGTAGTTATAATCGACAGCAACTAAGAAGCAGTAAAATGTTATTCATAAAAATAATCAAGATAAGGGGTGATAAAATGACAGAAATTGACAAAAAGAATTTAAAAAAATTATCTTTATTGTACATTTGGAATTACTTATATAGCTTGGGGACTTCTTGCCATCTTTACTCAATCTCATATTTTGGGATTAGAAACATTTATAGGGAGAATGTTACATATAGTAGGTGCACTTGGTCCAGCTATTGCAAGTGGCTTTTATTTGAAAAGTAATAATATAAAATTTAAACATTTTGTATTTAATAAAAGAAAAAATAGTAGTATTTATTTCATTATTCATTTGTTAGCAATCTTGATACTATTTTCTGTATCTTCCTTAGAATTAAATGGAGTATCAATTTATCTGATGCCATTATTCTTTATACAACTAATTTTTTTTGGTGGTGGACATGAAGAATTAGGATGGAGAGGTATATTACAACCCATTACTTGATAAAAAATATACTTATTGGCAATCTAATTTGATTGTAGGTTCAATCTGGGGAATTTGGCATCTGCCTTTATGGTTTATAGTTGGAGAAAGTCATCAAGGATTTCCTTTTATTTTATTTTTTATATATACATTATTTTTAAGTTTTGTTTTAGGGCTTCTTTACCGTCAAACGAAATCTGTGGGATACTGTATATTATTTCATGCGTTCGCAAAATTTGTTAAATCTCTATTTTGTGTTAAAAAAATTAATGTTATTTTTATTATCATTTTTATTGGTTATTTAATTTATACTATATTGGCGAGTAATAGAATTAGTAAGGAAACAACATTTTAAAATTTAGATCAGCATATCTATAGTTAAGGGTATTGTTAAAAGGTTCATAGTTATGTTCCCATATACGAACAAAGACATACTTAGTGTTCACTCGTTTCCGTGGAGACGATATGCTGATGTCAAAGCTGGTACTGCGAAGGTTGAAAAATAAGGGCTTATAAGGACTCTCTCTCACTTTAGGTAAATACAAAGTCTTAATGGAAAAACACAGAATGGATGGAGATTAATTCGTTGAAATATATACTTTTTATTGCGTGGTGTCAATGTGGGCGGCAAGAACAAGGTTTCTATGAGTGATTTAAAAGAACAATTGTTAAAGTCCGGTTTTTGAAGATGTGGATTCTTATATCAATAGCGGAAATTTGTTTTTCGTAGCGTTCAGGTAAAGCTGCGAAAGCCGCATCAGAAAGATAACACATATCTTAGAAGGCAGACTATGACTTTTTCTATCCTTTTGCTCTTGCTCACCAAAGCAGAATATTTAGAAGAACGGGCAAATCTGCCTCGACTGGTGGGAGCAAAAAGCTGCCAGAAAAAGATGTTTTGTCGATAACTTGGATCAGGAAAAAGGTTCTTGATTTTTACTACTCAAGCTCCCCTTCTTAATGAAATCGTGTCTATCGGAAAGCACGCCGTATTTTTGGGGAAAAATACGATGAAACGGAATACCTGAAAACTACCTCACCATAAAAATTAATGAAGCAAGATTTTTATAAACAAATTACCATTCGAAACATGCATACATTTGAAAAATAGCAGAAATTTCTGGCAAAAGAAAGGTAAGAAAAAGAAAGATGAAACAGCTCACCCATCATGCCGGATTAGCCCTTTTCCTATCACTTTGTAGGAGGTTTTTATGAAAGTAATCGATTTAACTCCATACCATCAAAGAAGATATGCCGGTATATCCGGGGAACGGACACCCCCAAAACTCCTGACCGCCAGCACCTATGAAAAGACGGTTTTAAGGAAACGCTAGTGATACAAATCGACATACCGGAACGCATGGATCCACCGGCACATCTTTTTGCCGGAAGAACCACTTTTGGATCAGTTTCCGATTGACCAATTTATTGGTCAGGCGCTCGCCGTGATTGTCGGGATTTAAAAGAGGGCGAAAGCATCCCCGTCTTATCTCGACGCTATGGGGAGAAAAGTACATCAGGCGGACTTTTTGCTGTTTAACTTAGGGCTGGGATAAAACGCTGAAGTGAGACGTATTTTGGTGATTATCCTTGCATTGACGATGAGGTTCTGGATTTTTGTGATGAAAGGCAACTATAAAGGAATTGGCTTTGACGTCATCGGACTGATCCGATTGCTGACGAAAATCTGCCCGCCACAAAAAGCTCTTTCGGGAATGTGATATCATCATCATTGAAAATCTCAAAAACTTAGAATTATGCTGGCAACGACTTATTTTGGTTTAGCTGTTTCCTTAAAAGCTCGATAACGGCGACGGTTCGCCGATTCGAGCCGTTGCTTGGTGGGGAAACGGAGTAGGCATAGTTAGGAATATTCCTTTTTGCGGCTTTTTGCCGTCAGACATAGCGTACGCAGTGCAACAAATGCGTAACCTCTCAATCGCTTTTGGGGGCGTGAAAGAACGCATGCAAAACAGGCATATTTTAGTTCTAAAAACTTAGCCTCCTATATAGCAAAACATCGGAAGCTAGTTTTGCTTTACTTAATTTTCCTCCTTTCCCATCGATTGTACTTTCTCCTTGCGGCTAACGCACAGCCTACTGCTCAAAATCAGCACGCCGGCTGCTACTGAAAATCCCGCCCGCCAGCAGTAGACCTTTTACCAGCATATTCGTTGTTCCGTAAATCTCCAATGCTCCCTGAAGGAAGCTTCCAACCGTCAAGGCTGCAATGCCGGAATGGTATAAATTGCGGGAGATGGCATTGGGATAATGCCTTTTCCTCCTTTAATCCAAATAGCAAAGGGTAATACCCCGCCTGCCAGCGAAACACAAAACGCATAAATCTCATAGTAGGAATACACCCTCATGGTCATGTGCATGCAGACTGCCCCAAAAGAACACAAAATAAAGAAACCAATAGGTATCAAGCCAATGCTGTTTTTGTTGCCTTCCTGTCTAGTTGTATCCGATGTATACAATGTCGCTCACGCTCCTCCTTTGATATTTCCATTGGTCGTCTGCGTTTATTGACCACTTGTCCACTAAAGACCATGGTCGACGAGCCGCCGCCATCTGGTTGTACACCGTCTTTGCTCCCAAAGACTGCGGTAAACTGAGCCAGCTGATATAGGCTAAAGCCCCCGGCTTTTCGTTCGTCCTGCCGTCTGATACCACAAAGATATAATGCAAATCATCAATTATCCCAAAGCTGTCCGAGGATTGCTGGCTTTTGGCTCTGCCCACTTCCTCGCCCTCACTTTACGGCAATCTGACCATTCATTACCAGTGCGCTGACCAAAGAAAGTATCTGTCAGCACCTGCCGCCAGTAAGTCAGCCGCTGTCGTATTTGCCTCATTGACAATCGCAAAACGAACCGTCCTGATAAATCACCAAATCGTCCTGATAGCCATACCCGGCATCCTCGATAAAGTACGCCGTTACGTAAAAACATAGCCCCATTCCTGAGCGCCGTAATAATCCCCGTTAATGGCTAAGATGGCATTGTTTTCCCTTGCCATTTCTGAAGTCTTGGCGGTTACATTGCGTCCATACGATTGTCTTGCTAGTGCCGTCCGCAAATATTCCGCCGAGCTGACCTTTTACGTCCGCTACATAAACGGTCGTATCGTACCGCCGGTACTCGTTAATCGTTACCGATATCTTCTCGTCGAATACGAATTATTCGTCCATTGCACCCTTTGGAAGCCGTCGTATTTCCGGTGTCCTGCGTTTGTTTCTTTTCGGCTACCTTTGCCCGAATTTACGCCGCTCCCATTTTTATTCGTTGCATCGGCATTTTTCCACCTGATTATCGGCACCTACCGGCTGGGTAGCGCTAGGATTGCCCGTATTTGCGTTATTTGCGTTATTGCTGTTATTGCTGTTATTGTTTGCACTGTTTACATTGTTTGATGTTATTTCCGTTATTTCCGTTATCGGCGTTATTGGCGTTATTTATATTTGCATTATCGTGCTATTTCCGTTATTTCCGTTATTTCCGTTATTTCCGTTATTTTTCCGTATTGCCTTGCCGGTTCGTGCATTTCTCGCTCACGACACTTGTTACCGCCGGTGTGCGCTAGACTCTGGTTAGAACAAAAAGTATCCAAAAGTACATAAGTGGTAAAGGCACTTAAACATAGCCAAAATAAAACGCCCCAAAGATAGTTTTTATATCTCATCTCTACTCCTTCCTCCTTTACTTTGCCGCTTTCTGCTTTGATGGGATAAGCCCTCTTTGCCGAATAAGCCGGTTCATTTTCTCAAAACAATCCATTTTTGCACCAGCCAGCTAATGGCAAGAACAAAAATTTTCCGTCAGCACCTTCGCCCCCAGCCGGTTAATTCCCCAACGTATTGACCAAAAACTCCAGTACAATCGTATTTCCCAGCAAAATTCACATTGCCAGCAAAAATATTTTCCAGCGCGGCAATAGCTTTTTCCTTGCTGTTAAAAACAAACCGGCGGTTTTAACGTAAAGTTTACACCGGCACTGACCGCTCGGGCAGACAATATTACAACCGAAGATTGCCGGTGCTTAAAATCAAGGCGCTGTATACGCAATAATCTGTTAAAAACCGGCGAGCGAAGAAGCGGAAAACTTCAGTCGTAAAATTCAGGCCGAGTCTTTGAGCGTGTCAAAATGCGATTGCAGTTATTGTCCAAATAAAATGGTTTGCAATCTCATGCTCTCAGTTGGTATTCCCTCTCCGGCAGCGGCAAAACATTCATTTCATATTCTATACCGTTCGCCGGGAATCGACAAGAGTTTAGAATTAGCTGCCCGCTAAACGCCCGTAGCCCCGTCTGCGTATCATGCACCTTTCGTCCGGCTTGAAATCCGATAAATCAGGCGGGTTATCGTATTGCCAAGCTGGGCGCGTAACGGCACATTTCCCTTGAACCGGCGGCTCCTAAAATTAAGCTCTCGGGATTTTCTTCTGCCAGTCTTCCAATCTTTTCTGCATCTGCCGGACGATGTTGCCCGTCAGCATCAACTGTTACAATAATCGCCTCCTCTCCGAACTGTTCTGCAATATAGACCTGCCCAGCCCTGTAAAGCCGCTCCCTTCCCTCGATTTTTCGGTATGCCGAAGCGGCGACCGCCTCAGCACTGCATTCGGCAAAAATGCCTTGGTATTCTACCCGCTCCGTCATCTACCACGATGACTTCAATTTCATTTTCTTTTTAATTCCCTAATCAGCCCGCAAAAGCCTTTGACGGCTATACGCCGGAATTAGGGCAATCTTTTTGTCTGTAGCATCGTTTATGCCTCCCTCTGTCTTTCCTTTTTATGGCATTGTATTCGTTACTTCCCGTAAGGTAAGTCTTGTTCTCATTTCCTGATACGAAAAATCCTTTTTGTACTTTGGATGCCCCCATTGTACAAAAGGATTATTGATTTTATTGAAACTTTTAATTTTTGGAAGAGGAAAGCTTTTGTGTTTCGCTAACATCGCCTATTTTAGCTCATTCGCGCTCATAGCCCAGTCCTCTGACTGCTTTTAATCTTTGTCTTAGCTCCGATAAATGTCAGCTTTTTCGCAAAAAGGACATATATACCTCAACATTGTTATATTCCGCCTCATTCTCAAAACCCCATATTTTAGCGCCAGCTGCTCTCTTGTCAGGATTTGCCCCTGATTGGCAATCAAATATTCCAGCGACCGGTATTCTTTTTCACTTGAGCGAATGCTCTGCTCCTGGCACATCAGCATCGAAGTAGTATCCAGCAAAATATCGCCGTAGTGCAAGGTTCCGTCCAGCGTGATTGACGTACGTCTGCCCAGCGCCCGTAGCCAGTGCCAGCAATTGTAATCCTATAAAAGGGCTTAGTCAAATAATCATCGGCACCGCCATCTAAAGCCTGCTACCTTATCGTCCAGTTCATCTTTTCGCCGTCAGCATCAAAATCGGCGTCCGAATTCCCTTTTTCCTTGCCTGTTTAGCAACTCATATCCGTTCATTCCGGGAGCATTACGTCTAAAATAATAATATCGTAAATATCGCTCTCCGCCGCATCCAGACCGGAAAAGACCGTCGGCGTAGTGATCCGCTCATATTTTTCCATGCAGAAGCTCGCACAAAGCCTGTGCCATTCTTTTTCGTCTTCTACCAGCAATACTGCATAGCACCTCCGTTTCTCCGGTTGTATCTTATTTTGGTATTGGTATGACATATTCCTTGCCTTATACCATTCTTTTGAGGTTGTATCTTATTGGATGCCGATAATGCATTCGTTCTTACCAACACCATTTGCGAAAGCACCAATTTTTGAGGGTTGTATCTTATTTGGCGCCGATAATGGGCTTACTGACTTTTCCCCAAAAAATCCCATAAGCAAAGGAACAGCCCTCAACGGAATGTCTCCCTTCTAAGCTAGCGACGGGAATCGAACCCGTGACCTCAACACTACCAATGTTGCGCGCTACCACTGTGCCACGCCAGCTGACTGCGACCTGCCTTCCGGCTGACCACTTTGATTATTATACTAAAAACTCTTTGGTTTTGGCAGTGTGTGTTTTTGAGTACTCGCTTAACGGTGGTCGCAAAAGGCTTTGGCTTGACCTAAACCTCTAATTTCAATGTCTCCGGTCTTGGGGAGGTGCCTGATAGCGAATCCCGACCATGTCCATCATCTTTTTGGGCGACAATCACCGAATCGGTAGCGGCATATTTGTCATCCTGATAAAATACTTCCTTAATGCCCGCCTGAATAATGGCTGGTACATTCGTTACAGGGAAATAGATTGTATATAACTTGGCACCGCTTAAACTGCTTCCGGAATGGTTTAAATAGCATTCAGCTCTGGCACATGGCAAACATAATAATACTTCGTATGCAAAGCATCGCCCTCGTGCTCCCCATGCATATCATCATCCTTGACGCCTGTCGGCATTCCGTTATATCCCACCGAAAGGATCTTATTATTAGGGCTAACGATACAAGTTCCGACCTGCGTCCGATTATCCTTGCTACGCATAGAAGATAAAATCGCAATTCCCCATAAAATATTCGTCCCAAAGAAAATATAATCCTGCCGTTTCAAGATAACTCCCTTTCCCTAAGCATTCGTTTCCCTGTGAATCAGCGTTTTGAGGTTACAACATTAGTGCCGTTATAATTCACCTCATAATCGGTAATCTGAATCGTTGCCGTCCTGATGCCGCATCATTAAAAATCGGCATTGCCGGGATTTCATAAATGATAAAATCCGCCGAGTGAATGTTTTGCTTGGTGCGCAGACTAACTGCCGATGCCTCATCCGGGCGTAAAATAATAAAACTTGCCGCTACTATCTCGCCGGTAATTTCGGGTGAGCGTCCCCTCACCGGTAAAACGCAAACCGGTTTCCGTCTTTTTCCACCAAAGTCATTCCATAAAAGCGACTTCCACCTTCGCTTTTGCCGGATTAGGATTTTCCAAATAAACCGGCGGTTCTTTTGGCATCTATCTTTTGTATAATCGTGTCTTTTCCTGTACCAAAATAGTGATTTCCGTTTTCCGCTACATGCCAGCTGCCACCCAGCCCGTCTTTTCCGGCTGATACTCAATCTGATACCAAACTCGCCGCATGGAATCCAGTGCCGTATCTAACGGTAACTTCGCCTCTTTCGGTACCCGAAATATCACCATCTTCATCCGGTTCCTTTCGGACTGATTTCAGCCCATCCGATAACACACTGATATAGAAAACGCTCACCACCGATCTTTCAAACTTTGTCGCTTCTGGAACTACGGTCTGCACCTGTTCTTGCTTTAAACTATCTTTTAATCTGCTCTTGGCGACTATCTATCGCTCCGCACGCACTAAATATCAGCAAACAGCAAAACCAACACAAACAATCGCTAACTAATTGTCCTCCTCATTCTGACGCTCCTATGCAAGTTATTCTGAGCCTCTCATCTGGACTCCCAAATATTTTGAATTGACTTCTTCTTATAAAGGTCTTAATAACATGCTCACTATGTCTGGACATTCCATTAAACTGCGCCGCTATTTCGCTGTAACCCCGGTTCGGTATTCCGACACCGCAAAATCTTAACCTGACATCCAGAATATCCTTCTACTCTCATTCTAAAGTTCATTGCCAAACCAATCATCAATTCTGCCGGCTCCAAAAACTTTAAGACCGCCCTCAGAAATATCCTCAATCCGAATGGGGAATTGAAAATTCAATCTCCGTTCCTTTCATCTGCCGGTCCATGGACGATAGTACCAATTAAATCGTCATTTAATTCCACTGATACTCTTTCCTGACTTCTGATTCGATTGCCTATCATGCTACTCTCATATCCGATTACGCCGTTATTAGCACCAACGCAAAGCTCCCTTTGCTTTTTGCATTTACTCTAATTTATTTTTCTAGGTTAATGTATAAACTCATGCACCACTTCCGGTGTGAGTTTCACCTACATTCCCACCAAAAACCACTTTTCCGCCAGTAGCGGGATATCTTCCCGACCCTGAATTCTTCCAAAGTCGTCAGTGAAGCCCAGCTCTTGTAAATAAATCCAAAAATATCTCAATTCCGCCAGCGCCAGCGCTTAAGTCTTCTCCGTCAAACTCTGCTCCCCAAACATTGATTGCCAGCTCTGCTAAAAGCCGTAATATCGCTATTATGCTCTGAGGCATAGCGCATCCATGCCGGAAAAACAACTGCCAGCGTTGCTCCATGTGCCGCACCGTAGGGAGCTCATGCCCTAAGCTATGCGAGCCCCCAGTCATCAGTTGCCTGCCGACTCCCAAAATATTGCTGTGTGCCATCGCACCCGCCCATCAAATTGGCTCTGGCACCATAATCTCTCCGGACCGCTGCAGTTATTCGGGCATTAAAAATGATTGACGACAATACCGCCTCGCACATACCGCTGGTCAAATCCACGTCCTCGGTATGGCTAAAATACCGCTCAAGATATGCGACATCCATATCCATTACCCCGCATAAAAAGGTTTGATCGGGCGGTACGGTTGTGGTCAACATCGGGTTTAACACAGAGCATCACCGGTCGAATCATGTCGGCATGCGTTCCCCGCTTTTGCATGGTCGCTTTTTGGTAATAACAGAACTATCTGACGCCTCGCTACCGGACAGTCTGCCAACGTCAAAATCGTTCCCAGAGGGTGCCTGCTAATCACCGCTTTTCCCGAATAAAAATCCCAGAAATCGCCGTCGCCAGACCGCTCCGGCGACAATGGCTTTGGCTGTATCAATCACCGAGCCGCCGCCCATCGCCAAAAATAAGTCCAACACCATAATCCCGAACCTTCTCAATTCCGGCATAAACCAGATCATCTTTTGGGATTCGGCTCAACGCCCCCAGCTCAAGATAGGGAAGCTTTCCTTCTTCAAAATAGCGTTTTTACTCTGGCAAGTAAACCGGAACGCAGTGCTGAACTGCCGCCATAAAGCAAAAAGCACCTTCGTCGCTCCATATTCCTTGGCTAAAGGAAGCTACTTTCTTTTTCGGTATCTTTACCAAAAATAAACTTTGTCGGCGAATAGAAAAATAAAAATTATCCATGCTTTCTGCCTTTCTGCTGGTTGATGCTATATGAGGAGAGAGAAATATTTTTAGCGGCAAAATATCTTCTGCTAAAGCCCACGCACCTTGTCTGGCACCTGCTATGTTCCGAGTACGCCTTTTGACATAATACTTGTATCATACCACGCCGGCGACAGTTTTTGCAACCGTCAAAGATTTCCTAATCTCAGCCTTTCGTCTCATTTCCCGTCTCTACTCCCATTCCTAGCACTAAAAAGCAAAAATCCTTATCACGAAAAAGCTTATTACCTGTAAACTATAAAGGTGAGCCAGCGAAACGCCATCTCACCTTGAATCCTGATTTTATTCTCTAAAAGCTTACCAACACCATTTGACAAAGAACCCATTTTTAAGCATATTGCTGGTCAATATAGATTTTGAGCATAGGTTTTGTAATGTAGATCTCACTCAGTCTCAATTACACATGAGGCTGTATGAGACCACTTGAGACTAAAAAGTATATTTTTCGTTAAAAAGCCATTATTTCAACGTTTTCCATTTAATACTCCATCACATCTTTGTGAGACTGGGATGAGACTCGCTATTATAATTTCATAGATTCATTTTTATCATAGACAGCACCTGTGATTTTTCTTAATTTTAGCATAATCTCTAAATACTGTTGCTCTTGAAATATCAAGCTCCAGCCATAACCTGTTCTACAGTCAAATGCTTATTTTTACAGATCATATTATAAATAGTCTGTTCTCTATCGGATAACTTCTTTTGATCATTTGCCTCTTTAGCGACTTCTTTATTCAAAGGAATAGTAATCTTGAAAACATCATCCTCAAACAACTCAGGCTTTCCGCCATCTGAAAAAATCAGGGAGTATACTTGTATAAATTAATCACACCTGAACCAATCGTGTCAGTTCTACCTATATTAGCAAAAACCTCTGAATAATAGGGTTCTTCGAGATATGGCTGAAACTCATCCCACATAGTATTTCCGTGTCTTCTTGGAATATACCAATTCTCAGTTTTTAACCAATCCTTTTCAATTATCACCTTTGCAGGATAAGCACTGGAATAATCTCTGTGTACAGAATATTGCCAATTACCTCTCTGGCTATCAAATCTCTAACGCTTGTATTAACATTATTTATCAAGTGAAACTTATCTGAGGTATGTTTTGCAACAAATTCCATTAAAAAGATCATGAGGCTTCTATTAGATTAGTTGTAACTCAATAATCTGTCATCATAACGATTCATGTTGTCTACTCTGTAAAGAGCATCTGTAACATATCCAGGGCAACAAGAATTAATTACTTCATCTTTACCCAAAAGCAAAACTACGACCAAATTGAAGCCTTCCATGCCTGAAGAAAATCCTTCTCCCACAGTCCTGCACTTTTTAAGCAAATCTTCATCTCGATAACTCAAGCCATGGATGATCTGGCTTTTTACTCTTTGCCAGATTTCTTACTTTTTCAAAATAAATCCATTCTTAAATCCGCTGTTGTAACATAAGGAAAGATTTTTCTCTCAGCATAAGTGTTACTTTTTCTATTATACAAATTCTGTAACTGAATAAATTGAATCCAGTAATATCCATGTCGCCATCTTCATTACGATCATATATTCTATTTGCACATTTTTCTACAGTCGATGTTGGTGGTACAAAAGCCCACAGCAAAGTCATACCCTCGTATTCAATCTCCTCTATAGACAAATACAATGTCGGTGACATTTTATCCGGATTATTAAGCTGATGAACAAAGTTCTTCTTCATATCCTTAATCAGCTTCTTATTAATACCTATCGGCTTCCCACCATCCTCAACACCCATGATGATATAGCCACCATATCTTGGAAAAATGAACACACAGTCTCATACACATCATCATATATCCCATTCTGACAAGCCTTATATTCGATTGTAATTTTCTCATCCTTCGTCAGAAGTCTCTCATTTCCAACTGTCATTTTATAAATCAGCTCCTTCTTTTTCTTTTACCTAATCAATTCAATAGTTATCATATGACGTAGAATTGATCCTTAACATTACATGATTGTCCAATTCTATCGTCGAAAACAGTCAGCTTTGCTCCCTGCGAAACTATTTCTTGCTCCACTCCAAAGCTGCCAGAAGCAATGTCAAAGCCATTTGTATCGACTTATAGTCATATATCTCCTTGATTAAAGAACTGTTTCCAAACACTTCTATTCTTTTTAGACCGCTTTCACTCGTTCAATTGCTGAGTCGGGCTCATCAAACCAGAATCCACAGAAAACTCTGCTGCATCAGGATCTCCAACGGTTGTTTTAGAAGGAATCAATAACTATGTCAAAAACTCTTAAAAATCGCTTTTTGGTTACCGTAGTTTTCCCATTTTAAAAACGGAATCTTTATCACGAAAAGCTTTTTGTTCCCGCTACTATAAAAAGGTGAGATAGAAAAACGCCATCTCACCTTAAACCCTGATTTTATTCTCTAAAACTTCCCCATTTGACAAAGAACCTAAACCCCGGCTACCGGCGATTTCCCTTAAAACCACCCGCTACCGGGGTTTTTATTTCTTGCTGCCCTTATGGAAAGCTTAGGTTATGCAAAAAGTTTTTATCCTTATTTTTATCCTTTAAAAGGCGCCTGTGCTGCTTTGCTAATCTTACAATCGGCACCGGAACGGAGAACAGGAAACATAAGCTTAAAGCCAATCTCGTGGCAGAACTCAACCGAAGACGGATCTCCACCATGCTCGCCACAGATACCCAATTTGATATTCGGACGAGTTGCTTTTCCTTTTTCTACCGCCATTTTTAACCAATTGGCCAACGCGTTTGATCCAATCTGGCAAACGGATCGGACTCGTAAATCTTTTGCCTTATAGTAAGCGTCCTAGGAACTTACCGGCATCATCACGAGAGAATCCGAACGTCATCTGGGTTAAGTCATTCGTACCAAACGAGAAGAACTCAGCCTCTTCGGCAATTTCGTTAGCCAGTAACGCCGCTCTCGGAATCTCAATCATCGTACCAATATGATACTGAATATCCGAACCCTTTTCTTTCTTTACTGCTTCTGCGGTTTCTACGACAACGTCCTTAACATACTTCAATTCTTTCTTCTCGCCAACCAGCGGAATCATGATTTCCGGAACTATGTCATAACCCTTTTCATTCTTAACTTCAATTGCCGCTTCCATAACCGCTCTGGTCTGCATTCTGGCAATTTCCGGATACGTTACCGCCAAGCGGCGACTACGATGTCCCATCATCGGGTTAAACTCATGCGGAGCTCTCAATCGTCGCCTTAACATGCTCAACCGTCAAGCCCATATCCTGAGCCAAAGCAGCAATATCTGCCTCAGCAGTCGGAACAAATTCATGCGAGCGGTGGATCTCAAGTAACGAACCGTCATCGGCATTCCTGCCAGTGTTTCATACATAGCCTTAAAGTCTGCCTTTTGGAGCTCAAAAGCTCAGCCAAAAGCCGCTTCTCTGCCCTCTACCGTTTCCGATAAAATCATCTTCCGAATCTCTCGGAATCCGATCAGTTCAAAAGAACATATGCTCTGTCCGGCACAGACCAATGCCCTCAGCCCCCAACTTAACCGCATTCTTGGTATCCAGCCGGCGTATCGACATCGTTCTAACTCTAAGCTTGCGGTACGTCTGCCCACTTCATAATCCGCTCAAAGTTACCGCTAATCGATGCCTCTTCGGTCTTGATATCGCCCATATACCTTACCGGTGCTACCGTCTAAGGAGATATAATCACCCTTCTTCACGACCTTACCAGCCAGTTCAAAGTAACCTTCTTCTTCATTGATTTTTCAATTCGCCCAAACCGGATACACAAAGCCGTACCCATACCAGAGCAACTACTCGTCATGCGTGAGAAGTCATACCGCCACGAGCCGTCAAAATACCCTCTGCTGCGTGCATTCCTTCAATATCTTCCGGCGAAGTTTCCGCCCGAACCAAAATAACTCTCTCGCCCTACATCGAGCTTTCTTCGCATCTTCTGCAGTAGTAAACCTTACCGGCGGCTGCGCCGCGGCGATGCACGGCAAAAGCTTCTCAATCACTTCGCCTGCCTTTAACGCGGCGGGATTAAAGGTCGGATGCAGTAATTGATCTAAGGATTTCGCCTCAATTCTAAGTACTGCCTCTTCTTCGGTAATCTTGCCTTCGTCTACCAAGTCGCAGGCAATTTGCAGTGCCGAAGCAGTTCTCTTTACCATTTCTGGTTTTGCAGGAAGTACAGCTTTTTGTCTTCAATCGTAAATTCCATATCCTGCATGTCGGTAATGATCCTCAAGCTTCTTAGCAATCGTCATAAATTGCTCGTAAGCTTCCGGCACTATCTTCCTTTAAGCGGCTAATCGGTACGCGGTGTCCGGATACCGGCTACCACGTCCTCGCCCTGTGCATTGATTAAGTATTCTCCGTAAATCTTGTTTTCACCGGTCGACGGGTTTCTGGTAAAGGCAACGCCGGTACCGGACGTATTTCCTCTATTACCAAGACCATCGCCTGAACGTTAACCGCCGTTCCCCAGTCGCGGAATATCATTCATCCGGCGGTAAACAATCGCCGAGATTATCCCAAGAACGGAATACGGCTTTCACCGCTTCCATTAACTGAACCTTCGGATCTTGCGGGAAGTCTTCGCCCATCTTTTTCCTTGTAAAATGGATTTATGCTAGCAATGACTTCTTGCAAAATCTTCTGCCGTCAAATCGGTAAAAGTCGTACTTCGCACCCTTTTCTTTCCTTGACCTTATCCAAAATACCGTCAAAGAAAAGTCTTGCTCATTTCCATAACAACGTCGGAAAACATTTGAATAAAACGGCGATAAGAATCGTAAGCAAACCGAGGATTGCCGGTCTTAGCGAGCAAAGCCTGCAACTGCCTTATCATTTAAGCCCAGGTTTAAAAATCGTGTCCATCATACCAGGCATAGATGCTCTCGCACCGGAACGAACCGATACCAAAAAGCGGATCGCTTTCATCGCCAAACTTCTTGCCTTGGATTTCTTCTAATCAGCGAGGGCAAAATATCCGCTTGGATTTCATCTGTAACTTTTTGCCTTGATTGTAGTAATCGGTACAAGCCTCGGTCGTAACCGTAAAGCCCCTGCGGAATCGGCAATCCCAATTTGGTCATTTCAGCCAAATTAGAGCCTTTGCCACCAACAAGTTTTCATGCTGGCGTCGCCTTCGCTAAACATCATAAACAGAATGCTCATGTGTCTCCTCCTAAGTAAATATATCTCAGCGGCCCCGCCACCTAATTCTTTAACCACATTATAGCACACTTCCGCCTGATTAGAAAGCAGTACTATAAACTTAAACGTTTTCGGTTTTCTCAAAAGAGCCTATTTCATGGCATCTCCGGCATTTTTCTTATCCTTTCTCTTATGCCTGATGACTCTCTTTTTCCCGCACCAGTTCAATCGCTTCTTTCCCGGTCATATGCTCAATTTCAATCCGTACCATCAGCATATTCCCTAACCCCTTTTGGATAGAGCTTTGAATCTTTTCCGGAAAAAGCCCCGAATATTTTTCGGAAAACACAATATGCGCCTTGATCTTCCGGATCTTCTATAATTATCGCCTGCAAAGGCAATCACGCTCGAAAATAAGAAGTCAGCTCCTCCGCTACGATTTTATCTTGGTCTACTACGGTAAAAGCAAACCTTGTCATTTTTCCGAATCGCATCGGCTTTGTATCCGCTCGTAGAGCAGTGAAAATAAATATTCCCGTCCGCATAGGCATGAGCTCAGCGGTACCCCCATAAGGATATCAGTCGCCCTGCCGCCAGCACCCCGTTCGTGCCTCGGTTTTGAGCACCTGAATCGCATCTTCTCTGGATAATTCCTGCCGTTTTCTTCTCATTTCTCGAAACATGGTCCTTCCTCCTGTTTGCCTTTTGATTTGATGTCTTTCCCTTTCGGTTTTGTCTTTTTACCCGCTTTCTTTCCTTTTTGGTTTTACCCTAATTTTTCCGTTTTTATTGGCTCGCCTTTTTATCTCAGCATTTTATTTTGCTTTTTACGTCTTTGCCGGCACTCACACGAAAACGCTTCAAAAAGGCGGCTTGACTCTTTTGCTGTCTGCCGCCCTTTTCTCTTTCAGTCCTCGTACAACTCAAAAATCTTCTTTGCTAACGCCGCACTCCGGACAAACCCAGTCCTCCGGAATATCTTCAAAACGCCGTTCCCGGTGCAATACCACTGTCCGGATCACCTAACTCAGGATCATATACATATCCACAAACCGTACAAATATACTTTTTCATTCTGTTCTCCTTTATTCGTCTTACCAATATAACCCTATATTGATTTTTCCTATAATTTACCCCTGTAAAATAACATAAATCAAAGGTTTCGTCAAGCTATCTCCTCGTTAAATTGAAAACTTTTCTGCAAGTCCTAATTTTCGCTCCCTCCTCTAATCCCCGCTAAAAACTTCTCTAATTTCGACAGATGCTCGTTTGGTTCCGATAATAATCGTCGTTTGCCCCAAGGTCAATCTCCTTGCCGAAGATATCCGTATACACATAACCAAGCTCTTTGCCAATAACAAAAAGCCGGCGAAATATCCCAAGGGTTTTACTCCAAAGTTCACATAGGCACAGGTTTTTGCCCTCAAGACCGATAACTCTGCCAGCAGCTGCCGAACCGATGGCCGAAAGCCCAACGAACGGCTTAGCAAAGCCCTTGTTTGCGGAGCATTGTCGCGGGCAATCGGATCGCCGATATTTAACAGGCTATCGTCAATTCCCTTATCCTGCCTGCGGCGAGGCGCATCCCATTGATATAGGCGCCCTGTCGCTTTGACCGCAAAGCACAGCTTATCTCTCATCACATCATAAATATAGCCAAGCAAGCCCTCGCCATCTTGAAACAGCGAAATCAAAATCCCAAAATATCTCCCTGCTGGATAAAGTTCATCGTTCCATCAATCGGATCAATAATCCACACAAAGCCATCCTAACGAAGAAAAATCGACCTGCCGTCCTCTCCTCACCCATAATCCGGTGCTCGGGATATTTTTCCTGGTTGCCTGCCGGAAAAAATCCTCAGTCTCCGATCACATTGGTTACCAAATCCGAAAGTTTGATTTTTTTCTTCAATCATCAGCCCCTGCTTCATCGTCTGCCGAATCCGCTCCCCGCCTGATAAATCAATTCCGTTACCCATAAATGCGTTTGTAACAAATCCATAATGTCTCCTTTTTCCGGCTACTCGCCTTTCTCCGTCTAATCGTCTCTCTCCCGCTTGTTTCTTAGGGGCATCTCTCTTTTCTTGGCGAGTAAAGCTCCGGTACTGTCACCTTAATCACCGCCACCGTAGCCGCCATTTTTCATCCATCACAAACTCCCGTCCCGTCTGCACTTGCATCGGAACTCAGCCCCTCTACTTTTCGACACTGTCCTCTGAATTTCCGCCCATCCCGTCCTATAACAGACGCATATGCCGCACTATAACGGCAAGCAATTTCGCCACCGGACACCAGCTCGACGCCACATTCAAGTTCAATGACACACCTTCGGATTCCTCCGAATCAAGTCAAGCTTATGCCTCGCCAGCTCCATGCATAAAAATACAAAGATTCTCTTTTCCGCATAATGATAGCCATAATGAACGGCTTTTACATGAGGATATTCCCCATAAACAATCCCAAATGCAGAATCTTTGCTTGCTCGACTATTTGCAAAATCTCTGCCCGCTCTATTACTTCTCGATCTTTTCTTCTCATTTATCGTTCCTTAATGCTTTTTCTTCTTTATATTGACATCCATCGCCGCATCGCTTTTTCCGCATGCCAAAATCAATTTCTAATTTCACCTAAAAAGGCGTATTTTCATCGTTTTCCGGAAAATACGCCTTTTCTCTTATCTATCTCCGTTTTCCGGTAAAAGCTCTTGCAAAACAGACCTATATTTCGAAAACTCGTATTGCTCCTCTTTTTCAAATTAAAGCTGTAATCATAGGGTCTTACCTGCCTCTACTTCCAGTTCTTGCTTGGTCGGACCATAGGGTGAGTCGTTACCGTCCGGCTCAGCACGCCGGACAGTGGTGCTAAACTTAGAACTCTACCACATGCTTACCGGGCACCAGATAAAAACTCATGTTTCATGCCTTCGTTAAAAAGCATCGGGTGGTCAAAGGTCAACGGAAATGATTTTGCAAGGTCTTAGGGTAATCAATCCCACTTTTCGACTCCAAATAGACCTTTACCGCATCGGGGTTTTCTGCCAACCACTTATTTACCTTATTCTTGTTATTTTTCATATAAATGCCGGCGCCGATAAGATACAAAATCATAAAGCCCGCTACCATCATAATCGGGTTTCTAACTGCAGCGGATCTAAGCTGTTCCAAATTCATTTATTTATCCCCTTTCTTGGTTTGTAATTTCTGCACTTCTCTGCCTTGTCCTGTAGCACCGATGTCTTTCCAGCAATTGCTTCGATTGTCCGACACCAATCAGCTCACAGTCCACATCTCCTCTTTTCCCGTTTTCATCGGTAATTTTGCAGCGCTACAGCCGGTATCGCCGCTGGATGTTACCATCTTAGCGTAAAAGAACAGCAGGCAATCTCAAAGCTTTGAACCTTATGTCCCTTTTGTGCCGTCATATACTTACCATCACAGTAGTGGTAATCAGATTATCAAAATAACCAGCCACAAATACAATAGCAAAATGCGATGCCAATCGCGGCACGCAGATAACATCAGCCAAATACTGGCAATTAAAAGAGTACTCCTGCCGCATGACAATCCCAAATACCAGATTTACCAAGATTCGATAGATTCTGCTTTTTATACACTTTCTGCATTTTTCTCCCCCTTCCCTAAAAACAAATCCTTTTGGCAAAGTATTGCTCCAATTCGCTGATTTTTAACCCGCTCTTCGCGCATACTATCGATCTCGTACCGTTACCATTTGATCCTCTAACGAATCAAAGTCAAGGTTACACAATAAGGCGTGCCGATTTCATCATAGCGGCGATAGCGTTTGCCGACCGTTCCTCTTTCGTCGAAATCCACATTGTAGTGCTTTCCAAGCTGCATAAACAGTTCATGTGCCGGCTCCGGTTAATCACCAAAGGCGGTACCGCAATTTTGAATCGGCGCTATTACCGGATGGAAACCGCAGTACCGTCCGCACATCGCCGCCCTCTAATTCTTCCTCATCATAAGCCTCGCACAAAAATGCCACAAAGGTTACCCGATCCGCACCCAAGACGGCTCTACGCAATAAAGGTACATATTTTTCTTTCTTTTTCTTCATCACACGACATATCCTGACCGGAATGGTTTCTGATGCTGTGCGTCAAGTCAAAGTCCGTCCGATCGGCAATGCCCCATAGCTCGCCCCCTAGCCAAACGGGAGAATAAATATTCAATATCACTGGTTTGCCTTGCTGTAATGCGACAGCTCTTCGGCTCATGATCGTACCCGCATCACATCGCCCTTGATGCCTAAGTCATTGAGCCACTGAATACAAAAAGGCTTTCCAGTAAGCAAACCATTTCCAAATCGGTATTCGGCTCACAGAAAAACTCCAGCTCCATTTGCTCCAAACTCTCTGGTTCGGAACGTGAGAGTTTCCCGTGTAATCTCGTTCCGGAACGATTTTCCGGTGACCGATACCAAACGGAATCTTTTTACGGGAAGTTCTTTGTACATTTTTAAAATTGACAAAAATACCTTGTGCCGTTTCCGGTCTGAGATACAGCGTGTTTTTGCTGTCCTCGGTTACACCCTGAAAGGTTTTAAACATCAGGTTAAACTGACGGATATCGGTAAAGTTATGTCTTTCGCAGGTCGGACAGGGAATGTTATGAGCGTCTACATGTTGCTTCATTTCCTCGTTAGACCATGCATCAATCAGCTTTCGACGGTTAAGCCCTTTTGCTTATTGTACTCCTCAATCAGCTGATCCGCCCGAAATCGTTCCTTACATTCCTTACAGTCCATCAGCGGATCGCTAAAAGCCGCCGACATGCCCGATGCCACCCATGTTTGCGGGTTCATCAAGATGGCACAGTCCACGCCTACGTTATACGGGCTTTCTTTAATGAACTTCTGCCACCAAAGCTTTTTGACATTATTTTTCAGCTCAACCCAGCGGTCCGTAGTCCCAAGTATTGGCTAATCCCCCGTAGATTTCGAGCCGGGAAAAATAAATCCTCTCGCCTTAGCTAAAGCCGCTATTTTTCCATTGACTTTTCCATGATATTCTCCTTATTGCATTTTGTTGCCAAGTACCAACCTTACCTACTATATCATATTATACGCTTATCGTAAAAGCCATTGGTTTTAATTTTTCTGTCCGCTTTTGCCGTTCCATTTTTTCAAATACGCCGCCCTCTTGTTTGGATAAGCTCCTGTATTTGCCGGGCCTTAAATCACCCAAACGGATTTCACCGATTGCCGTCCGTTTCAGACGCTTAACTCTAAGCCCCGCATATTCAAAACATATTTCTAATCTGATGATTTTTGCCTTCATGAATGGTAAGCAAATAGCGATATCCGTCATTATCCCGACGAATCATACAGAATCCTGGGCGCGGTAATTGTATAAGGACCAATATCGCACCCACGCTCCAGTTCATTTTTCTTATCATAGCTGAGCGGTCCGTCGGTTAAAACCTCATAAATCTTATCAATTTCATGTTTGGGGTGCGTCAGCCGGTAAGTCAAATCCCCGTCATTGGTTGCAAAATCAGCCCCTCGGTATTGATATCCAGTCGCCCAACCGGAAACAGCCGATGCCCCGCCGGAAAAATAATCCGGAATCACCTTGCGTCCTCTGTCATCCGACACTGCCGACAAAACGCCCAGCGGCTTATTAAAGACATAAACCACCTGTCGCCGATCCGGCAAAACAAGCTTACCCTGATATTTAACCTTATCTTGGATCGGATCAATTTTTACACCCAGCTCCGTTACCGGCTCTCCGTTGACTGTTACCTTACCGGCAGCAATCAGCTCTTCCGCCTTGCGTCTGGACGCAATTCCGGCGTCTGCCAAATATTTCTGCAACCGTATCATATTATCTCCCATTCCAGCGCCAGTACAGCTACTCTTACTCTTCTTCCAAGTCCTCTAATTTCATTTTGCAATTCGTTTTTCGGTTTCCTGCCGGATTTGATTCAGCACCGTATCTTCCAAAACCAGCGGCTCTTCCGGACTGCTTAGCCCAAAATAACGCAAAAAAGCCTCCGTCGTACCAAACACAATCGGCTTGCCCGGCCCGTCCAGCCGTCCTTTTTCTTCCGCTAAGCCATATTCAATCAGCTTATTCACCGCATGATCTGACTAACTCCCCGAATCGCCTCAATATGTGCTTTGGTAATCGGTTGCTTATAGGCAATGATAGACAGCGTTTCAATTAAAACATCGGTCAATTCGTAATTCTTCGGCTTATTGGCGGCTTTTCTGATATATTCATAATATTCCGGTTTGGTGCAAAGCTGATACGCCCCGTCCAGCGAAATCAAATGAATCCCGCTACCGGATGCTTGCATATTTTGCTCCAGCTGCCCGATTATTTTTCTGCGTTGTCGTCTTGTCCAGCTCCACTACTTCGGCTAACTTCTCCAGCGTAACCGCCTCACCCATTGAAAAAGCGAGCGCCTCGATGATAGCGCCTATTTGTTCCATTTTGCATTTCCTTCTCCGCTAAATCCATATTTTTCCTTATTGATTTATTTTCTCCGTCAAAGGGCTATGTATTTTTCCTTTTTCTACCTGCTTTTTCCGGTTAGCACTCCTGCACTCTGGCAGTAATCCCTATCTTCTATTCTCTGCCGGCAAAGAACCGGCTTCCCTTTACCGGTGGCTATTTCCCGCCGTAGTCTGCCGCTAAATGGCCTTAGCAAAAAGAATCAAAATATCATCAAACAGTCGTCCTTGCTCACCCGAATCTCTCCGGCTTTCATCAGCTCCAAGATTGCCAAAAAGCGACAATCATCGCCGGTCGATTGGGTTCTTCCGCCAGCAGCTCAAAAAGCTGATCTTTCCTTGCTTGCGTAAGCCACGAATCGCCCGCATCTTATCCTCTAACGATATCGCCTCTCGAGGAATCTCGGAAACGTTCGCTCGAATCGGATCAATCTTATCTTCCCGACGTTTCATAACCATTTGAAAACGCCTGATACAACCGTTCAAAGTCAAGGCTTGCCAAAATCGCCTCCGGATCAACCGGCGGCACATAGTTTAAGATTTCCTCCGGAATGGTCGGTGCCTTAAACACATTTTTCGCCCGCACTTTTCGAATACTCCCTCAGTCTTTCTGAAATTGCCTTATACTTTTTGTATTCTAAGAGCTGCTCCATCAGTTCCTGACGAGGGATCGACTTCCTCTTCTTCAGTCGCTTTCTGCCTTGGCGCAGCATTTTTGCCTAATCGCCAGCAGCGTCGCCGCCATTTCCACAAACTCGCTCATGACTTCCATTTTTATCGGATTGCATAGCGTCAATATAAACCATATACTGGTCCGTAATTTGCACAATCGGAATATCGGTAATGGACACCTTGTTTTTCTCAATCAAATGCAATAGCAGCGCCAGCGACCCTCGTATTTTTCTAATTTCAGTTCCAGCTCCATCGCATTACCAAATCAATTCATAGACCGCCCGAAACACCGGCAGGCTCAAGATCTCGCAAACCGCCAAAGGCAATAAACAGAACAAACACCGATTGCAACATTCTGCCGTTTTGTAAAATCTTAAAAGTAAAGCATCCGGCGAAAGAGCATAAATAATTTTCGTCATATCCAGCGGCGGAACCGGCAATAAGTTTACAATAAAAATCACTACATTATAAAATGCCCAAGTAATCACAAAATAGGATAAATACGTATAACCCTCCACCGAGCGCAGGGCAATCAACCAGTATTTATCCGCAATTAAAGCATAATCGCCCCCAAAAGGCTGGTTAACATTCCCAGCACAGAAATAGCAATCAAGCCGTTTTTCTTATTCACTAGCTTAGCGGCATCTATTTTTAAGGGGCATTTGCCAGCCAGCCCTCATAAAGACCAATAAAATCAAAGCCAATCGGATCCACCGACCTTGCCCAAATATCCTTAATCCGCACTTCTTCCCGAAACGCCGGTTTGGTCAAATACAAAGTCAAATAATACTTGCGGAATCTCATGCAACCACATTGCCATAATCGCCGCAATGATGCTGTTTGCCGTTTTAATTACCGCATCCACACTGTTTCTCCTTCCTAGCTTCTGATTTGCCGGTCATACGCTAAACAGTCCGGCAATCGTTTTTTCCATCCATCAATTCGCCTCGGCTGATTTGCTCAAACAACTCACTTAGCTCAGTACCGCTCCACTTCAATATACTCGCCCTCGTCCAGCTTTTGCGCCGTTTTTTTAAGCAATCGGCATAATACACATGAATCACCTCATCGCACAACCCGATTGTGGAGCAGTACGACAACAAATAATGGAGCTCTTCGGCACGTAGCCCGTTTCTTCTTCCAGTTCTCTGGCGGCGCAGTGCTTGGGATCTTCTTTGACACCGTCCACAATTTCCAATACGCCCTGCCGGATTACCAGACTTTCTCCGTCAATGCTGCTCCGATACTGGCGAGTCATAATAATCCGCCATCCTCGTCAACCGGCACGACCGCCGCCGCCCCGTTATGCCGAATCATATCGGTTTGATTTCGAGCCATCCGGCGACTCCATTTCCTGCACGACCACATGCGCCCGAACTCCTTTATATACTGTCGTTTCCTTTTAAAATTACAAAACCGTTTTCCATCATAGACTCCATTTCTACTCCATTTCCCTATTCCCTTATCCGCAAATAGCTTAAGGGGCTTAGAGTACCTTCAACGATTTATTTTTTTCTTATACCAGCACCTGACCGCTTAATCCCCAGCGCATTTTTATGTTCCGCCAAAAATCGGATCAGTAACTTCGCCGATAAAATCATTTTACCTGTAGCGCCGCCGCCCCGATAAAGTTTTTCCGGACGAAAAGCAAATGCTTCATTTCCTCTAAACTGAGCGGAATCTCTCCCGATGCCGCCAGTCGCTCCAAAAGGTCATTGGGCTTTCCTTCCCATTTTGACAACGGTCTGCCGCCTCCATTGACTTCACTCGAATCACTTCATGTAGCGTCTGCCGATCGCCTCCTCGTTTGACGCCCTCCATTAAAATCATTTCCGTCGCCATAAACGGGGCTCCGCCGCTACATGCCGTCGAATTACATTTTCATACACAACCAGCCCATCCGCCACATTCATATAGGTTTCAAAATTGCATCGACCGCCAAAAACGCCTCCGGCACCGATAATCGCCGATTGGCACTGTCGTCTAAGGTTCTCTCTAACCATTGCTCTGCCGCCGTCATTTGCCGGGTTCATCACCTGCGCAATCACATGCCGAGCCAGTCCCGCAATCCGCTCCGAGCGCATCGGGTTTCTTTTATACGCCATTGCCGATGAGCCAATCTGATCCTTAGCAAAAAGGCTCTTCCAGCTCCTTTGAGGCTTTGCAGCGCCTGCAAAGTCATTGGTAAACTTATGCGCCGATTGAGCAATTCCCGCCAGTACCGCTAAAACCTTGGTATCGACCTTACGGGGAATGAGGTTTGTCCGGTAACCGGATAGGGCGGCAATTCGCCCATTTTTGGCAAACTCGCCGATCCAGTTCTCTTACCTTTTCATAATCATTATCAAATAAGGTCAAATACGTTGCCTGTGTGCCGGTGGTTCCCTTGGCTCCCCGCAAGCGCAAGCTTGCCAGGCAGTAATTCAAATCCTCTAAATCCAGCACCAAATCCTGCATCCACAGGGTTGCCCGCTTACCGACCGTTGTCAGCTGCGCCGGCTGAAAATGCGTAAATCCCAGTGTCAGCGCTCCCGATACGAAAGCGCAAACGTCTTTAGAAACGATAAAATATTAACAATTTTTCGCCGAAGCGACTCCAAGCCCTCTTTCATCAAAACCAAATCCGTATTATCTCCAACGTAGCGACTGGTCGCCCCAAATGCAAAAATCCTCAGGGCGCTCACTGCCTGATCCCCCATAGGCATATACATGGCTCATCACGTCATCGCCGTACTCAGTATTCCTCAGCAACCGAAAAATTGATATCCTCGGCACATTCCTTAAGCTCCGCAATTTGGTCTGCCGTAATCGCCAGTCCCAGCTCCCTTTCCGTTTCCGCCAGAATAATCCACAGCCGGCGCCATGTCTTAAACTTCTTTTCCGGCGAAAAAGATATTGCATTTCCGAACTGGCATAGCGTCCGGTTAAAAAGGCGTGGTATAGGTTTGATAATTTGTCATAGGTTTTCCCTTCTTAAAAATAATCTTTCCGTTTGGGTTTTGTGCCGGCTCTCCAGCACGATCAGGCGTCTTGCCGCAAGCATATTCTAACCGATGTGGCGGCAGGCGTTCTATTTCCCCGCATATTCCGGCTGAGTATTTCCGGCGAGCGTCTTTCTTCAAGCACATTCCCATCGGTGTACCGGCAGGCGTTCTATTTCTCCCGCATATTCCGGCTAGTATTTCCGGCGAGCGTCTTTCTTCAAGCACATTTCCCCATCGGTAGTGCCGGCAGGCGTCTCTATTTCTCGCGCATATTCCGGCTGATATTTCCGGCAAAGCAATGCTCCGGCGCCGAAAATAAAGGGTGCCCGCCCGTTCGGCTCGCTCCGGCTACTTCTGTAAATATTCTTTCAAGCGGCTTAAGCCCGTTTCTATCTTAGCAATGTCAATCGGATAGGGATAAGCGAATATGCCCCTCTACTCCAAAATCATCTGCCGGCTTTGACTGCGACAAATTGCTTTTCCAGCAAATCTTTTGCCATTTCCGCCGCCGTAATGCCACGCTCTGACAAAAACTCTCGCACATCTAACAGGACATCAAAAATGCCCCGTCCGGTTCTGCAAAAGCGAACCTGCGGGATATCCCGCAAATAGTTTACCATAAACCGGCGTCTTTTGTCAAAAAGCCTCATACATTGCCGGAAACTCTGTACTGGAAAATGCCGCCAGTGCCGCTTTTTGGGTAATGGAATTGATATTGGACGTCTGATGACTTTGCAGCCCTCGTCATAATCGCAATCACTTCTTTATCCCCCGCCGCATAGCCAAAGCGCCAGCCGATCATAGAGTATGCCTTAGAAAAGCCGTTTAACACAATCGTACGCCGAAAAATATCTTCTCCCAGCGTTGCAATGCTGATATGCTTTTTGCCGTTATAAAACCAGCTTTTTCGCCATTTTCATCCGACAGCACCCACAAATCAGCGCCGCACCGCTATTTCCGCTATTCCTAAAATCTCCTCCGGATAAACCGCACCGGTCGGATTGCAGGGCGAATTAAAGAGAATCGCCTTGGTTTTGGGGCTAATCAGTTTCTCTAATTTAGCCAAGTCCGGCAAATAGTGATTTTCCAAAAAGTCGAGTAAAACCACCGGCTGTCCGCCTGCCATTTTTATCATTTCCGGATAGCTCAGCCAATACAGGGGCAAATAAAATCACTTCGTCCCCCGGGTTTATAATTGCCTGCAAAGCGTTATAAATCGCCTGTTTTTCCCACCATTGGTAACAATAATTTGATTGGCGCTGTACTCTAAGCCGTTCTCCCTGTGAAACTTCTCTGCCAGAGCTTGCCGCAAAGCCGAGATTCCGGCGGTAGCGGTGTACTTAGTAAAACCCGCCGGAAATCGCATCGATTGCCGCCTGCTTAATGCCGCCGGCGTGTCAAAATCCGGTTCGCCCGCTCAAAGCTAATCAGTCCGCTCCGCTATTTTTAATTCAGCCGCCCTGGCTGTAATTTCCAATGTCATTGACGGGGCAACCGCCAAAGCCCTTTCGGAATATTTTTGTTTCATATCTTATTCTCTCTTTCTGCGGGGTTTTACTTTACTCTTACTTTCACCACTGCCTTGCGTACCGGCTCCGGTACTGTCAGCATCACAGCTTGGTTTATGTCCGTCCTGCGGCATAAAAATGGCAAACATCCCCTTTTTGACAATCAGGTTCATTCCCGCCGGCGCATTATCATAAAATAAATATCCTTCGCCTCATTGGCATCTGTTCTTTCGCCCAGCTCCGTTACCGGTGCATAACCCATAATTTCGCCATTTTCCCTCTATCACATACTGAATATCAATATACTGCTCGTGTGCTTCAAACCGTCCCTTTTTCTTTGGACTGATAGCTCGTAACCGCCTAAACACATCTCTAGCCGTCCAGCTCATACGTACCGTCCTGCACTTGGCTAAAATCGGTTTTTGCAAATATTCCAGTCCCATTTAATTCTCGGACTCAGACCAAAGTATTTTTCTGCTTGATTTAACGTATCTAATATCATTTTTCTCTCCTTTGCTTTTTCTTTGTTTATGTCTTTCCCACAGTATGCAGGCTCTTTCTTGCTTTCCTTCTATTTCTCCCACAGCAGACAGACTTTTCTTTCCTATTTCCCTTTGTGCTTGCCAAGCAGACCTCTTTCTTGCTTTTCCTTCCATTTTCTCTCCCATAGCAGGCAGACTTTTCTTTCCTATTTCCCTTGTGCTATAAGCAGGTCTTTCTTCCTATTCCCTTGCTTAGCACGTATCGCTGCTATCACTTTTTCCGCCGTCTTGATTCCGTCCATCGCCGCCGACATAATCCCGCCGGCATAGCCTGCTCCCTCGCCGCACGGGTAAAGCCCCGGCAATTTAGCGATAAAAATCTTCGCCCCGCAAAATCCGGAACCGGCGAAGAGCTTCTGGACTCAACACCCTGTCAGCAGTGCCTCTCTTGGTCAAAAGCCCTTTATTTTTCTGCCAAATGCGGTAATCCCTCAACCAAAGCCTGATTGATCTCCTCCGAAAAAGCGTCCGCAAATCCGCCGGTCGGCTCCGGCATTCCAGCGATGATATTACCGCACCGGTCTGAAAAATTCTCTGTCTTGCCTGCTCTAAAAATCACCAAAGGTTTCTACCGGCATCGCATAATCACCGCCGCCCAAGCGAAACGCCACCTCCTCGAGCCGTCGCTGATACTCTAAGCCCCGCCAAAACGCCGGCGCCGTAATCTCTCTCATCAATTCCAACCAAAATCGCCGAATTGGCATTTTTCCAAATCTCTTGCCTGATAGCTCATACCATTGCAAACCAGCCGTCCCTCTTCTGATGCCGCATTAACCACTCTGCCGCCCGGACACATACAAAAGGTATATACCCGCCTGCCGTTTTTGTGCCTGATGCGTCAGCTTATACTCGGCTACCGGTAAACGCCGGTCGCCGGCATACTGTCCATACTGGCTGCGGTCAATCAGTCTCCTGCCGGTGTTCTATTCTTAAGCTTCCACAGCAAAAGGGCTTTGCTTCCATCGAAAACGCCCTGCTCTTTTAGCATAGCAAAGGTATCTCTTGCACTATGCCCTATCGCCAGTATGACCGTTTCCGCCGGAATTCTCTCTCCGCCCTCGGTCAGCACCGCCGTAACCTTTGTTTCCTCAGTAATCAGCCGCTCCGCTCTGGTTTCAAACCGAAATTCCCCGCCCAGGTCCTGAATCCGGCGGCGCAGTGCCGCCACCACTCGAATTAAATAATCCGTCCCGATATGGGGCTGGCATCATATAAAATATCTTCTTTGGCTCTGCAGCTGACAAAAGTACGCAGCACCTTTCCCTCGCCTGCCGTCACTGTCCTGACACCGGTATTTAATTTGCCATCGGAAAAAGTACCGGCTCCGCCCTCACCGAACTGAATATTGCTGCTTTCCCTTTAATTCGCCGGTCTCTATTATAATGCTCAATGCTTTTGCTTGTCTTTTTCTACCGCCTCGCCCTGCTCCAAAACCAGCGGGCAAAAAGCCGCATTCCGCTAAAATAAGAGCCGCAAACAGTCCAGCCGGACCGCTCCCAATCACAACCGGACGCTTTCCGTCCCCTACACGGCCGACTATTTTTCTGCCCTTCTTCCGCCAAACAGGGAAGCTGATATTTTTCTTCCGCATATTCTTCTACATTAAGCGTTTTTGCTCGGCGACACTCAAACGGCGATTTAGCTCAACTGCTAAATGATACACCCATAAAATATTTTTGCGGGCATCAACCGACTGGCGTAAAATCTGATAGGACAAAATCGTTTCGCCCCGTAGCCTTTTTGCTTTAAAAGTCTATTCCATTCCTGCTCCGTCGCCTGAAAATCACCCGAAAAATCACTGATTTTATACTTCATCGCCACCTCTTTTTTGGCTGATTGCCTCCGCCGCCGCCATCGCCGACGACCATGCCCATTGCAGATTAAAACCGCCGCAATCCCCGTCTACATCTAACACTTCCCCTATCAAAATATAGTCCCGCCGCCTTTTTTCGACTCCAACGTCATCGCATCCACCTCCCGACAAGAAATCCCGCCGGCGGTTACCTGTGCCTGCTGCCATTGATAGGGCTTTTTCCACCTCCAGCGTAAGCTCCGTTAAAAAGAAACAATCCTTTTGCTCCTCCTGCTCGCTAAGCTCCGCCGCTGTCTTTGTCGGTAAAAATATGATTATGCTTTAGCAACACGCCGACCAATCGATTGGGCAAAAACATTTCCAGCAGCCGCTCCATGCTAAAATAGGGTGGGTCTTTCGCTTTCTCCTGCAAGAACCGCCGCACCTCATCTTTTTCATCTCCGGAAGAAAATCAATCTTCAGTTTTTAGGCGTTTGCCGCCGCGCAAGCATAGGCAGCCGTTGTTGACAGAGAGCAGCACCGGCAGGTCCTGACACGCCGTAGCGGTGAATAAAAGCTCGCCCCGCTCGCTGCGCGGCAGCTGATTTTATGCATCGCATAAGGCAATCGCCGCTTCGGTTTTGGTTCCCTGCAAATGTTTATAATAAGGAAAGGATTTTTCCTGCATCACCAGGCTGCACAATCGCCGGTTGCGGTAGAAATCAGTGAATAGCCAAAGCTGCTTTGCCAATTCATAGCCTTGCCCATCCGAACCGCTAACGGCATAGCTCATACCGCCCGGTACATAGGATAATTTTCCTGAAAGCTGCGACTTTTTGCTCTGATAATCCCTGCTTTTTGGGATTTTTCTTTCCCTGCTTTGTTTTTATCCGAAGATTCCGTTACATCCTTTTTGCCGATAAAAACCTGCCAATTCTCCTGTTTTTCAGCAAAGACGTTACCTGGCTCCATAAATTACTTCTATTCCCAGATATTCCATTTGATAGAGAAAGGCTTTTTACCACCGTTTTCGCCTCCAGCGAATACGGATATAACTTGCCGTCCTCCAGCTCACGTGCCGTAATACCTAAGCTGTCGAAAAGCGTCAAGGTCTTTTTCACTGAAAAGCGCCGCAAAATCTCGCCCGCCAAATTGCCGGAACGGCTAAAATAATGCTCGGCAGCCGCCCGCCGATTCGACAAATTGCAGCGACCGTTACCAGTAATCAGCAGTTTTTTGCCGATTTTATCATTTTTCCAGTATGGTAACGGCAAAACCGGCTCTGGCAAGCAAACACTGCCGCCAAGTCCCGCTGCTCCGCCACCGATAATCCCTGATTTTTCTTTTGCTTCGTTCTTTGCTCATAGGATTTCCTTGTCTTTTTCAGCCTGTTATAAACATCGTAATTATATCCTTTTTCTGCCTTCGTCAAATGGTAAAGCGGAAATTGACATTTACATTTCCTTTAGCTTTACTTTTAATAATTTCGGCAAAAAGCAGCGTTACAATAACCCCGGCTAAAGCAATTATCGCAAACAGCAAATCCGGTCGTACCGGATAATCCAGCAAAGGTAAAAACAAAAATTCCTATCGGCATCAGGAGCTGGGAAATCGTCCCCATCAGGTTAAGCACTCTGCCCTGCATTTGTTGCGGAATATTTTTCATCGACCACAAGCTAATCGGAATATTAATCATACCAATCAATCCGCCCAATGCCGCTAACATCACAATCAACAAAATAAAGTTCATCCTCTGCGGCAGGTTTCCATGAATTAGTGCCGCAAAACCGAACAGCCAGCCGAATACAACCATTACCAGACGCCACGCCTGATACATCGGTTTATCTATCTCCTTGCGCCCGGCTAAGGCGGCACTGGCGACCAACAGCCCGATAGCAAACGCCGCCTCGGTTATACCGTATTGCGTATCGCTCAGCCGAAAAACCTGAAGCTGAATAAAGGGCAAAGCAGCATTGACTCCGGTAATTAAGAAATTAACCACCATCGAAAAATCATCATAAAGCGGAGTGCCGGACTGGATTTGATAAAATCAATCCCTCCCGAAACATGGTCAACATCGGAAAACCGCTTGCCTTTGTTTTCGGCTCTTCTTCTGCCGTCTGCTCATTTTTGGGGCTGCTGCACAAACATCGTAAAATGAATTCCCCAGTGCCAGGAGCAAAGTAATGATTTCCGATGCGATTTCCAGCAAAACAAAAGCTTCAAAAGCTAAGCATTTGATATAAGACCGCTCCCAGTACCGGTGCAGCAATCATACAAACCGTCTGCACCATTTGCTTTGATTGATAAAATTGCTGCAAATCCTCCGGCGCAACCATTGTTACCATCGACGATCCATAGGTCGTTCCCAAGAACAAATCTGCTACCGCCAAAAATCGTCAATAAAATATAAATTAGGTACAACTGCGGTAGGAGCGACATCTGATTTGCCGCTAAAAATAACAAAAACCCCGCCAATACTGCAAAGCTGAGCTGTAATGACAATTTTTGTGATTTAATCGATCAATCAAGCTGCCGGTTATCGGCAACAGTAGCACAAAAACCACCGGTCCAATCATCTGAGAAAAGCCAAAGTTAGACGCTGAGCCAGTTTCCCGCAAAATCATTAAGCCAATGCCAAAACTAAAATGCCACTGCCTAATGTCCCAAATAAATGACTTATGATAATATAAATTACTTTTGTCTGTTGTGCTACGGTCATGATATTCCTCCTTGTATAAGATGGTCCTTTCCTTGACTCTATGTCAAGAAAGCCCCTGTATGAACGGATAAAACTGCCGAACGGCGTTTTGGATGGGGTTGTCAGATAGGTTATCGTGTTTTTCTGTTTCTTCACTATCGTCTATACGATAGCACATGAAGCATTGGAGTAACTCGCCCTTTTTTTCGCTATCGCTGATAGAATAGCGGTAGTCAGGATAAAAGCATTGCTATTCAATCCCGATAAAAACTCTTTCGTCGTCCTCTTCATCATAAAGGTCAACTAAGACCGTTTGCTCCCCGGTATTGATCGACTGCTCCAACTCTTTCGGATCGACATATTTCATATATTCGGCAAACTCCGGCGAGCCGGCTTGTCCGGAGTCTCAAAGCGCCTTTGAAAAAGGGTGCCGCTATGCCCAGCGGTAAACGCAAATTGACCATCGGTTTGCCCTGCTCTTCCACCCGAATGACTAACCTCCCGATTGCTAAACAAAGAAGCGCCTCTACGCCCCGATTTCTTTTTGCCGTCCGTACCACTGCGCTCTATCGGCAAAACTTCATATTCCTTTTCCGATAATTTCACAATTTCTGCCCGCTGCGGCTCTTCTCTTTTTCCTGAGCGAACCGGCGGCAAACCGGTCGCTTTTCCCAGCTTTTTGTTCTTGCTTTTTGCTCTCTGTCTTTTTGTTCTTCTATTTTTGCTCCTGCCTTTTTCCTTTTTCTCTAAAATCCGCAAAGAGATCCATGCCTTCTTCGGCGCTAATCTTTTTCGCTCAATCAGTTCCAAATTCTCCGTTTTTATCATTAAGGCTCATATTATTCCTCCTCGTCGTATTCTTCTAACAGCCGCATTGCCTCTGTACTGGTAATCTCACCTTCGCCAATCGCTCTAAAATACTTCCCTTTTCCTTTTCCGACAAATCCACTTCTTCTTCAACCGAATACCCAAGCGCCTCAATTACTTGGTCAAGATTCCGCCGAACCGTCGGATAGAAATCCCCAGCTCTTTTTCAATTTCCTTGATATTCCCTCGCTTTTTTGATAAAGACTTCAATAAAATATTTCTCCTCTCTACTTAAATAAGAAAACTTATCCAATTCAAACTCGCCGCTTATGCTGGTATCACAGCTATCACAATGCAGCAACCACCTGCATCTTACTGCTGCAAAATCGGGCATTTGCCCAGTACTGGTTTCGCCATGTTTGCTCCTTTCTTTCTCGCTTTTTATTTATTCTTGGTTTTAGCTATCATGAACTGATATCTATCCTTTCCCATTACTTTCATCTATCCTACTGCCTGCCTGTCGGCTGTCCGGCTGTCCGGCTGTCCGGCTGTCCGGCTGTCTGCCCTATCTGCCCTGCTGGGCTGTCCGGCTGTCCGGCTGTCCGGCTGTCCGGCTGTCCGGCTGTCCGGCTGTCCGGCTGTCCGGCTGTCCGGCTGTCCGGCTTTTTCTCGCTAGTTTTCCGCTTTGTTTTTGGTTCCCTTTCTTTTGATATTGCTATTATAATCCTCTTGATTAAAAATGTCAATATCAAAATTATTAATACTTGAATTAAATAAATCAATTCGTCTTTATTTTTCTTAGATTTTTAATTTCTTGATTGATATTTTTAAGTTTATTCTTCTTTTTGTTTTTATTCCCCATCGGTAACCCGCCCTTTCAGGCTCGTCCGGCTATTTTCTTCTATCCATATCGGGCTTTTTGTCCATCGAGCTTTTTGTCCATCAGGCTTTTTCCATCAGGCTTTTCTGCAGCCAACCGATTTTTCCCGTAAAAGCAACCTCCGCCAACCTTTTTGTTTGCTGAAGTCGCTTTCATAAGCTCTTGTGCACCAAATATCGCACTCTCTTATTCCGTTTTATCTCCTATTTTTCCTTTTCCCTCCCATATTTTATTTTAATAATTATTTCTGGATTCTGAACCTTATCTCCAACAATCCAAAAATCACATATATCATCCCCTTTTGCTAATGTTTTATCTCTAAGTAATTTTGCTTTTTCTGGTTTTTAATCATAAGATAATCCAATTCACAAAATAGAGGTTATCTCTTCTAAGTTATTATCTTTAAAGATTGTAGCGATTGGACACTTCGTAAAAATAATAATAAAGCCATCTTGATGACTATCGTCAAAATTACATTTCCAGGTTTCCGGATACTCCTTGCGATGAAGCTCCGCCCAGTCCGAGATTCTTATGGATATGCTCCTGAAATTGTTTCAAATCCTTTGGATCATTAAAATCCTTCTTGCCCATTAAGCTTCAACAATAGAGGATCGGATAACGTAATTCTCATAATTTCCCTTAAATCTTCCGAAGTTATTTTTGCCCCGCTTCCCTGCATAAATGCAAAAACAATAGACAACCATACAAATTGGAAGCCATCGGATTTTTAGCGCCAATATCATCCACTTTATTTAGCAATTCCCTATATCCGCTTTCGCATTTCTCACAAACATTTTAACATCTTCCTTGCTATATTTGGTTTTTAAGGCTCTTTTTATAAAAGGAGTCATCATAAACCAATATATGGGCTTATTCTTTAACATTTCGCTTTCTCTCCTTTTTCCAATTTCCAGTTCGTTTCTGCAGACAATATGGTATCCTAGCTATAACAAAACCTTGTATCAATTAAAACTCCTGTGCCGCTTTTGACCGCCCGCTGCCAGCCGGTATGACAGCGTATCTCGCTCCTGCTCGCTAATCTGCGGTGCAAACGTCCGGTCAATGCTAATCTTGCTCAAAATCTCCCGCTTATCCTTCCAAACACCGAGCGCTATACCGGCTAAAAAGCCGCTCCCAGCGCCGTGCTCTCCCTGATTGACGGTTCGCTCTACCTTGGCATTTTAAAATATCACTTTGAAACTGCATCAAAAAGTTATTCTGCACCGCTCCGCCATCTACCCGCAGCGTATCTAACTCCAAATGGCTTTCCGCTTTCATCAAATCCATGATATCTCTGCTTTGGTAGCAGATTGCCCTCTAAGGTTGCCCGAATAAAATGCTCCTTGGTCGTGCCTCGAGTCAAGCCGAAAAATCGCCCCCTGGTGCCGCTGTTCCAGTACGGCGCTCCCAAGCCGACAAACGCCGGCACCAAATACCTACCCCTCGCAGCCGGATACTCTAAGGGGCATATTCTTCGGTCTGTGCCGCCGTCTTTATCATCCGCAAGCCGTCCCGCAGCCACTGCACTGTGCTGCCCGCCACAAAAACACTACCCTCTAAGGGCATATTCCACCTTGCCGTCCAAGCCCCAAGCAATCGTGGTCAAAAGCCCATTCTCGGAGCTGACCGGTTTTGCTCCGGTTTGCATCAGCAAAAAGCAGACCCGTCCCATACGTATTCTTCACCATACCCACTTCAAAACAGCCCTGCCCGAAGAGCGCCGCCTGCTGATCACCGGCAATTCCGGCAATCGGCACTTTTTGCCCAAAGAAATGATATTCCACCGTTTCTCCATAAACACAAGACGAAGGCTTAACCTCCGGCGACATGGAGCGAGGAATCGTAAAATCAAATCCAGCAGCTCCTGATCCCATTCTAACGTATGAATATTAAACAGCTGCGTCCGAGAGGCGTTACCTGTAATCGGTTACATGCACCTTACCGCCGCTTAATTTCCATGTTAAAAACTGTCAATCGTTCCTGCTAATAGCTGTCCGGCATCGGCTTTTTCCCTTGCTCCCTCCACATTTTCCAAAAATCCACTGCCATTTTGCCCTGCAGAAAAATAAGGATCAATCAATAAACCGGTTTTTCTCTTTAATCTGTAAGCCTTGCTCTCGCAGTCGCCGGCAAATCTCCTCGGTTTGGCGGGATTGCCAAACAACTGCATGATAAACCGGTATTCCGGTAACCCGATCCCAAACCACCGCCGTTTCCCGCTGATTGGTAATCCCTGATTGCTGCTACCTCCTCCGGTCGAACACCGGATTTGGTGATGACTTCCGCCATGACCGCCAATACACTCCAGCCAAATCTCATTGGCATCATGCTCCCCCCAGCCCGGCTGGGGAAAATACTGCTGAAACTCTTTTTGTGCCATGCCGATTACCCGAGCCTCTTCATCAAATAACACCGCCCGACTGCTGGTCGTTCCTGATCAATGGATAAAATATATTTCATCCTGCTGCCTCCGTAACTCGTCAAACTCTTTTGTCTTGCTTGCCTTGCCACTAACTTTTTCAGTCGGCTTTAGCTTGCTATTACACCGCTACTGTCCTACCAAGCTCACCGCCGGCTATATTCCTACCGGCTATTTCGCTGCAAAGCTTTTTAGCCGGCAGCTTATTTCTGCCCCTAACAAGCTCACTGCCGCCTAGCTTCCCGCCGATTGCCTTCCCGCAAATCCTTTTTAACCGGCTTTGCTTACTGCTACCACTATCAACACCGCCGCCGGGCTGCTTTGTTATTCTGAAATTGCTTTCATACTGCGGCTGGCTAAAATATCCGCCGGCAGCCCGCATACATTTTTTAATCACTACTTGCCGCAGCTGCACCGGGGCAGTTACTTTAACCCTGTTAATCTCTGCCATGACCTGCGGAATCATCTCTTTTGGGATACTTTCGGAAGTGATTACCGGCAGCCTCTGATATTGCCCCTTTTCTATCCGAACCGTTGAGGGTCAACATTCGCATCGGTTTCCGGCACTCCTCGGCGTATTTTTCCCTCTGCCGCAGCGATTGCCCTCTATCGCCAGTAAATTGCCTGTATCGTCCGTCTGCACCTGAAGTTCACAGCCCATTGGGCAAACAATGCAAATAAACTTTTTTCTCCATTTGGGTTTCCATTCCTTCCCCGAATCACACATGGTTTTTCTTGTGCCTGCTATTTCGTATGCTATAAAAAAATTATAGCGAAAGCTTCTTGCATACAAAAACTTTGAAAGTACTACCATTTTCCCGCAGCAAAATCAAGGTCCGCTCCGGCTGCTACGTCTGCGGCTGAACCTCGATTCGGACTTCTCGTTGCAGATTGCTTAATTCTTCCGCCGTTAAGGTAATCCTTTCCATTTCCGCCGGAATCAGATGCTTTTTCCTCATTGATTTTTACTATGTTTCCGTCAATTCGTACCATCAATTCGACATCGTTCATCACACCGGTTACCGAAACGAAAAGGTTACTGCCTCTGCCTGATGTTTTCGTACCCGCTGCGGCAGCTTTGCATCCAATCCGAAACCTGCTACGGCAACCGCCTCTTCGCTCTGTGCTAAACGCCCCTGCAGATAAGCAGCCGCACTGCGACCGGCATGAAAGTCCCTCCTCACTGACAAAATCGACCACATCATGCATCACGGCACATTACCGCAGGAAAATCCCCGAACATTCGGTTTCATTGGCTTCATTGACCAGTGCCCCCTTGTTTTCGGCGATAGGCTAATCCCGCATTTTGTGCTAGCTGATTTTTCCGGAATTAGCCCCACCGACAGAAGCAACGTATCACAGGCAAACTCCTTTTCCGTTCCGGCAACCGGTTGCAAGCTTTCATCTACTTGAGCAGCTGAATGCCGCTCACTCGGTCCCGACCGTAGACCTTCGTTACGGTATGGCTTAAATACAAAGGGAATCTCAAAATCCGCAGACACTGCTGAATATTACGGGGTAATCCGTTAGAATACGGCACAATCTCTGCTACTCCCAGCACCTGCGCCCCTCTAACGCCATTCTCCCTTGCCATAATCAAAGCCAATGTCGCCACTTCCCAAAATAAATATTTTTGCCGACCAAATAGCCTTCCATATTCAAATAACGCTGCGCCGTTCCCGCTGTCCAAACTCCCGCCGGACGATAGCCGGAATATGAATAGCGCCCCGAGTTCTTTCCGGCAACCCATTGCCAGTACCACTGCCCTCGCTTTTTATTTGCTGATAGCCATTTTGGGCATTCGTATAGTAATCACTTTCTCCGGCGAAATATCTAAGACCATCGTGTCCAAACAATATGAATTTCGTATTCCTCTATTTTTCTGCCCAGCGCTCGCGCATATTCCGGTCCGGACAGCTCTTCTTTGAAATAATGCAGCCCCAAAACCATTATGAATGCATTGCAGCAAAATACCGCCCAGCTCTTTATCCCGCTCCAAAAATCAAAATATCTCGAATTCGCTCTCACTACTGCTCCACAGGCAGCTGCCATCGCCGGCGCTTCCCCGCCGATAATTGCCAAGTCAACTGTTTTCATGTTCCGCTCCTTTCCGCCTGTTTGGTTTCTTCTTCTTCCAGTAGCGGGCTACGCTTGCTGTCATATAAAATCGCAAGCGGCGACACTCCCAGCTCCGAGCCAGCAATTCCACCACTCGTGGCTCACAAAAACCGCCCTGACACCTGCCGGAACCCGGACGAACTCTCTTCTTTACGGCTTTGACTGTTCTTGCTCAACCGGCCTGCAGGATACAGTCTACAATTTCGCCCTCACTAATCGACTCCACATCGGCAAATAATCCTGCCGCGCTCATCTTTTTCCACATATTGATTTTTCGGCTAAGCTCTTACCATGCAATCGAATAGGGGCGCCGGTTTTTGATAATTTTCTTTACGCTGATAGCCTTCTTTTGCCCCAATCAGCTCTTCGGCAATATATTTGCCAATCGCCGGTGCCGCCGTCAGCCCCGGCGACTCAATTCAATCGCCTGAATAAAGCCGGGATATTCTTTTTCTTCGCCAATCAAAAATCGCCACTGCTACCGGTTGGCGAAGCCTGCAAAACTCCGAATCACTTTATCAAAAGGAATGTTTTTAACCGTTTTGGCTAAGGATTGCCGAATAAACTCCAGCCGGCTCCCGCTCCGTTGCAACATTTTTCCTTATCCTCAATTTCCTCGGAATCCGGTCCCAGCAAAATATTACTCATGAATCGTAGGAATCGCCAAAAATCGCTTTGCCCAGCTTTGACGGTACCGGATAAATCGGCCCGGCTGACTAGGGGCGAAAATCGATTATCCAGCACAAAAATATTCTCCCCCGCCTTGGCGTAATCCGAAACTTTGCTTCCGGTTTTAACAAACGATAAATGTCATCGCCATGCACTCCGCCGCAGTTGACCACATAGCGGCTATGCCAAATCGTTTGTTTTCCGTCCGCTCGGTCGTTACCTCGTAGCCATTCTCTGTCCGGTGAATCGCAACCACCGCTTCATTCAGTTTTAGCTCGCAGCCGTTTAAGACCGCCTCTTCCATCATTCCCAAAGTAATTTCCCATGGATCCACTACGCCGGTAGTAAGGGCGATAACGCCGCTATTACCCTGATCGCTTAGATTTGGCTCTATTTGCCGAGCCGCCGCTCATCCATCTCCTGACAGAGAATCTCCCGCTCCATTGCCTGCTGCTTTAGCTTTTTAGCACTTCCATTTCTTCGGCATTTACCGCCACCACAAAAAGCCCCCGTCTGCCGATGAGCACATTCAAATGCTCGCACAGCTGCGGATACATTCGATTGCCCTCGACATTAAACTTGCTTTTTAGCGTACCGGAATGGGGATCGTGTCGCGGAATGAACAATGCCGCTATTGGCAATGGACGTTCCTCTGCTACATCATTTTCCTTTTCTAAGACCGTTACCCGGCAATCGTAATGCGACAAATAATAGGGCGACCGCCGCTCCGATTTCACCCTGCGCCGATGACTGTAGACATCCATCATTTTTCTCCCTTTCCTTGGAAATATGCCCAAAACTCCTTAAAATGCCTCTAATACTCCTTTTATTCCCTTTTTCCTTATAAATCTCTTGATAATACGCCGCTTCTTCCTGAATCAGCCGGTCAATTACTTTCATACCCAGTAGCTCCACCGGTGCTTGATCGTCGGTCAGCAGATACTTGCCCGCCGAATAATCTGTGCAGCTATCCGCCACTTTTTCCATCAGCGCCTTTAATTTCGGGTGTTCCAGTGTTTTCGTCTTTGCCGTCAGCTCTTGCTAGCAGCGCCGGATTTTCCGACACAAACAGCACCCGATTTGTGATGCCAGCACATCTACTACCTTTACCGTGCGAAAGCAAGCTGCTATCGTATCTGCCAAATACTGATTGATATTGCCCTCTTCCGTTCCCCGCATATTCATGTTCACTACCATAACGCCGTTTTTCGTTCAAATGCTCTTTAACCAGCGAAAAACTCCCGTGATGACATTTTGAAAAGGAATGGTAATATCCTGATACGCATCGACTAAAAATCAGGTCGTAGCGCTCGCTATCGGCATTGAGATACGCCCGCCCGTCATACGTTGTAACTTCAGTATCCTCCGGCAAAGCAAAATACCTACGTGCTAATTCTGTAATCTTATCATCAATCTCTACCCCTTTGACCGTAATTTCCGGATAAAAATGCCGGCACTGTAGGGCATAGGTTCCCCGTTCCCATACCAAGAATTAAAAACCTTTAGATCTTCCGGCTGTTTCCCCGCTACCATCAGCGGGCCGGCTAAAAGCATAATCATAATAAAGTCCCGTCAGCTCGTCCTCTTTCATATAAACCGACTGAATTCCAATCAATACATTGGTCGATAAAATCACCTGCCGCTCGTCTTCTTTTGACCTGCAAATAATTATAAACTGACTCACCCTCATAAACCAAGTTCGGCTCCCCAGAAAGCAAAAGAATCCGAATATCCCAGAGCGCAGCAAAGAAGAAAGACTACCGCTCCTACCGCCGCTTTTCGCAAGCTCCGGCAGTTACTGATAAAATAAATCGCCACCAAAACCAGCAAAAATACCGGCAAACAGCAAAAGGTAATCGACGTTCCCCACTGCCGGAATGGTAACAAAAAGTCGGCACAAACGTTCCGATAATGCTGCCAATCGTGTTATACGCTCCCAATGCTCCGACCACCTTCCCGTTTTCTTCTAAGCTATCGGTGGAATATTTGGCTAAGGACGGCGTTACCGTTCCCAGCAAAAAAACAGGGAAACACAAAAATAATCATACAGGCGGCAAAGGCGGCAATCATTAAAAAGCCGCTGCTCACCGTAAAAATCAAAAGCGTCCCGATACCGCTAAAATAACTATATTTTCCTATCACCGGAATCAGAGCAATCCAAATCCCCGCCAGCAAAAATCCGAGCATAGAGCTTATCCGGATTGGGCTTTTCGGTCCACACTTCTACCGCCATAGAGCATTGCCCAGCGCCATCGCAATCATAATCGTGCCGATGATAATCGTCCACACAATTTGCGATGAGCTAAAAATATGGTGCCAAGAGCCGGCTTGCCCCCTAGCTCCACCGCCATAACTGACATACCGGCAAAAACTCCGTTACGTATAAAATGCTTTCTTTTTAGTATCTTTTCTTTTTCCATAAAATCCCCCGCTATCTCTTCCTTTGCTATCGCCAATATCGCTCTTTGCCTCCTTCTGCTCGTATCCGAAAGGAGCTTTTCTTCCGTAAATTGCAAAGTCTCCTTAAAGTAAGAGCTTTCAAATCAAAAACCGATAAAACATAACGCATCAATCTCTGCCATTTTATGATTAACTGTTATTTTTATTCATAACCCCTTATATTTTAGCATAACTAAGGCAATTATGACAAGAAAAAATCAGATTTTTGCAAGAAAACACAAAAGTCTTAGGATAATATGCCTATCTGCTTATCCTAAGACTTTTTCTTATGAAACTGGATTGCTCTACCTCGCATCATGCTTTTTGCTCTAGAAATTCGGGAAAGAAAGAGTGCCACTTCCATTCTGCTCGCCGCTCGGTTTGGAGTGTACGCAGCGTAAATATCATCGCCGGACTTCACGACTGCCTGCGCTTTCAGCAACCAAATACGCCGGATTGCTCAATGCTCCGGCAAAGCCTGCCACCAGCGTTGCCGGCTGATGATATAAGTAAAAACTACGATCCAATAAGGTTAATACCTCGCCCAGGTAACACTTCCATTCGGATCAAAAACACCCTCGGCTTTGCCCTTAATCAGCTTTTTATCTGCCAGCGCCCAGATATAGCCCTTTGCCCAGCTTTTTCAATATCACCAGGTAACGCTGCCTGCTGCCGGCTTGGGTGAAAGCTTGAGCGCCTCGCATAAAAATCTTGGTAAACTCAGCCCGAGTTACGCGCTTTATTCGGGGCAAAACTGCCGTCCGGATAACCGCTCAAAATCCCCTGATAATAAAGATTCAAAATAGCATCATCTTTTCTTTGACACCGGTCATATCCGTAAAAATCACCTTTGGCGCCGTTTGTACCGTTGCCGAAGAAATCAGCTCGACCTGACGGGGAAAGGCTTTCTTTTTCCACTTGAATTTCTCGATTGTCATAACCTGCTACTTTACCGGTTTGATAATAAACCCGAAGCTTCCCATTTCCGTCTGCCTGCCAGCTGGTAATCATCAAAGTTTCGCTGCTCGGTTCTTTCCATTGCAGCTGAATCCGGGCACTATCCTCCGAAAGCCAGTCAATTCGGCAAATGACGCAATTGCCGGCGGCATCCGCCTTGCCTGCCAGTAACATCAATGCTGCCACCAGCGTTATCGCCAGTGCATATATTTTTCAACATAGTATCTCCTTCCGCTGCCAAACCGCAGACGCTTTCTCCGTAGCAAAAAGCAAACTTTCCTGCTATCCGTTTTGGTATCTGCTTATTGAGCTCATCTCTCTCGAAATCGTATGGTTTTTCAACTCCTCTTCCCTTGCCTGCACTTTTCGGGCAGCTCACTTTCCCTACGCATCAAAAGTTTTTGAAAAAGAGCCGCCAGTTTAAGAGTTCTCTTAAACCGGCAGCCCTTCTAATTACCAGCCCTTTGTTTTTACTAAACAAAGTAAAAGTATTCCCCGTAGCTGATTGTCCGGCGGGGTGCCGCTTGGGCAATATTCGATAATAACCCCTGCGTTTTCCGCTTTCAACAAAGTAATTGCCTGTTCTCGGCTAATTCCTTGTGCTCCGGCAACCGCTGCCACTCGGTTTTTTTATCATGGGTAGCCGAACATCCTGAATCATTTCATAGGATTTTACAAACGCTGTCAAAGGCGTCCATTCGGCTGACCGTACCGTCTAGGTTTGCAGATGACGGCATCAGACCCGCTGTTGACTAAGGTTCGCTTTTTATCGCCGGCGATATCACCATTAAAAGTCAATCTCATTGCTTTGGCTGACTCCGGAATAAATGCCGTTGTAAAAAAGCTTGCCCACGAATCGCCTGATTGGGGTTATAAACTCCCAGGTTTTTCAAAGCCATGTGTGCCATTACCTTTGCTGCGATATGCCTCCGACCAATGCGGGGCGGGGTCAGCACCGGCTGTCAATCAAAGCATTGACCGCCGAATATAGCCCAGTAGCTGCCAAGATCCATCGTCTTAAACCGATACATATTGGCTGCCTTATCGTATTCCCCGGTTACCGGTCTTTCTTCCTTATTGACATTCGCCAAATACGCTAACGGCGTTTTGTTATAAATCTCCGTCCGGTCGGTCGGGCTTAAACCGACTTCCACCGGTGTCGCCAAAAGTCCAGTTTGGTTTTTCAGCTTGCTCGACTCTACTCGAACATCAATCTGCTGCGGCTGGCTGATTTGCCGTAAGTTGGCTGCTGCCGCCTTAACCGGCTGCTTCTCCGTTTCTGTCAGCTCAGCTCGCACCATCGGCTCAGCTCCAAAGCTATGTTTCTGGCGACTGACTTCTTTTTCTACCGCCGTCATCGGCATCGTAAGCTCAACTCCGCCACCCAAAACTTTCAGCAACCTTGTACTGCAAAAATGCCTCATAAACCGGATACGGCATTTTTACCCGCCAGATCCCCAATCTCTTTGTTTTTGGAACTTCGATAAATCCGATGTATAGGGTGTAAATTCCCTTTTTGAATCAGCTCGTTAATTAGACGCTGATCTGCCGATTATCCGCCTTTCCTTCTTTATCCTTTTGATTGTAGCGGAAACGGAACGTTAAGCTCTTATCCCGCTTATCATAAACCAGCTCATAATCCCGCTCGGTAAAATCTCCAAATTGGGATCTCTGTCGCCGTCATATTCATTGGGATCTCTGCCAACCGTAATTTTTACGACATTGGTATACTCTAAAGAATCCACTACCAGCTTTTTATCGCCGCTTGATACGGTCAATCTGGTTTTGGCTCTGGCATAATACGTCTTACCGGTACCAAACCATTAATCTTAACCAAGGTTTTTCCAAAACCTCAATTTGATTTGCCACCTTATCGGAGTATTAACAATAATCGGATCGATAAAGCTTTCGTTATCGGCAATTTCTAAAATATAATGATATACCTTGCTGAGCTGCTTATTTTTCTCATTTTCTTCGGTATCTTCATTTAATTTCATCCACTGCACCGAAAAGTAATCGCTTGCTTACCGGCCGCTCGTATTTATAACGGAGCATATCCTGCTGCGAAGCAATACCAAATCCCGGAGGTGCTGCCGGCGGTTGAATCGGCGTAGTCCTACCTAAAACGGCATTGGACCAGTCCGACGTTTTCCCCGTTTTGGCATTGACTGCCTGAATGTAAAAGTTATAGCTGGTGTCCGGAAACAGTCCCTGTACATCGACAAAGAAGAAATCTCCATCCTTGGCATAATCCGGATCTTTGGGATCTTCCGACACCTTAAACGGTACTTCTACTTGTTTTTCGGATCTAATGTTTCCGAATATTTCAGCTTATAGGTAAAGTCCTTATTATACCGCCATGCGACTCGAATGGAAGTATCACTGGCACTAACCACAAGAGCCGTGGTACGGTCGGATCCGGCTCTACAATATCCGGCTCCGGCTTTGTTACCACTAAGAGCGGCGTCGGGAAATGAGCATAAATCTCCGTACCGTCCGCTAATGCCCGATAAAGGGTAAAGAATAAACATATATGCCGTATTCGAGTCAGCCCTTCTTCCTTATGAATCCATTCCTCTTGATCTTCCAGATTTTTCTCCGGCGTAATCTCCTTTCCAGCCAAGCGGAGCAACTCCCCTTATCCTTAGAAATCAATTCGTCAAAATATTCCTGAAAACCGTAAAAGTGGGCTGAACCGCTTTTTCTTGACAATCTCATTTAAGACCTGCTCATAGGGAACCCGAGTAAACTTATACTTAATTGTCGAATCGGCATGCATTTCCGTCCCATATCAATCATTCTGTGAATGAACTTATAGTTCAGGGTTGCCGTCAACTGCCCGTAAAAACTTCTTTAATTCCTTTTCGCTTTTTATAAAGGTTATATTTGATGGCGCCTTCTACTTCCGCATCATAAACCACGCCGTCCTTAATCCAGACAACCCGGCACCCAGTCTTTGAGCGGAACATTGCCATAGGGCATCTGCTTGACATTCACCACTTCATGCCATTTTTCCAGCCAGCCAATCGTTACCGCTTCCTTGGTCGTGCGCTCCGCCAATTCCCGCAGCGGCGGCTTGGTCATAACCGGCGGGGCATAAATGCCCTCGACATCATAATAAAAGCTGACAATGGTCGGATCGGACTTCAGCTCATCTGTACCGATTTTTCTTTGCGACCAATTTGATGTAATAAATCTTATTGGGCTTAAACGGACTAAATACCTTGGCAGGTATTGTCGTAATACTTACTAAAACCCCGCTTAAAGCCAATGATATCACCATTGCTGTTAAAAAGGAAATCATTGGTGGAAGATGATTCAAACCGAAGATTTTCCTCGGCTGCCGGTACTTCGCCCAGTGCATTGTAATCATCGGTAATCGTAATATCATAATGAGTATTTAAGTCCGCAATAATCTTATTATACGTCAGCGAATTCACATCAATATCTTTGCGCCGGAACGCACTCCAGACCAAATTGATGGAATTGCTGTTCTTGTTCCAGTGAAAGACCACGTTTTGATTAAAAATCTCTGCCAAATCACCGGCATAGGTATAAGAATTAAGCAAATATCCCTCATCTGCCAGACGAGTTTTAATCTCATCCGGTGTCAAGGTCAATTTCCATTCATCCAGCATTGCCTGCGTGGTCGGTTTAGGAATCACCGGCTTTGTCGGTGTAATCCGCAACTCACTCGGCGAATAAAGCAAGATGTTTGATAGCGCCTTAATCGGCGGCTTTGTTCCGCCGGATACCGATTTATAGGTCAGCTTTAACTGATACTTGGTATCGCTTTTTGGGCTTATTTGACCAAATAATAGTTAACCGCTCCCGCCTCACCGTAGAAAATAGCGATATTCTTTTCGTTATCATCTTTAATTTCTACCAGCTCCTGCCGTCGTCAAGGTATATTTATCCTTGTTCTTACCAACTTCAAGTCGCTGGAATCTTCCATTGCAGCCGTAAATATTCGCCTTCTTCGGCATAAGTCAGCTTAATATTGGTCGATACCGAGTGAATCAAAGGATAGTTCCGGTTGCGATGCACCCGATTGCCCTCATAATTTTCTACTGTCGGTTCCACCATAACCGAATAAATCTGACCGGGATAAATCTTCTCCTTAAGCACATATTTCAGCTTATTTCTCCGGCTCGCCTTATCATAAAGCGAATCACATCCGGACTAATCGAGGTCAGACCGGTTACTTCACCTTCTTTGTTGTTATAAAAAGTTCTGCGTTGCCCCTCGTTGGAATAATCACCAACGAGTAAACAATCCGGTAAGTAAAGTCTTGCTTGCCCAAAGTCGTCCCAAACAACCGAAATCGAGCTATCGGTGCTTTCGAGCTTCACGTCCAAATCCGTAATGGCATAGGGAAAACGGATCCGGTCCGCTATACAGCTGCCGGTACGGTTCTTCCTGTGCTCGGATTTAAGTGATTGTGAAACAGCCGAACCGAGACCTTATATAGGAACCGGTCGCCAAGTTGATATTATCCGCTACCTGACTTTTGATGCTCGCCAAGCCCTGTATATGGTTCTTGATAATACTGGGTTTTGGTTTTAAGCTGATATTTTGCAGCGTAATCTGATACGCCTCCGGATTATCTGCTCCCTGATCATAGCCGGTACCGGTGGCGGGCGCCCAAGCCTGCGGATCCGTCCACTTAAACTGAATGGTCGGCCGAATCAGGCGCTCACCGGTAATCAAGTCCTTACCCAAACGGTAATAGACATTTTCCACTTCGGTACTGACTACCGGCAATTGGATATTGGCTGTGCCTCCACACTTGCCAGCAGAATGAACGCCAGACAAAGCGCCAGCGCTCTTCTGCCAATCATTTTCCATTGCTTCATCGCTATTTCCTCTCTTTACAGCTTTTCTTAAAAAGTTGCGCAGCTCGTTCATGGTAAACGAAGCTTTCGGCGACAGTTTTCCGTTTCTTAACATCAGTAGCTTTAAGTGATGCGCCGCCAGCAAATCTTTGCGGAACTTAACATCAATTTCGTTTTGATCCTCAATTCCGTAAAAATCTGTAATCTTGACGTTGGCAAGCGGTTTATTATTTCTCTTAGCATAAACCTGAGCCAGCACATAATAAGCTTTTTCTCAGTTGACCGGAGAATATAAATCATATGCCGGTACCGTTATTCCCTGACTGCGTGAAAGCAACCGTATCATTACTATCTCTGCGCCTAACAGCCGAGCCGCCGTCCGAATCATCTGTTCCCCGCTGATGCTTCCGTCTTGCGACAATTCATACGTCGTAAAGACTTTCATCAAACCATTTTTCCGAATCATTTCCAATCTCGGCATCGGTGGAAATCTCCGCCAAATTCTGGCGAATCCGATCCGGCACCGCCGCAAAGAGCCGGTCTTGCCGCTGCGGACAGAGCCATCGCTCAGTCTCTCTAAAGTCTGCCATGCCGAGGTCTCTCGGAAAAATACCTGATATTCTATTTTTCTCTGTCGAGTTCAAGCTGACCTTCATCTCCCCTGTTCAGCTCAGTAATCATAATCCTTGCTGCTGCTGACTGTTGATAAATACTGGAGCTGACCATAGGGTTGAAAAATCTTTTTGCACCTGAATCATCACCTTATTGACGATGTCATTGAGCTTGCTGTCTTTAATTCCATATTTCAACTCTTTTTCCAGCTCTGCAATCAAAGTGGATTTGTTCTTGCTAACCGCATTATCCACCGCCGCTTGCAGCATATTGTCTATGTAAGTTTCGGTCTTATTCTCCCGCACAACGCTAAGAGGAAATATTGACCATCGGTTCTAAGGGTGCCTCACCCTCAATTGCCATCGAGTATTTTCCGGCAGTTAGTTCACCAAAAACCGCATAATCTTTGACCGAACCCTGATATTCCTTCACCCGGCGAATCACATCTCGAATTGCTGCCGTCTGCTCCTCTGTCACAAAAGCCTGCCGGTAAAATCAGCTCCTGTTCTTTAATCCACAGCCGCAAATCCGCATCGAACTCGAGGTGCTGCCTCAATCCATCGCCCGGCAGATAATAAAGCACCGTTTCGCCCTCACCTCTGACCAAATCATAAACTGCTTTGGTCTGATTCCGCATTTCTCCGGAAAGCATACTGTCCCCGATATTTGAAAAATATTCTTTTTCTTATCGGTTGTCAAATCAAAATACGGATTTTTCTTTAATTCCTCCGCCCGTTTGACATAGTAAGCAATGTATTCTATACTTTTTCTTCCTTATCGTGCGTCGTCTGGTCAAACTCCGTCCGAGTCCACACCACATCCGAAAATGGTGATGTTGCATAAGTATAACTTCCGTCCGGATTTCTCCCTGATCCTTGGTATGATCTTCCAATCGAACCTTGATATCATAGCTTTTTCCGGCTCTAAACCATATACCTGTAGTACAAACGCTGATAACTGGACGGCGCACCTGGGGTTGTTTTGATATAGGTGCTGCCATATAGATTTCGCCGCTTGGCTGAACCTTATTGGTTTCCACAAAAGGTAGCGTCTTTTTCTCCCCGCACGAAGATTTGGACTAAGTAGTTCTCTGCGAGCTACTACGCCCTCCGGCAACGGTACGTCAAAGCAGAATAATCCGCTCTTCTTTGGGATTATGGTCAATCTCATTGGAATAATCCACTATCAAATTAATCGGCCGCTTCATTTCCGGCGTGGTCAATGTTGCTTCCCGCCAGCGGGAACGGCTCAAAAACAACATTGCCGTTCTTGTATTTGACCGTTCTCAGATAATAGTACAGCACTCTATTCGGCGAGTTTCGTTTGTCAATCACCTTTATCATCTCGGTCATCAACGGAAAGATCGTTGCTGTGCTCTCTCCCATGTCTTGCTGGTCATATTATAAACTTGCAACTCCCATTCACCGGTAAAATTGACCACCGATAAGCCCTGCACGTTATTTTTATGAACTCCATGTGCCTTAATCAGCGCATCTGTTTTTTGGGATCTCATCGAACTGCCGTTGATTAAATCCTCGATTGCAAACGTTGTTTCTCTAAGCACTTCCGCCAATCCCTGATCTTCTACATTCAAAAGCTCAAAACCATAGTTTTTCTCATCCGGCGAAATGGTCGTAGGAATCTCCCATTCAGCGTAGGTTTGAACCTTTTCCTCATCAATAAAGTCTACCTTAAACTTATCCGGCGCCAACGGAAGCTTTTTCATTGTCATCCGGTTCCGGGTTTACTTTCGGCACCGTCATTTCTAAGATAACAGACGGTACACTGGTTCTGGGCTTTTTGTTGCCATGACCATCCTCTTCAAACGTACCGTCGCCGTTTTTGACCTGTAATTCAACTACAAAGCGAACATAGTACACATCATTCGGATCCAGTCCCGTAATCTGCATCAAAATTCTCCGCCGGCAATTTGCCTGACAAAGAGTTTAGTTTAAGTCCTTTGCCTCAAAGTAAAGACTCACCCGCCCGAAACTTTCCAATTCCTCCGGCGTAACACAATTTTCCTCTCCGACTGGATTTCCGGCGATTGCAGCGGCAATAGGTATTGCTTATCCTCTGCCGTAATCTTCATCAATTTTTGCCGGTTTTTCGAAATATAGCCGACATAAGTAATCGAATCCGCCGTTTTATTTAGGGGCGCAGCATAGCATCCTTAAGGTCTTAAAGTCAGTCTTATTCTTGTTCCAGTCCCGTAAGTGCCACACCTCCGGGTTGTCCGGTTGACATTGTAAAGCGGTTCATACCGCAGGTTATTGGCAGTCGGAACATCATAAATCAACATACTCATGGAAAAAGCTATGGCATCGACACTCTGGATCGAGTAACGACGCCGTCTTTTCCGTATAGCTCTAATCCGAAAAATAGTTGACACCCGGGAAAAGACAAATCTTTTAATCCGTTTATTCGGATCGGCTTGTGCCGTTACCGTATAAAGTGCGGTGGTCTTCATCATACACTGAAGTGTGTGCCAGCGCCACTTTCCATCTTTATTTAAGATGATTTTTCCATTCGGAGACAGCTCATCCAATCTTGTCATAGCCGTTCGCATACTGCGGTCCGGCTTTGGCTGGGCGTACCCTGCCAAGTGTCTGCCGCTAAGCCTTCCGGGTGGACACTGAGATGATATGTGCCATCGCCGGCTTTCGTCACCTTATATACCTGAAACATCTCGTATTTATTATCCGCGTTTCTCCCGGCAAAGTATTGACTAACAATTCATAATAAACCGCATCATTGGCAGGATTATTATCCGAGTCGGATCATCTGCCATCTGTTGAAAGACTTTTTCCAACTCAACCTTATCCAGTGCCTGCCACACCAAAATCCAGCTGAATCTGGCTGGGAATGCTTTGATCGGTCTGCGTCCTGATCCGGCGCGGTGTTACATAGATGTTATCCACCGATACGATAGCTGGGCATCGCCGGCGGCACGTCCTTATCGTGTTCCGCCTGATAGTTTAACAACTGCGAGCGAATATTCGTCGACGAAAAACGGAATAACACCTGATAATGGTCGGTCGAGGAATTATCGTTGAAACGGCACCGGAATATTAATCTTAGCCTGACCGCTATCGTTATGCTGATAGTGCCGGAGCCACAAATGGTTGTTTTTCGTCTAAGTTACCGACATACGTTTTTGTTGTACAAAATCGTATATTCCAAATCACATTATCGCCAACATCATAGGGCGTAATTTCTAAGTACGCCTCTTTTTGTCGGCACGCTTGAGCGTAAAAACTCCATATAGGTATAAGCAAACTCATTTTGCGGAGAAAACGCCGGAAAGTCAGCGACATTTTCCCTGACCAACTGTTTTTGGAGTTCAGCTTCGTCTTATAGATTTTGGACTTTTCCGAAATTTTTCCACTGAACAATGGTATTTTGCTGATTTAAATCTGTTTTATCTTTACAATATCAATCCGATAGGTATGCTTGACCGAATCATAGGTATATACTTCCGCTCCGGTATTGCCCTCCGGCAAAGAAGAAATCGTTTTGCCCCGTCCGGATCGAGCTTAAACTCAATATCCATGTTATCAGGGGCCCGCCAAATCTTTCAGGTCAAAGACTGCCGATAGCGTTCTTAAGACCGGTTTAGCGGCATCGTAATCAAATGCCCAGCTAACCGGATCAACTGCTTTGGGCTGTTCAAACTCCACCTGAATCCCCCGGACGAGAACCTGCTTTTTCCGAGTTCAGCGCTCGGCACAGCAATCGGTGTCGGTTCGTAGTTTTGCCCGGATGGGCGGATCTTTGGTTAAATGTGTCGGAATGGTAGTAAAATTCACGCAAAGGATTTTTAGGGGCATTGATTTGCTGAACTTCCCCCAGCGGATTGAGTCAACTTTAATCGGAAAAATCGTACCCACTTGATACTTATCCAAATATAAATACGCTTTATTGGAGTTAAAAATCACCCCGCAGCATTAAAATTCGGTTATTGATATCAAAAGGCAACACCAGGGGAAATTGGCACTGGCTTTTTATCAATCACATAATTGAGCTTGCCGCCGATTAAGTGCCAGTCTTTTAAAGGTCGCCAATTCAGCCCCCGATAGCTTTTCCACATCGGAATATCACCGGTATAATCCGCACTCAAAAAGGAGATATCCATTTGCGTTTCGGTGGCATTGACGTGGGCTGCCTGCGTTCCGGTTTCAATCTTGAAATTGACTTCCAAGTCGTCCGGACTATTGATAATTTCTAAAGTCCGGCGTTCTCCCGGGATCGAGAAATACTCAATTTCATACTTATTGGGCTCTGCCAGATTGACTTCAAATAGTAAATCATCGTTTCCGGCTTTATTCTCAATAATATGCAGGTTAATATCCATCGTTGCCGTTTGCAGCCACGAAATCCACTTCTCCCTCCGCTACCGGTACCATCAGGAAATAACGGTATTAGTATACTCGGGCTTAGAACGTAAGCAATTAATTTTTCATAGTTTACTCCTCAACTTTTCCAGATTTCTCCAGCGCTATACTGCCTTATATTATTATCGACTCCTTTCCATAATTATTTTTCATGAATTTCTTTCCGGATTATGGCGAAATAACAAATTCTTCTTCCCTCTCTTCTCCTGCTGCCGCAACGTGCAAATAGCATCATCTTAATGGTTGATTTATATTGCCCATACGAGCTTGCTTCCATATAGGCAATATAAAAGCCAACTATCTTGATAAGATGGTTTGTACGGACATTAATGACGGAAGCACATTCAGATAGCGCACTGGCAACTTCGGTCATAAATAAGATGTTTCCGATTCATTTGCCATATATTCCGTCCAATAACAAGTATATGGTTTATACCGAAAGTTTCAAATATGGTGACGGAAGAGGAGATTGTGATACCATTGGTTTTTCTCTGTAAAAACACCAGATATTGTTACATTGAACCGATGAGAATCAGACGAAATACTTGAAGAAATTGATAAAAATGGATACGACGAGAGGTTTAAAAATCAAGTATTTAATTAAAAATTGATTGATCTGCCCACTTTTATATTTGGCCATTTTCCAAAATTCTCGGCCAGAAATGTGGGAAAATCGGGCGACGTTTGAAGATTTTTAGGAGTTTACGGACGATTTTGGTCAAATTCTGGCCATTTGCCCGGTTTCTGCCCACTTTTGAAAATGGATTTGGCCAGCCGTTGCTCTGAGAGCTGGTTTGCGGACTCCTCTTCCCACTTTCCCACTTTTTCTCTTATTTAAATGTGATAAAAGTTTATATAATATATATAATATGGCGGACAAAAGTGGGTTTCTGACCAAAACGTTGATTTTACTCAAAAATTGATGTATAATGGCGAAAAATGATAATTATGCGAATGAGGTTTTAATTTTATGAAGAACAATTTTATTAATATTGATGATCGTGCCGGTTTTTATTTTCTTCCTGTGTCAACAATGAGAAAAACAACCGCAGGATGAAAGCAAAGGATTGTTGATAATGCTATCGAAAATAAAAGAGAGTAGCGCAGAGGTAGTCGCCAACGAATCCGAACCTAAGACTGGAATAAGGATAAAGGATTCCTCTGAAGAAGATATACTTTTCGCTGTCACTATTACTGCAAAACCGGAACTATTTCAAAAAGTAAAGATATTAATATAATTGATAAGGATGGAGGAAAGGCGTATGTGCTTTTCGAGTAAACGGATATCTGGATGAAGAATATCTCGCATATATCCAGGCATGTAAAGACATGGTGCTTGATGTTAGCTATGAAGAGAGAACAGAAACGGGTAAAAATATTTTATGCATACGATAAGGATAAAAATTCTATCTACAAGTTGTGACAATAAAAAGAAGTAGAAGCTTTAGATGTTATTTGTAAGTTAGTCAAAAGAAATAGATTGACTGAGTATCTGCATGAAAAATACATACCCTTTTATGAAGAGAAAAGGAATAAAATAGGCATTTTAAGAAATTGCTTATCCTTTCTCTTTTTGTTTTAGTACATGAAAGGGTGAATATGCTAGAAAAGGATTTCAGAAAGACCTAATTTAAAAGATAATGAAATCGTTTCCCCGGATGTGTCATCATGAAGAGATGACTCAAGTTATATTCAGGGATACCGACTTGACTATTCTATATAAAAACAGATGGGTGGTTCTCGAAGGAAAAGATAAGAAACCTGTTCGCCAACCAAACCAAGATTATTATGTTGATAAATTGAATGGCATGTCATTCGTAAGATTTATTTATCCAGAAAACAAAGAGGTACTAATGAACTTCAACAAAGCATTCGAACCATAAAGAGCCTCCATGCTTTTTCTCTGGAGCGAGTAAATATCACAAAACCTGCACAGAGACTGCACCGAGGCTGGCGGGGACGCAAGAAAGATATTTGCTGATGTTCATATAGATGACAGTAATTTAAAGGTTGAGTGAATGTAGGGTGAGAAACCCGAAGACGCATAAGTTGGGGCTGGAAAATCAGTTCGGTTGGTATGTCTCAACGAAGAGCCGAATCCACTAAAAGATGGCGTAAGTGGTGCAATGGTACTGCTGTATGTTACCAAAGTGCTTTAAAGAAAGCTTTATAATAGTCTTGTATGGAAGATGGGCATTCCTGGGCAAGCCTCGGTTTTGCCTAAGGACATCCTAAATAGACTATTGGCTCATAAACCGCTTAAGCACCGATAAAAGAAGAAGACGGGTGGAAATGAAGTCACCAGTTGGTCAGTTTCAAAGCAAACGATATTCTTCTTTATTTAAACATGACGGTAGAGGCCACAATGATGAGTTGATGGTTTGCTGGACCGCCTACAGGCACTAGTCAAACCATCCTATCAGTCTAGTAATAGCCATTTTGGCAGAAGGGTTGTATAATTTTGGTGTTGGTGATAGGATTCGTTCCTTGCTAACGCCATTATTTTCAAAAGCAGGGAAGACATAAGCAACGAAATCCTGTAGAATAAAATCACCACAAATTTATCAAAAGGAGGTTGCTTTATGTCCCATCAAGATTATATCTTAAAAATGCTTGATTGGAAGATAAAAATATTATCCGAAAAATTACAGAAAGGAAACAAAACTCCGTTGTTTATAAGGTTTTTCACGCTACCCCTTAGTTATTTTCTACCTGCTGTCTCGAAATGTGGGTGTGCAGAACAGAAACAAGATTATCAAGCACGGAACGAAAACATCTTATGTCAAACTCTCTTCCCTATGGCTGGCTTTTCCCTGTGTTTTGGCTTTATGAAAAGCAACGTTTCCTTTGTAAACCTGTGGCAAACACTTTGTGGCTTCCACTTCTCTTGTGATATCGCTTTATCTCCAATCCCGTAAAGCAAATATATTTTAAATGATTTAACTTATAAACTTAGCGAAAAAGGATATTGCCCGAATGCATTTCGTTTCCCACAGCACCGTTTCTAAATGCATCGATCGCCAGTTTTCTTCCTTCGCTCCGAACTTCGATTTCTTGCCGGAATCACTCTGCTTTGACGAATCTAAGTCCACAAAAACGCCAAAGGTGCTATGAGTTTTATTTTCTGCGATGCGACTAACCACCAGCTCCTTGATATCGTCGAAAAACCGTCAGCTTGGCTCCTGCGAAACTATTTCTTTACGCTACTCGAAAGCTCGCCAGAAAATCGTGTCAAAGCCATTTGTATCGACTTATATAGCCCTTATATCTCCTTGATTAAAGAACTGTTTCCAAACGTTTCCATCGTTTTAGACCGCTTTCACATGGTTCAATTGCTTAGTCGAGCTTTTATCAAAACTCGAATCCACGTGATGAAGCAATTTTCCACTTCTTCTATCGCTTATAAGCGTCTGCAGCGTTGACTGGAAGCTATTGCTCCTTCCTTCTACCCTAATTAAATTATACGAAGTTTTCTCGCTGGATACCTTTAAATCCTTTGCTTGTTCCGCTTCTGTTGTAGAGGATACGATATCCGTTGATGATACGTTAAAGACTACTTACGACGCTTATCAAGCCTTTTTGCAAGATATCAAGCAAAAGGATGCCGTCGCTTTTAAAGAATCATTTACTCGAATATTCTGCCACTTGCTCGGACTTTATGAAAATAGCAATCAAAACCCTTGTTGCGAGCATTTTAACTAGTGGAAAACTCTCTACAGCATGAGACTTCCAACAGTTTGTTTAGAAGGAATCAATAACTATGTCAAAACTCTTAAAAATCGCTTTTTGGTTACCGCAGCTTTTTCCACTTTTAAAAATAGAATCTTTATCACGAAAAAGCTTATTGTTCCAGCTACTATAAAGGTAGAGACAGCCAAACACCATCTCACCTTGAATCGATTTTATTCTTCTAAAACTTACCAACACCATTTGACAAAGAACCGGAAAAGCTTGCTTTCCATATAGGCGACCCAGCAAAACCTATCCTATCCGTCTGTAATAGCCATTTTGCAAAAAGAAGACCTCAAGCGTTTGTTACGCTTGAGGTCTTCTTTCCATAGGGATGGATGTTGACTATTTTTCCCTTTTGAAATTAAAAAGTTTTTCAGACATTTCTCCTCATTCAGTGAACCGACTCTCAATCCGAGCCATTTGCTTTGAGCATGGAATACCTGCCCATTTAATCGTCGGATCGCCTGCCTCGGCACTTTCACTTAGAACCTCTTCCGCTTTTTCATTCGCCGTTTGGCTCTTTTCCACATCAATCTCATCCGGCCATTTCCGCCGCATCTACCAAAATCGTTACCCGATCCGGCTGAATCTCTGCAAAAAGCCGCCATGAATGACGCCGATGTGAACCGCTATTCGGATCAATCTGAATCTTGCAGTGTCCGGTCGATAAAACCGACTGTCAACGGAATATGCCCTTTCAGTACCCCTAAGTCGCCCTCCGTGGTACGAAAACGTCACTTTCCGCTGGCGCATTATAAAACTGGCGCTCGGCGAAATAATTACCAAATCAAATTGATTGCTTTTTAATTTCTTCCGGCATCGTTCATCACCCCTCAACTCGGCTGATAACATCGCTCATATTTTCCTGCCATTAAAAAGGCTGATTCGGGTAAATCATCATACTTGCCCTCTAAGATTTCCTTAAAGCCTGAGTTGTTTGACAGCGTCCATGGTCCGGTAAAGGTTTCGACTACGAAGAAAGGCGCGATAAGAACCGCTCAATCTTTCTTGCGAGAAACCGTTGCTTTATCGGCATCCGACAGCTCGTCCATACCCAAAATGCAATAATATCCTGCAATTCATTTGTAACGCTGCAGATTTGTTGCACTCTTCTGGCTACATCCGTAGTGCTCATACGATGGGGATCAAGATTCAGGAGATCGTCGAAGCGGATCGACCGCCGGATAAATACCCTTTCCACGATCGACCGAGACAATACTGTCGTCGCATCTTGAGCAAAGGTCGTAGCGGAGCCGGGTCAGTCGTCATCGGCAGCATAAAGCGCTTGCACTGACGTGATAGATCCTTTTTGGTTGATGTAATCCGTTCCTGCAAAATACCCATTTTCATTTGCCAGTGTCGGCTGATAACCAACCGCACTCGGCATCCGGCCCAGCAGCGCTGATACCCTCAGAACCCCGCCTGCGTGGAAACGGAAAATATTATCAATAAACCTAGTACGTCCTTACCGCCCTCATCACGGAAATATTCCGCCATCAGTGAAGCCGGTCAGAGCCACTCTCACCTATCTGGCTCCCGGCGGCCGTTTCTCATCTGTCCGAACGCCATGGTTATGTTTCTCTAATAACGCCGGATTCTGTCATGCCTCACGATCAAAGGTCATTTCCTTCTCTGGTCACCGCTCGCGCCAACACCGGTAAATACAGAGAAAAGCCGCCATAGCTCTGCGCAATGACATACGAATCAATTCCTGAATCAAAACGGTTTTCCTACGCCGGCACCGCGGAACAAACCAATCTTTTCCGCTCTTTGCAGTATGGGCATAACAAATCGACAACGCTGAGTTCCGGTTTCCAGGAATCTCGGTTTCTGTTGCCTGATCACTCAAATCTCGGAGCCGGACGGTGAATCGACCAACGCTCTCCGTCTCCAAATCCGGCTTTTGCGTCCCGGCAGCATGACCGGTAACGTAAAATCCGCCCCAGCGTCTTTTCTCCCACCGGCACTGAAATCGGCGCTCAGTATCCACTGCTTCCATCACCTCGCATCAAACCATCCAGTGGAACCCATAAAATGCCGGACCGTATCATCACCCAAATGTTGGGAAATCTCAACAATCAACTTGCTGCCGTCTGGCTCTGGTAATCTCGTGCGTTGTTGATTGCCGGGAGCTCCTCGGTCTGGAACTTAATATCCAATACGGCGCTATGATGCGGTGATTTTCAATTGCTTTGTTTGCCATAAGTAAAGCACTCCTTTATATAGTGCGTCTGCGCCGCTGACGATTTCAGTAATCTCCTGCGTAGATGCCTGACGGGCTCTATTATACATAAGGAGATTAATTTATCAATCATCTCCGGTCGCATTGTTGGTTGCTGGGTCATCGCCGTCATCAGGCTCCCTGCTCCGGAAACAGCCAATTCCTTTAAGTACCGAAAAGCAAGATTTGACATGTTCGGTACAATATAATCAAAACCTCTTCTTCGATGGCTCATAATTCATGTCCACTTTCAACACCTTCCCCATCGACCGGAACTCTTCCGGATTGGCGGTAAAGCTTCGAAGACTTTGTCCCTGACTGAGTGTGGAATGAAATGCCGTATAAGCCATACACTTCATCGACTGCCTCGGTGTTAAACAGCCTCAAATACCTTTTTCCGAAAGGTCTTTGACTTCTTGATAATTGGGGTTTTCAATCAAACTACAGCAGCTGCTCAATCAGCTCCATATGCCCTCGTCTTGCATCTTTGTGCCTTTTTACCGGCAGCCTATCACCATAGTTGATTCATTTTCATTGTCCTTGATATGCTTTAACACCAGCTATTAATATTGCTGTTGTAGCCGCCCGCTAATCCACGATTGAAGAAATTAAAACATACAGCGACTCCTTCGTTTTTCCAGATAAGGATGATTAATTCCGCACTAATGGATAAAATAGAAGAAATCGTCTTGTGAAGCTCTCGAAATAAGGCCTGGCTTCCAGCTACACTTTTGCTTGGCTTTTTAGCTTCAGCGTTGCCACCAAGTTCATCGCCTTGGTAATCTCGTCAGTAGAGCTAACGCTTTCTTTTCTTCTTTTTATTATCTTTCATGGACGCTATCTTATCACACCTTTTCTACGGACTTCTTGAACTTTGGCATAGACTCATCCAAGATGCTGGCCAGTCTGATCGATTCTTCGTTAAGCCGTCTTTGCCGGCCAACTTTGCTTTTAAGTCGCTGTATTTGGTATCAATAAAATCAATGGATTCTCTTGGAAACGAGCTACTTGTAAATTTTCTCACCGTCCATCAGATATTTTCTGGTCGCTCGCACACAAAATCAGAATCTGATTGGCTACGCTTTGCGGCGTATACTGCGGCTGCTACACCTCAATAATCCGCCTCCTTGCGCCAGTCGATCTCTGGTTTCCTTATCCATCGGAACCAAACTGCGTGAAAACGCTGCTAATTCACGGTACTGCGCCAATTCCACCCGAATCGACCGGCAATTTTTCTTCATTGCCTTGGTTTTGGGCGGCACCGCCTACCCGTGATACGCTTAAGCCCGCATTGATTGCTCGGACGAACACCCGAGTTAAAGAGTTCCGATTCCAAAAAGATTTGACCATCGGTACGGAAATTACGTTAGTCGGAATATAAGCCGAAATATCACCGGCCTGCGTTTCAATAATCGGAAGTGCCGTCAACGATCCGCCGCCCTGGCATCACTTAATTTTGCTGCTCTTTCTAACAACCGAGAATGCAGATAGAAAACATCACCCGGATAAGCTTTCTCGTCCCGGCGGTCGCCGAAGCAGCAAACTCATAGCACGATACGCTACGGCGTAGTTTAGATAAATCATCATAGATGATTAGCACTTCTTTGCCGTCTTCCATCCATTCTTCACCCATTGCGCAACCGGCAAAGGTGCAATATACTGAAGCGGAGCCGGTTCGGAAGCAGTTGCCGCTACTACCGTTGTAAAATCCATCGCTCCGTTTTCTTCTAAGGTTCTTACCAATGCCGCAAACCGTTGAGGCCTTTTGGCCGATCGCTACATAAATACATAATACATCTTGTCCCTTTTTGATTGATAATCGTATCAATCGCTACCGCTGTTTTTCCGGTCTGCCGATCTCCAATAATCAGTTCCGCTGGCCTCTGCCAATCGGTACCATGGAGTCGATTGCTTTGATTCCGGTTTGGAGCAGGGTATCAACGGACTTTCTTTCAATTACGCCCGGGGCAACTCTTTCTCACCTGACGATAACGTTCGGTGACAATTGGTCCTTTGCCGTCAATCGGCTGACCAAGTGCGTTTACAACACGTCCAATTAAAAGCATCTCCTACCGGTACTTCAATAACCCGGCCAGTTGACTTAACGGTCGCACCCTCCATTACCTCTTTGCTTTCGCCCATTAAAACAGCACCTACATTTGTCCTGCTCTAAGTTTAATACCATGCCGTGAGACGTCGCCCGGAAACTCTAACAGTTCTCCAGCCATCGCCTTTTTTCCAATCCATGAATTCTGGCAATTCCCATCGGCTACCTGAATCACAGTTCCTACATTTGAAGCTGTAAGATCAGACTCATATCGCTTAATCTGCTCTTTAATCACCGAGCTGATTTCTTCTGGTCTTAAATTCATCTTGTGATTCCACCGCCTTTCTAATCGCTAATTTTAACCGCATTCAACTGCTTCACTAATTTGTGCAATTCCCCGAATGGTATAATCCAGTAACCGGTCTTTTACCCGAATTACCATACCGCCAATCAGAGCCGCATCAATTTTGCAGTCTAATTCTATTTTTGCCCTGTTTGCTTTGACAGCTTTATCCTGCAATTCTTCTCTTTCTTCCGCCGTCAAGTCCGCCGCCGAGGCAACATAGGCAGTTAAAACACCTTTTTCCTCCTGAATGGCTTGCAGGGCGTATCCAAGGATGCCCTCTAAGTGTCCCTGCCTTGCCTTATCGGCAGTCAAAAAGCTAAAAAGACTCATTAGGTCTTGATTGATTTTTCCGGCAAAAGCCTCTTTTATCAAGCCCTTTTTCTTTTCCAACAATACACTGGGCAATAACAAGATTTCAATAAAAATCCGGATTTTCCTGAATTGTATTTTAAAACCAGTCGGATGTCTGTTTCCATCCTGTCCATCGCCTGATGATCTCGTGCAACCTCAAACAGAGCTGTTCCGTATCTTTTTGCTATTAACTCATCCATGTGTTATCACCCATCCCATCCATTGTTTCTGAATCAGCTGTCGTTGTTTTTCATCACTGATATTCGTTTCAATCAAATTTTCCGGCTAAAGAGCGGCTACTTCTACAATCTCATGACGGATATCGTCCTGAACCTGTGCTTTTTCTCTGTCAATCTCCAGCCGACCTCGAGCAATAATTTTTCTGCCTCTTGCTGAGCATCAGCCAATATTTTTATGTTCTTTGTCCAAGGCTTTCTTGCGGGCTTCTTCCAGAACACTGTCATATTCTTTTGGATTTCTTTGAGTTTCGCCTCGTATTCTTCTTTCATCTTTTTGCGCTGCGAATTGTGCCTCATCTGCCCTCGTGCAGCTTACTGGCAATTCTCTCTTGACGCTGTGCCAAGAACTGCTTTACCGGATTAAATAATAAATAACCCAGTAAAATAAAAAGAAGAAACATACTAAACATAACAAGCAACGCACTGCTTATTGTTTCCGATCCAGTCCGAACAAGCGACTAATCGGTTCTGCCGCTACAATAAACGGTTTTGCAAAGGTCCTACCTCCTTTCTGGTTGGCATTGGAACATTATATTCCGTTTCAAAAAGCCATTTTATTATTTGCTTAATTTTTCCCAGTAAAGATTGGCGAACATCAAAATCAAAGCAACAACGAAACCGTAAATACCGGTGGTCTCGGCTACTGCACCCAAAAAGCATGGTCGAAGTAATATCACCCTTTGGCACCCGGTTGACGTCCAACTGCCTCTGCACCTTTTCCGGCAGCATATCCTTGACCAATACCAGGGTCCGATACCGGCAATCATAGCTATTCCGGCACCAATTGCTGAACAAGCTAAAAATCAAGCCTTTCGTTTGTAATGTTTTCCATAAATAATTCCTCCTTGTTAGTAACTCATTTTTCCTATTGCCTTCGTGCCTGCAGTAAAACCTCAAGCGTTTTTGATAGACTTAAGAAAAATGAATAAGTTAATATTTTTGCTTCCTGTATCTCATTTCCGGATTTTCTGTCCTCAGGCTCCTATCTGCCGTGCCCGAGCTTATGCCTGATCGACAATCACGTCCGAAACAAAGATCATACTTAACATAGTGAAAAACAACCGCTTGCAGCACACCGGCAAAAACGTCCAAATAAGCATCGCAGAAAGACGGAACTCCGATTTTCATAAACCATGGTAACATCGCATAATAAAGTCCCATCAGAATCGTTCCACCGACAATATTACCGAACAGACGGAAAGACAAGCTGAAAGGCATTTGCAATTTCACCAATGATATTAAGCGGTGTAAACGGCCAAGCCGGCTCAGTATATCCTTCAAATAAGTGCCAAGCCCCTTTGTCGTCATACCAAAAATAGTGAATCAAGAAAAAGTAATCAGCGCTAAACCAAGCGGCACCTGAATAATTTGCCGTTGGTGGGCGTAACCCGAATAAGCCTGATAAGTTCGAGGATAAAATCAGCAAAAACAAAAGAACCAAAAGTACGGGGTAAACCGGCGGTTCTTCTCTCCCATACTGCTGCCGACAAACGAATCCAAAGTTTCTACCAAAAGCTCTACAAAGTTTTGGAATCCCTTTGGGCTGATCGGTAAGTTCTTGATTTTCAGCCGCACAATCAGTGCAAACAAAACCAAAACTGCCATGACTAACCACAAGCTCAAAATGGACTCGGTAATGACAAACCGCAGCGGGCCGATATCAAAATACGATAACACCTTATCATCAAACGAAATCGACTTCGTCGCTCCTAATGTTGTGACGGCATTAAATAACACGCCATCTGTAATCATCGTTTTCTCCTTTCTTTTTATTTTTAACTGCTGCCGGCAGTCTATTTGCCTGCAGGCAGATAAAAATCATTTAAAAATACCATTTTTCGGTACTGCCGCCGGCGTTCTCAAACCGAATCGCCGTCTTCTTCCTCGCTCTTTGTTCTGCGCTCTAACTGCGGGGCAAGAAAACGCCGATTTTAACGCACAAAAAAGCCCTGCCATTACTCCCAGCAGCACCCATATTCCGTTAAAAACGCCAATCAGCAGCAACGCCAGCATGACTAAGAGTCTGACCGCATAATGCTTTAAGCATATACTTCTGGGCGGACTGCGCATCTTTTTATAATCGCTCTTTGAATCGAATAGGACATGGAAAGAATTAACACCACTCCCCAAACTACCAATTATCAGCCCCAGCGCAAAGCGCCATAAATCGGATTTAAAAATACAGCAAGAATAATGGTCGGAAGTAGTAACAGCAATGTGCAAAAACCATGAGATAGTAGTAAAAATTGTAGAGTCTTTTGATGTTTTGTTTTAGCTGTCTCCATCGTCTTAGGATTCCTCTTTTCAGGGGCTTTCTGTCTTGACTTGGCATTTCCCGTTTAAAATGGCTTCCTGCTTCAAAGTATTTTTCTGACGGTGACTTCATAAAACTTTGCGTAAGATGATACACATTGCGAAAGCCTGCGCAACGCCTGTTACCGTCATTGCAAGCAACAAAATGAGCCGTTCCTAATTTCTGATCCAAAAACACTCCCACCAGTACTCCCATACCAATGGGAATTACCATTGTCATCGCTAACTGCGTCAAAAAGAGAAAGCGCCTTTAGACTGTCTTTGTTAAAAACATAAGCTCACCACCTATCTGGCTTAGTTATCATTATACCATTTTTAAAAATTGTCTATGACAAGATTAGAAAATTCTAAAAGATACATCGGATTTTCTTTAAAAAGTTTAGCCCTGATTCCCTTTTCCTGAAAAGAAGTTTAACTTGCCGGCAAATGCTAAATTATCTTTCAACTAAAAAGCACAAAAATGCCGCCGTTAAGGTTTCCTTCCGGCGGCACTTTCCATGGATTCTATCCGATGACAGTTCTTTGCCTGATTATTATCAAACACACTGATGTCTCTATCTTTTTCATTTCGCAGCTCAAACGCCATGGCTTTTTGGGGTTGCAGCAATATTTCGCTTATTGCCGGCTCGCAAAGTATTTAGCGATACTATCCGCAATCCGCTCTGCGGCATGACCATCCCCGTAAGGATTGACCGCCGCCGCCATTTTTTTCATACGCTGCCCTGTCCGTTAAGAGTTTTTCGGTTTCGGCAACAATCACGTCATAGTCAGTTCCCACTAGCTTCAGGGTTCCTGCCTCTACTCCCTCGGGCGCTCCGTTACATTGCGCAGCACCAGCACCGGCTTACCCATGCTTGGTACTTCTTCCTGTAATCCCGCCCGAATCGGTCAGCACCAAATACGACTGATTCATCAGATTATGCATATCCTGCAAAAGCCAGCGGCGGAATTAAATGCACTCTCTTCACACCGTCCAAAATCCGGCGAGCCGTTTCTTGCACCTTTGGGGTTTAAATGTACGGCATAAACCACTTCTACATCCGGTGATGCTCCACAAATAGCGAATCGCTCGGCAAATCTCCGTTAACGGCTCGCCCAGGTTCTCCCGCCGGTGCGCCGTCATCGTAATAACCTTTGTGGCTGTAATCAATATGATTGAGCAAATCATAGTCAAATCGGTAATTTTCCTTAATCGTCGTCTGTAGGGGCATCAATTACGGTGTTACCCGTTACATAAATCGTCTCCGGCGCAATATTTTCCGCCAGCAGATTCTTTTTGGAATTTTCTGTCGGTGCAAAATGCAGGTCCGCCAACCGTCCGGTTAGGGAGCGATTCATTTCCTCCGGAAAAGGCTCATATTTGTTAAATGTTCTAAGTCCCGCCTCGACATGACCGACCGGAATTTGCTGATAAAAAGCTGCCAACGCTCCGGCAAAGCTGGTTGTCGTATCGCCATGCACCAGCACAATATCCGGCTTTGCTTTCATAAAGACCTCTTCCAAGCCATTCATCGCCCGAGTCGTGATTTGTGTCAAGGTCTGACCGGGCCGCATAATATTTAAGTCATAATCCGGCTGAACCGAAAAACACTTCCAGTACCTAGATCCAGCATTTCCCGATGCTGCGCCGTTACTGCCACCACCGATTCCAGTGCCGGATGCTTTTTGCACCGCCTGCACCACCGAGTGCCATTTTCACCGCTTCCGGACGTGTCCCGAAGACTGACATTACCTTGATTTTTTTCTGTTCATCTCTTCTGCTCCTTCGACTTCATTTTGCGGCTGTTTTTCCTTCCTTATGCGGTGCGGCGTCCCTGCTCGATACTCTCCGGTTATAAGAAAATCTTTCCCGACCTTATTTTACCCCTAAAATCGCTTCCTTGCCATGCGTCAAAATCGTAATCATTTTCACAATACGGTGTCGGTACACCCTTTTTCTTACCCAGACGCCACACATAGCCGTTCAGATAATCAATTTCCGTTTTGCGGTGATGCCCAATCAAATCCTGATGCATGGACGGATAATGCTGTCCTTGCCGAGAGGATCCAGGGAAAACAGAATCAGTTCCAGGATTGCCTCTTGATCCAGCTCCACCTGGCTTTCGGTCGTAGCTGCCCAAGCAAACTCCTGAATGATATTGCGAATAAAAATATCTCCGTCCGGCACAGAGCGAAAATCCATCAGCCAGCAGTCTAAAAATCGCACAAACCGCATTCATCGCTCCGTTGACGCAGGCTTTTTCCAGACGGAATAAATAACGTCTGAACTGTATTTTGCCTTTAGACCCTGCCTGGTTTAGCACTGCTACGATTTCTTCTGCTCCGGCGGTCATTTCCCGGCGCCATATTTTTGCAATTCAATGCCTGCCATCGCCGGATAGCTGAATCTGTGCCGGCCCCAGTAATTTTGCCGTCCACAGCGTTACGCAAATAAATATTTTGCCGAGATAAAAGCGCTCCATCGTCCGCACATGTCCTAAGCCATTGAGCAGGCAAAAAGCACCTTCGTATTTTCATGAATAATACTTTGTAAATCTTGTAAGGTTTCTAATAACTGCATGGATTTCACAAATAAAATAATAAAATCCGCTTGTTCCGAGCCGATATTTTTCAGATGATACGCCCTTGCCGGAACTACTTCGCCGTTTTTCTTCAATCGTCAACCCGTCTTTTTATTCAGTTTATCCACATTTTCTGCCCAGCCGTCAATATAAAAATACATCCTGCCCTGACTTTTTGCAGCATATATCCCAAATCTGCCGCCCATTGCACCTGCACCTGCAATTGCAATCTTCATGGTATTATTTCCTCCCGTTCTTGTCTTATATTCGCCTGTATTTCTTGTTTTTCTTGTATTCTTTGTTTTTCTTATATTCTTTGTTTTTCTTATATTCTTTGTTTTCTCCTGTTTCTCTGTATTTTTCCCTTGAGGTTTCTTACTTTTGTAACATATGTCGCAGCTCCGGTAATGCCGCTTGCTTGCTACCAGATAAGGTTAGCGTCAGCATAGTACAGCCCTACTGTTACTGCCAGTGCTAAGTTTAAAGAGAATTCTCCTTATTTGGAATCCTTTTTCTCCTGTTTCTCGCAAGACGCCATCGCCAATCCAGACCGCAAAAACAACAATCAGCAAAATCGCCGCCGCCCACACGTCCTTAGCACCACTAAAATCGCCGCCAAAGCCACAAAGCACTAACAAAGTAAAGCGTCAGCACCGCTTTTTCTGGCTTAACCTTTATCAATCAAGCGATGATGAAGATATCCCTCGTCGCCCCTCACTGATGGGGCGATGATGGGCCACCCCTGCGAATAATGGCAAACATCGTATCGGCAATCGGCAGCGCCAGTACAATAACCGCTACCACTAAGGTCAGTGCCGTATATGTCTTGAGCATAGTCTGATAGAAATTACTGCCAAAGAATATCCCAAAAAGTCGATCCGGTATCGCCCATAAAAATCTTCGCCGGATTGAGTTATACGGCAAAAAAGCCCAGGCAACTTCCGGCTAATGCCGCCGTCAGCAAAAATCGGAAGTCCCGCCAACATCGGATCGCCAAAAATAACCGCAATAATCATCAAGGTCGCCGATGCAATCGACGCGCACACCGGTTGCCAGTCCGTCCAAAACTGTCCAAAAGATTGACAGCATTGGTTACGCCAATAATCCAAAAACGGTACGACATTGCTAAAAATGCCAAACTCAATCTTGCCCAAAACGGTACGGTATTATCGCTAATCTGCGTTCCTGTTGCCGCTGCAATCAGTGCCGCCAGCTGCACCACACCTCGGGTGCGGGGCTTGCTATACATATCGTCAAAAAGCCCATTAAGGTAATCAGCGCCGCCCGCCCAGCAGTCCCCACACCGTCAACTGCTGGCTGGCAGGAACTGATGCACTATCAGAAAAAGAACCGGACACAAAAACCGGTAAAAATCGCCAGCCCCTCCGCTCGGGGCATTACTTTCATGCATTCCCCTGTTTCTTCGGCTGATCCAGTGCTCCTACCTTGTAGGCAATCTTATGCTGATTGGCGTAGTTGCTAAAGACAGTACAAATGCCAGCAAAACGCAATTATATAAGCATAGTATTCTGTAAATATTTGAAAAAGCCACGGCTTCCTCCGTTTATTTGGTTCCGAACAAACGGTCGCCGGCGTCGCCCAGTCCCGGAACAATGTGTGCATCGGTCATTTAATTTTTCATCTAAAGCGCCAATATAAATTGCTGACATCCGGATGCGCCTCTCGCAGTGCCTTGACCTTCGGGTGCCGCATAATGCACAAGAAGTGAAGCTTGGTCACGCCTTTTTGCTTTAAAAAGTCAATCGCCGCAATCGCCGAACCGCCCGTTGCCAGCATCGTGATCGAGTACAAAACATATCTCTTTCACTGACATCGCTGGGGAGCTTGCAATAATACTCCACCGGCTTTAACGACTGCGGATCCCGATAAAGTCCAATATGACCAACCTTTGCCGTCGGTACCAGCGTCAGCAGCTATCTGTCATGCTCAAGCCCCGCTCTTAAAATCGGTACAATTCCCTCAAATGCCGTCCTTCAATTTGTTTAACCTTTGTTTTCGCAATCGGGTTTCAATCTCAATCTCTTCCAGAGAAGATTTCTGGGATGGCCTCATAAGACATCAGCATAGCAATCTCACTAACCAGCTCCCGAAAACTCCTTGGGGCCGGTTTCTTTCGTCTTAAAACCCCAATCTTGTGCTGAATTAAAGGGTGATCCCATAACAAATACATTCGACATTTTTGCTCCTTCCGCATATTGGTTTCGTTTCTCCTGTCAATCCTTGCTCATTTTACCGGATAGTTGAAACAAAAAGAATCCGCAAACGGCAAAGATTCATCCGTTTTTATACCAGCAGCTACTTTCTCGCCGCTACCCTTCTCGTGCATTTTCACACGATCTTTTTATTTTTGGCTGTCACACGCCGGATAAAGAACTTAATCAGCTCCGGTGCTTTAGCACTCTGTCAGCGTTTGCCCAAAGCGAGTCTTTTTCAATCCGCCGCTTATGCCGCTCTATCTTCTGAAAAGTGGTTAAAAGGTATGCGTAATTTTTCGCCAGCTCCGGTCCAATCACTCTTCCGCCCATTGCCAGCATTGGCATCATTGTGGAGTCTGGTTGCCTCTGCTGAAAAGCAGTCGTGGCACAGTGCCGCCCGAATTCCGGCATAACGATTGGCGGTAATAGAAATTCAATTCCCGTACCGCAAATTAAGATTCCTCGCTCCGCTTCGCCCGCAAAAATCATCTCAGCTGCTTTTTGGCAATATCCGGATATCCACCGCCGTTTCCTGATATGTTCCACATCTTGGTATTCTAGCCGCCCTGCTCTAAAAACGCAATAATCTCCTGCTTCAAAGCAAAACCTCCATGATCCGAACCACTCTACAATCATTTTTTCGCCTCCTTATTCATTCGCCTTATGTATAACTCATTTTCCCCAATTTGAAAATCCTTTTTCCTTGATAAATGGAAATGGCAAATTATAATTCCTGCTTGCACTAATATGCCCATCAAATCAAGTTCGTCCTGCAATTAGTCCAGTATACACAAGCAGGACCTTTCTCGTGACATAACCCAGTTTCTCTGTCCATTAACTTCATACTTGTAGTACATATACCAGCGCATCGTAAAAGATCACATATTCTATCTCTGTATCTGGAGTGAATATCTCAACCATGTCCTGAACCATATATTCCGAATCATCTGCTGTTCTTTCATCACTTATATTCCTTCCTGTAAGAGTGGTCTGACTGTCCAAAGTGAAATGAATATTATTCAGAAGTGTAGGCGCCATTCCTTCAAACTAGGCTTTCTCGCCAGGTTATCCTGTTTCTCGTTACACTGCCGCTGGCAAAGAAGTGCCACATCATCATCAGCAATCGGTCCTATCATACTATCATAGTTGACTATCTGCGATTGCATTCTGGCCAGACACATCCGTAAAACCCTACTGCGGCGCATTTCTTGCAAACGCACCCATTCCCTCCTGATGTCTCTACTGCTCAAAATCTTTATTTCTCAAATCTTCTGAAAACAAAAGAATCTTCATACTAAACACACATTAAGAACTCGTACACCGCCATAAAGTCTCGCTGTGCCACCCCTTTTGCCATTCTTCTCCGCTTGTTCTGGCTGTTAACAGTAAGATACAAAACCTGTCCAAAATCTCTAGAAGGACACAGCGAGCAGCTATTTCTTGACATCCGTATTACTCCCATGATGAGGCGCATTATCGAGCCACCCAGTATTGGTCAGTGGCATGGCTCAAGGACAGTGTGTCGTTTTCCACCGGTCATCATCTAAGCTCACAGTATGTTTCAATATCATAATGCTCCTGATAAACCTCAATCTTATAATCATAGCAAATAGATAAACGCATCCTTCGAGGCTATATGAAAACCGATGGCACTCTATTCACGCAAACTACTGCAAAATTAATTTTCTGTCGTCGTCGACGTCCAGCGCCTCCCGTCCGTGATAATACCTCGCCGCTGCTCTTCATCTCTTATTTTGCGGTCGCTTTGCGCAGTGGCACGTTCATGCTGCGTGCTGATGCCCTCTTCCGGATAAGATACCGCAAAGATTTCTTCCACCTCATGGCTATCCATAAAGCGCAAAGCCGTCAAACAGGTGACTGGCAATCTCGGCTAAGTTTTCCCTGCTTCCCAAAGAAAAACAAAGATACGGAGCAAGTGCATCTACATACTCCGCCGGTACCAGTGCCGCCGCTTTTTGCCCTGCCTGTCTGCCATCTCTAAACCGGCTCAGCAGCGCTGCTATCTCTGCCATTTCGCTCTCTTGCGGCAGCAAAAACCTTGCCCTTCGGGGCATAATGCCGGTACTTCATACCCGGGCAACCGGTACTTCACTATCCTTTAAGCGTCCCGATTGATTTGCACGTCTCAATCACCGCCTCAATCATCGCTTGTGTTACCGCCCCGGTCTTAAAATCACAGGAATTTTCTACTCATATCAATTACCGTTGACTCAGTCACTCCGACGAACCGGAACGAATCATCATATCCACCCCTGCCGTTCAAGTCTTCGGCAACATGCGCAAACTCCGTCGGACTCGGGCGCCCCGATAAATTGGCACTGGGCGCAGCAATCGGTAGCCCGCATTCCGCCAAAACCGCCCGAGCGACCGGATGACTGGGAATCCGAATCCCCACCGTATCAAGCCCGCCGGTAATGGTCTTTGGGATATTCGTCTGCTTTTTGAAAAAATCATCGTCAACGGCCCTGCCAAAAAGCCGCCACTACTGCTCCGCCCGCTTACTGATATTTTTCACATGCTTCGCCGCCTCTGTCCACTCGGCTAAATGCACAATCAGCGGATTATCGCTCAGCCGCCCCTTCGCCTCATAGATTTTGGCTGTCTGCCTCGACAGACAGGGCGTTGGCACCGATGCCATAAACCGTTTCCGTCGGAAAAGCAAACCAGCTTTCCCTGTCGCAAAAATCCGCGCCAGCTTTTACGCTGCCCCGGTTGTGGATTTTGTTCATCAATTTCTATTACTGTTGTTTTCATGGTTTCATCCTCTTTGTTTTTGGCATTGCTTTTTCGTCACACTTAAGAAAAAGGCAAGAAATGACGATGAAAAAGAACTGCCGCCTATGATTTCCTCATCGGCGGCAGCTTTTCATTACAGCCCCGTAGCGCTGCAGTTGATGCCGAAAATCCTCTGCTGATATCGCCCTTTTTCTAGTACATTAGCGACTATCTCACCTGTAATGTCCTTTTTCTTTTTATTGTTTTTAGGTACTGGGCTAATAGCTTCCCAAGCCTCTTCACTTTCTAATCCGAGCTTCCAACTGGCAACCCCCGCTAAGCGGTATTGACTGGCGACTTTCAGCTTTTTCTGCCAAAGAGCGCTGATCTTCCAGCCACATCTTAAAGGTTACATCGCCTTCTTTGTACTCGCCATAATATTGTGCCACTTCCTCATTCCACTCGATTTTTGCACCCTTATCAATCATTAGCTGCTTGCCATAGCCCATACCATAAAGCCTTGAGCTGACCTTTACGCTATCGCGCTTCCGGTTTCCTGCCAAGTCTGGTATAAAAAGGAATCCCTAAGATGACCTTGTTGGCAGGCACCGATGCTCAGGTATCGGTAACACCCTCTCGCACACGAAGTTAATCGAGGCAACCGATCCGCTTTTTGGGCGAAGTGCTCCAATGCTCGTCACTAACCCTGCAATAATCAAATAATCAATATATTTGCCGATTTCCGCCGCCCATAATGCTCTGTCCATGGCTTTTGGCACATACATATCCACCGATACAGTTACGCCCTTTTGCTTTAAAAAGAGACAACTCCTTGACAAATTGGACATAAGCGGGCCGTCTTCTTTGGGAACTTCTTCAAAATCAATATTGATTCCCGTCTAAATCGTATAAATCAACAAAGCTAAGAGTGGCGAATTACTTTCTCCCGCTTAGCGGTACTGGAAAGTACCGCATGGGTAATTGCCTTATCAAAGGAATTGCTAAATAAACGGGCCACACCTTGCAGCCGTTTTGATGCGCCCATTGCACATAAGCAATATCGGCTAGGAAGAAACCGCTCCCCTCGGTATCGGTGATATGAAACCACGTCGGGACTGATGACGTGACTCCTTTGGCCTCTGCCATTTTTCCTGCACCGAGCCGTTGGCAGTCATATTAAAAGACCTGATGCCACACCATATTGACCTCTCCCCGGGCAGTGCCGCTGAAAGTGCCGAGTGTGCCCTTCCTTGACGGAATTAGACTCTAAAATCTGCTCAACTTCTCCAATGACGTCTTTTCTCGACAGTAGCCAAAGCCTTCATGTGTCCGCACCTTATAATAATCCCGCTTTCTCCAGCAGCACAAAAGGTCATACCGGAAGCTACCGGATAATAATAGTAGGCAGTTTCGCCCTCTTGCGGGATAGCATTGTAGACATACGCCTTAACCGTATCCGTTTTTCTTATCTTTTGTTTCTGCACCGGCGCTAAATCTGCACACCAATTTTTGCGTTTTTGCGGATTATCTAAGGTTAAAAATATGGTACTGCCCATTATAAGACAAGCGGAAATTGGCAAACTTCGCCACTAAAGCCGTCGGCATATAGGGGCACGCCATCGATTTCTTCTAAGCCGATTTGCAGCTCGACCGGTTCGTTGTTATAATATATGTCTTTTCCCCGGTTTTTAAGCGAATCACATCTCGGCTGTCCGTATAGGTCAAGGTTTTTCCGCCGCATCATACAAAGAGCATCGGTTAAGTGATTTTAATACCAGATCCAGCGGTAAATAAAAAGATATCGTTTCTCTTCTTGGCGGGAGCTGCCAGCGGCAGAGTTTCCCCCTCAAAAGACAGTTACGAGATTTTTCATCGTTATACTCAGCGTATAGG
>BNJS01001057.1_pt1 | contig 170027 bp, 245 predicted proteins | sample 8540461 | NCBI WGS metagenome assembly BNJS01 (sample SAMD00202454, study PRJDB9452) | human saliva metagenome | isolation source: human saliva | place: Japan
CTTTTTTTATTAAATATCTTTCAATAATATCTTCAGTATAGATTGAGTATACACTGAGTACAGATTAAGTATAGGAAGAGCGAAGAATCATCGTTATCAAATCGATAACAAAACGAGTAAAACATTGCGAATAATGCAATTCTCCCTCCCACTAATGCATAATTTGCATTTAATATATAGGTTAATTGATAAAATTATTACTACTTTTTGCACCGAAAAACAAAAATATACACATATTACTTTTTAATGAAAGATATATCAAAAAAATATTAAAAATCTGATATAAAAAAACAGAAGAAATTTAAAACAGGAAAATGGCATTTTATGCTGTATGAACGACCTTTTTATCAGTGCAGATAATCAAAAAAATATGAAAATGTATGATTGGATGTCTTTTTTTCTATGATTTTGGAGAAAAAAATGGATAGGAAAACTCAAATATGGCAACGCTATTGACCGCTTTGCGTACTGAATTAATGAGTCGTTTAGAGTGGAAGAAATAACATTTCGGTACTTTATGTTTCCATAGGCACAGGGGCTGACTTGCGTTATCTACCACAAGAGATTGACCTGAAAACGATAGAACCTTGTAGGGGCTGACATCTCAATAGGGAATGCTCAAAAAGATGTAAAAAGAGTGGCAAAAAGCAAAACAAATCTTACGCTTGTACAGTGTCCTGCCGAAGAATTACCTTTTGCCGATAATACTTTTGATATTGTTTTTTTCACAACGGAGGCATCAATTTTTTTCAACGATAAAGCACTTGCTATAAGCGAAATGCTCAGAGTTGCCAAAACAGGAAGCAAACTCCTTATCGCTGACGAAACAGCTGACTTTGTCGAAAGTCAGTACAAAAAAAGTCTCTTCTCCAAATCCTATTTTTAAAGACAAAACAGTCGATTTAAACGCTATAGAACAATGTATCCCTGCTTCAGTAACTGAAAAGAAAACAGAATTGTTCTGGGATAATAAATTTTATAGTATTACTTTTTAGAAAACCCTATGTGAGCGTGATGCAACGGAGTATTCTCCCCTTTCAGAGTATAAAAAAACTAAGAGTTTATGATAACACAAAAACTAATAGCCTTAGCCGATGCTCCTTACCGCGATTTTACGGCTGCTCTTATCCCTACGGTTGATAAGGCTCGTATTATAGGGGTACGCACCCCTGCTATGCGCTCGTTGGCTAAAGAATTGCTAAAAAACGAATCTGAAAAAGCAATGGCTTTCTTAGAAGAGCTGCCGCATTATTACTACGAAGAAAACAATTTGCACGCTTTTTATAATAGCAGAACTAAAAGATTTTTGAGCAGGTAATGAAAGTATACCGAACGCTTTTTGCCTTATATCGACAATTGGGCTACTTGCGATACATTTGCGCCTAAAATCTTTCTCAAATACCCTGAAGAAACGCTCGTTTATGTACAAAAATGGTTGGCAAGCACCGACACTTACACAGTGCGTTATGGTATAGGGATATTGCTATCCAACTATTTAGACGAGCACTTCAATCCTGTACACCTGCAATGGGTTACCGCTATTGAATCTGATGAATATTATATAAATATGATGATAGCGTGGTACTTAGCAACTGCTCTGGCAAAGCAATACGAGGCAACGTTTGCCTTACTTAGAAGTAAAAGACTCGCGCCTTTTGTACAAAAATAAAGAGTATACAAAAGGCGCGAGAGAGTAAACGTATCACCCCAGAAATAAAGGAGTATTTGCTAACGCTTAAGGTTCAAAAAGCTAAACACACAGCCTCCATATCGCTTAGCTACCACAAAATGGGGTAATTCTGAAAGGTCAGTGCGAGTAGAGTGCTCTATGATAAGCGTACCATTAGGTCTAAGAAGAGCGTTGTCAAATACAAGTTCTGCTATAGCAGCGAAACTTTTCTGCAGGGAACTCGTATGGTGGGTCAGCAAAAACCACATCAAACTGCTGCGAGGTACGCTTTAGGTATTCATATACATCGGCTTTAAGTGCTGTGATAGGGTAGTCAAGTTCGCGTGCCGTCTTGCTGATAAACTGCACACAGCCGCTGTGACTATCAATAGCTATCACTGCAGGGCACCCCCTACTAGCAAACTCATAGCTTATATTACCCGTACCGGCAAAGAGGTCAAGCACCGAAAGCTCGTCAAAATAATAATCGTTATTGAGGATATTAAACAGTGCCTCCTTAGCAAAGTCGGTAGTAGGGCGTACCGGCAATTTAGCTGGGGCAATGAGTTGTTTTCCTTTGTTCTTTCCTGATATAATTCGCATAGGTATAATATATAGGCGACAAAAAAATAGTAAAAAAACACGAATGTTTGCACATTAAAATAAATAATTGTACTTTTGCCAATCAAAAAAAATTAAACACTGATGGTTGCTTTAAATTTTATATGGAACTCTAATGAGATTCTTGCTTCTTTTTGATTTACCTATTGTAGGTACTTTCCAACTTCGTTATTACAGCTTAATGTTTATCATAGCGTTTAGTTTGGGCTGGTATCTCACAAAAAAATATATCTAAACGAGGACAAGACCGTACAACAACTCGATACTTTGTTTGTCTATACCGCCGTAGCTACTTTTAGTAGGGCGCGTTTAGGCGATTGTTTTTCTACAATTGGGATTATTTCAAAGACCATTTATTAGAAATCTTCTTACCCATCAAAGAGAAACCTGATGGAGGTTGGCAGCTAACGGGCTTTTCAGGCTTAGCGAGTCACGGAGCGGCAGTAGGTATCATCATAGCGATGTTGCTATACGTGCGCAAGTACAAAGACATTAAGCTCTCGTGGATATTAGACCGCGTAGTAATTCCTATCACTATAGGGGGAATGTTCGTGCGCTTTGGCAACTTTTTTAACTCCGAAATCAACGGCAAGATAGTAAGCGACCAGTATCCTTTTGGGGGTAAAAATTCGTGCAAAATGGTATGCTCTCACCTCAGAGAGCTATGGCACTTACCGAGCAAACAGATGCACAAGAGGCGTACAAGCTCATCACCCACGACCCGCGTTATGCCGAAGTGTTAGCCTCTATCCCCTACCAACACCCAGCCCAACTATACGAGGCATTTGGTTACTTTCTGTCTATTTTTGGGTACTGTGGTATGTCTATTGGAAAACAGATAAGAAAGAGCAACCTTATTTCATCTTCGGACTTTTTCTTAGTACTGCTCTGGAGCATACGCTTTTGTAGTAGAGTTCGTAAAAGGAGAGTCAAGGAGGTTTTGAAAGCACATTAGGGCTACTCTCTACCGGACAATGGCTCAGTGTACCGTTTATCATAGCAGGTTTTTTTATTTATTATTTAGAAAAAAATCTCAAAACTTTAATTTATTGCTTTTTGTAATTTGTGCCTAATAATAAATAATGAATATAGAGGCTATCAAAAAAACAGAAAAAGGAGCTCAAAAAGCTGTAGATATCCCTTCCGAAGTACTTTTGCTATTAAATACGGGGGACTATAGAAACAGTAAACCTTACTGAATGGCTGGCTATAGACCATTCTCAGCTGGTAAAATCTGTTTTTCCTACTTTAGGGATTGATAAAAAGTATCATTGAAGAGTTAGTTTGCCAAATCAATCAGCAAAAAGAAACCTTCTACGATGAATACTATTAGGCTCATAGGAGTATTATTATACGAAAAATATGCAAATACTAACCTATATGAGCCTTTTATTTGAGCAACTCAGCAATCACTTATCCGATTCTGTGCGCTGTTATGCTTGCTATTTAGTAGCCTTGCATATCAATATCCCCCTGAAAGATAAGTTAGAAAAATTAAAACCATTGGTAGCCGATAGTCATTTTGGTGTTCGTGAGATAATCTGGATGGCGTTACGTCCCGAAATGAGCGAGCGCTTAGACTTTTCAATTGCTTTTCTTTCTCATTGGGCAGAAAGCGAAGATGAAAAATATACGCAGGTTTAGTACAGAAGCCTTGCGTCCACGAGGCGTTTGGTGTGCTCATATAGAAGCTTTGAAAGAAACAAACCAGAACTGTATTTGCCTATATTAGACAAATTGAAAAGTCTGATAAAGCAAAGTATGTACAAGATAGCGTAGGGAATTGGCTGAACGATGCCAGCAAAAACCGCCCCGATTTTGTAATGGCACTATGTAAGCGTTGGGAAAGCGAAAGTCCTACCAAAGAAACCAAGTATATTGTAAAAAGGCTCTGAGAACCCTTGCCACTAAATAACATAAACCTTTTTACCTACGATAGTACTATAGATATTATGATCACAAACGAATACAATCAACCTATAGGGGAGGCTTTACCTAATTTTTTTCATTAGGGGAGATGCCTACTATAAAGGTATTAGAAGGAGTATATTGCCGATTAGAACACCTCTCTGCAGAAAAACATTTAGACGACTTATCTGAGTTCTATTTAGAAGCTAATACAAATCCTACAGATTGGACGTATCTATTTCTATCTCCTTTGAAAGATAAAGAGGAGTTACGTACTTTACTCATTAAACAAGAAGCCTCTGCTGACCCTTACTATTTTTCTATTGTTAGCAAGGAAACTGGAAAAAGCTATTGGAACGCTTTCGCTAATGCGTATAGAACCCAAATACAGAGTGATAGAAGTAGGTGCTGTTACCTATTCCGATGCCTTAAAACATACACGAATAGCCACTGAGGCGCAGTATCTATTGGCTAAATACGTATTTGAGACCCTCAAATATAGGCGTTACGAATGGAAATGCGATAGCCTTAATATACCGTCACGCCGTGCTGCTGAACGCTTAGGGTTCGTATATGAAGGAACATTTAGGCAAGCTGTTATTTACAAAGGGCGTTCACGCGATACAGCTTGGTTTTCTATGATTGATAAAGAGTGGACTCACAACAAACGCTCCTTTGAACGATGGCTTTCTAAGGATAATTTTCGACTTTCAAGGCAAACAGAAACAATCCTTACAAACAATTAGGCAATTAGCAAATTAACACTATTTAATTATTTGTAGGGCTTTTATAACATTAATTCAAAAATTAGTAAAAATGAACTTTTTTTAGAAAAACACTTTGTAGCAGTAGCTTTAGGCTTGGTAGCTTTTAGCAGCTATTGCCTTTATTTTTGCCTTATTTTTTTAGGCAATAACAATAATAACACACAGCGCGTTATCGAGCTTACCCCTGATGATGTGGTATTCAGAAAAGACGCAGAACTGTCTATCTATAAGAAAGATAGTCTATTGCAGCGTTTAGAGGTACAGTTGGCTCAAACAGAAGATGAGCGCGCTGTAGGGACTTATGTACCGCTCTTCTATGGAGGAGCAGCAAGGTATGTGGTTTGTTTTCAAGAATGAAGCTCCTCGCTCTTTTTTTATATGAAAAACACGCTAATCCCTTTGGATATTATCTACTTAAACAAAGATAAAAAAAGGTAGTAAGCATTGCTAAAAATGCACGTCCTAAAGATGAAACCTCACTACCTTCTGAAGCGCCTGCTATGTATGTATTAGAAAGTCAATGGGGGTTAGCAGATAAATGGGGTATAGAAAAAGGAGACCGTGTGGAAATTAGCAAATTAGAGAATTAGCAAATCAAGAAATACAATGGAAGAGCGCGTAATATTAGTAGATGAGCAAGACAACGCCATAGGGCTAATGCCTAAGATGGAAGCACACGAAAAGGCTGTGCTACATAGGGCTTTCTCGGTGTTTGTACTCAACCAAAAAGGAGAGATTATGCTGCAACAGCGGGCTGCTGACAAATACCATTCGCCTATGCTATGGACGAATACTTGTTGCAGTCACCCACGCGAGGGAGAAACCACTGTTGAGGCAGGCAAACGCCGACTACAAGAAGAAATGGGTTTTTAGCACTGAGCTTACCGATGTAATGAGCTTCATCTATAAAGCCCCATTTGATAACGGACTAACTGAACACGAACTCGACCATATCTTAATAGGTTATTACGAAGAGTCCCCTATTATCAATCCTGAGGAAGTAGCGGCTTGGCGATGGGCTCTGCCTGAAGACATCAGAAAAGATATAGCAACTCACCCTGAAAAGTATACCGAATGGTTTAAGATTATCTTTGAAAAAAATACGAAGAGAAATTAGGCAATTAGACAATTTTGCCAATTTTATAATGAAAAATGCTGGTTGATGTAAGTATCAACCAGCATTTTTTTATTACTTCTTATTCTGATATTTGAAAATAGTAAGCTAGCATTTTGTAATAAAGTTTAGCAGCTAAGAAAGCTGTAGGCTTTAGCCTGCTGACTATCCATCAGCTCTACTATATCAAAAGCTACTACATTGCACTTTTTGAAGACTTTACGCAATAGCTTAAGGGTAGGATACCACTGTAAGCCTCCTGGTTCAGGTGTACCCGTAGAAGGGGCAATAGCAGGGTCGAAGGCATCTAAATCAATAGTGATGTATACATTGCCCGATACTTTCTCAAGTACATCTTTTATCCAATTAGGATCTTTTAGCAATCTCGTGGGCAAAAAAACACACGTCCTTTAGGTAAGTATTGCTTTTTCTTCAGCATCCATTGAGCGGATACCTACTTGCACTAACTTGTGCTTTTGATTCGCTTCAAACACCGCACAAGCGTGATTAGAAGTAGAACCGTGGTACTCAGGACGCAAATCAGTATGGGCATCGAGCTGTAGCACTGTTAGCTTTTCATACTTCTCGCCTACCGCACGTATAGACCCTATAGAAACTGAATGTTCTCCCCCAAAAAGAGTAAAGAGCTTGTCCTCGTTTTTGAGGAGTTCTTTCGTCTTTTGATATACTGCTTCGGTCATTGCCTCTGGCGAGCTATTCTCGCTTACTTCGCCTGCCAAATACACCCCATTCAAATAAGGTTCAGTATCGGTTTCAATATCGTAGAGCTCCATATTTTCAGAAGCATCTAAGAACAATTCAGGTCCTTTATCAGCCCCTTTACCCCACGTAGAAGTACCATCATAAGGTACAGTTACAAGCATTACTTTAGCATTCTCGAGTGTAGCGTTTTCTTCTGGAATACCAGCATATGTTCTTTCCATCGTAATTGATTTTTTTAATAATTTTGGCTGCAAATATACACCAAATTCCTCAATTGTCAATTATCAATTGCTATTTGTCTATTATTTTTGTACTTTTGCCCCACAAATTTAAAAAAAGAGTTATGTACGAAGAAAACAAACCTCAATACCGTATCTTACTACTTATAGCTTTAGCATCACGGACTAAAACGACCTCATTCAGGGAATGATACCTTCTATTTACCCTGCTCTGCAAGCTAAATACGCTCTTACGATGACGCAAATAGGGGTCATCACGCTTTGTTACCAGCTATCAGCTTCTATTTTGCAACCCTTTAGTAGGCAATTATACCGACAAACACCCACAACCATACTCGCAAGTATTAGGAATGGCTTTCACTACCTTAGGAGCTATCTTCTTATCAATGGCAAGTAGCTATACCACTATCCTGCTTTCAGTAGTGCTGATAGGGGTGGGCTCTTCGGTATTTCACCCCTGAATCGTCGCGGGTAGCCTTTTTTAGCTTCAGGAGGGAAAACGCTCTTTTGCCCAAGCTATCTTTTCAATTAGGAGGCAATTTAGGTACAGCTTTCGCTCCCTCTATTGGTTATCTTATTGGTTTTCAGCAAGAAAGTAGTAGATGGACAGCTAATAGAAGAAGCTCACCAAGAGCGATTGATATGGTTTTTCCTCATTTTCTATTTTTTTGCAATGCTTATCCTTATATTGAGTAGGCAAATGGCGCAGTATACTGCTAAAACTACTAAAGAAAAAGGCTAAAAAGCCTGTAGTAATGCCTAACCTAACAAGGGCTCAGGTACGCAATTCGATGATTATACTGATGCTTTTGGTATTTTCTAAAAACTTCTATACTGCTGCTATCAATAATTACTTTCAGTTTTATACCATACAGAAGTTCGGTTTTAGCAATGAGCAGGCACAGCTTTACCTATTTTATTTCTTGGGGGCAGTAGCGGCGGGCACTCTTATTGGTGGTTTCTTTGGCGACAAAGTAGGGCGCAAGTTCATCATTTGGTTCTCAATATTGGGTACAGCTCCGTTTGCGCTCTGGTTACCCTACGCTGACGCTGCTACTACCGGAGTGCTTATAGTGTTGATAGGCTTTATCATCGCTTCAGCTTTTGCCTCTATATTAGTATATTCGCAGGAGTTATTACCTCATAAAAATAGGAATGATTTCGGGCTTTTTCTACGGTTTTGCCTTTGGTATGGGTGGTTTAGCATCGGCACTTCTGGGCAAACTAATAGATTTAACTAGATATTTATTTTGTGTATAAAGTATGTTCGTTTTTTTGCCCTTATGGGACTTATAGCGTACTACCGAACCTTAAAAAAATTAGCAAATTAGTATATGAGATTTATTGTTTTATTTTTAGTCTTTGCTATCTGGGCTTGTGAGCTACCTAAAAAAATCAAGCTGCTACTAATAAAGAAAAAGGAAGAGAATTTAGCACAAGAAGCTCCCAAACCATCAGTTAGTATAGAAGAAGCAGAACAAAAAAAGTAATTGAGCTACCTTTGATAAAAAAAGTTAGGTGATGAAATTGAGAAAATATCTAATGGGAAAAAGGGTGTTTCTTTTTATAACAAATGAAGTTACTATTGAAAACACTCCTTTCTTCGAGCTTTATGTAGGGTATAATTCAGCAATTAGATTTGAAAAATCGTTATATTTTATATGTGAATAGAACTAATATTGAAGATATTCGCATATTAGAAGCTTCTTCGGGGAAATAGTACCTCTTTCTTCTTTAAAAAGAGGAGAAATATTCATCTGAAGAAGAAATGTATTGTACCAATCTATTGGTAAAAATAGTTAAAAAGCTCTAATTTAGACAATCCTTTTATACAAAGCTGATAAAGAAAAAGTGTTTCTAAGAATTGACAGAAAGGATAATGAAAATATTCACATAGAAATCTATGTAGAAAATGATATTTCTGACAATGCACAACAGCCCTCAAATAGTAGAAAGGAGTATCGCTTGGTTACTTTTTTAATACTTCAACTCAAAGATTGTATGATATCACATTAGATATAGAAACTCCTAAAGAGCTCTCTTATGATAAAGAGCTCTTGAAAAATATCAATTTGGACAACCTATGTAAAGAGTAGAAGCTTTTTATTTAACTCTTGAAAGGGTGATGCCATCGCGGATGGGTAATAAGACGGTCTCTACACGGGGGTCGTCTTTTATTTTTTTGGTTGTATGCCATTAGCGCTTGGGTGTGTTTGTCGTTGTGTTTTTACCTCTTCTACTACCTTGCCACTCCACAGCACATTATCGGAAAGGATAATACCACCACGGTTCATTTTTTTCAATTACTAAATCAAAATAGTGAGCGTAATTCTGCTTGTCGGCATCAATAAAAACAAGGTCGAATGTGGTATCGAGTGAGGGGATAATATCAGCAGCTTTGCCCAGATGCTGCACTATCTGGCTACCATAACCACTACGGTCGAAGAACTCGCGCTGTAGGTCCGTAAGCTCTTCTTTGATGTCAATGGTGTGAAGTACCCCCTCAGGATGCAACCCTTCAGCCAAACAGAGGGTAGCATAGCCCGTATAAGTGCCAATTTCTAAAATAGTGCGAGGTTGCACCATCTTAGATAACAAACTGAGAAAACGACCCTGAAAAATGCCCGCTAATCATTCGTGGTTGCAGTACGTTAAGATGCGTACGCTTATTGAGTTCTTGTAGCAAAAAGTGGCTCATCTTCAGTATGTTGAGCTGCGTAATTTTTCTAATTCTTCAGATAAAAAAATGCATCAGTAAAAATATTTTTTTGGCAAAGATAGGGATAATATTGAAAAACTGTACCTTTTGGAGCGAATTTTTAAGGGTTATCGTTCGTTTATCCTTCGCTCATCCTTCGCTGAAGGTTCGCTTGTAAAAATGTAATTAATTTAAAAAAAAATCTTTATGAAAGCACTTATTATTGTTGATCTACAAAACGACTTTATGCCTACAGGCGCATTACCTGTACCACAGGGCGACCAAATTATTTCGCACATCAATGCCGAGATGCAAAAAGACTATAGCGTAATAGTAGCTACCCAAGATTGGCACCCCTGCCAACCATAAGAGTTTTGCAAGTCAGCACGTAGGGTAAAAAAATCCTTTTGATACAGTACAACTGAATGGTATAGACCAAATTCTATGGCCTGACCACTGTGTGCAAGGCACTTTTGGGGCTGAATTGCACAAAGACCTTGATACACGACGCATATCGGCTATATTTCGCAAAAGGAATGAACCCCGAAATTGATAGTTATAGTGCTTTTTTTGACAATAATAAGCTAAACAACACGGGATTGCACGGCTATCTGCAAGATAAAGGCATTAAAGAACTCGTATTTTTGTGGTTTAGCAGGTGATTTCTGCGTGGCGTATAGCGCTAACGATGCTAAGGCATTAGGGCTATGAAGTGACAATACTAGAAAACTGCGTAAAAAGTACATTAATAATTAGCAAATTAGAAAATTAGCAAATAGGGAAATTACTAATTATGATAAAGCACATTATATACTTATTATTAGGCTGTGTGTTAGTGGGGTGCGAAACGCCATTCTTTTCGTCTCCTAAAAAAAGTTTGAAACACCTTTTGAACAGAAGGACGGACTAAAAAAACTCTACTTATGAGGAAATAATAGATTACTATAGAGAGCTTTCTAAAGAATTCACTTCTATTTCATTCAAAACTATAGGGCAAACAGACAATGGTATGCCGCTGCATTTGGTGATATATAGTGCTGATGGCGAATTCAACCTCAATAAATACCGCGAGGAACGCACTATTATATTCATCAACAATGCTATACACGGCAATGAAACAGATGGGGTAAATGCTACTACACTGTTATTTAGAAACTTAGCCCAAAAACGAAATAAAACTTTCGGGCAATGTAATAGTCGTTACTATACCGGTATATAATATAGGAGGAATGCAAGAAGACAGAAAAGAAAGTGCTACCTACTATGATTTAGACAACGATTTTATAAAAGCTGATGTAGAAAACACCCTTTCACTATCGAAAGTTCTGCAAGAAATTCAACCTGATATATTGATTGACAATCAGGTGAGTAGGAAAGAAGAATACCGCTATACTGTGAGCTACTCGCCTGCTGAAAAAGAAAAAAAGTTGGTACTTTCTTAGGAGGATACATTGATGATGTGTTAGTGCCCCGTCTATCGGATTCTTTAACTCAGATGAATTATGTTTCGCTAACTAAAGACAGTGTACAACAACCTTTCAGACGATTGCTACCCGACCCCAGAACTCAGCAAGGCAAGACACGCAGTAGGCTATGTTTCGCTATGGAATTGTATTGGTATTCAGCTTAATACCCATATATTTAAAAAGCTATAATAAGCGTGTAGTAGCTAACTACGAAACGATGAAAACAATAGTAGAAATAGCTGATGCTGATAATGCATATATCAAACAACTGAAAATAAAACAAGCCCAAGAAAAATGCTGCCTTAGTAGCTCCTGACTATTACATAGTACCCCAAAGCGTGGCAAAAGGTAATAGACCGACTGAAAGTGCACGACGTACAAATGAAAGAGGTGGTTAAAGATACACTAATGAAGGTAGATTATTATCAAATAGACGATTTTTAAAACCGTAACAACTCCGTTTGAAGGGCATTACCTACATTACGACACACAAGCGAGCATACACAATGATTCGGTACGCGTTTATAAAGGTGATTATATGGTACCTACAGCGCAATTGGCTAAACGATATTTGATAGAGGTATTAACTCCTACAGAAGTTGATTCTTTCTTTAACTGGAACTTTTTTTGACAGTGTTTTAGGGAAAGATGTAAAATACCCCATTTTAATGACAAATGACAAACGATAAACTAATATGAAACAGTTTTTATCAGACCGCATCAATGCTATGGAAGCCTCTGCTACCCTTTGCGATGGCTGCCAAAACAAGAGAACTAAAAGCTGAAGGCAAAGATATTATTGGGCTTTAGCTTAGGGGAGCCTGACTTCAACATTCCGGATTTTTATCAAAGAAGCAGCGAAAGAGGCTATTGACCAAAACTACAGCAAATATACCCCTGTAGATGGGTATTTAGAGCTTAGAGAGGCAATTGCTGCCAAACTGCTACGCGACAACGGACTTAGTTATCGCCCCAGCCAAATAGTAGTTTCTACAGGTGCTAAACAATGCTTGGCAAATGCCGCTCTGAGCAATGCTCAACCCCGGTGATGAGGTGATTTTTCCCCGCTCCGTATTGGGTGAGCTACAAAGAGATAGCAAAAACTGGCAGGCGCTACCCCAGTAGAGATATTGGCTACTATAGAAAACGACTTTAAAATAACCCCCGCCCAATTAGAAGAGGCTATCACCGAAAAGACCAAAATGGTGTGGTTTAACTCCCCTTGCAATCCCACCGGTTCGGTGTACAACCAACAAGAATTAGAAGCTCTCGCAAAAGTATTGCGCCAACACCCTAACATTTTTTTATCCTCTCAGACGAGATATACGAGTACATCAACTTTACCTCTATTCCCCACACCAGTTTTGCCGCTATAGAGGGTATGTATGAGCGGACTATCACCATCAACGGACTCTCTAAAAGCCTTTGCTATGACTGGCTGGCGTATAGGTTACTTAGCTGCCCCCGAATGGATAGCCAAAGCCTGCAATAAGGTGCAAGGACAGATAACTAGTGGCACTAATGCTATAGCGCAACGCGCAGCTATCGCAGCCCTAAAAGCTCCTAAGAGTGACATACAATATATGATAGACGAATTTAAAAAGCGTAGGGATTTGGTATTAGCACTTTTGAGCGAGGTAGAAGGTCTTAAAGTAAACGTACCTGAAGGAGCTTTTTATGTTTTCCCTGATGTATCGTCTTTCTTTGGCAAAACCTTAAGAGGGCGCACTATTGGCAATGCAAGCGATTTTTCTTTATATCTGTTAGAAGAAGCAATGGTAGCCACCGTAACAGGTGAGGCTTTTGGCGATGCTAACTGTATACGCATCTCATACGCTGCCTCAGAAAAAGAACTACGTGAAGCTATTAGGCGCATCAAAGAAAGTTTGGCGTAAGAAAGTAAATTATATTTTGTTTGCACATTCAATTAAAAGTAGTACCTTTGCACCGCTAAAACAAGGAATTTTCATCAACAAAGACAAATGTTATGGCAATAACAGAGAGCAAAACTATTAAATACTTAAAATCTTTTTACATAAAAGATTACCTCATCATAGTGTTGGGGCTTATCTCTTATGCGGTAGGTATTACCGGATTTATAATGCCTAACGAGATAGTAACTGGAGGCTTGGCAGGCATCTGCCTTATTTTGAACTACAAATTAGGGGCTGACTTAGCTATCACTTATTGGATTATCAACTTCTGTTTGTTGGTAATAGGTTTTAAGGCGATGAGTAGGCAATTCACCTACCGTACCCTTTATCTCTATTTCTATCTTATCGACCCTGATATGGGCCGGAAAAGAGTACCTAATGCCTTACTTTATAGAACACCCCCCTTTGAGAGACGATTTTTTGAACGTAATAATGGGTGGGCTACTATGCGGTACTGGTCTGGGTCTGGTATATTCGGCTAATGGTAGTACCGGTGGTACTGATATTATAGGTTTTGTTATCACTAAATACTACAGTATCAGCATTGCGCGTATCTTATTGGTGGTAGACGTATGTATAGTGTTATCATCTTACTTCATCTTAGAACACAAAGACAATTCGCTTGAAAAAACCATCTATGGACTTGTGTTGCTACCGATGATGTGGCAAATGGTAGAGATAGTAATAAACGGTGCACGCCAATCAGTACAGCTGTTTATCTTCTCTAAGCATTACGATGAGATAGCTACCCACATCAACAGTGAGTTAAAACGCGGTTGCACTATTATTGACGGTATAGGATGGTACTCTAAATCATCACAAAAAAATAGTAATTGTGATAGCTCGTCGTACTGAGGCAAACTTCTATTTTCCGTTTGGTACGCAGTATAGACCCCTTCAGCCTTTGTGACCAAAACTAACGTGATGGGGAGTATATGGCAATGGTTTTGATAAACTGAAATAAAATATTTTTTTGAGGTTTATAAAAAAAGTAGTATATTTGCGCGCTTAAAAAAAGAAAGTTATGATACAGAGAATACAAACTGTGTATATGCTTATAGCAGGAGTAATAGCTGCAATGCCTATATTATTTGGTTTAGACTGGCTGCGCACATTGTTATTTGCTATCTCGGCAGTAGTGGCTCTTTACACTATATTCAAATACAAAAAAAGGAACCTTCAGCAATTGCTCAATTGGCTGAATATCGTTATAAATTTTTACTTTACTAGGAATATTTGTATATCGAATGCTAAACTCATCTGGAGAAGGTATTATTTCTGAGAAAGGTGTTGGGGTTTTCGTACCCGTGCTTTCTATCGTTTTTTTGTTTTTTTAGCCAATAAGGCTATTAGGCGGGACGAGAAGCTCGTAAAATCAGCAGACCGATTGCGATAGACCCTATAATCTTAGTAGTGTTAGTGCGTTGAGAAAATCCTAAGTTTTATTACTTAGGATTTTTTTATTTAGCAGTTTGCCATTAGCTATGAGGGTGTTAAATTATTATTAATTTTTTTGGTGAGATAGTCAAAAAAGTTGTACCTTTGCCCTCGCAATGAAAAAGAATAGTTATCAACATATTATTATCAATCCTCATCTTGTTTAGCAATTCAGGATGGGCGGTTACTTTTCATTACTGCCAAGACCAATTAGCATCAGTTTCATTAGACTATGCTTCTGCACTGATAGTAGAAGACGATGATGCTTGTGCTACAATGGACGATTGCTGTGGTGGTGATGAAGATGACAATAGTGATGACAATAAAAAAATGTTGTGATAACACTTCAGTTGCCTCTTCGACTTCTGATAGTACTTCGGTAGTAAAAGGCCTTTGAATTGCAGCTACAATCATTTGTGCTTCCTACCTCTTGTATTCCTTCATCTGTAGAAGAAGTGATAATTTTGACTACTGCTACAAAAAGTAGTCCTACTTCAGCGGTTCGTTTGAACACGCCCCCACTGTATGCGCTTTACTGCCAGCGTGTGTTTTATGCCTAATAATTTTTTTCATTTTAAGGGTGAATAGTAATTCTCCCTTGCAATCGATTTTGATAGATTATTAACGCATAAAGAAAAATCAATGTTAAGATATATTTTATTATGGGGATTACTACTCCCCTGACTGCTTTTGCTCAACAATTTAGCAAAGGAACTGTAGTAGATGAAGCTAATTTGCCTCTTATGGGGAGCAGAAGTATATTGGAATGGTACCCAAATAGGTGTTTCGACCGATGATAATGGTACCTTCACCCTAAAACGCACTGAAAAAAAGTAATATTTTAGTTATTAGTTATATAGGTTATAAGACAAAAAAACCGTAAAAAGTAACTAACTCGGAAGCTCTACACATACAATTAGAGCCACAATCGGCTTTTGGAAGAAGTAGTTGTAACCCAAAAAAAGAGCTAATACTATGAAATCGCAGTGGCAGGTAGCCAACCCTACACACTATGAGTAGTGGCGAACTACTAAAAGCTGCGTGCTGCAACCTTTCAGAAAGTTTTTCGACTAATCCGTCGATAGATGTGAATTTCTCTGATGCCGTAACCGGTAACAAACAGATAAAAATGTTAGGGCTTACCAGTCCGTATATACTTATGGCAGAAGAGAATATCCCTGCTATGCGAGGAGCTTCGCAAGCCTATGGACTATCATTTGTGCCAGGTACGTGGATTGAGAGCATACAAATAACCAAAGGTGCAGGAAGTGTTATCAATGGTTATGAGAGCATTTCGGGGCAAATAAACTACGAAATAGAAAAAGCCTATTAATGCGCGTCCATTCTTCTTAAACCTATACACTTCAGAAGATAGCCGATACGAACTGAATGCCCATACCAAAGTAAAACTATCGGACAAATGGGCTACCAGTCTTTTAGCACACGGCAATGTACGTCAGCGCAAAAGCGACCACAACCACGATGGATTTATAGACAACCCTATAGGTAACCAAATAAACCTACTAAACCGTTGGCAATATAGCAATGCCGAAAAGGGGTGGGTGAGCTTTGTGAATCTAAACTATATGAAAGATGAACGCCAAGCAGGGCAAATAGACTACAATCCGCTAACAGACAAAGGAACTACTAATGCGTGGGGTAGTGAAGTAAACTCTGAGCGTTTTACCCTTTCTAACAAAAACAGGATATGTATTTCCGGATACTCCTTATAAAAAGTATAGGGCTACAAAACTCATTTCAATCGCATAGGCAAGATTCTTATTTTGGGTTGAATAGCTATGATATACACCAAAAAAGCTGGTATGGCAATCTGATATACAACTCTATCATCGGCAATACTCAACACAAATTTGCTACAGGGCTTAGCGGTACTTATGACGATTACAACGAACAGCTAACCACCTCTGCTCTGGCAGGCGATTTCTCGCGAATAGACCGCTCAGTAGGTGCTTTCTTTGAGTACACTTACGATAATTTGAGCAACTTTAGCTTTGTAGCAGGTGTACGTGCTGATAGCCATAACAACTTAGGTAACTTTATCACTCCACGCTTTCACTTGCGCTACAATCCTTGGAAACAAGCTACTTTTAGACTTTCAGCAGGACGCGGCAAACGCGCTGCTAATGTGATAGCTGAAAATCAGCAGTTATTAGCTTCTTCGCGACAGCTACATATTATAGGAGGTGATGGCGGCAAGCTGTACGGTTTAAACCCTGAGATAGCGTGGAACTACGGAGCGAGCTTTTTGCAAGCCTTTAAAATATGGGGCAAAAAAATGCCGAGTTGTCAGTAGATTTCTATCGCACCCATTTTGACAATCAGGTAGTGGTAGATTTAGACCACTCGCCCTCAGCAAGCCTTGTTTTACAATCTTGATGGCAAGAGTTTTGCCAACTCATTGCAAGCTGAAGTTAGCATCAGTCCTGCAAAAGGTTTAGACTTTAAAGCTGCCTATAAGTACTACGATGTACAAACCCAATTCACTAAAGGGCAGTTAGAAAAAAACGCTAACGCCTAAGCATCGCTGGTTTGCTAACATAGCTTATGAAACTGCTGATACCCAGGAAAACAACCATTCGCAATGGAAGTTTGACGTAACCTTCAACTGGCTAGGTGAACAACGATTGCCTACTACGGCTACCAACCCTCTACCCTACCGATTGAGTGATTACGCACCGTCATTTGCTACACTTAACGCACAGATTACCAGAGTATTTTTCTAAAACATTTGAGGTATATGTAGGTGGCGAGAACATCACTAACTACAAACAAGCTAACGGCATATTAGCTGCTGATGCTCCTTTTGGCGCATATTTTTGATAGTACTATGCAGTACGCTCCTGCTTTTTGGACAAATGTACTACGCAGGAATGAGATTTAAACTTTAGTAATTAGTTGCTAGTCTTTAGTCGTTAGAATGTTGTCGCTTACTAAAGACTAGAGACTAATTACTAACAGACTAAAAATAAGCAAAAATTTAATTCAACAAATAAAAAAAGGCAAAAAAATGAAGACACGTATTTTTATTATGGGTAGTTTTGAGTTTTTTTAGGACTCGCTACTGTTAATGCACAACAAGCTCCTAATAAGAGCAAAAAAAGTAACCTTTGCCGTAGGAGGTAATTGCGAACAATGTAAAGGTGCGCATAGAAAAAGCAGCTTATAAAGTAAAAAGGCGTGAAAAGTGCAAATTGGGACATCAAAAGCGGAAATATGACCCTTATCTTTGACGAGCGCAAATGTTCAGAAGAAGATGTACAAAAAGCCATAGCCAAAGTAGGACACGATGCTGGCAAAAGAACGCGCTGATGATGAAGTGTACAATAAGCTACACCACTGCTGTTTGTATGAAAGATTACCATAGGCGTTAACGTTTTTCGGTATGAATTTTGCTGTAAGATAAGAGAACACTAAATCATATAAAAAAATGAAAAGAATAACTTATCTTATAATGCTGGGAGTTGCCTTAGTGCTAAGCTCTTGTGCAAGTGTGTATGTAGCAACTGATTACGACCGCCAAGCTGATTTTTTTCGGCCTATAAATCGTTTGCTTTTTTTAAAGAAGGAGTAGATAAAGCACCTATTTCAGACTTAGACAAAAAAAGCGTATTTTGCGTGCTATAGAAAAGAATCTGACCAGCAAAGGAATGGTAGTATCAGACAACCCTGACTTTTTAGTGAATATCTTTACTCGTGAGCGCGAGAATGTAGATATTTACGACAACAGTCCGTATTATTGGGGCTGGGGTTGGGGCTGGGGGCCTTTCTGGGGAGGAGCGACCTACAACGTTAGCAGAAATACAGAAGGCACTCTATACATAGAAATTATAGATGCCCGCAAACACGACTTGGTATGGCAAGGCAAGGGCTCTGGAGCAATACCATACAAATCAGAACAAAAAAAGAGGAGGCTATTAGTAACTTTGTCAATAAGATATTAGAACAATATCCTCCGAAATAATTTAGAATTTTTGAATTATAAAAAAAGGCTGCCAAATACTAATATTTTGGCAGCTTTTTTACATTTAAATATATTTTATGAAAAAAAGTAAGTGTACAGCAGTAGGGGCCAATATAGCAGTAAAAAAATACCGTTGAAAAATCATTCCGAGACTTGCGTATACCGCATATTTTTTTCGCTAAGATTAAAAAGCCGCCATAATACCTAAGGCGTGAGAAGCTGTTCCTAAAGAAATACCCTTAGCCATAGGACTTTTGATGCGAAAACCAATTGAGGAAAGTAATACCAAAAAAATATTCCCAAGAAAGCCTGTGGTCATTACTGCCATTACGGTAATAGGTGAAATGCCTCCCAGCATACGTGTTACCTCTAAGGCAATAGGTGTAGTAACCGACTTAGGAGCTAATGAAATAGCAATATCATTAGAAAGACCTAACCACTTAGCTACTAAACATACCGTAATTACCCCTACCAAACTACCTGCAAACTGAGAAACTACTAATGGAATAAGTTGTTTCTTTATCTTTGAGATTTGCAAATACAACGGAACACCTAAAGCTACTATAGATGGTTTCAACCAAAAATCGATATACTGACCGGCCTCTTCGTATTTTTTTCAGGCGAAATATCAAAAAAATAATAAGGTAAGAAATAAGCACTAAAACTGTGATGAGCACAGGATTTAGAAATACAGAATTGTATTTTTTCTGTAAGAGCAATACCCCATAATAAAGAATAAAAAGTTATGGATAAAAAGTAATACTTGATTTTTCTGCTAAAGACTTCATTATTTTTAATTTTTTTACGTAGGAATTGATAAACGTGACCTGTAACTATAATCACTACTATAGTACTGATAATAATAGATATAAAGATGGCTAAGAAGTTTTTCGCCTATCTGCTTAAAAATAAGCCATAATACCGATGCTGGGCGGCACAAAAAAACAGTCCTAAATTGGAAATAAGCAAATCGGAAAGGGCTTTAATAGATTGAAGTTTAATCCACCCTAAATGCAAAAAAAGTGTGAGAAAAAAAGCATCCCTATTATACTAGAGGGGAAAGGGATGTGGGTAAGAGCTACTATAAGTTCGCCCCAAACCCAAACAGCCAAAAAAACAATTGCAAAATAACGTATTAACATAAACTTTATTGATATAAAAAAACGAGGCAAAATTACTACATCTTTTTTTCAAAGAATATAAAAAAACAGTGAAAAAAATTTGCATTTAATATATTTTTGTTTGTACTTTTGCGAGGTTAAATAGATAGAAACTATGAGTAACGAATATAATAAATCTATCTTTTCAGAACCTATAAATGATTTAGAAAAACGCACAATCACTGCCTAATTATAATAGTTACGACAATGAAGAACCCCCTAAAGGAGGAGGTATCTTATCTAAAATTATCATAGCTATATTGGCTTTGGCCACTGGAGGCTTAGGGTATTACACTTACCTGTTAAATAAGGATAGACTAGCTACTGAAAACGAATTGAATATACAGAAAAAAACAGGTAATGAGCGACCTTGATATGCTGAAAAAAAGCTATGACAAGGCTGTTGCTACTAATAAAAGACATAAGTGAAGACCTACTAAAAAGCACGTGAGAAAATAACCAAATACATCGACTCACTGCAAAATATGAAGGTTAATATTTCGGCTTTAGCTCGCTTTAAAAACCAAGCCTTTGCCCTCGCTAAAGAACGAGATTATCTGCTTAGAAAAAATGACTCGCTGACTCGTATCAACAAAGCTATCAGAAAAGATTTAGACAGTGTTTCTGTAAAATTGACCAGTACTTCAGCTAAAGTAGACTCGCTCTCACAACAAGCTAACAAGCTGAAAAAAAGTAGTAGAAGTAGGGGCTGCGCTACAGATAGGAAAACTGACAGCTGAAGCGGTAAAAGGTAGTAAAAACAAAATAACAGACAGAGGACGTGCTGCTGAAAAAATAAGAGTATGTTTTACTGTAGGGGCTAACAAAATAGCTAAAACAGGAGGTAAAAAAACTTCTATATAAAAGTAAGTTCTCCCTCAGGTATCACTTTAGGTGCTAACGACAGTGCTTCAGAAGGTGATAACACAGTAAACTACAGTACTTCTACCCACTTTTATCTACGACAGTAAGAGTGTAGATGTATGTGATTTTATAGCCAAAACTTCAAAAAGAATTTGAAAAAGGTACTTATAAAATAACTGTATACGACGACAAATTAAACGAAGTAGGAAGTACTGATTTAGTGCTAAAATAACAAAAATAATATATTACCAATATTTATGAAAAACCAAATTATTAACAGTACTATTGTGCTGGGGAGTTTTTCTTTGGGCACAACCACAGGACGTTTCAGTAGTGTTTAAAAAACCTGCTAAGCATTTCACAGAGAGTTTACCAATCGGTAATGGTAGATTAGGAGCTATGCTCTTCGGGAAAACAGATACCGACCGCATTGTACTAAACGAGATTTCGTTATGGTCTGGTGGATATCAGGAGGCTGATGACCCTGAAGCTCATACTTATCTGAAAGAAATTCAACAATTACTTTTAGAAGGTAAAAACTTAGAGGCACAAGCCCTACTACAGAAACATTTTTATCGCACGAGGTAAAGGTTCGTGTCACGGTCAAGGTGCTAATTGTAGTTATGGGTGCTATCAGGTATTTGCTGATTTGCTCTTAGATTGGAAAAATCAAACACCTGTGAAAGATTACAAGCGAGTACTTCGCCTTGATGAAGCTACAGCTATTACTACTTATACAAGAGGTGATAACTCTATTGAGCAAGTAGCCTTTGCTGACTTTAAGAATGATCTTTTATGGATAAAAAAATTACAGGAACTAAAACCCTTTGATTTGAATATTTCGCTCTTCAGAAAAGAAAATGCTACTATAAGCTATCAAAATAACCATATTACTCTTACAGGGTACTACCTGATGATAAAAAGGAAGGAATGCACTTCGCCTCTGCTATAGATGTACAAACTGATGGCAAAGCTGAAAGCAAAGAAAAAGCTATAGAGATACAAGCTGCTAAAGAGCTTATACTCAAGATAAGTATGGCTACAAACTACCAATATAAAAAAATGGAGGGCTTAGTAATGTATCTGTTAATGAAAAAGGCTGAGAGCTATCTACAGCGTTGTACCTCTTCTTTTGAGACAGCTCTTGCTGAAAGCAAAACTATTTACCAAGGTTTATTCAATAAAAATCGCTGGTATGGCAACGCAAATAGTAATACCTCACAACTAAGTACTTATGAACGTTTAGAGGGCTTCTACAGAGGTGACAAAGATGCTTTATTACCTATATTATACTACAATTTTGGTAGGTATTTGCTTATTTCCTCATCGCGTGAAGGTCTTTTTGCCTGCTAACTTACAAGGTTTATGGGCTGAAGAATATCAAACTCCTTGGAATGGAGATTATCATTTGAATATTAATATTCAGATGAATTATTGGCTAGCAGAAGCTACTAACCTATCAGAACTAACAGAGCCTCTAAATCGTTTTACAAAAAAATTTAGTTCCCCAACGGACATAAAAACAGCTAAAGCATATTACAATGCTGAAGGGTGGGTAGCCCACGTAATTAGCAACCCTTGGTTTTATACCTCACCTGGTGAGTCAGCTGTATGGGGCTCTACTCTTACAGGAGGCGCTTGGCTATGCGAACATATTTGGCAACACTACCTATTTACACACGATATAGACTTTCTCAAAGAATATTACCCTGTGCTAAAACAAGCTACTGACTTTTTTGAAAGTTTACTTATCAAAGAGCCTAAAAAGGGTATTGGATTACAGCTCCTTCTAACTCACCCGAAAAATGCTTATTTACTACCTTCAAAAGACAATAAAAAAACAGGTTGGAAATACTTGTATAGCACCAACTATGGATATGCAGATAGTACGAGAGCTTTTTAGTAATACTATGCAAGCCGCTACTATCTTGGGGGTAGATAGTGATAAATTCAGCCAATGGACAGATATTATCAAACATACAGCTCCTAATCGTATTGGTAAGAAAAGGAGACCTAAATGAATGGTTAGACGATTGGGAGGATGCTGACCCTCATCACCGACATGTATCTCATCTATATGGGCTATATCCTTATGATGAAATAACCCCTTAGGGATACTCCTAAATTAGCCAAAGCTGCTGAGAAAAACACTACAAATGCGCGGAGATGGTGGTACCGGATGGTCAAGAGCTTGGAAGATAAACTTTTGGGCACGACTACAGGATGGAGATCACGCGTTAATATTATTGCGTCAACTACTCCGCCCCGTAAGTTCAGAAATAACTACTGGACAAGTAGGAGGTTCTTATGCTAACCTATTCTGTGCACACCCTCCTTTTCAAATAGATGGTAACTTCGGAGGTGCGGCAGGTATAGCTGAAATGCTTTTACAAAGTCACGGGAAGCAAAATGTAATTCGTTTTCTACCAGCACTCCCTTCCCACCCCGATTGGGAAAATGGCGTTATGAAAGGAATGAAGGCTCGCAATAATTTTGAAGTATCTTTCTCTTGGCAACAACACCAATTGCAAGAAGCTACAATCACATCATTAGTAGGCGGAAAAATGCTACTTATTACTACCTGCAGGTAAAAAGTATTTACCACCATAGTACAATGCTCATAAAAAGCCTCTAAAAAAAGCTAAAGTAGTTAGCTTTGATACCTTTAAAAAGGAGAAAGCTATCAGATTCAGTAATATAATTTATAACTAAAAAAATAGGCTGCCTGAAGAATTTTTTTCAGGCAGCCTATTTTATTTTCTTTAGTTAGGCCTCGCAACTACTACAGTTTACAAAATTCATTATCATTTCTTTTGCTACAGACTGACTACGTTGATAGTAAAGTGACTTAACTCCTAATTTCCATGCTTCAATCATCACTTTATTTACATCTTTAATAGGCATTACAGAAGGAATATTGAGGTTTAAGCTCTGACCTTGATCTATGTAAGCTTGGCGCTGTGCTGCTTGTGAGACAATCTCCATAGGAGAAATCTCTTTAAAAGTCTTAAATACATTCTTTTTCTAGCTGAGTAAGTTCTTGCAAATGCTGTACAGAACCATTATTTAAGCGTATAGAGCGCCATACATCTTCATTATTAAGCCCTTTTTCTTCTAACAATTGTGTTAGATATTTATTTTTACGCATAAAGTTTCCTTTTGATAAGCCCACCTTATAATAATTGCTTGAATAAGGTTCTATACCTGGTGATACTTGCCCTAATATAGCCGAGCTTGAGGTAGTAGGAGCTATTGCCATAGTAGTAGTATTTCTTCTTCCATAGCCTTTTAACAACTCAGGCTCTCCGTAAATATGAGCTAACTCTTTAGTAGCTTTATCAGCTTCTTCACGAATGTGCCTAAAAGTGCGTGCATTAAACTGAGTAGCTTCGAAGCTTTCAAAAGGTATCATATTACGCTGTAAGTACGAATGATAGCCTAATACACCTAAGCCCAATGCTCTGTGGCGCATTGCGAACTTGCGGGCTGCTTGCAGATAATAATTGCCTTTAGTCTTCTCAATAAACTCTGATAACACAGCATCTAAGAAGAAGACTGCTAATTTAACAGCCTTAGTATCTTTCCACTCATCAAAAAGCTCTAAGTTCATAGACGACAAACAGCAAATAAACGATTCTTCTTCGCTAGAAGGTAACATAATCTCACTGCACAAGTTGCTTGAGCGAATGAGCATATCTTTATCTTTATATACTTGTGGACGATTGCGGTTTGCATTATCGGTAAACATAATATAAGGCAAACCTTTCTGTTGACGAGACTCAAGCACACGTGCCCAAAGACGACGTTTCTCCATATCGCCATCTATCATCTCTTGCATCCAATAGTCTGGTACACAAATACCAAAAAAGAGGTTTTGGATGGGAAATTCTACGTCTTTTTATCTGTAGAAACTCTTCTGCATCAGGATGGTCAATGTCTAAGTAAGCAGCAAAAGCACCTCGTCTTACGCCGCCTTGTGACACTACGTCCATAGCAGAGTCGAAGAGCTTCATAAAGCTTACTGCACCACTCGACTTCCCGTTATCGGTTACCGCTGAACCTCTACTACGCAACTCACCAAAATAGCCAGAAGTACCCCCGCCTATTTTGGTTTGCATAATCACCTCGCCCAATTTATGCGTAATACCCTTCTATGCTATCAGGTACGTGTACATTGAAACAAGAAATAGGTAAACCACGCTCAGTACCCATATTAGCCCAAATAGGTGAAGAAAAAAACTAATCCACCCCTTGGTAATCATTTCTTTGAAAGCAGGCTGTAGCTCAGGCTTGTACAAACGGCGAGCCGCAGCGTGAGTGATACGATCTATCGCCCCCTCTACGCTTTCCCCTTTTAACAAATAGCCTCTGTTGAGTATTTGTTCTGACTCTTCATTGAGCCACCATATATCTTTTTTTGTTCGTTCATAATTTTTCCTTTTTTTCGGGGTGCAAAAGTAACAGCTTTAAATCCGAATTACAAAACATAAACAAAAACATAAGTTATCAACAAAGTTTTTAACAATCTGCTAAAAAAACCTCTCTTTTAAGTTGTAAGATTCAACTTTTTAATTATACTTTTGCATTGTTATTCAAATAAGTATGAAAATCATCACTCTCACTACCGATTTCGGGCTGCGTGACTATTCAGTAGGGGCAGTAAAAGGGGCTATTTACACCAAATGCCCTGATGCTCGTATTGTAGATATTTCACACTTAGTTTCTCCGTTTGATATTTTTCAGACTGCTTATATCCTCAAGAATGCTTATAAACACTTCCCTAAAGGGTAGCATACACATTATAGGAGTTGACGCCGAGCGCAATCCTGAAAAAAGACACTTACTAATGCTGCTAAACGGTCATTATTTCATTGGGGCTGACAATGGTATTTTTAACCTGTTAGCTGAAGAAAATGAGCCTATACAGCTATTTGAAGTGGCTACTGATATACCTATTACCCTCTTCCCTACCCTAAATGTATTCCCATCAGTAGTTGAAAAAGTCTACAAAGGTCTTTCTCCTGAGCAAATAGGTGTTCCTACTGATAAATACCTAAGAGCCACTCATTTTAATCCAGAAGTTAGTTCTGATGGGGCTTTTATCTATGGGGTAATTATTTATATAGACCATTACGGCAATGCTGTAAGCAATATATCGCGTTCGCTCTTTGAACACATACAACAAAATCGCAAGTTTGAAGTGATTTTTAAGATGTTCTCTTTCCGCAAAATTTACAATCAATATAGTGATATCATCAATTTCAATTGCCCTCCAGAATCGCGAGCTACTCCTGATGGCGAAGGGATGCTACTTTTTCAATGACCTTAACTACCTGCAATTCAGTATCTACAAAAAGCGACAGACGCTCTGTAGGAGGAGCTTCTCTCTTCGGAATGGACTATTATGATAGGGTATCTGTACATTTCTTTTGAAGTTTAGGAAACTTTTTTTGTTTATTAAGTTTTTTTATATTACCTTTGCACCCGATTTTTATAGTACAAATTAAGTTTTACTGACAAATGAAAAAAAGTAATTACCACAATTATTATTCTTGCCTTAATAGGCTTTTATGGCATTCAAACTGTATTCTAACAAACAGAAAAAAATGCTGAAGAAGTAGCTATTGTTGCCCAAAAAGAAGCACAAGTAGCTGTACGTGCTGCACAAGTAGCTGAAGAGAATGTATCAGATTTATTTTTCTGCTAATGGTACTTTTGTAGCTGAAACAAAGACCTAGATGTATCGTCTGAAGTAGGCGGACAAATTATCAAAATCTTTGTAAAAGAAGGTGATTTTGTAAACGCTGGACGAGTTTTAGCTCAAACTAAAAGCAGACAGAACCAATGTACAATTAGAAAATGCTAAAGCAGCTCTCGAAACTGCTAAAAGTGACTTAAAAACGCTTTGAAAGTGCTTTTAAAACTGGTGGTGTGACCGCTCAACAGTTAGAACAAGTGCGTTTGCAAGTTAAAAAAATGCAGAAGCTAACTACAATTCAGCTGCTATCGTATCGGGCGACACCTCTGTACGTAGCAAGATAAGCGGTATAGTAAGCAGCAAAAAAAGTAGAAGAAGGAGCTATGGTAGGAGCGGGTACTCCCTTATTTAACGTTGTGAATATTGATAACCCTAAAATTGAAAATCACTGTAGATGAAAAATCAAGTAAGCAAGCTAACATTAGGACAGACTATCAAAATCAAACCTAGTGCTATGACTAATGAGATAGAAGGCAAAATCATTTTTATAGCGCCAAAAGCTGACAGTGCTATGAAATTCCCTGTGGAAATATTAGTAGCCAACAAAGACAGAAAACTAAAAGCAGGTATGTATGCTACAGCTCAATTAGGGTCTGACGCTCAATCTTCTACTGCCTTGGTAGTACCCCATTCAGCTTTCGTAGGTAGTGTGAGCCAAAAATAAAATATTCAAAAATTATCAACGGCAAAAATGCCCAAGGTGAGGATATACTACAAGCACAAGAAATCACCGTGAAAAGCGGTAGAAATTTTTGGTGATAAAGTAGAGATTATCAGTGGATTAACTGCAGGCGAAAAGGTGATAGTTAGTGGACAGATAAACATTGACAATGGTACACCCGTGAAAAATAGTAGAATAATTTCAACACAAAAACACACTGCAAAAAAAGACGGTTCAGTAGCTACTGAACCGTCTTTTTACGTTAATACTTTGCTAAAAATAAAAAAAGACTGTACCTTTGTGGCATAATTAACAAAAAAATAGACAAAATTATGATACAGAAAAATTAAAGATTTTTTTCAGTACTGAATATGAACTGAAATTCAAAAATGAAATTCTCAATAGGAAGTCTCCTCATTGTATTGTTAGTTATTGGCATAGGACTGTGGTTCTTACTAAACTAGTTTTTTCATCACTCAAAATACATCAATAAAGTGAAAAAGAAAGAAAAAGGTAAACTTTATCATTGATACACTCGAAAATCTTTATCCAGAAATTACTATACCGCTACAACACAAAGACCCTTACACACTTCTCATTGCGGTATTGCTTTCGGCTCAGACTACTGATGCACGGGTAAACCAAATCACCCCAATACTTTTTGCAAAGGCTGATAATCCATACGATATGGTACTGCTTTCGGTAGACGAAATCAGAGAAATCATCAAACCTTTAGGGCTCGCACCTATGAAATCTAAAGGAATACACGGACTTTCGCAAATACTTATCGACAAGTATAATGGCGAAGTACTTCGCACTTTTGAAGCCTTAGAAGCACTCCCCTCAGTAGGTCATAAGACTGCCAGCGTAGTACTCTCTCAGGCTTTTGGTATTCCTACCTTTCCTGTTGATACGCACATACACCGACTAATGCACCGTTGGGGATTATCAGACGGAAGTTCGGTAGTGCAAACTGAAAAGGACGCTAAACGCCTCTTCCCTAAGGAAAAATGGAACAAGCTACACGTGCAAATCATCTTATACGGACGCGAATACAGTCCAGCACGCGGGTGGAATATGGAGAAGGATATAATAACCAAAAACAATTATACAATCGAAGAAAATGAATTTACAACAACGTGACGAACTACACTTGTGGCACCCTTACACTCAGCACCAAACAGCTGCCAAGCCACTCGGAATTGTAAAAGGTAAAGATGCCCTACTATGGGGCGAAGATGGCAAAGAATACATCGATGCGATAGCCAGTTGGTGGGTAAACCCTTACGGGCATAGCAACGAACGTTTAGCTCAGGCAGCCTATAAACAGCTTACCCAGTTAGAACACGTACTCTTTGGAGGTTTTACTCATAAACCTGCTGTAGAATTGGCTGAAAAACTGATTAGCATACTACCTAAGAACCAGCAGAAAGTTTTCTTTTCTGATAATGGATCTACTGCTGTAGAAATTGCTATCAAAATGGCATTGCAATACTTCTTCAACAAAGGTGAAAAACGCTTTACAGTTATTGCTTTTGAAGGAGCTTTTCACGGTGATACTTTTTGGCGCAATGGCAGCTTCGGGTATTTCTTTCTTTACCGAAGCTTTTCAAGAGCACCTACTGAAAGTAGTGCGTATACCCCTACCACAAAAAAAGGTAGCAAGGCCTCTGCTGAAGCCCTCAGAAAAGCTATTGCTGAACATCAGCCAGCTGCTTTTATATTTGAAGCCTTAGTGCAAGGAGCTTCGGGTATGCAAATCTATTCGCCTGAAGATTTAGACGAACTACTAAGCATAGCACAAGCTAATGGGGTAATTACTATAGCTGATGAAGTGATGACAGGATTTGGGCGTACAGGGCGTACTTTTGCCTGTGATTATCTTAACCACAAACCCGACATTATGTGCCTTTCTAAAGCTCTAACAGGCGGTACTATCCCTTTGGCAGTAACGACTGCAACCCAACGTATATTTGATGGATTTTACAGCGATGATGTAAATAAAGCTCTTTTCCACGGACATACCTTTACAGCTAACCCTACTGGTTGTGCTATTGCTTTAGAAGCTATTCGCATTTTAGAAAGTGAAGAGATGCAGCAGAACCTAAAACGCATAGCTAAACGTCATCAGGCATTTGTAGCACGTATTAGTCAGTATGCTTCGGTGGCTAATGCTCGTACCTTAGGTGTTATCTTAGCATTCGACCTTAAAACTACCCAAAATACTGATTATTACGGTTCTTTCCGCGACAGACTTTACAATTTCTTTATTTCTAAAGGGGTTATTTTGCGTCCTGTAGGTAATATTATTTATATATTACCTCCTTATATTATCACTGATGAGCAGTTAGATAGAGTATATGAGGTATTAGAAGAAGCTATACAACTGTTTTTCTAATCAATAACAGCTTTATAGGATATAAAATAAAAAAACTCCAAGTAGAGAATGTTCTTTACTTGGAGTTTTTTTATTGATAATAATAAATTAAATATCAATAGCTTCGCCATAAGCAGCTGCTACCGCTTCTTTAACACCTTCACTCATTGTTGGGTGAGGGTGTACTGCTTTGATAATTTCGTGACCAGTAGTTTCGAGTTTGCGAGCTACTACCGCTTCAGCAATCATATCGGTTACACCTGCTCCAATCATATGGCAACCCTAACCATTCGCCATATTTAGCATCGAAGATAACTTTGATAAATCCTTCAGTAGTACCTGCTGCGTTTGCTTTACCAGATGCTGTGAATGGGAATTTACCAACTTTTATCTCATAACCTTTTTCTTTAGCTTGTTTTTCGGTAAGACCTACTGAAGCGATTTCTGGAGTGCAATATGTACAACCTGGAATATTGCCGTAGTTAATAGGCTCTACGTGCAATCCTTTTTATTTTTTTCAACGCAAAGGATACCTTCAGCTGATGCTACGTGTGCCAATGCTTGACCAGGCACTACGTCGCCAATAGCGTAATAACCAGGAACATTAGTTTGGTAGTACTCATTTACTTGTATTTTATCGCGGTCGGTTTTGATACCTACTGCTTCTAAACCTATGTTTTCGATATTTGTTTTGATACCTACAGCTGAAAGAAGAATATCAGCGTCAAGTACTTCTTCGCCTTTAGCAGTTTTTACAAATGCTTTTACACCTTTGCCTGAAGTATCTACTTTAGTAACCTCAGCTGAAGTCATAATGTTGATACCTGATTTCTTAAGGCTCTTTTTCTAATTGTTTAGAGATGTCTTCATCTTCTACAGGTACGATATTAGGCATAAACTCTACGATAGTAACCTCAGTACCCATAGTATTGTAGAAGTGAGCAAACTCAATACCTATAGCACCACTACCTACTACAATCATTTTCTTAGGTTGCTCAGGTAAAGTAAGTGCCTGACGATAACCTATAATTTTTTTACCGTCTTGAGGAAGTGCAGGCAATTCGCGTGAGCGAGCTCCTGTAGCGATGATGATATGGTCAGCGCTGTATTCGGTTACCTTGCCATCTTTATCTTTTACATCAACCTTTTTACCTGGTTTGATAGTACCATAACCCATTATCACATCAATTTTGTTCTTTTTCATCAAGAACTGAACCCCTTTGCTCATAGTAGCAGCCACATCGCGGCTACGCTTAATAACTGCTGGGAAATCCTTATCGAAAGAACCTTCTTTTACTTTGATACCATAGCTTTCAGCGTGCTTAAGATATTCAAACACTTGTGCTGATTTTAGCAAGGCTTTAGTAGGGATACAACCCCAGTTAAGACAGATACCACCAAGGTTTTCTTTTTCAACGATAGCGGTTTTGAAACCTAATTGAGAAGCGCGAATAGCAGTAACATACCCACCAGGACCACTTCCTAATACAATAATGTCGTATTTACTCATTTTTTTAAAATTTATCAAGTTTGATATTAGGTTACAAAGTTACGAATATTTTTTTGAATAAGCATCATTATTTTTTTCCTTTTTTATATTGTTTACTGCTATTTATCTTTTAAGTATTTGATAAATAGCTTATTGAGTTTAGTAGCTAATAAGCAAAACAAGTAGTAAAAAAATGTTTCATAGTTATAGATTTTTTAGTAAGTAGTCCGACTACTTTATTATTAGAAAAAAACTCTTTTTAAAACTACTTTTTAAAACGGTATAAGCGGGGATTGCCACTACCATACCTACCATACCGAAAAAGTGTACCACTGATAAGGGTAACAAGGAAAATCTCTAAGGCAGTAGATTTTTACAGAATTTGAAAAAGATAAGCGGTTGCGAGAACACATTATCAATAAATTGCCCTACTAAGAAGCCTATCAGTACGTAGATAGTAGTAGGCAGGTTAACACTCATAAAGTCGTTTTTGCAGGTTGCTACTCATCGTGAGGAGTGCCATAAGCACAAAGCCTATCATTGGCCCTACATAAGGGATAAGATTGAGCAAAGCACAGATTAAAGCAATAATAAAAGGCGTTTTCTACTCCCAAAAATGAGCAGAATAATAGTGTAAATAGCAAATAATATGGTGATTTGGAGTATCAATCCTACGAAAATAACGAGATAAAAGGTTGTTTATTTTTAAAAATAGAAGTTTTTAACTTGCGTTTTCTATGAGGGGGAAAAGTAGAAAGAAGGGCAATAAGAATTTTTTTCACCGTCTTTCATAAAGAAAAAAAGCTAATAAAGAGTACCGAAAAAGCTCCTACTCCAAAAATCACTAATAAAAGAGATAAAAGGAATTGAGGAAATTAGGAATATCGATAAAATTTAGAATTTCTTGCACTCCAAAAGAATACTCATCTGGGTTAAGACCCTATCTTGCTAAAAAGTCTGCTGGATAAGGTCATCGAGATTGTTTTTGAGCAAATCAATATTAAGTCCTGAAAGGTTTTTGCCTTGCGAAACGAGCAGCGGTATAAACAAGCTAAACACACTCAAGGCTAGCAAGATAAAGATAGTCATTGTAAGAATAACACAGAGGGAACGGCTTTTTTTATGCGCAGTCGCTTGTGGAAGAACTGAATGAGGGGCTTTGCCCATTAGCGTCAGTACTAATGAGACGATAAGATAAACGATAATAGATTGTAGCAAATAAAGGGTATACAGCCCTACTACTACTAAAACAATGATTGCTACGGCACGCAATATGCCATTTGCTATTTCTTTTGAGGTCATTTGTAATAATTTTTGAATTATGGATTATAAATTACCATTCGTCTCTACAGCTTTATTCAATAGGTGAAAATCTAATAGTACCATTGCGGTCATTGCCTCGACAATGGGGACGGCACGGGGTACTACGCAGGGGTCGTGTCTGCCTTTGCCTTGCATCTCTACAATGTTGCCTTGGCTATCGAGGGCGGGTTGCGATTGCATAAGGGTTGCTACGGGCTTAAAAGCTACCCGAAAATAAATGTCCATACCATTGCTAATGCCTCCTTGTATGCCTCCTGAATAGTTGGTTTGGGTAGTGCCATCAGGATTGAAAAAGGTCGTTGTGCTGACTGCCTCGCATTGTTGTACCCGCAAAGCCACTGCCATACTCAAAGCCTTTTACGGCATTGATAGAGAGCATTGCCTTACCAAGTTGTGCGTGGAGCTTATCAAATACAGGTTCGCCCCAACCTACGGGTACCCCTTTTACCATACAGCTTACCACTCCGCCCACTGTATCGCCCTCCTTGCGTATGGCTTTGATATAGGCTTCCATTTGTTCTGCTAAAATAGGATCAGGGACAGCGTACGGCATTGGTTTCGGCTATGGCTAAATTGAGGTCGGTGTAGGGTTTAGTAAGGGTAAGCTCGCCTACACTAGACACATAAGCGTTAATTTGTATTCCTTTGAGTATCTGTTTGGCAATGGCTCCTGCTACCACACGGCTTACCGTTTCGCGTGCTGATGAGCGTCCGCCCCGCGAACATCGCGAATGCCGTATTTCTGTTGATATACATAATCAGCGTGGCTGGGGCGGTATACCTCGGCTATATGGGCATAATCGGCTGAATGTTGATTTTTGTTTTCAATGATAAAGCCAATGGGTGTGCCGGTAGTTTTGCCATCTAAAAATACCCGAAAGGAAGCATACCTTGTCGCCCTCTTTGCGCTGGGTAACAATAGCCGACTGCCCTGGACGGCGGCGATTGAGTTCGTGCTGTATGGCTTCAAAATCTAAAAAGAATATTAGGGGGACAACCATCGATGATGCCTCCTAATGCTTCACCGTGCGACTCGCCAAAGGTGGTAAGCCTAAAAAGTGTACCAAAGCTATTGCCTGCCATTTATAAGTCCTTCATTTTAGTTACTAATACTTCTATAAACTTGCTAATGGGTGTTTTGACCATCATAGCCATTACAGGATTAAAGTCCCCTTTGAAGAGCAGTTGTACTTCGCTTTCCTTATCTGATATTTCAGCAATATTGGTAGTAAGCTGAAAAGGGTATTTTTGCCACTGGCTTCGCCTAATACTAACTGACTATCAGGGGTGGTGCTTTTTCTTTTCTAACGAAATTTCGGGCATTCCCTTAAGGGCAAACACAAAAGATGTGTCGCTAAGTTTTTGAAATTTGCTGATGTTGTCGGGCATCAGGCGTTCAAAGGTTTCTACCTTTTCTAAAAGAGCAAAGAGGTCTTTTGCACTTTTGGGGACGATTGTTTTTGGGGTTTCTAAATTCATTGGATAATTTGCCGATTTGGGTGTGAGCCGCACGAGCGATTTGTTATTTTACTAAAACGGTTTCCCAGCCGTCGTACTGGCCATTGGTATCGAGGGCTACATCTATCAAATCCCAAGTGTCGCTATTAATATCATCGATTGTATTTACTTTTAGAAAGGATGAGGTGATAGTAAGCCTCTTGAGAAGTATCGCCTTCTTCGGGCTCTACCCTTACCGCTATCTTCTACCTTATACCCCAAAGCTATTACTTTGTTAAGGGCGCTGTTCATATCTTTTTCAGTATCAAAATACAACCAATGCTCTATAGGGCGCTCTTGGTCGGTATGGTCGCCAGACTCTTCGCAATGGCGGCGCACCGCACTGTTTTTGATGCTTTGGTGTTCGTAGATATTGGGGTAAAGATAGTCGGAATATATTTCCCAATTAGGGTCATCTACGATACGTATTTCAGGTTCATAATCGGTGATATTTGTGAAAGCCTTTTCGATGTTGGCTGCCAATAGAGGAGCCTCTTGGGTATAGTAAAACCAAGTTGTATTGCCTTGATAGGTTACAACTCCTGCTAAAAAATCAGTATCTTTTAACGAAGGCATTATAATATCTTCAATGTTATAGAGGCGTTCTCTTTCCTCATCGGTAGCAAAACCGTGCTCATCGGGTGCTTTAAGGACAAGGTTTAGCCTTACGCATTGGGTATAACCCTCTATAGGGAAGTCTATTTCGCCTATACCTAAATTGATGCGAAACACAGCGGGCTTATCTTCTACTCTACCGATATAGACTGCCCAGTTTTCGGGGATTTCTATTTTTTGCATAGTTATTTTTTTGTTATACTTAGTTTATTATATAAACATCCCCCTTCAAAGGGGAGATGTGATGGTCAGCATACACGAAAATCATTTTTAGATAGTTTTCATATTGCAAATTTATTAATATTCTTTGGTTTTTATTGTGAATTTTTTCAATACTGTGGTAAAGTGGTTAAACGGTTGAAATTCAGTGTTGTATCGTATTATGTTCGGTATGTGTTCGGTATAGGTTCGCTCTTCCTTCGGTGTTCCTATATCCTTCCTATATCCAAAAAAAGGGGTAAGTTAATTGTTAAAACACTGATTATCAAGGGTGATTATTTTTTTGATTTGCTATTTTGCCGATTATAGATTTATTGAAAGATTCGCAACGTTTTTGACTAATAATTTGTCGATTTGTTAATTGCGCCACGTGTCGGGACTTTTTGCGCCATTCTTTGAGGGTATCGAGTTCGTGTTCGCCGATGTAGCCTATTTCTAAGGCTTTGACCAGCAGGTGGTCGTAATCGCTCAGGGTGTGGAGGGTGAGCTTTTCAGCGGCAAAATTAGCATTGGCAACCTCAAAATTATAGGAGAAAATAGCTACCATACCCAATACCTCAGCTCCGAAGTCGCGGAGGGCTTTTACTGCATTGAGGCTGCTCATACCGGTGCTGATAAGGTCTTCTATAACAATTACGCGCTGTCCTGCAGCAAGCAAGCCCTCAATTTGGTTCTGACGACCGTGTTTTTTAGGCTCAGGGCGTACATATACAAAAGGCAATCCCAAGGCATTGGCTACTAACATACCCATACCAATAGCCCCTGTGGCTACGCCTGCTACTACTTCGGCAGTGGGATAATGGCTTTTTTTATAGGTAGCCATAGTATTGGCTACGTAATTGCGAACCTCTGGAAATGAGAGGATTATGCGGTTGTCGCAATAAATAGGCGATTTCCAGCCACTCGCCCAAGTAAAATAATTTTCAGAATTCAATTTTATTGCGTTAATTTGCAGTAAAAAAATTCGGCGGTACTTTGTGCCGTAGTGTTATCTAATATCATAATGTTATGAATGAAATATTTTTTTAGACGATAAGTCGATTATTTTTGACAAATGTACAAGAAAAATATTGAGAACGAAAAAAATATTTTCGGTTAAAAGATGTAAGCCTTGATGAAATCATTGAAGCGCTGAGCCATAAGGGGTAGAGAGAATATACCTCTATCACCCTAAAGCTGAGAAACTTATGAAGAAATTTAAGCAGCTAATCCCTACCATAAAAGCAGGGGGTGGCATAGTGTATAATCAGGAGGGTAAGGTGCTGCTTATCAAAAGAAACGGCAAGTGGGATTTGCCTAAAGGAAAGAAAGAAAAAGGGCGAAAATATTGCTACTTGTGCCTTGCGCGAAGTAGAGGAAGAAACAGGGGTGAAAAAAAGCTGCTCATACAGCGTTTTTAGGGACGATTACCTACCACATATTCAAACGCGATAAGCAGTATTTCTTGAAAGAAACTTATTGGTATGATATGACGACTACTTATAAGAAGAAATTAGTACCCCAAACAGAAGAGGGTATAGAAAAAGTATGCTGGAAAGATGAGGCTACCGCCAAAGAATTAGCAAAAAGCTCGTATAAGAATATACAGTTAGTATTTAGTCGCTAGGTGCGAGCCGCACGGGCGATTTTAGTCGCTAGTCGTTAGAATGTTAGTGGTTAGTCGCTAGTTGTTGTATTCTATATAAAACTTTTTAAAAATGAAAAACATTATTTCTTTTTATTTGTCTTCTTTTAGGAGGCGCTACCCTTTGTGCACAAACGCAATATACCGTAAAAGGTTTTTGTGCATAATACTTCGCTTGAAGGTATTGCTAATGTCACCATCAGAGTATTGGATGCGGATACTAATATAATAGTAAGTGAACCTATTACTGAAAGCAATGGGCTTTTTTTAGCTTTTCGTCTGCTAAACGCAATTTGCGTATTTATATTGAAAGTACAGACGATTACCTGTCGTATACCGGTGAACCTTTTCTTGCTGAATAAGAACATTGAGTTGCTCTCTATACCCTCTTGCTTCTTCCCTTACTTTGGAAGAGGTAGTGGTAACGGCTACAAAAAAAGGAAGTCCGCCGTGTATATGGAGCAAGGGAAAATAGTGTTTTCGCCAAAAAAATAGTCTTACTCATCAGCAGGGGACGGCACTCGATGCACTGAAAAGTACTCCTAATGTGGTAGTAGACAATCAAAATCACCTGAGCATTGGCGGAAAAAGCAATGTGTTGGTTCTTATCAATGGCAAACCTACTTATATGCAGCCTGACGATTTGGCAACTTACCTAAAAATCTATTTCTATAACACAAATTAAAAAGACGGAATTGCTGCTCAATCCGCCAGCTGAATACGAAGCGCAAGGAGGGGCTGGAGCAGTGAATATAGTGCTCGATAAAAAAAGACAATAGAAGGGACATTCTTATCGCTGAACAATGGGGTATCGTATTGGTGGAACCTTCGACAAAAACACTGAACTACAATTGCAACACAGCGTGAAGAAAGGTATTTTTGCATTTGGGGTACAATCACCAATTGGGACATTACGCAATGGATTACGGCAGCGAGCGCGTGCAAAACGGACTGCGCTACGAAAGTCCAACAGATGATACTGACAAGCGCAAGACCATAGCGGGGCATATAGGCTACGACTATTGGCTTGACCAACGGCACTCTTTAGGGTGCACAACTGGCTGCTAACACGCTATTTGGGAAAAGGAACGACCAGCACGACTACTCGCTTTTTTTCGACACAGCTAATGTATTGGAAAAAAACGCTATCGGGCTATAACGATTACTTTATGCAGAAAGCTAATCGCTATAGCGCTAATGTTTATTATACTTTTAGTCCTTCGGATAACGAGCGCTATCAGTTGGACATTGATTACGCTTTTTTTGATGGAGGCTCTGGCAATAGGCAACCCAACACCTATCGTTCGCCAGCGGGTGCCATACTTTCTCACGAGACCTACCTATCAGAAAACGATAGAAAAATACATATTTTAGCTACTTCTTTCCGTTCAGAATTACCCTTATGGGGTGGAAGTCTTACGGCAGGAGGTAAGTATTCGCAGGTGTTTTCAGACAACAGTTTTCAGTTTTTTAGGCAATTGCCTACCCATAACCTCATAGATGTAAACCGCTCGAATGCTTTTGACTTCAAAGAGCGTATTTTTTTGCCATATATGCCCAGTATCATTACCCTATCACCGAACGTTTGAGTGCTGAGGTGGGCCTGCGCAATGAAACTACTTTTTCTAAAGGACAGTTATTGCCCGAAAAAGGGAGTACTTCGACACCACAAGAACACCAAAAGCACTATACTAATTTCTTCCCTACCCTTAATTTGCAATACCAATGTAACGATAACTTACAGTTATTTGCAGGCTATAGCACTCGCATCAACCGACCTGAGTACCAAAAATCTCAATCCGTTTGAATACCTTTTTAGACGAACTATCGTATTGGAAAGGTAATCCGTTTTTTTATTGCCTGAAAAGATACAAAAAAAGCTACCTTTTTCGGCTTCGTATAAAAAGACTTCTTTTTACAATGGCTTATAGTTACTCTACCGACTTTTTAGCAGTATTAATGAGCCTTTTTAAGGGTAATAAAATCATTTCTATCCCTAAGAATATAGGCGAGCAGCACCATTTGCTCTTTTTCGCTCTATCAAGAACTGAATTGGGGCAATGGCTATCAGACGACTCTTACACCTAACCTGAGCTATATAGAGAATAAAGGAGCGGTAATAGAAGGGAGCACCTTGCACCTACACAGGTGGCAGTACAATCTGACAATGCAAAATTACTTTCGTTTGCCTTACCAGCTGAAAGGAGAGCTTACCGCCGTTTATAATTCGCGTAGGTTGGCAGGTATTAACGAAATAGCTAAGTCTTCTGGCGGAATAGATATTGGCTTGCAACGCCTTTTTCTTAAAACGACCGCCTTACGGCTACCTTTTAGCTTTTACTGATATTTTTTTCACACTCAACGCTGGGATAGCGAGAGTCATTTGCCTAACTTAGACCTATACGCCTATGGTAATAGCGAAAGCCGACAGGTGAAGTTGAACCTTACTTACCAATTTGGAAAAGCTAAAGAGGTACACACAAGCGAAGTGGAAGAGGTTGAGAGATTGTAATAACAAATAAACAACTAAAAAAATGACAAAAGAAATACTAATAGTAGGAGTTGGTAGCTTTGCAGGAGGCGCCTTGCGCTATATACTCTCGGTAGGGCTTAGCAAGATAGGACGCTTGTGGGCATTCCCCATAGGTATTATGGTAATAAACATACTAGGGCTGCTTTTTTTGATAGGGGTATTGTATGGGTACTTCAAAAGCAAAGCCACTACAGACCCTGTATTGCCGTTGCTATTGATGACGGGTGTTTTAGGGGGCTTTACTACTTTCTCTACTTTTTCGTTTGAAACTGTACAGCTATTGCAACAAAACGAATGGCTAAAAGCAGCGCTTTACGTAGTAGGGAGTGTAGGACTGGGGGTAGCGGCGTGCTATTTGGGAATTAGCAAATTTGAGAATTAGCAAAATTTGAGGGGAGATAGGGGGTAAAAGTTTTTTAAAAAGCAGATTATTTCTTTTGGATTTTTGCGAAAATAAGCAGATTATTTCTTTTGGATTTTTTTGCAAAAAGTGGTAATTTATTTCTTTGGATAATTTTTATTTTTTTCACTTATAACAAACTGACTTACAATGATTTTTGGCATAAGTTTTGCCTAAGGATTTATTAGGCAAAAAGCATTGCCCTACATCAATAAACATAAAACAATGAAGAGATTTTTTTATTAGGAATGGTTACGGCAGCAGTGGTGCTGTTGGTAGTTTATTTTTTTAAAGAGAAAAAAGAAGAAGAAGCGCGTTTGGAGGCTGATTCGGCACTTATACAAACGCAAATAGCCAATGTAAGCAAGTTGGTAGTAACGGAAGGGCATTTCACTGAAGTCCTTTCATACGTAGATACTCAAAAAAATACTTTATGGATTGGTTTTCGTTTGACAAGCGCATCTTAACCATCGTAAATGCCGATGTAACGGTAGGCTATGACCTACATAAGATAGTTTTTGAAGTAAATGAGGAACAGCGAAAAGTGATTATAAAATCATTGCCAGAAGCTGAGGTAAAGATTTATCCTAAAATGAAGTATTACGACATCACGCAAAGCCAAATAAACCCTTTTAAGGCGGAAGATGTACCCAAAATAGAGAAGAAAGTAAATGAAGTACTCGAAAAGAAAATAGCTGCTTCTAGCCTAAAGAGTAATGCTCAAGACCGACTTATCTCTGAACTCTCTACTCTTATTTTTTTGCTACTCGTGCCGTAGGTTGGACTTTAGAATATAACAATACTCCTATAGACAATGAAGAGACGATTAAGAAATTAGCTAATTAGGAAATAGAAAAAAATTAGCCAATTAGTAAATTTTCATATTTACTAATTGGCTAATTTGCTAATTATTTATATTTCGTGTTCACCTTTTATTTCTCTGTGCTCATAGTCGGCAATCATTAGCTTTTTCATAATCTACTTTAGTTTCTTTGCCAAAGCGCTTGCTTATATTGTCGAAAATCAAATACACCAAAGGGACAATGATAAGCGTAAGGAAGAGAGACGAGAGAAGTCCGCCGATAATTACAATCGCTAAAGCGTTATTAATCTCAGCTCCTGCGCTACTAGCAATTGCCAATGGTATCATACCTGCTACCATCGCAATAGTTGTCATCAAAATAGGGCGCAAACGGGCGTGATTTGCTTGTATTAATGCGGTTACTGTATCTTCCCCTTCCTGCTTGCGGTGGTTGGCAAAATCCACCAGCATAATCGCGTTTTTAGCCACCAACCCGATAAGCATAATCATACCCAAAAGGGTGAAGATATTGAGTGACATATTGGCTAAGGCTAAAGCTATCAGTGCTCCAATAAACGATAGTGGGATAGAGAATAAGACCACAAACGGACGTGAGAAACTGTCGTACAGCACTACCATCACCATATATACTAATAAAGATAGCCGCAAATAGTGATACGAATATAGTACCAAATCCTTCGTCTTGCATCTCTTGGTCGCCAGAGAAAGTGAAATGTACATTAGCTGGTTTCTGTAGGGTTTCGAGTTTTGTTTTCCATTCTGATACTACGGTACCTGTAGGGCGACCTACGGTTTGTGCTTGTACTGTTACTGAAGGCGACTTATCATAACGCTCTAACTGAGTAGGGCCTGATGCATAATTGATAGTAGCAAATTGCGAGAGTTTTATCTGTTGCCCCATAGCGTTGATAAAGGTCATATTTTCTATATCGGCTATCGATTGACGATTGCCCTCTTGGAATAGTATGTTGATATCATATTCAGAATCGCCAGTACGGAATTTACTATCGTCATTACCATTAAACGCAGTACGCATAGTAGTACCTACAGTAGCTACATTTAGCCCTAATAGGGTCATCTTGTCGCGGTCTAACTCCACATTTATTTCAGGGTTACCCTGCTTCTGAAGTAAGTTTTATCTCTGTAGCTCCGTCAATAGTTTTAAGCAATCCGGCAGCCTTTTTCAGCATACTGTTGAGCAACTTCTACATTATCAGAGGTAACTACCAAAGCAATAGGTGCTTGTTCAGCTCCCATCATTCCGACAGGCACTGTCTTCACTTTAGCATCTACTAAATACTGACTGAGTTCTCGTTTTAGCTTAGCGGCTATCACGTTAGTTGATTCGCTACGTTCTTTCTTATCTATAAGGGTAAGCTGTATTTCTGACTTATAAGCGGTAGCTTGTGTAGCACCCATACCACTAGTAGACTGCCCTACAGTAGTAATCATACTTTCTACCAAAGGTTTATTGGTACCCTTTACTTTTAGATTGCGTAGGTAATTTTCAGCTTTTTGTGTTATAAAGTTAGTCTGCTCTAAGGAAGCATCTTTATTGAGCTCAAACTGTACTAAAAACTTTCCTCTATCCATATTAGGCATAAATTCAGCCCCTATAAAGCCTGTAGGAATAAGAGAACAAGAGCCTATAAAGAGGAAGAATACCAAAATAATCGTTTTCCATTTGTTAGCAAATACCCATACCAATAAGTCAGAGAAAAACTGCGTAAAGCGTTTGAGATAACTCTCAAAACCTATAGCAACCTTTCCTAATAGCGAATTAGGATTAGCGTGCTCTAACTTACCAAAACGCGAGTATAACCAAGGCACTACTGTAAACGACATTAGCAACGAAAGCATCGTAGCAATAGCCACCGTCATACAGAACTCGCGGACAATATTCACTACTATAGAGTTACCGATAGAAATAGGCACGAATACCATCACAATCACCAAAGTAATCGCCATAACTGTTAGTACGATTTCTTTTTGAACCATCGAAGGCTGCGCGGACTTTGTTCTTGCCCATTTCCATATGGCGGTGTATATTCTCAAGACCACAATAGCATCATCAACCAAGATACCTACCACTCAACGAAAGGGCTACTAAGCTCATCAGGTTGAGGGTAAAGCCGAAGAAATACATACCTATAAAGGCAGCAATAAGTGAGGTAGGAATAGACACCATTACGATAAGAGCGTTGCGCAAACTGTGCAAGAAGAAGAACATCACAACAGCCACTAAGACAATAGCTAAGACTAGGTCGAACATCACTGAATTGGCAGCGTGTAGGGTAAACTCACTAGTATCTTCTGCCAATAACATTTTTTTACGCCTTCATTTTTTTATAAGTCTGCTCTATTTGTTCCATTTTTCTTGCGTACCAACTCGCTTACCGATACCGCATTGGCATCAGTCTGTTTAAGCACTTGCAACAAGAGCGTATTTTTCTTGGTCTATACGTGCTATTTTTTTCAGCTTCTTCTTCAGTATCTTGCACATCGGCAACATCTGAAAGTCGTATTTCTACTCCATTTTGTGAAGCTAAGGTAAGATTACGCAGCTGCTCTACATCTTGAATTTTACCTAACAAACGTATAGAGGTACTATTTTCACGCGTTTTAATTTTACCCGCAGGAATTTCCATATTAGAAGCCGCAATGAGCTGTTGTACTTGCCCTATAGAAAGTCCATAACCTTCTAATTTTTTAGCGTCTACATTCACACGTATTTCACGCTTACGCCCCCCGATGATATTCACTTGTGCAACCCCTGGTACACGCGAAAGCTCAGGTTGTATCTTCTTATCTACTAAATCGTAAAGCTCTTGAGAAGAGAGTTTAGAAGTTACCCCAATAGAAACGATAGGCAAATCAGAAAGAGAGAATTTGCTAAGTGAAGGTTCTTTAGCATCAGTAGGCAAATTAGCTCGGATAGCGTTAATCTTTCGCTGTGCCTCATTGAGGGTGTTATCTACATTGGCATCATTGGTAAGCTGTACTACCACCACTGAAAGACTCTCATACGAATACGACTGTATCTTCTTGATATTCTCTAAGGCAGATACCCCATCTTCAATCTTTTTAGTAACTGTACTCTCAATTTCAGAAGGTGAGGCACCAGGATAAATAGTAGAGATAGTTACCACATTCACTTCAAACTTAGGGATAAGTTCGTAGTTCAATAGTTTATAAGAATAAAAAGCCTCCCTAATAATAATAAGGAAAGCATTACAATCAGCACGCTAGGGCGCTTGATAGAAAGTTTAATTAAGTCCATTTGTTATTCTTTTGTAAATCGGGTGCAAAGGTAGTATAAAAAAACTTAATAAACAAAAAAAGTTTCCTAATATCAGAAATAAAAAAACTGCCTGAGAAGCTATAAGTATATTACTTCTCAGGCAGTTATTTTCACTTTAAAAATCTTATAACCAATTATTTAGCAGGGATATTCTTCAGTATTGATAATAAGAATTTCCAGAATTTCTGTACTGATGCTATATTTACTCTTTCAGCAGGTGAGTGTGCTCCTTTGATAGTAGGGACCAAAACTTACCATTTCCATAGTAGGATAGTTAGTACCAAGTATACCACATTCTAAACCTGCATGGCAAGCTACTACTTGTGGAGTTTCGCCAAAAAGGGTTTTCGTATTGCTCTTTTACTATTTTGAGTATCTCAGCATCTACTTTTAGGTTCCCAACCAGGGTAGCTACCTGTATACTCTACTTCAAAACCTGCTAACTCAAAATGCGGCTCTAATGGTATCTGCTAAGTCATATCTTAGAAGTCTCTGAAGCCGAGCGAGTGAGACAGTAAACATTTATCTCGCCATTCTTTAGCTCAACTCTTGCTATGTTATTGCTTGTCTCCACAAGATCTGCAATACTTTGACTCATCTTGTATACGCCATTGAAGGCTGCATAAATAGCCCTTAGCACATCTCCTTGTTCTTCTATTTCCATTACTCTCTCAGGCAGAGCTGTAGGTGAAAGCAACACATCAAGAGTAGGTTCAGTAACTGCATATTCGTGTTGTAAATCGCGAGTAAGTTGTGCTATTTCTTTCTCGAAGGCTTCTTTTTCGTTTTTTTATCTACAGTGATAATCGCTACACTCTCACGCGGAATAGCATTCCTAAGACCACCTCCATTTATCTCTGCTATATGTAGGTCAAACTTCTCTGAACAAGTAAATAACAGTCTGTTCATCAATTTATTAGCATTGGCATAGCCTTTGTGAATGTCCATACCACTATGCCCTCCGTGTAGTCCTTTCACTGATAAGGTATAAGCTACAGCTTCTGTAGGAGTAGGTATAGTATCATACTCTCTGAAGGCTGATACATCCACCCCACCAGCGCATCCTATATCTATCTCGTCATCTTCTTCAGTGTCTAAGTTCAGCAAGTAAGCTCCTGACAATAAGCCTCCTTTCAGACCTTTAGCACCTGTCATACCTGTTTCCTCATCAATAGTAAAAAGAGCTTCTATAGCAGGGTGCGCAATGTCTTTGCTTTGCAAGATAGCCATAATGCTCGCTACACCTATACCATTATCAGCTCCTAAGGTAGTACCATCAGCACGCACCCAATCGCCATCTACTAACATTTTGATACCCTCTGTACTAAAGTCAAATACGGTATCATTATTTTTTTGATGCACCATATCAAGGTGTGATTGTAGCACTACTGTTTTGCGGTTTTCCATACCTGCTGAAGCAGGCTTTTTAATGATAACATTACCTGTTTCGTCCTGATAAGTATCAAGACCTAAACTTTTACCAAAAGCCACCATAAAAGCGATGACTTTTTCTTCTTTCTTCGAGGGGCGTGGCACTTCGTTCAAACTCGCAAAAGTTCGCCCACAATTGTTTTTGGTTCTAACTCTGTTATTTTTCATTACATTTGGTATTAATTATTTTTTTAAAAATCTTATCCTTATTCACTATACATACAAACCGTACTAAAACCAATAACCTATATTAAACAACCATACGGCTTGCTTCACTTCAGGCGAATAAGTACATTTTAGTTCCACAGGGCCTAAGAAACTATCAATACTGTAGCCTATACCATAGCCCGAATAATTAGGATACTTATGCCATTGGAAACTCTCAAATAGGTTATTATCTACTTTAGCCAAATTAGCTAATAACAATATGTGTTGTTTTTTAAAAGGCTCTATATCTACTACAAACTCTGATTTTAGGTAATTCTTAGCCCCAAAACTCAAAAAGTCATAACCATAAAAAGATGAATAGTTACCAAAGACATTCTTGTTATTCCCTCCTAAGAAAGAAGTCAAGCGAATACACATTAGTACCTCCTATAGTTACCCCTCCTTCTAAATTAACCCGAGCTGCTGTTTTATAAAAGAGCGGAAAGGCAAATGATAGCTCTGTCTTGCCTGTAGTAAATCTGTTAAAATTAGGCATATCTGAGGCAAAAGCATACAGATTGAATTGTGAACTAAAAATATACACCACGAGTAGGGAAGAATGTATTATCTAAGCTATCGTATTTTTATATAAGAGTAAAGACTGCCAAAATGGGTATTTTCAGCATAAGAAACTACAGTACTCAACCCATATACTTGCTCAGCATCAAATCGTATTTTTGCGGTGCTCTGCCCCTAAGCCGAAAACAAAACCATTCCCCAATAATGTTTGCAAATACAGCTGATTTACAAGGTCGTATGCTTCTACGTCCATACGGTTTAATTCAGAGCCCTCTATACGATAATTAGAGAGTCTATGTGCGTTTAGTTTACGTTCAAACTGCATAAACCTTGAACGAACCCCATAGCTAATATAAAAGCCTTTATCTACAAAATAATCAAACTGATAACGACTATTATCGCCTACTATAAGATCTAAAGATAAGAAATCACTACTTTGTAAAAAGTAATTACGGGTATAGTTCATTAAAAAGCCCGTTTTTAGCAAATTGTCATAATGTACACCAAATTTTAGATAGGTGCGCTGAGGGCTTTCTTTTATAAAGAAATCTATGTATTCTCCCTGATCAGTATGCCTAAGTTGGTGACTAACAGAATGAAAGTTGTTTGTAGCCATTAGGTTATCTAATCCATCATTTAACTCATCAAACGAAATCTTGCGGTCTAAATACTTCAGATGCATCTTACCGCGTAAGTAACTTCTCGAAAAGTGGTCATTGCCGTGAAAGTGTACTTCTTTCAGGTAAAAAGAATCTATTTTTTGTATAGGTTCTCGTTTCTCTTCGTGTTTTTGATGGGCTGCTATCTCTTTTAAACGTGGTAAGAAAGAGTGATGCTGCTATTCGTCCATTATTGATAATTTCTTCTCCCTTTATCAAAAGAAATAATATTAAACCCCTCTATATTAGGCTTTTATATAAATATCCGTCTCCTTTATTTTTTTCTGGGCATATTATCCGTCATCGGAAAAGTCGTTATCTGTGAAAAAAATACTCAACACCGAATTTATTTCCTCACGTTTTGCTAACGGACTTTGCACATCTACCCCTATAATAATATCTACTCCTTTTTTTCTTTATCTCATCTACAGGGTAATTATCCGCTATTCCCCCGTCTGTGAGTAGCTTACCATCTATTTCTACCAAATCAAACAATGAAGGAAAAGAACCACTAGCTTTAATAGCTTGTGGTAAAAATCCGTTTTTCGAGCACTACTCCCTTCCCTGTCTCTATATCAGTAGCTACACAAAGAAAAAGGAATAGGTAACTGCGAAAAAAATCATATATTTCATTTACAGGGTAAAGTAGCTTTACAAACTCATTATAAATACTTTTGTCCTTTAGATACTGCACGAGGCAAACCCTACTTTGAAGTTATTAAAAGGCAATGCCACCGCATATCGGTCGTAAAGATACCGCTCGTGAAGTGATTTCGAGCGGCGTGATATTTTGTCTTGCAAAAGTTTATCAAAGTCTAAACTCCTGAAAAATAGAGTCTAACTCATTAGCCGAATAGCCTGCGGCATACATAGCGCCTACCATTGCCCCCCATACTAGTACCTCCTATGTAGTCTATGCGTATGCCTGCTTCCTCTAATACCTTTAGCACTCCTATATGCGCTAAACCTTTAGCCCCTCCCCCACTGAGTACCAAGCCTACTTTTAGGTCTTGCTTTACAGCAGGTTCTTGTGCTGATAGAAGACTGCAAACCATACAAAATATGACAAAAAGATATAATTTCATTTAGTTATGAAGGCTTAAATTTGCTACAAAGATACAAAAGGTAATGGTAAATACAAAGAAATAATGACTTTTTTTCAATACTAAAGTATCGTCTTGCTTATTAAGCTACTGGCTATCAACCAATCATTAGTAGGGGTTGGCTGATAGGTGTCACCCTACTAAATCATCAGCTTGTGCAGCAAGAGCGTAAAGTTCTTCTGAAATATTATGAACCCAGCAAGTGATAGGTATTTTTTTATTTCTTTCTGTTGAAGCATTCCTAAATGTGCCGAAAGAGCTCTTAGGCTGCGTAGCTGTGCCATACTCTCAAATACATCTTGCTGAAAGTGCAATAATATACGCCATTGGTCACTAAAAAGTAAAATGGGTGTATAACAGCTGCTGGGCTTCCTTTTCTAATAATCTTTCTGCTGCAAGATAAATATATTGTATATCAGTAAGTTTCACTATAGTAGGCAATAGATGCATATCGCTGACAACAATTGATTTACAAGGCAGTGAAGCTAACTCAAAAGCCTCTATATCAGTAAAAAGCACTTCATTAGCTGAGGTTTCTATTTTCTTATTTGCAGCCCATACTACGGGTGCGCAAGGAAGGCGTATGTCGTAAATGCCCCATAGCGTGATAACCGCGCTCATAAGGTGGAAATCCTGCTATTGATTCGTCTTTTTTTCTGCCATTGTTGTCTTTGTTTTTATCTCAAATGGTTCCCACAAGCGCTTAGGCATAAGGGTTCCTCTGTCTGCACTTTTTCTTACTAAATGGATAAAGTTCCCATTCTTCTTTCTGATACCATTCTATCTTTCCCCTATTTGCCTCTAAAAAAGCCTCACATTGCTTATCAAAACGCTTTTGTGCTTCGTGAGCCTTAGCTATTATCCACTTTTGTAATATACGCTGCTGCTTCATCATTTGTATGCCCCCTTCTTTTTCTATATAGCAAAATAAAACTCTGTGCCTTTTTGTACATCTCATAACTAAGTGCCTCAACAGCATATAGATCATTTAACAAAGAGGCTTTGCGTGTGGAACAAAGGGAACTAATAAGCGCTATTTGTGCCTTTTTCAATGTTTAAGTTACTCTTCTTAAAGAAAAGTGGATTTTTTTAGGTAGTAGATAGTCACTCCCGCCTAATATAGCAGCCTCGTATGCCAACTGCACATATTGCTCATTATGAAGCGTTTTTCAGTAGTGATAATCCCCTGTTTGACACTTCACTTATTAGTTGAAAAGTATGAGTAGGGAAAGTCTCATTCAGCAGCCAACGAAGAGCCCTAAGCTTAGCTATTTCTAGCAGAAAAGCCTCACTTATAGCCATTTTCACACAGAGAGAAGGCAATATTGTAGGCTGTTCTTTCAGCTCAGCTATTGTCAAAGCTATCTGTTGTGCCATCGTTGCACCTGCATTTTGGTAAAGTGTCGTATCTATCACTTCATCAGCAAATACAAATAGCGAAGTTGTAGGCAACCAGCTCCTAACTTCTTCTTTTTTTGAATTGTTTATGCAGAGTAAGCAAGAAAAAAACCTATATTTTTTTAGCTTGCCAAAAAGCTATACGCTTTAGGGTCTGCTCTTTATCCGACACAAATAACGATATTGCAGCTTGCGTATCTGTAGTTACGTTAAAACTCCTTTTCACATTCTCAGCGGTATAGAAAGGCAATATGCTTATTTCTTCCTCTGTGGTGCAAATCAAGCTCTGATAGTCTTCTCCTTGTAGCTCATATTGTATTTGTTGTTTCCATCGTTTGGCTGCTGTGGGTATCATCCTTTTTGCTTTTTTTCATTAGGGCGTAGCACCATTCGGTACGACTGGTCTTTGCTTATGTAGTAGCCTATCCAGTTGTATAGGGCTCTCATTTTATTGCGGAAATTCACAAGCGACATTATATGTATAAACGCCCAAATGGCCCACGCAAAAAATCCTTTTATAAATATATTCTTAGGTAAGTCTGCTACTGCTTGATTGCGTCCTATGATGGCCATAGAGCCTTTATCTACATAGCTAAAAGACTGTGGATTTCTAAAAGTCATTATTAAAATTCTTACCTAAGTTAGCGGCTTGTTGTATTGCTACTTGTGCTAACTGAGGGTGTCCTTCTGGGTAGTTAGGATCTGTAGTCATAATCGAAGCATCTCCAATAGCATAGATATTATCAAATCCTTCCATTTTGTTATAAGCATCAGTTTTCATACGCTTCCCTCTTCCTAAATAGGCTTTATCATCTATCCCTTTAAAAGTCTTAGCAGAGACACCTGCTGCCCATATCAAGTTGCGAGCTTCTAAAGTAGTACCATCTGATAAGTGTACCTCATCATTAATAAAGTTTGATACAAAAAAACACCTAACTTTTAGCTTTACTCCCTTTTTTTCAATAAACTTTTTTTCAGTATACTCTTGTGCTTTTCTTCGACATTGGCGAAAGTACTGTCTCTTTGTCCATCTATCAGATAAATATCACCTAAATCATCAAAAGGTAAGCTCAGGATAGTCCTTACGCATAATATTTTTGCTTCATTTCAGCAAAAAAATTCCCTGATAGTTCTACTCCTGTAGGTCCAGCTCCCTGCTATAGCAAATGATAGTAGTTTACGGCGTTGTTCTTTATCTTGAGTACGGGTAGCACGTTCTAATCGGGTATAAACTAAATTTCTGAGCATCAGTGCATCGCCTACTGTTTTCATTGGCATTGCTTTCTCTTCTACTTCTTTATTACCAAAAAAAGTTTGATTCTGCTCCTGTAGCCATTACTAAAAATGTCGTACGAAAGTTCTCCATTGCTTAGTATAAGTTTGTTTTCTGCAGGTATTACTTCTTGCAAAGAAGCCATTCTGAAGCGTGCATTCTTATATTTGCGCAACAAACGGCGAAAAAGGATAAGATATAGATGATGGCTCCATAAAGCCTGCTGCTAATTGGTATAAAAGTGGTGGAAAGAAGTTATAGTTGTTCATATCCACCAAAGTAATATGATATTTACCTGAGCGGTTTAGCTCTTTTCACAAGCTCTAATCCTGCAAAACCACCCCCTACTATTACGATATGTTTTTTTATTTTTCCATAATGATTATTTTTACTTTTATGACTAATTTGTCGATTGACAAATTAACTAATTTTCTTCTTCTTTGGGGAAAATCTCTATTTGAGGTTCTTTAAAAGTTTCTTTATTTGAAATATGTCGCTCTAATGACAGTAATAAACTCGGCAAAAAGCAATAGGTTCGTCATCATAGCAAAGAGTAACGTAGCCGAGATAAGCCCTCCTAAGGCTTTAGTGCCTCCAAAAGCTTGAAAGCAGAAATACTGAGAAACCGCAAAAGCAATACTATAGAGGTATAAAACATACTCACTCCTGTCTCTCTTAGGGCTGCATATACCGATTTGCTTATTTTCCAATTGCGGGCTACGAGCTCTAAGCGATATTTAGCTAAGAAGTGTATAGTATCGTCTACCGAAATACCAAAGGCTATGCTAAATACTAATATAGTTGATGGCTTAAGTGGTATGCCCAAATACCCCATTAGCCCTGCTGTGATAAGCAGTGGCAAAAGGTTAGGTATAAGCGAAATGATAATCATCTTCACTGAGCGGAACATATAAGCCATTATAAGTGCAATAAGCACTATTGCCAAGGCAAGCGACCAGATTAGGTTGGTTGCCAAATAGCTCGTCCCCTTAGTAAACAAATAGGCTTTACCTGTTATTTTTAGCTCATATTTATCGCTGGGGAAAAGTTTTTGGGCTTTTAGCATAGATATTCTCTTCTATCTGTTGCATTTTTCTCAGTACCTATATCTTTCATAAAAGTAGTAATACGTGCTGTCTGTGCCGTACTATCAATGTAAGATGATAGCATATTAGCATTGCCTTTTGAGTTTTTTACATACGAAAGGATAAAATTCTGCTCTTGTGTAGTAGGCAAGCTATAGTATTTTGGATTCCCATTGTAATATGCCTGTTTAGCATATTTCACCAAATTTACTACTGATAGAGGCTTTGAAATCTCTGGTATCTCTTCTATATGAGCACAAAGCTCATCTATACGTTTTAGAGTAGGAAGTTTAGTTACTCCATTCTTTTTGTTTAGTATCTATTGTTATTTCTAAAGGCATAATACCTCCAAAAATTCTTCTCAAAATAACTTATATCATCAAAAGAAAGCTGCAGATTTTGGCATATCTTCTATCAAGCTACCCTGATACTTTTTATCTTATAAATACCTATAATACTGAGTATCAATAGCACCAAAGCAGTAGTAAATACTGCTATACGATGATGCTTTTACAGTATTTTCGATAAATTTTATAAGCCCTCCTATCCAATTGCGAGACAAATGGCGCAAGTGTTTTTTTCTTTAGGGATGCTCATATAACTGTAGATAATAGGTATGAGCAGTAGGAAATCAGAAATATAGAAAGCACATTGATAGAGGCTATAATACCAAACTGTTTCAGCAAAGTACTTTCTGTAAAAAAATAAAGGTAGCAAAACCTATAGCAGTTGTCAGATTTGTCAATAGCGTAACGTTACCCACATTTCCTAATAACTCTAATAAGTGATTTAGCTTGGTTACCGTGTTTACTAATTTCTTGTTGGTACTTTATTAATGAGGAATACGCAGTTGGGTATTCCTATCACTATCACCAAGGGTGGTATAAGCCCCGTAAGTATAGTGATTTCGTAGTCAAATAGTCCCCAGAAAACCAAATACCCACATCACTGCTACTGACACCACTCCCATAGAGATAAACATCGCCCTAAAGGAACGGAAGAAAAAGAAGAATATAAGAGAGGTAGAAATCAGGGCAGCTGCTATAAAAAGCCCTATCTCGTCCATTATATTTTGGGCACTTAGGGTGCGTATATATGGCATCCCTGAGGTGTGTACCTTTAGTCCTGTGCGTTGCTCAAATTTTTTTCAACTATCGGAATAAAGTCATTAAGAATGAAGTCTTTACGTGCTTTGGTATTTACAATTTTCTTATTCATATACACCGCTATCTGCAGTGTTTTGCTCTTAGCATTATAAATAAGTCCTTCGTAAAATGGCAGTTTCTCTATAAGTACTTGTCTTATACTGTCTGCCTGTGCTTGGTTTTTTTAACCTCTCCTTCTATAAGTTTATGAGTTACCAAGCGTTGTTGAGCAGTATCTTTAACTAATATAGGCAGATTGTTAATCGAAATAACCGCATCTATCTGCTTGTATTTCTTAAGTTCATTACTGAGTTGTATCCACTCATTTAATATCTTTTGGAGTATAAATTTTTATCATCATCAATAGCCAATAATATCAAATTGCCTTCCTCTCCAAATTTAGATAGGAATCGCTTGTACTCCACATTCACAGGGTGGTCATCAGGCAACATATTCGCTTCAGTAAATGTAAAGCGAATGTTTTTTTCCACTGTAATGCCAAAAAACCTGTAATTAAGGCTATTATGATTAAAAATGTGATTCTATTTCGCAATATTAAGCCAGCTACTGCATTCCAAAAAGCTCGCTTTTTACCCATTTAAACATTTATATTTTTCACTTTAAATATTAGGGCGCAAAAAGTACGAAATAATAAACAATTAACAAGAGAATATCTCACATTTTTTTTTACACCTTCCTATTCATCAATTCTAAAGCAAACTGCTTCAGATAAGCGCGGTTTTCATCACTTATAGTTATGTGCTCCAATAAGTTAAGGGCTTCATCAGTAGTGCGTGTTATCTCGTCTCTCACAGCCTCAGCAGCTCCTGTTTGTCTGAATAGTTGGGTCACTATCGCTATTTTTTTGCATCACTTTTCTTCTGTAGTAGCATATTGTGCTATCAATGTGTTGCGTCGTGCCTCATCAGCTAAGGCTAAAGCTTTTAAATAGAGTATTGTTTTTTTATTTTCGAGTATATCTCCTCCTATTTTTTTACCAAAAGCCTCATCACCAAAAGTATCTAAATAATCATCTTGCAGCTGAAAAGCAAGCCCTATAGTCACCCCAAAATCATATATAAGGCGCTGATTTTCAATAGAAGCTCCTGCTATAATAGCTCCCATCTGCAAGGTAGCTCCTACTAATACTGCTGTTTTATAACGTATCATTTGCAGGTATTGAGGTATACTCACTTGGGTTTGGGTCTCAAAATCCATATCCCATTGCTGCCCTTCACATACTTCTAAAGCTGTTTTAGAAAATAGTTTAGCAAGAGCTACAAAGGTGTCTGGAGGATAACTTTCTAATAGACGGTAAGCACAAATCAGCATCGCATCACCAGAGAGTATGGCTATATTGCTATTCCATTTTTGGTGCACAGTAGCCTTTCCTCGCCTCAGAGAAGCATTGTCCATTATATCATCGTGTACAAGCGAAAAATTGTGAAACACTTCTACCGCAGCAGCTGCCGGAAGTGCTTTTGCGGTAATCGCCTCCAAAGAGGTCTGCTGCTATAAGTGTCAGTACAGGGCGCAAACGTTTTCCGCCTAATTGCAATATATAATCTATAGGTTCGTATAGATTTCGCGGTTCTTTTACAGCTATTGAAGTTTTCAGATGAGCTAAAAATTCTTCTCTATAATGATTGATACTGTTCATTTCTCGTCCTTTTTAAAGTTCTCCTACTTTTTAGTTGTTGAATAACGGTTCTCACCGACACAAAACCTATCTGTTCTTCAGGTATTTCATTTAGTGGAAAACCATTGCAGAGCTTTAATCTCATCAGGTGCCACTATATGCACTTGCTCTCCAGCCAATCGGCATTCAAAAAAAATATCCATTGTGCGGTAGGGCACTTCTTTATATAAATAATTATTAGGAAAAGTAGTAATAAAGCGCAATTGCGAGGGACTTATTTGCATTCCCATCTCTTCTAATACTTCACGACAAGCAGCTTCTTGTGCAGTTTCATTAGGGTCTATAAAACCACCAGGTAAGTCTAATTTCCCTTTATCAGGCTCCATATTTCGTACTGTAAAAAAAGTACTTTATCCTCATACCTAAATACTACGGCCACAGCTGCAGCTATATTATGAAAGTAGGTAAAACCCACAATCGTGACATAAAAAAATCGCACATTATTCGGGAATTCTGTATTTGTAGAAGTACAGTTAGGGCAATGCTTAAATATTTTTTTCCATTGTATATTGTCTTTTTGATAATTTCTTCTATAGGAGTCTGGTAGTCAAACCATTGTATCCTCTCATCTCTATTAAACCACGTGTACTGACGCTTAGCAAAACGGCGTGTATTTTTTTCTTTATCTCTTCTATAGCAAATAGTAGTGAATACTTTCCTTCCCAAAAATCAAATAGCTCTCGGTAACCTACTGTCTGTAGGGCATTCAAGTGTTTGTAGGGCAATAACTGCTGCGTCTCTATCAGCAGTCCTTCTGCTAACATCTGCTCTACCCTATCGTTTATTCGCTGATATACTATTTCTTTTGTCAGCTGTTAGCCCCTATCTGAAGAGTGTCAAAATCCCGACACACATTTTTTTCTGTTGCAAAAAGATGAATAAGGCTTTCCGGTAGCTATACATACCTCCAAAGCACGTATCATACGGTGCGGATTCTGAGTATCTACCTTTGCGTAATGCTGTGGGTCTAATTCTTTTAACTGGGTCTGTAGTACCTCAATACCCTCTGACTGATACGCAGCGTTAAGCATTTCTCTTATATGCTCATCTACTGTCGGAAAGTCATCTAATCCATCTATTACAGCCTTCACATACAAGCCGCTACCCCCGACCATCACTACCACCTCGTGTGTTTCAAAAAGGCTATGGAGAAGGGTAAGGGTATCTCGCTCAAAAATCTCCTACCGAATAAGGCTCAAAAAAATACTCTTATGCTGAATAAAATGGTGCTTTATAAGGGTTTGCTCTTCAGCAGTAGGTACTGCTGTGCCTATACGCATTTCTCTAAAAAACTGACGCGAGTCGCACGAAATAATTTCTGTACCGAAATGCTGTGCCAAAGCTATAGCTAAGCGGGTTTTGCCTATGGCGGTAGGCCCTACTACTGTCAGAAGTAATCGTTTTTTTCGGGACATTTGTCTATCTGTTTTTTTAACGGAGCACCACAAGATGAACAGTAATTAGCTCCCTCTAAATGGCTCGAATTATTACATTGGTGGCAAATAACTTTTTTTCAGTATGCTTATCTGCTAAAAGTTCTTTTTTTGCTGACAGCGCTGCTCTTCCTTTAGTATATTAGCTCTCGATACACGACTATATTCAGCGGTTACTATACCCGTAGGCACAGCTACAATGCCATAACCCAATATCATTACTAACGAAGCTATCATTTGCCCCAAAGTAGTTGCAGGGCTTATATCACCATAACCTACCGTGGTAAGAGTTACTATACACCAGTAAATACTGCGTGGAATGCTAGTAAATCCGCTGTGTTCATTCTCTACCACATACATCAGCGAACCCAACAATATAGATATTACCAACACAAAATAGATAAAAAAACAATAATCTTATTCCTGCTAGTACGAAGTGCCATTTTTAACTCTTTCCCTTGATTCATAAAGCTCACCAAATCTAATATCCTAAAAAGACGTAGTAATCTAAGGGCGCGTACTACCGAAATAGCTTTGGTACTTGGGGTTATAAAAGGACAAGTACATAGGCAAAATAGATATCAAGTCTATAATGCCATACATGCTGAATATGTAGTGATAAGGCTTCTTATTGCTAATAATACGCAATATATACTCCATTGTAAAGAATATTGTTATCACCCACTCCATAAACACCAATAAACCGTGTAGTCGGTGGTCTATTCCTTTTACAGTTTCGAGCATTACCATCACTACACTTATAAAGATAAGTGCTAATAGTATAAGGTCAAAAAGCTTACCTAAGCGTGTATTAGTACCATAAATAATAACATACGCCTTGCGCTTAAAAAAAGCTCATACTTTTTTTCCTTAAATTCTTTTTTTATCCATAAATTATTGCTGAGTAAGCCACTCGCGGAAAGAATAGAAATTTTGTGGCGAAACACCGTGCCCTATAGGAAACTCCTCATAGCAGTACTTCACACCTATACTATCAAGTATTACAGGGGTTTGTCGTGCCCATTCTACCGGAATTACTTGGTCACTTGAGCCGTGCGATATATAGAAATGAGTCATAGAGTGTTTTCTCTCATAACCTTCTTTTTATAATATCTCTATTTAGATACCCACTTAGGGCTATCACATTGCGTATTTTTTTAGGATACGAAAGGGCTACCGCCATACTCAATATACTCCCCTGACTAAATCCTAATAGGGTAACATTGCGTGTATCTAAGTCATACACACGGCAGGCCTCTTCTATTGCTTGCATTATCAAATCTCTTGACTCTATTGCCTGCTGAGTATCACTCCAATTATTCTGGTCTGCATCAAAACTTATCATATACCAAGCATACCCAAAGCTTGCTAAGTGATACGGAGCTCTAAACGAAATAATAGTGTATTCAGGTGGCAGTGCATTAGCAAACGAAAAAAGATCCTCTTCATTACTGCCATAACCGTGCAACATAAATATCACCGGAGAGCGTTTTATCTTTATCTGGGGTTCGCGAATGATGTATTCTAACGGAAGTTTCTTATTAGTGTCCATAACTACTATTTTTATTACTCATTCAATATCAATTGATTATTGGCTATTACCCCTAATACTTTCCCTTTCATAGTAGCTCCTATAAAGGCACTATTCTTAGAAGCCGAAAGTATGTCCTCTTTTGTGAATACCGAAGTACCTTCTGGGGTAAATAAGGTAAGGTCAGCCACTGTATTTACTGCTATAGGAGTTGTAGCTATACCGAAACGTTTACGAGCAGCTGTTAGCAGTGTTACGGCTCTTTCTACAGTAGTGTATTGGCTCAAAATGCCCCATACATTTTCTAATCCTATAGTCCCAAAATCAGCTAAATCAAATTCTTTAAACTTAAGCTCTATATCTAACGGATTATGGTCTGAAGTCACAAAATCTATCACACCGTTATCTAAGGCTTCTCGTAGTGCAAGCACATTCTCTGTATCTCTTAAGGGGGTAATACTTTATAATTAGTATCAAAATTATCGAGCACCTCATCTGTGAAGTGCAAGTGGTGCACTGCTACACTGCAAGTTACATCTAAGCCTTTTGCCTTTGCCTCAGCTATAAGGGCTACTGACTTAGCAGTGGAAATGGTGGGGATATGTAATCTTCCCCCTGCGTATTCTAATATCGATAAATCTCTTGCTACACATAGTTCTTCTGCTAAAGCAGGAATACCTTTTAGCCCTAAGCGCGTACCCTCTATGTGTTCGTTTACTACGCCTTTGCCCATTATCTTAGTATCGTTAGGAAACGAAATTACAATACCATCAAAGGGCTGAGTGTACTGTAGAGCTATTTTCAGCAGGTTGCTATTGCTTATAGGTTTTTTTATAATCGCCAAAAAGCCACTGCTCCAGCGCTTTGCATATCATATAATTCTGCCAAATATTCTCCTTTACTCTCTACTGTTAGTGCTCCTATAGGGTAAGCTGTTGCTGCACAATAGCGTGTTTTATCTTTTATATAAGTTACAGCTGCCTTACTGTCAGTCACAGGGTGTGTAAGCGGATTAATAAGCAAATGTGTAAAGCCACTCTTCTCAGCGGTCAGCATACCATTAGCCAAGGTCTCTCTCTTCATAGCCTGGTTCGCCAAAAACATACACTACTATCTGTCCAACCTTGCGACACATATGCATCGGCAATTACCTTATCTGCCTGCACTTCTCCAAGCTGGTCTGAAATATGTGTTATTGTTCCATCTGAAATCAATATGTCTTTCACTGTATTGTGAAATTCACTTTCTTTGTCAATAATTCTCGCTGACTTTAGGAGTATTTTTCATAATGACTTTTACACTTTTTAAATCTGAGGGCAAATGTACAAAATAATTATGAATTACAACCCAAAAAAATTGCAATTAAAAAAATTATTTATCAAAAAAAGGCTCTCTGATTTTTCTCAGAAAGCCCTTATCTTATCTTAAAAACTGACGTACTTCTTCTTTCAGATGGCTCAGCGCATTTGCCGAAGGGTAGTCCTATCTATAAATTCTTTAAAAACTGCCTCCACCATTTCAGGGCATCTTTCACACTTTCATTATAAGCAGCCTTTCTTATCAGCTGTATGGTGGCTGCTTTAGCTGTGCGTATGATGTTCCACAAATTCGGACTTAAGTATATCTGCTGTGCCAAATTGTGCTCAAACTCTTGGTCTATAGTATTGGTGAGCAGTATTTCGTATTCTTTTTTTAGTCAAATCACTAGGCGGAATACGCAAAAACAATTGTTGCGGAGTAATCCGCTCTAAGAATAGCGTCATTCGCTCATAGGCTTGCAGCTTAATAGGAAAAAGTAAACTTATAAGTTTCCTGCTGAAGCAAAAACATCCGTTTGCGATCTTCATTCTCTATATGTATCCTGAAAAAAGTAAAAAGCTACAGCTCCTACCACCAAGGCAGGAATACAATACATTACAAGAGTAATAATCTGGTCTACCATAGTTATGATTCTTTTGACAATAATATTTTTTTCTAAGTTAGGACTAAAAAAATATCCTCAAATGCCGAGATAATACGTCCGTCTTTGTCTATTATTAGTGATTTATTGATGTTGTTTATCAAAAATTTTTCTGCGACAAGTCCATAAAGTTTATCGAATGATATTGGTCTGTCCAATCAGTATTCTGTACTTGTTTCTTCCACTGGGTCTTATCTTGCCCTATATCTATCCCCTACAAACTTCACATTAGGAAAAAGTCGTTTGAGTTGCGAAATTCTATTAAATATTAAATTAGAAAGCTCTTGTTGGTTAACCGACCAAAAAAATAGTATATGGTGGTCACCTTAGGGGTCTGAATTTCCGAAAATTTAGTAGGTTTTCCTTTAGTGTTTATTAGGTCAAAAATCTGGTGGCTGATTACCCTGCTTGTAGAGCGATAACATTCCGAAATACTTTTTCTAGCTCTGCTTTGTGTTCATTGTCTTTGTTGTACTTCGCAAATTCATCAAAGTAGTCTTTATATGCTATATGTTCCTGAATATGAATATTAAAGATATAAGCGTATGCTGCATTTCGGTATAGGTTATCTCTCAAACTCCCTTTACTAAAAAAAGACTGTCTATAATTTTTTATCTTCTCTAAATGAAAATCTAACTCTTGGCTTACATCTACTAAAAGTATGTTTATTGTATGTATATTTAGTAAAAAGCTAAGTTATTGATATACATTACCATATAGCGATAGTAGGGTCTGAAGTACTCTAAGAAAGTATCGTTATAATTAATACGCTTTCTGTAATCGTAAAAATCTTCTGGCAGTACACAATTCAGCGGTACATTATCTTCACTCTGATATACAAACGGATATATTTCCATTTCTTTGTAAAGAGGGAAAGTAGCACTCACTAAGGCTAAGTCTTTCGCTTTCTCCGAAAGTGTCGGATTCACTTTCACAAAAGCCTCATACTCATTTTTTTCTTTAGTTGGTACAGCGAATCAATTTTTCTCTTTATAAAGGTTCGGCGGCAATGATTGGTATTTTTTTAAAAGATCTGCTTCTCTTCGTGCTTCGTTTGCTTGAACCAATATGAAGTTATTAATCGCTGCCCCTCTTCCTGAAAATGAGATACTCTCATCAAAATTATAAGCATTGGCATATACTACCAAGCTATCATTCGGCTCTATAAATACGTACTTAAATTTTCCTTTCGTTTCAAAAATTGTACAGCTGACTCTCTTTTTATTTTTAAGATTAAAGATAAAATTCTTATCTTTATCTAAATAAACTGTGTCAATAGGTGTATCATTAGCATACAAAAACGACAGAGGGATCTTTAGAGTTAGGAAAAATCCTCTGAGCACAGTACATTCAGTATTCTCTTCTTTACAAGAGATTACCACTAACATCGAGCTTAATATTAAAGGGTACTTTTTCTAAACATCATTAATTTCAATTATCATTCAACCGATGCAAAGGTACAAAAAAAACAATTCATATATGTTAAAATTTTTGTTAAAAATATTCTGCCAGCAAAAAAATTAACATTACATATCATTTTTCTTTTACTGGCTTCAAATAAGAACTTCTTCTCTTTATCAGTCAAGCTGGCATAGCCACTAGCATTTATTTTATCTAACAATTGGTTGATGCGGTGCTGCTTCACTTTTTGTCTTTCTGGTTTGTTAGGTTTCATTTCTGGCATCTCTACACGCATACGCTTACGACTCCAAAGCTGGTATTTTGCCATTACTCCCACCATTATTCCTGCTATAATTCCTCCCAGATGAGCTATTTTGCCTCCTGAATTAGCCGAAAAAAATCAAATAAGTCAAATAGTATAATAGCCCCTAACAGATATAATACTTTTACTCTGAGCGTAAATATATACACCCCGTACGAAGGCGTTACTGTTGCTATAAAAGCAAAAACACTTATAATACCTGCTGAGGCGCCTAATAAAATAGTATTACTAACTGAAGGGGTAAAAAATAACCTAAAACTAAAAAAGCGGCTCCTCCTATCAGCACTCCCCATATATAAGCGACTAAAAATTGCTTTATATTGAAGAGATTGAAGAATATGCGCCCCGTGAAAAACAGAAAAAGCATATTCCAAAATAGATGAGAAAGACTTACATGATAAAAGGCATATGAAAACAATGTCCAAGGGCGTTCTAAGTACAAATTCAGCGAATAGGGCACACATACCCAACTATTGAGTTCTGACTCTTCTATCAACCCTGAAAGCGTGACGACTTTAGCTAAAAGCAAATAACATCACATTTAATAGGAGCAAAATATCTGCAATATTGATATAATAACCCTTCAGTCTCATTTCTTTACTATTAAGGCAGCGGTTTTTTCACTGGCTCCCTCTCCGCCTAATTTTTCACGCAATAGCACATAGTCTTTAAATATCTCGTAGCGACGCGTATAGGTAGAAAGTTTGTCAAGCTCTTTTTCTAAGTTCTTCTTAGTTAGGGTCTCCTTGTATAAGCTCAGTAACTACAGGCTTATCCATTATTAGGTTTACTAACGAAATGTATTTCAGCTTAATAATCCGTTTAGCGATGTGGTAAGATAGCCAACTGCCTTTGTAGCAAACCACTTCAGGTACATTTAGTAAGGCTGTCTCTAAGGTAGCGGTACCGCTGGTTACTAGTGCCGCATATGATACCGATAGCAGGTCGTAGGTCTTACCGCTTACAAAGTGTACATTTTTCTTCTTTTTATAAATTGCTGATAAAATTCATAATCTATTGAAGGGGCTCCGGCTATCACAAACTGATACTGATGATAATCATCTACTACCGAAAGCATTATCTTCAGCATCTTGGCTATTTCTTGCTTTCTACTACCGGGTAGCAAGGCTATAATAGGACGACTGTCTAAACCGTTTTCACTCTTAAATGTTTCAGCATCTACCTCTTCACGCTGCGCTATAGCATCTAATAGTGGGTGACCTACAAAATGTACAGGATATTGATGTTTTTTGCTCGTAAAAGGCTTTTTTCAAAAAGGCAATATCACATACATAAAATCCACATCTCGCTTGATTGCCTTTATCCTATTCTCTTTCCAAGCCCATATTTGGGGCGATATATAGTAATGAGTAGGGATATGCTGTTGCTTAGCCCATTGAGCTATGCGCATATTAAACCCCGGATAATCTATAAAGATGAGCACATCGGGCTTAAAGTTAGCTATATCTTTTTGCAGTAATCTATATTCTTAAGTATGGTACGCAGATTAGTAAGCACCTCCCAAAAACCCCATAAAAGCGAGTTCTCGATAGTGTTTTACCAATGTACCGCCTACCTTAGCCATTCGGTCACCTCCCCAAAAACGAAAATCAGCTGCTGGGTCTTTGTCAAGTAGGGCTTTCATAAGGTTTGCTCCGTGTAGGTCTCCCGATGCTTCTCCCGCTATAATATAATACTTCATAAGATATGCTATTTGTTAAGTATAATTACTTTCATTTTGATGTCTTTTTTTAGGCCAGTCATCTCTGCCTTCTGTCTCTACCTGATTGATTTTATCAGCCACTTCCATACCTGCAATTACTCTTCCAAAAAGCAGTATATTTACCATCTAAATGATAAGCCCCTGGCTTCTGTACCACTATAAAAAAATTCGTATGGCGAAGCAAACTGGTGTGGATTGTCTATATCACTGCTGGGCATCGACACAGTACCTCTGTGATGCTTAAACCCTTTTTTTAGTATCAGGGGGCAAAAGATAAGCCCCAATAGCGGCACGGCGTCTGCTAATATCCCAACTTTCTGAGTTGCCTCCTTGTATTACAAAAATTCTTTACCACTCGGTGAAAAGACAGTCCCATCAAAGTATTTTTTTGTTTAGTTAGGAATATAAAATTCGCACGGTGATAAGGCGTTTCATTAAATAACTCAATATCAATATTGCCGTAGTCAGTGATGATACGCACATAACGTTCTTTGTGGTGCTTTTCGTATTCATACAGAAAGGGTATAGCCGTATCTGTGGTGAGGGTTTTAGTAAAAGTAGCAGCCTCTTCAGCAGCTGACTTTGCTTGAATAGTATCCTTTTTGTATAACAGCTGTAGTACTTTTTTGTAGTCTGTGTCGTTTGTTGGGTCGGCTCACTACAAGCTATTATTAACACACTGATTAGTAATAAGAATGCTTTCATAATTGACTCATAAAAGTGGCGCAAAGCCTCTAAGGTTTCTTGTTTGTTTTCTATGTATGACAGATGTCCTCCTAATAGCAAACTATAGCTTGCCCCTACTCTATCGGCTATTGCTATCATAGCCTCATAAGGTATCAGCGCATCATTTTTTCCCCATAATAATATGCTTTTTTTAGCTTGCAATTGCTCAAAGACTTCTGTGCGGTCAGGACGTTCCTTCATTCCAAGCGAGGCAGCTACTATCCCCTCATTAGGGGTTGCCAAACCGATTGCCACCAATTTTTCTAAATCTGCTTGCATTGTTAGTCTATTGGTCTCGCTAAAAAGATTAGTTACAGCAGTGTGTACAAATAGTTCCTTCTGCTTTTCAATCACCTTTAGCACGCGGTCTCTATTAGCTTTTTTTCTCTTCTGAATCGGGTAGCGGAGTAGAGTTCATTAGTATCAACCCAGCCACTTTCTCAGCAAAAAGTTCAGCAAAAGCAAGCGCTACATAACCTCCCATCGAGTGACCTACTAGCGTACAAGTATTTACAGCTTCCTTTTGCAAGATAGTGTACACCTCTTCTGCCATACGCTCCATAGTATGTACTGGGGCAATAGAGGGCGTTTTGCCGTGCCCTAATAGGTCTATAGCTATCACACAATAATCATCTGATAGTCTATCAGCTAAATCTTTCCATATACTGTGGTCTTCTAAAAACCCGTGCAGAAAAAAACAATAACCTTAGCCTTACTGTTCCCTTGTTTTTGTATAAAAAATGTTCTGCTACCATAATAATAAATATTTATCACATTCTCCCAGCCTTCTCAGCCTACCTAGCCTTCTCAGCCTACCTAGCCTTCTCAGCCTACCTAGCCTTCTCAGCCTACCTAGCCTTCTCAATCTTCCCAGCCCTCTCAGCCTTCCCAATCTTCTCTGCCTTCTCAATCTTCCCGCCTTACCGCACAAAAAAATAAAAAAAGACTAAAAATAGGTATCCCCATTTTTAGTCCATTTTTTTGCTATTCTGCGGAGAGAGAGGGATTCGAACCCCCGGAGGTGTTACCCTCAACGGTTTTTCAAGACCGCCGCATTCAACCGCTCTGCCATCTCTCCATTTGCACAAACATATTGTTGTTTCATTTATGCGGGTGCAAAAGGTACAACTATTTTTATTATCTGCAAATTTTTTTCGGCAATTATTTTTTTCAAATATTTTTTTATAAAAATTTTTATAAACTACTGTATTTCAATAATTTTTTTAATTATTCATTGTTGCTAAAAATTCTTGATTATTCCGCGTTTGCTTTCATCTGTTTTTCCATAAACTCCATCGCTTCTATTGGATTCATCTCCGCCAAATACTTGCGCAACACCCACGTACGGTTCAGCGTATTTTTCATCTAATAACAGGTCATCACGACGTGTAGAAGAAGCCATCAGGTCTATAGCAGGGAAAATACGGCGGTTAGCTATACGCCTATCTAACTGTAATTCCATATTGCCAGTTCCTTTAAATTCTTCAAAAATCACTTCATCCATCTTCGAACCCGTATCCGTAAGAGCTGTAGCTATAATTGATAGCGACCCTCCGTTTTCTATATTACGCGCCGCACCAAAAAAGCGTTTAGGCTTGTGTAGCGCATTAGCATCTACCCCTCCTGTAAGCACCTTACCCGAAGCCGGTTGCACCGTATTATAAGCACGTGCCAAGCGGGTTATTGAGTCAAGCAGAATTACCACATCGTGACCGCATTCTACCAATCGTTTTTGCCTTTTTCTAATACTATATTGGCTATTCTTACGTGTTCACTTGCCTCTTTATCAAAAGTTGATGAAATAATCTCTCCCCTTACACTGCGCTGCATATCAGTCACCTCTTCAGGGCGTTCGTCTATAAGCAGCACCATCAGGTACACTTCAGGGTGATTCTTGCTGATAGCATTAGCAATGTCTTTTAGCAACATCGTTTTACCCGTTTTAGGTTGCGCCACTATCATACCGCGTTGTCCCTTTCCTATGGGGGCAAATAGGTCAATTAGGCGTGTTGAGATGGTTGAGCCCCTACCAGCTAACTCAAATTTTTCATTCGGAAAAAGAGGAGTAAGATGCTCAAAAAGTACCCTATCGCGCACCACTTGTGGGTCAAGACCGTTAATCTTAATCACTTTCAATAGCGGATAATACTTTTCTCCCTCTTTAGGCGGACGTACCTCTCCGTGCACCGTATCACCGGTTTGCAATCCAAACAGGCGTATTTGCGAAGGCGATACATAAATATCATCTGGCGATGCTAAATAATTATAGTCTGAAGAACGCAAAAAGCCGTACCCATCAGCTGTAATATCAAGTACTCCTTCGCAATCTACTACGCTATCAAACTCAAAATCAGGAGCTCTATAGCGATTTTTTTCTTCTCTTTGTCGAAGTTATCAGCGTCAACTACATAATTATTGTTAGGATTGTAATTAGCAGCAGGAGCAGCTGCTTTAGGAGGAGTGTTAGTGTTTTGTGAAGTATTTTTCTTCTGAAAAGACGGTTTATAGTCCCCTTTATTTTTCTTCTTCTGTTCTAACTGACTTACTAACAGTTGTTTTGGCAAAATTCTCTTGATTAGAACTTCCTACTTTTTGCGGAACTTCTATTTTCTTTTTTGCTCCTTTCTTTTTAGCTTCTGGTTGGGGTTTAGCCTCTGATTTAGGGGTAGGTTTAGCTTCTGATTTGGCTTCCGGTTTGGCTTCTGATTTAGATGCTGACCTAGTCTCTGACTTAGTTTCTGATTGACTATCAGCGGCTACTACAGTTTTTCTTAGGGGTTTCTTCCTGAGGCAAAGGCGTTTGTCCTCCTTTCTCCTGAAAGGCTATAATCTGATTTATAAGGTCTAACTTATTCAGATAGCGATACTTAGGTACATTTAGCTGCTGAGCTATAGCCTGTAGTTCAGGAAGCTTTTTTTGTTTTTTTAACTCTACAAAGTTGAACATTTTATGTAAAAAAATAGTTGTTATTAAAGTAAATGATTTTTTTAGTAGACATTTTTTTATTTTTGAAAGTATAAAAGTAATGGTAAGAGGTATTAAAATCGGGCGCAAATATACAAATTAAATATGAAATAGCAACTAATAAGGCTATATTTTTTTCTACTATACTTTTACTTTAGATATACCTACACCGAAGGATGAGCGAAGGATGAGCGAAGGTTAAGCGAAAGATAAGCAAAGGAAAAGTCGGCGAGCAATATTTCTTAATTTACTAATTTGCTAATTTGCTAATTTGCTAATTATATATTACCTTTGCGCCTAAATTGATTATCATTATTATAACAATGAAAAAAATATATTGATACAGGAAAAAAAGATACCCGAAGTGGGTTCGGAGCTGGCTTAGCTGAGCTCGGTCGTACTAACCCCAATGTGGTAGCCCTCTGTGCCGACCTTATTGGCTCTCTCAAAAATGGAGAAAATTTATTGAAGAGAACCCTACACGCTTCTTCCAAATTGGCATTGCTGAAGCTAATATGATGGGCATTGCTGCCGGACTTACTATCGGAGGCAAAATCCCTTTCACAGGTACTTTTGCTGCCTTCTCTACCGGACGCGTATACGACCAAATACGCCAATCTATAGCCTATTCTAATAAAAATGTGAAAGTATGTGCCTCTCACGCAGGTCTTACCTTGGGCGAAGACGGAGCTACTCACCAAATATTAGAAGACATAGGGCTGATGAAAATGCTTCCTAATATGGTAGTTATCAATCCTTGCGATTACAACCAAACCAAAGCAGCTACTCTTGCCATTGCCGATTATGTAGGCCCAGTTTACCTGCGTTTTGGCAGACCTGCAGTAGCCAACTTTACGCCTGAAGACCAAAAGTTCGAAATAGGAAAAGGTATATTGCTCAATGAAGGTACTGATGTTACTATTATAGCTACCGGACACTTAGTGTGGGAGGCTCTATTAGCTTGTGAGGAGTTAGAGCAAAAAGGCATCTCTGCTGAAGTAATCAACATTCATACTATCAAGCCTTTAGATGAAGATATAATTCTTAAATCAGTGAAGAAAACCAAAGCAGTAGTTACCTGCGAAGAGCACAACTATTACGGAGGCTTTAGGCGAAAGCGTAGCACGTGTACTCACCCAGCATTACCCTGTTCGTCAGGAGTTTGTTGCTGTAAACGACTCTTTTTGGTGAAAGCGGCACCCCAGCTCAGCTAATGCAAAAAAATACGGATTAGACAAAGATGGCATTATTAAAGCGGTACACAAAGTACTTCAGAAATAAGCATAGAAAAAAAACGACAAACGATAAATCTTGAAAGATTTATCGTTTGTCGTTTATCATTTGTTATCAACTATTATTCCTTGTTTTTTTCTGTTCTTTATTGAAATACACTAAGTAATAGTACATCTGCTTCTCTTCGTCCCAACCTTTCTCTATAAACTTATCTGCCGATTCAGGATTGATAAAATCCATACGTATCTGTATATTGGTATCCAAGTCTATCACATTTTTTTAATCTTCTTGCGCACATCCGATACGGCTTTATTAGCTATTGGAAAACTTGACACATCTTCTATCTGATACTTAGGCCCTTTCTCTACTTTATAGTGCTTAAACTCTGGTATAAACTCCGGATTATCAAACACTTCATTTTACAAATGAAGTTTCTTCAAAATCATCATTTTTTTAGCAAAGTAATTAATCGCTCTATTCATAAAAAGTACTTCCTCTTTCTTATCTTCTGCTGGTAAAATAACATCTTTAGCAAAATCCTGACTAAACTTTAAGTACTTTTTAGTATAAAAGTTATCATCAATTAGGGCATCTACATTCAGAAAGTTTTTCAAGCCAATACTTAGTATCATAGCGATTACTATCTACTGATAGTATTTTTATAACCTTCTTCCTTATTGGTGTTAAAAAAATAATACAACCTTTATCTAATTTCTGAATATTTACCCCTTCCTGAATAATAATTTTCTAATTGGTTAGGTTGCTCTTCAAACTGAAAAAAAGCTATTCTTCACCTCCGATTTAAAAAAATACCCACTGCTTTCACTTTTTTTCATTATCTAAGTAAGTATCGTGTAGTAGGGCTACATATACCTCTCCGCTCTTTATATGCGGGTGATTAGATTGGTTATAGAGGTGCTGTGCTATCTTTTTTTCGACTGCTGATGAATACAACTCTCATCTTCAAAAAAATAGGAGTCACCAACTGATAAAGTTCGTTAAACTCTACATCAGCATCGTGTACAAATCTAAAAGTAATTTTTCTTCTTTCTCTCTAAAAGGTTTAAAAAAATATTCTTTTTAGCAAACCTATAATTTCATCATTCAGTGCATAAGGACTTTCTGATAAGAAAAGAGGTTCTCCCTTACTCTGATTACCTACTCTATGCACCGAAAGTGTTTCAATATTAGTGGTATATAAATTTAGCATAGTTTTTTTACTTATTACCTATTAGCTTATTATCGATAGTAGTCATCTTCTGAAAAAAACTTTCGTAGTCTTCTTCGTCTATATCAAAGTCATTAAACTCATCGTCAAACTCATTAAAAATCGTCAGCTACAAATGATTTTTTTCAGGAGCTTCAGCTGGAATAGTACCGTGGGCATACACTACTGTAGGGTATGATACCCCTGCTTCTTCTTCATCTACCTCTACTAATTCTACAAAAAAATGTCCACATTTGCATAAAATCATAGACATATAGCAGTTTAGGTTCGTCTTCATTTACTACTGAATCAATAGTAGTCTCTTCCATTAAGCGTATTTCTCCACTCTCTGAAAGGTCAAAAAGGGTTATTTCCTCTCCTTGATTCCAATCCTCATCTGTAAGGTAAAAAGAAGCCATCTCATCTCCTGCAAAACCAAATGATTGGTTTATCACATTGTGAAAATCTTCTAAGGTAGCCTCTCCTTGAATCATAATGTCTCTAAAGACATCTTCTTTTTACATCGAGTATTACTCTAAATTTGTATACCATTTTTCTTCTTTTTTTAGATAATTATATGGTTGATATATTAATTGTCAAATCAAAATTTTTGTCTAATCTTCTAACTGTAGTCCAAGCTCTTCAGCGGCTATTTCGCGCATTTCTACCTTGCGTATTTTTACCTGAGATAGTCATCGGAAACTCATTAACAAACTTCCAATAACGCGGCACTTTGTAGTGCGCAATACGGTCTTTGCAGAAGTTGCGTAACTCTTCTTCAGTTAGGGTAACCCCCTCATTAGGTTTTTATCCATGCCATTACTTCCTCGCCAAACTTCTTACTTGGTACGCCAATTACTTGGGCATCCATCACTCCTTCATAAGTATATAAGAAGTCTTCTATCTCTTTAGGTGATATATTTTTCTCCTCCCCTGATAATGAGGTCTTTTTATACGTCCTGAAATGTGTATATAGCCGTCTTCATCCATCATTGCGAGGTCGCCTGAGTGCATCCATCGCTGTTCATCTATTACTTGTGCGGTAGCTTGCGGACTGTTCCAATACTTTAGCATCACCGAGTAACCTCGTGTACATAACTCACCGCTCTCGCCACGTGGTACAATAGCTTTAGTCTCTGGATTGATGATTTTTATCTCTATGTGGTCTTGTATAGTACCTACCGAATGTATTTGTTTTTCAAAAGGCACTCCTATTCTTGTTTGGGTAGAAACAGGTGAAGTTTCGGTCATTCCGTAACATATTGTTATCTCGTGCATATTCATCTGCTCTTTCACTCGCTTCATAATCTCTGGCGGACATAAAGCTCCTGCCATCACGCCAGTACGCAAACTCGACAGGTCATAAGGATGGCGATCTAAAGTATATAATTCTGAGATAAACATAGTAGGTACTCCGTACAAAGAAGTACAACGCTCGCGTTCTACTACCTCAAGAGTTTTAGTAGCGTCAAAACTATCATTAGGAATAACCATTGTAGCACCGTGTGCCGTACAGCACAAGTTACCTATTACCATACCAAAACAATGGTAGAAAGGTACTGGTATACACACCCTATCTTTATCAGTATAGTTCATTCTAACGCCTATAAAATAAGCATTGTTAAGTATATTGTGGTGTGTTAGCGTTACACCTTTAGGGTTGCCTGTAGTGCCCGAAGTATATTGTATATTTACAGGATCGTCAAATTGTACTTTAGCTTCGTATGCCTGCAATTTTTCATCTGATACTTTCTTACCTTGGGCTAAAAAGTACTCCCAACTCTCTCCCCAATACACTTCTTTGCGCAAGGTATCTGTAAACTCTCGCGCATCGTCTATCATCTTTTTATAATGACTTGTCTTAAACTGTATAGCAGAAAAATATATGACAAGCCAGATTGGTTAATAACGTATATCAACTCACTAGTGCGATACGCAGGATTGATATTTACCATTATAGCACCTATTTTTGGCTGTGGCATACTGTAGCAATGTCCATTCATAGCAGTTAGGCGACCAAATACCTACACGGTCTCCTGTCTTTACTCCTAAAGCTATTAATCCTTTAGCTACTGCTGTTACCTGCTCATAAAACTCTGTATAAGTAGCTCTATAGTGCTGATGCGCTGATATAAGCGCATCATTATTAGGAAACTTAGCCACTGTTTTTCCGAAGATTTTTCGTCAATAGTTTCTCCTAATAGTGGTATATTAGAAGCGCCATTTGTGTAAGATAGTTTTTTCATATGGTTGTGTCATTTTCAGTCTTTTCGTCTCTATTTCAGCAGATCTGGCCTTCTTTCTTTAGTGCGCTGATAAGCCATTTCTTCTCGCCATTGTTCTATTTTAGGGGTATTACCACTCGTGAGTACCTCTGGCACTTCCCATCCTTTATAATTAGCAGGACGAGTATAAACAGGTGGTGCTAATAGATTATCTTGAAATGAGTCGGTAAGAGCAGAAGTCTCATCAGAGAGTACCCCTGGTATAAGCCTGATAACGGCATCGCATAACACAGCCGCCCCCAATTCACCTCCGGAAAGTACATAATCGCCTATAGAGATTTCTTTGGTAATAAAATGGTCACGTACACGCTGGTCTACCCCTTTAAAGTGCCCACAAAGAATGATTAGGTTTTCTGATAGCGACAGCTTATTAGCTGTTTTCTGCTGCAGTGTTTCACCATCAGGGGTCAGAAATATCACCTCATCATAATGGCGCTCTGCTTTTAGTGCCGTGATACATTTATCAATAGGCTCTATCATCATCACCATACCAGCCCCTCCACCAAACTGATAGTCATCTACTTGGCGATAAGCATTGTTAGCATAGTCGTGCAGATTATGAAAATACACCTCTACTAACTGCTTATCTATAGCGCGCTTGATGATAGAATAGTCAAAAAAACCTTTTATCAGTTCGGGTACTACTGAAATAACATCAATGCGCATTGATTATCTGTGTTTGTTAATTTCGTCTTGCAATTGGCGACGTACTTTCTGCTCGCGCTCAATAGCTGCTTTGCGGTAGTTCTCGTACTCCTCTTGCAATTCGTTTAGGTCATTTATAGATTTTTTTGTTACTACATTACCATTAGAGAATTTGTAGATATAAAGCACCAATAATGATGCCAAAGCCAATACGATACCCCACATAATAGTATTGTATAGCCCTTTAGATACTAAAGCACCAAAGAAACTCACACTGTCTTTTTGGTCTTTAGTTTGGTCGAGAGCCGCTTGTATCTCTGTTATTTTATCGTTGAGCTCTTTTATAGTAGCCTCATTTTCTTTTACTTTTTGCTTTTCAGCTACTAATTGCGAGCGTACTCCGTTGATGCTATCAGTCATACTGCGCTGAAAGGCAGCCAATTTACCTCTGTCTAACATCTTGAAGTTCTGCCAAGCCCCGGATCTGTCTATCAGCTGCTGAAATACCCCTTCTAAGGTAGTAGGCTTAGCTTCTTCTACTGGAGCAGCAGTAGTCTGAACTGTATTATTTTGGGTTGTCTGTACTGATTGTACTGTTTGTTGTACAGGCTCTGTTGTAGCAGTCTGTTGTGCATTGGCTGTGATAGCTACTAAAACACCTAAAGCTATTATTATTTTTTTCATACACTTACTATTTTTTTCGGTTAAGATAGATTGCATTATAGCAGTAAAATCATCTACGATAGTAGCCCCTTTATCTTGGTTGTACCATCTCTGAAGGTCTTCTTTAAATTCAGGAGTCAGCTTGCCATTCTTAGCTTTTTTTCTTCAGCTACCATTTGGGTAGCCACTGAAGGACGAGAGCCCCCAACGTGCTAACACCTTATCCTGCAAATCTAAGAATATCACTATAGGGATAGCCTTGCCCCCATTAGTCAGAAACTCATTCATTAGCGCTTCATTTTCATCACGAAATACTATTTTTCATCGTGATTTTTAGGGTTCAACTCGGCTATCTTATGCACCACTGGCAAAATCTGTGCCGCATCACCACACCAAGTCTCTGTTATCACCAATAAGCAAATGCTATTAGGATAATTCTTAAAAAAAGCCGCTTTATCTTCTGCTATCTCAATAGTTTTATCAAGTCGTTTATAGCGTTTCTGATTTAGAGCAGTATAGTGTACCAGTTCTTCAGTCTGTTCTACCCCACTGCTTTTTGCCTTCAGCCTCATACTTGTCTATCAAATTCCGATAGGTTTCATAGCTGATAGCCTTTAGCATACTCTCGCGTATAATAGATGTTAGTTCCATAGTTGTTATTGTTATGAGGCAATTTGCAATGCCGATTTGTTTAGTTTCTCTTCTGCGTATTCCTTAGTTACAGTTAGATTTTTTTAACACCCGAATTAGGAAGTTCAAACATAGCATCGGTTAGGATATTCTCGCATAACGAACGCAAGCCTCGTGCCCCTAATTTGTATTCTAAGGCTTTCTCTACTATAAAGTCAAGGGCTTCCTCTGTTATCTCAAATCTTATACCGTCCATCTCAAACAGTTTTTGGTACTGTTTGATGATAGCATTCTTAGGTTCAGTAAGTATCATTCTAAGCGTGTGTCTATCTAACGGATTCATATAGGTAAGCACAGGCAGACGACCTATAATTTCAGGTATCAAACCAAAGTCTTTCAGGTCTTTAGGAATGATATACTGCACTAAGTTTTTTGCGGTCTATATGTGTATTTTTAGACGAATTGTAGCCTACTGCCTGCATATTGAGGCGCTTAGATATCACGCGCTCTATACCATCAAAAGCTCCACCTGCTATAAAGAGAATATGCTCGGTATTGACCTCTATATACTTCTGGTCAGGGTGCTTGCGACCTCCCTTAGGGGGTACATTCACTACTGACCCCTCTAAAAGTTTAAGCAAAGCTTGCTGTACGCCCTCACCCGAAACATCACGGGTAATAGACGGATTATCGCTCTTGCGCGCTATCTTGTCTATTTCGTCTATAAATACAATACCTCTTTCGGCTTTAGCTACGTCATAGTCTGCAGCTTGTAGCAGACGACTAAGAATGCTCTCTACATCTTCGCCTACATAACCTGCCTCAGTCAGTACGGTAGCATCTACTATAGCAATAGGTACATTCAGCATTTTGGCAATAGTACGCGCTACAAGGGTTTTACCTGTACCGGTCTCACCCACCATTATCACGTTGCTCTTCTGTATTTCTACCTCGTCATCTACGTTAGGCTGTTGCAAACGCTTGTAGTGGTTATACACCGCTACCGATAGTATTTTCTTAGTAAAATCTTGTCCTATAACATATTGGTCGAGAAAACGCTTAATTTCTTGAGGCGTTTTCAGAGATATTTCTACATTCGTAGCGTTTTTATCTTTGTTTTTTTCGTGTTTCAGAGCTTCCTCAATAATGATGTTAGCCTGATCTACACAAAAGTTACATATATTCCCCCCCATACCTCTGATAAGTATCTCGGTTTCGGGTTCAGAACGCCCACAGAATGAGCAAAATTCTATTTCTTCTTTCTTTTTAGCCATTATTTTCTTTCTAATACTTCATCTATCATACCATACTCTTTAGCCTCACGTGCTATCATCCAATAGTCGCGCTCTGAGTCTTTATACACTTTAGCAAAAGGCTGCTTGCTGTGTTTGGCTATGATTTCGTAAAGTTCATTTTTGAGCTTCAACATCTCTTTTAGATTGATTTCCATATCGCTCGCTACCCCTTGCGCTCCTCCTGAGGGTTGGTGTATCATCACGCGCGAATGTGGCAAAGCAGAGCGTTTGCCTTCAGCTCCTGCACATAGCAGTACTGCTGCCATCGAAGCAGCTATACCTGTACAGATAGTAGCTACATCGGGTTTGATAAACTGCATAGTATCATAGATACCTAAACCGGCGTATACACTACCACCGGGCGAGTTGATATATATCTGAATATCTTTGCTGCTATCTACACTCTCTAAGAAAAGAAGCTGAGCGGTTACTATATTGGCTACTTGATCATTTACATCTGTACCAAGAAAGATGATTCTATCCATCATCAGACGCGAAAACACGTCCATTTGCGCTACATTTAGCTGGCGTTCCTCCATAATATAAGGCGTCATACTACCTACTATTTTATCGTAGTAAAGACTGTTCACACCGTGCTGTTTAATAGCATATTTTCTAAATTCGTCTGTTAAATTCACGTTCTTTTAATTATCAATTTAATTATTAAAAGTCCAAAATTGTCAATACAACAAAATACTCGGTGGTTACTGACAATTTTGGACTGGTAATAGTTTGTGTTTTTTTATGTATTATTCTGGGAATGCTAATTTGATAAACTCATCAAAAGTAACTTTCTTAGTATTAATAGCTGCATTTTTCTTTGTAAAAAGCTATCAATTTCTTAAATACTACTTGTTGTTGAATGCGTTGTACTTCTTCGCGGTTTTTTTCAATATTCTATCCAAAATACTATCTACTTGAGCGTCATCATCTGCTGGCATACCATATTGCAATAGTTGCGCTTTGATGTACTCTCTACCAAACTCTTTTATCTCTTCATTGGTAGGTTGTAGATTGTTGTCGTTCATTATTTTTAGATTCGATAAGCTGATAACGCAATCCTCTTTCTGAACGTTCGTATTCTTCATTAGCTTCTTGCTCAGTAAGTTCTTTTTCACCTGCTGTGCGTAGCCATTTTTTTCAAGAAAGTAGCTGGCAAGTCAAAATGAGTGTTATCTACCAAATAATCAGTCACTGTGTTTAAGAAGTGCTGGTCTGCTTGTTCGTTAAACTGTAGTTCGGCACCTTCTTTTTATCTTAGCGCGCAATTGCTCTTCAGTAGTTACACTACCGTCAGGGAATAGTTTAGAGAACAAATCAGCATCTAAAGCTGCTTTTTTTCGCGTTCGTTTATCTCTTCCAAAGTAAAAAGTAACTTCTACATCTAAATGATGAGCCTCATCGTGCGATACTTTTAAGTAGTGCATTAGGCTATGAGCATCTTCAAAAAGTCCTTTGGTTTGTAGCTGAAACTGATCGCCTACTTTTTTACCTATAAAGGTTTTGCGCACTTCAGGACTTAGGTCAGTAAGTTTGAACGTAGCTTGACTTTCAATATTCTTTTCTTCGTTGAAGAAAGTACCTGTTAGCTCTATATCTTCGCTATCTAGTACTTCGCCTTTTGATACCAATTTGCCGAATTGTTTCTGAATGCGCTCAATTTGTTTATCGATTTGTGGCTCGTCTACCTCTATCTCGTAGCGCAGAATACCTTCAGCTGGTTTTTAAGTTTACTTCAAAAGTAGGAGCTAAGCCTATCTCAAACTGAAATTGGAAGTCATCAGCTTCTATATCGATGTCTTTTACTATCGGAAGAGGATTGCCGAGCATACCAATCTTTTCTTTGTATATGTACTCGTTTAGGCTACGATTAGTGATTTCGTTTATTTCATCAAATTTGATAGCCTTGCCAAACTGTCTTTGAATCATACCCATTGGCACGTGTCCTTTTCTAAAAACCAGGCACGTTGGCTGTTTTTGCGATAGCGATTAAGTGTTTTTCTCTACATTTTCAGCATAATCACTCTTTACGATATCTATCGTAATCACGGCGTTTAAAAGCATCTTTTTTTGCTCTCTACTTATGTTCATTTTTTTAAAAAAATATTTTATCTTAATTATTTCAGCTTGCAAAGATAATACTTTTAGCTGAAATATGCAACAATTCATTAATAATTAACATTTCACCCTTTTAAAACTTAGGCAATTCCCAATGGTATTTTAGCGACAGCAAACGCACGCTAATCACTACCATTATTGTGATGAATACCACTAAGTTATGATTCATCAATCCATTGATTAGGAAATAGACAGTACCCCCTGCAATACAAGCGGTAGCGTAAATCTCTTTGTGGAAAAGGGCAGGCAGTTTGTTTGCCAATATATCGCGAATTACCCCTCCGAAGCTACCTGTCATAGTACCCAGAATTATAGCTATAGTAGGCGATAGCCCAAATCGCAAGGCTTTCTCTATCCCTATAATAGTAAATACGCCCAACCCTATGGTATCGAAGAGCATTAGCGATTTACTCCAGTGTTCAGAGAACTGTTTTCTGAAGATAACAGTTAGCACCACACTGATAACTATCATCAGTATATACGTTAGGTTGTTCATCCAGAATACAGGTATACTGCCTATCATAATATCGCGCAGAGTACCCCCTCCTACCCCCTGTAACAAAGGCTAAGATAAGCATACCAAACACGTCCATACGGCGTTCTAAGCCTACTAATACCCCCGACACGCCAAAGACTGCTGTACCAATTAAATCCCACAGATATATCTGATCTATCTGCGATAAAGTGTCTATAAAATTATCCATATCAATTGTGTTTTTTGAATTATCTGTTATTGGTTACCACTTGTGTTAGCTGCCAAGTGTTGCCTACCGGCACAAATACCAATATTTGGTGGGTATCGGTATGCTCACAGCACACACTATCAGGGTAATAGGTAAATGTGTAGGTTTGCAATTCATCTATGGGCAGAGTGAGCAACTCCTCTTCAGTAGTGACTATACTACCGTCTTTTTCTACCGAAAAAGCTCATCAGATACTCGCCCACGTGTTGCTGCCTCAAAAGGCTATATCAGCGGCAAACTGTTTAAAGAAAGCAGCAAACTGCCGTGGCTGTTTTGCTTGTTGCTGTCGTTGTTTTTCTACTTCTTTATAAGGCACAAGGCTATCGGCTTTTGCTTCTAAAAAGATAGCCTTACAATCGTTTTTATCTACCCAGAAAGTGTACAACTGTTTTTTTCTACAAAAGGTGCTTTTAGTAAGAAGTCTAAAAGCGATAGTAAGTCTTATCAGCCTGCTGCACACTGTCTTGTTGCCAATAAAGGCGGTCTTTGCCCATAAGGCGCTCTACTTGCTTTATTTTCTCTTGCACTTCCACAAGAGCTTCTACTTTTTTTCCTTAGCTGCTTGTCTATCACAAGATTTTTTTGAAGCTAACAATAGGGTTATTGCAAGAAAAAAAAGCAGCAGAGATAAGGTAATTGTTAAAAGAATTTTTCATCTTTCAGATATTACTTTTTACTTTATAATCCAACTTATCTACATCTATATTTTCAGGAATTATAGGCAAAGTATCCATTTTTTTCAAAAAAACAATTCATAGCCACACTTACTCTCAAAAAAATATCAGGTTCATTTACATCTAAGAAGCCCTAATACTTTTACCCCTGTAATTACCTGCTGGAATATCAAATCTATCTCCTGTGTCTCCATTTAATTCTACACCTTCTACAGGGGGTTGAGGATTTAGGCTCTTTCCTGTAGCAAAAATCAGAATAATTACTTTCATAATCCCAACTCATTATCATATAGATATCTTCTACAGCTAACCTTCCGCTTTTTTACTTGTAGAGGTAATGAGACTTCATTTTTTTAAAAAAACTACCCATTCGGTAGGGATTTCACTTTTTAGTAGTTGTATTTATGAGTATTTCATAATCAAAAGGTTCTATATTATAGATAGGTAGTAATATTCCTCTTTGGATACTTTCCTCACCTATTGCAGGGTTATTGATGAAGTATTTCAGTAAATCATCATCTTCTATTCCTTTTTCAAGCACAAATTCTTGTAGTACTACAGGGTCAAAGAGTACAAAACCCAGGGAATTCTAACATCAATTCTGTTTTTATAGTGTGCCATTGTTGTTTTTATTATTTTTCTCATTCTTTTACTTTATACAAACTCAAACCGCACCATTCCATCGACATCGATTTTTGGTAAGCTTTACTTTATGAAGGGTATTGACTAAAGCTGGATCCCAAGGAGCTTTTACCTTTACGTAGTTCTCTGTAAAACCGTGTATATAGCCCTGCTTGTTGTCGCTCTCAAAAAGTACAGTCTTCTCTTTGCCTAACTGACTTTCGTAGAAAGCATTGCGTTTCTTTGCCGAAAGTCCGCGTAGCATCTTGCTGCGCTTAGCTCTTACCTCATCGGGTACAATTCCGTCCATAAGCACCGCCTCAGTATTATCGCGTTCTGAATAAGTGAATACGTGCAAGTACGAAATGTCTAACTCATTTAAGAAATGATAAGTCTCTAAGAAATGCTCATCAGTTTCCCCAGGGAAGCCGACTATCACATCTACCCCTATACAGGCATCGGGCATCACCTCGCGTATTTTGGCTACCCCTACTCACATAGAGTTCGCGTAAGTAGCGGCGCTTCATTTTCTTAAGGATTTCATTGCTACCACTCTGCAGCGGAATATGGAAGTGAGGCACAAAACTATTCGATTGGGCTATAAAGTCGATTGTTTCGTCTTTGATGAGGTTAGGTTCTATAGACGAGATGCGCAAACGCTCTATCCCTTCTACCTTATCAAGGGCTTGTACCAGCTCTAAAAAGGTGTGTTCGTGCTTTTTGTTGCCAAACTCTCCTTTGCCGTAATCGCCTATATTTACCCCTGTGAGTACTATCTCTTTGATGCCTTTGTCTGAAATCTTTTTGGCATTGCTCAATATATTCTCAATGGTATCACTGCGCGAAATACCCCTTGCCATCGGTATAGTGCAATAGGTACACTTATAATCGCAGCCGTCTTGCACCTTTAGGAAAGCGCGAGTACGGTCGCCAATAGAGTAGCTACCTACATAGAAGTCAGTTTCTGCTATCTCGCAAGAATGCACGACCCCCTCGTTGTTCTTGGTAAGGTCGTCTATATATTGGGTGATGTTAAACTTTTCTTTTGCACCCTAATACCAAATCGACCCCATCTACTGAGGCGAGCTCTTCGGGTTTGAGCTGGGCATAACAACCCACTGCCGCCAAAAACGCTTTGGGATTAGTTTTTCAGCGCTTTGCGTACTATCTGCTTAAACTGTTTATCGGCATTTTCAGTTACCGAACAAGTATTTATAACGTATATATCGGCTGGGTCTTCAAAATCAACGCGTATGTAGCCGTCCTCTTCAAAGCTACGCGCTATGGTAGAGGTCTCGGCAAAGTTGAGTTTGCAACCCAAAGTGTAGAATGCTACTTTCTTCATCTAAAAAAATCTCTATCTAAAAAGTATTGTACAATGGCTTTTTTTCATCAGTATCGTCTGTTCGCCAGGTTTTTAGGGGAGGCAACTCTTGTACTAAGCGGTAATGAGGCCATCCATCAGGGTCAGTAAACTCATAGCTGTAGTAGCCAAAAGGCTCTAAGAGTTTACAGATAGCTATATGCATAAGGTCTACTTTTTCGTCCTTTTGGTAGGTACGACCCAATTGCCCTAACTCTTGTACGCCAATAAGGTAAATAATAGTATCTACCTGAAGGGGTTCACCTTCTGAGAAAGTATCAGATAGGCGTTTGACTATCTCGTCCCAACGGGCTTTGAGCAAGTCGTGTTCTGTCATAATTCTTATTTTTGGGCGCAAAGATACAAACTTTTAGTCAATTTGTCAATCTTTTTTTCACTTTTCATTAAGTATTTCTCAATAATATCTTGAGTATAGATTGAATATAGAAAGAGTATAGGAAGAGTATAGACAAAACAAAAAAATCATCGTTGTCAAATTGACAATAAAAAAAGAAAAAAACATTGCGAATAATGCAATTTCAATCTTTATAACTCACCTGCTGTTCATTGCTGATTTTTGTTTATTGAGTAATTATTAGTATATTTGCCACGTTTTAGCTTTTGGTTTTTATTTGCAATAAAAAGGTTCTTACTTTATTTATGAATTGCAGTAAAATAGCTAATGTTAATAGTAAACAAATCAATAAATTCACTAATATGAGTACATCATTTAAAGAACAAATCGCTCCTTTTTCGTTGGGTTGACCACGATAACAAAAAGTTATTCGGTATGTTTAGACGTAGGGGGCTGGAAAGATGAGATTTTTGAAAGCCGAAGAGATGAGGGGTTCGAAGGGAATGGCTATGATTGGGGTTCATTAGCGTTAGTATTCCTCGAAGAAATGAAGCCTGCTTTAAAAAGAGTTTATTAACTTCGACCCTGAGGGAAGTATGTTTTGTGCTTACTCATCGAATGCTGATGCTCTAAAGGAATTTGCCGTTTCGTTTAAAGAGGCTTGCGAAGATGAGGCTCTTATTAATGACCTTTTCTCGAGAGCTGAACTAGACTAAAGCCGATTTTATATGAGACAGAAATTAACCTTAATTACTTTTAGGCGTTCGCAACTTTCAGAAAGCTCTTAGTTTTTATGAAGGGTTAGGTTGGCTTGCTTACAATCCTTTTTTTGGGAGTTTGACGCAAATGGCAGTCTTAAATTATAGAGAATGAAAACACGTATTACAGAACTTTTTGGTATTCAATACCCTATTATTCAAGGGGGTATGATATGGGCAAGCGGTTGGCGATTAGCGGCAGCTGTCAGCAATGCCGGCGGATTGGGTCTGTTAGGGGCTGGCTCTATGCACCCTGAAACCCTTACAGAGCATATACGCAAATGCAAAGCGGCTACTGATAAACCCTTTGGGGTAAATATTCCTATTATGTACCCCGAAATGGACAAGGCAATAGAGGTAATTTTGCGCGAGGGGGTAAAGGTTGTTTTTACCTCAGCGGGCAATCCGGCTACCTATACTTCGCTATTGCAAAAAGAGGGTATAAAAGTAGCGCACGTGGTGAGCAGTAGTAAGTTCGCCCTCAAAGCACAAGCGGCTGGCGTTGATGCTGTGGTTGCTGAAGGCTTTGAGGCTGGCGGACATAATGGTCGCGAGGAAACGACTACTATGGTGCTTATCCCTGCCGTGCGGCGCGTATTAGACATTCCGCTGATTGCTGCTGGGGAATAGCTACCGGCAGTGCGATGTTAGCCGCTATGGCTTTAGGGGCTGAGGGCGTGCAAGTAGGGAGTCGGTTTGTAGCCACTGCCGAGGCGTCCGTTCACGCTGCTTTCAAAGAAAAGGTAGTTGCTGCAGGCGAGGGCGATACTGAACTCACCCTGAAAGAGTTAGCTCCTGTGCGTTTGCTAAAAAATGGCTTTTATCAGCAAGTAAAAGACCTCTATAACACCCAGCAAGCTACCATTGCCAACCTACAAGCCTTGGTGGGCAATAGGCGTACCAAGCGAGGAATGTTTGAGGGCGATATAGCTGAAGGAGAATTAGAGATAGGGCAAGTAGCGGCTCTAATAGACAAGGTGCAGACCACTAAAGAGGTGATTGACGAGATGGTAGCCGAATACAAAGCCTCTTTAGCAAGGGTAAATACATTTTAATTTTTGGTAATTAGCGAAAATGTAGTACCTTTGTGCCTTTCATTAATCGCCTACTCAAAAATCTACTCATTGACAAATTAACATTATGGCAGACGATAAAAGATTATTTTTCTCGATGAATAAGGTGAGCAAAACCTATTCATCTACTAATAAAGCAAGTGCTTAAAGACATTTACCTGAGCTTCTTCTACGGGGCTAAGATTGGTATTTTGGGGCTTAACGGCTCTGGTAAGTCCTCTTTGCTAAAATTATAGCTGGTATTGACAAGAACTACCAAGGCGAAGTGGTTTTTTGCCCCTAACTACACGGTAGGATATTTGGAACAAGAACCGCATTTAGACGATAATAAGACTGTAATAGAAGTAGTGCGCGAAGGCGTAGCCGAAACCGTAAAACTACTCGATGAGTTTAACCATATTAACGACCTTTTCGGCTTGGAAGAAAACTATTCCGACCCCGATAAGATGCAAAAGCTAATGGATAAGCAAGCCGAGCTACAGGACAAGATTGATGCCCTAAACGCTTGGGAGCTGGACAACCAGCTGGAAGTGGCTATGGAAGCCCTACGTACGCCAGACCCCGATACCCCTATTAAAGTGCTTTCGGGAGGGGAACGCCGCCGTGTAGCCTTGTGTCGCCTGCTCTTACAACAGCCCGATGTACTCCTTTTAGACGAGCCTACTAACCACCTCGATGCCGAATCGGTATTATGGTTAGAGCAGCACCTACAGCAGTACGCCGGTACGGTAATAGCTGTAACCCACGACCGTTATTTCTTGGATAATGTAGCGGGCTGGATATTAGAGCTTGACCGCGGTGAGGGTATCCCTGGAAGGGTAACTATTCTTCTTGGCTCGACCAAAAAGCTAAACGCCTTGCCCAAGAACAGAAAACCGAAAGCAAACGCCAAAAGGTGTTAGAGCGCGAGCTGGAATGGGTACGCCAAGGGGCTAAAGGGCGACAAGCCAAACAAAAGGCACGTTTGCAAAACTACGACCGCCTGCTTAATGAAGACCAAAAAGCAATTAGAAGAAAAAAACTTGAAATATACATTCCTAACGGGCCTCGCTTGGGTACTAATGTGATAGAGGCACGCCACGTGGCAAAAGCCTTTGGCGATAAGCTGCTGTACGACGACCTTAACTTTGTATTGCCACAGGCAGGCATTGTGGGCGTGATAGGGACCTAATGGGGCAGGTAAATCTACCATTTTCCGTATGATTATGGGAGAAGAGCAGCCTGATAGCGGCGAGTTTTTTTAGTAGGTGAAACCGTAAAGATAGCTTATGTAGACCAAAGCCATAAGCAGATAGACCCTGAAAAGTCTATTTGGGAGAACTTCTCAGGGCGGACAAGACCTTATAATGATGGGCGGTAGGCAGGTGAACTCACGCGCTTACCTAAGTCGTTTTAACTTTGGCGGCAGTGAGCAGAACAAGAAAGTAGCGACCCTTTCGGGGGGCGAACGCAACCGCTTGCACCTTGCTATGACCTTAAAAGAAGAAGGCAACGTATTGCTGCTGGACGAGCCTACCAATGATTTGGACGTGAATACCCTCCGCGCCTTAGAAGAAGGCTTGGAAAAACTTTGCCGGCTGTGCGGTAGTAATCTCGCACGACCGCTGGTTCTTAGACCGTATTTGTACCCACATCTTAGCTTTTCGAGGGCGACTCGCAAGTATACTTTTTTTGAAGGCAGCTTCTCAGAATACGAAGAGAACAAGAAAAAAACGCCTTGGGAAAGAAGTAACCCCTACACGGATTAAGTATAAGAAATTAGTGAGGTAGTCGTTAGTCGTTTCCTTAGTTGTAAGAGATGAAATCAGATATTGACACAAAAAGAATCACCCCTTATAGGTTATCAAACAAATGCTGAGCCTCATAAAAAAAGGAAGTACCTTTATTAGATAATACCCCAAATACTTTTTGTTGGCATTATTATAGCGATTGTAATTATAACACTTTTTAGTTTTTATATTCCTATAAAATGTCGAAAAAGAAGTATTATGTAGTGTGGGAAGGACACAAAACGGGTATCTTTAGTTCGTGGGACAAGTGCAAAAAAGCCGTTGAGGGCTATCCTTATGCTAAGTTCAAGAGTTTTGAGAGTCAGGCAATGGCTGAGAAAGCCTTTGGTGAGAGCTTTGAGCTATACAAGGGTAAAAACACCTCTGCCCCTCCTACTCTATCGCCCTTAGAGCGGCAACGCATTGGCAACCCGATACTGCCTTCAATAGCCGTCGATGCAGCTTGCAGTGGCAACCCTGGGGTAATGGAATACCGAGGGGTTGATACCCAGACCCAAGCCGAGATATTTAGGTTGCAGCCTATGAAAGATGGCACCAATAACATAGGCGAGTTTTTGGCTATCGTACACGCTTTGGCTTTTCTAAAGCAACGCAACCTTAGTCTGCCTATCTATTCCGACAGCAAAATAGCGATGAATTGGGTGCGCCAAAAGGTATGCAAAACCAAAGTACCCCATACCCCCATAATGAAAAAAAATATTTGAGCTGATAGCCCGTGCCGAGAGGTGGCTACACCAAAACACTTACCCTAACCCTATCCTAAAATGGGAAACCCAAGCGTGGGGCGAAAATCCTGCCGATTTTGGGCGTAAAGACACATAAGAATGACAGCTATAACCCTAACAGTACAGCCCACCGCTAACCCCGACATCATAAAACTCGAAGCCAACAGACCTTTAGTAAAAGGCAGCTATGAGTATAAAAATGTTGATGAAGCCAAAAATGCTCCGTTAGCCAAAGAACTTTTTTATTTGCCTTTTGTCAAAACGGTTTATATATCAAGCAACTTCATCGCCCTGAAGCGTTTTCCTATCATCGAGTGGAAAGATGTACAAGAAGAGGTTGCCCAGCAGATAGCAGTCTATCTACAGTCAGGACGACCGTTAGTTAATAATGATAGTGGGCGCACCTCTGTAGAAATCAGCCTTTACACCGAAACTACTCCTAACCCTGCGGTGATGAAATTTGTAGCCAGCAAACGTTTAGTACCCACCATTATAGAGTACAAATCGGCTACTGAGGCAGCAGAAGCTCCTTTGGCACAAGCTCTTTTTCAGGCATTTCCTTTTGTAACTGAAGTCTTTTTTTGACAACGACTATATATCGGTTACCAAAACTGACGCTACTGACTGGGAAGAGGAGAGCCCGCGACTAAGAGCCTTTATCAAAGACTATCTCGTAGCAGAGAAAACCGTGATTAACACTGCTGAAGTGAAGAAGTGGCAAGCAGCAGCTCAAGCTCATTTGTTATCAAAGGTAACGACCGACCCTATATCGCAGCAGATAGTAGCTATCATAGAAGAGCACGTAAAACCTGCTGTAGCCTCAGACGGAGGGAATATACAGTTTATATCATACCAGCCCGACACCCATCACGTAGAAGTGCTCTTGCAAGGTGCGTGCAGCGGCTGTCCGTCTTCTACACAAACGCTCAAAAAAGGGATAGAAGCAATACTGAAAAACAAGTTAGGCAATCCTGATATAAATGTAGAAGCAATCTAACTACCAAAAGTTTCGTATTTAAGTTTTTTTTATTACCTTTGCAGCGATTTTAATAAAGAAATGGCAATATCACTCATTCAGAAATACAATGTAGCAGGGCCTCGGTACACAAGTTATCCTACCGTACCTTATTGGGAAAATGATAGTTTTTCTACTGAAAAAAATGGTTAGATAGTTTAGTAACCTCATATAATGAAAGTAATGCGAATGAGGGGATTAGCTTATATATACATTTGCCTTTTTGCGAGAGTTTATGTACGTTCTGCGGTTGCCATAAGCGCATTACCAAACGGCACGAGGTGGAAGCTCCTTATATAGACGCTGTGCTAAAAGAATGGCAGCTGTATACTGATGTATTAGTTGCACGTCCGCTGATAAAAGAAATACACTTAGGCGGTGGCACTCCTACTTTCTTTAAGCCTTCAGAACTAAAACGACTGATAGAAGGCATTTTTGAAAGAGCTGATATAGCAGAGCAGCACGAATTTAGCTTCGAAGGGCATCCCTAACAATACCTCTAAGGCGCATTTGCAATTATTGTATGATTTAGGATTTAGGCGAGTAAGCTATGGTGTGCAAGACTATTCTGAAAAAAAGTACAAAAAAAGCCATACACCGCCTACAGCCTTTTGAGAATGTGAAACGTGTAACTGAACAGGCGCGCGAGATTGGCTATACCTCTGTAAGTCACGATTTAGTATTTGGGTTGCCTTTTCAGACCTTAGACGATGTGCTCTACACTATCGATAAGAGCAACAGCCTACGCCCTGACCGTATTGCTTTCTACAGCTATGCCCACGTACCGTGGATAAAAGGCAATGGACAGCGAGGTTTTAAAGATGAAGATGTACCGAGCGGAGAAGTGAAGCGTCAGTTGTACGAAGAGGGAAAAGAGCGATTACTACAGGTAGGTTATGCCGAAATAGGTATGGATCACTTTGCACTACCTACTGACAGTATGTATCGCGCCTTTGAGCAGCACCAGCTACATCGCAACTTTATGGGCTATACTGCTTCTAAAACCCAAGTGATGATAGGTTTAGGTATGTCGGCTATCAGCGATAGTTGGTATGGCTTTGCACAAAACGAAAAGGACTTAGAAGCCTATTACGAGCGACTTGAAAAGAATGAAATACCGGTGTGCAAAGGGCATATCTTAAACTCTGAAGATTTAATCATCAGGAGGCATATACTCAACCCTAATGTGCCAATTCACTACTTCGTGGGCAAAACCCGAACTACAGTTTGCTGAAATAGACCAAGTGCTACAGCAACTCAGCGAGATGGAAAAAGACGGACTACTGCATATAAGCGAAAAGCAGATAGACGTAACCGATGAAGGAAAGAAATTTATTAGAAACATCTGTATGGCATTTGACCTACGATTACAGCGAAAAATGCCAGAGACCAAAATATTCAGTATGACGGTATAACCCCCTAAAATACTGAAAATAAGTATAGTGATTGAGTTTTTTTAGTTAGTGATTGAAAAGGGACAGTTGTGAAATTCGTCCCTTTTCTCTTTGTTATTCAAAAAAAGTAGTATCTTTGCCCCTGAATTTTTAAACAAGTAAACTAAAAAAATTAAAAATCATTATGGGATTTTTTTAAAAAGAATTTAAAGAGTTTGCCGTAAAGGGCAACGTAGTTGATTTAGCAATAGGTGTGATTATCGGTGCAGCTTTTGGTGCTATCGTATCATCATTAGTAGCAGATGTTATCACCCCTCTATTATTGACCCCTGCACTAAAAGCGGCACAAGTAGATAAATTAGATGCGCTTATTTGGAATGGGGTAGCTTATGGTAAATTCCTTGCCGCTGTTATCAACTTCTTATTTGTAGCTTTTTGTACTTTTTTTATGCTTGTAAAAGGTATCAACAAACTAAAGAAGAAACAAGAAGAGGCTCCAGCAGCACCAGCAGGCCCTACTCAAGAAGAGTTATTGGCTGAAATCAGAGATTTATTGAAAAATAAATAAGAAATAACGTGTGACCGCTACACAACACATTTCAATATCATTTTAACTTAAACCACGCCTTGTAAAAAGAGGCGTGGTATTTTTTTTTGCTCATTTACTTGCTATTTAAAAAACGTTTTGTATTTTTGTGCCATTAACAAATAAATAATTCACTTATGGAGACAAAAGCAGATTTTAAAAACATCGTCCTTAAAAATGGACTTTTGTTAGGAGGCGTAGGTATTGCCTATCAAGTACTACTATATGCTACAGGATTACTATATTCAGGTAGCGCTGGTATGAGTGTGCTTACTACGGTAATAAGTATTGCCATCTCAGTATGGTTTATAGCTGCAGCTATTCAGCAGTACAAGAACGGAAATGAAGGCTTCCTAACAGTAGGCGAAGCTATCAAAGTCGGAGCTGTAGTAGGCTTAATAGCTGGGGTAATCTTAGCTTTCTATCAAGTACTTTACACTACTGTAATAGACCCTGACTATTACCAAAGAACTATAGATCTTGTCGAACAAAAAAATGAGTGCTATGGGCTTATCTGAAGAACAATTAAAGACATTCACAGATGAAATGGCTAAACACAAACCTTCACTCTTAAAGACTTTCCTTTCACCTCTTATTTCAGGGGGTATAGGCGGACTTGTATTGGGGGCTATTATAGGAGCTGTAAAGAAAAAAACAAGACCTGCTCTTTAAAAAATTGACTAAATATTTATCACTTTGCCAGAGTATCAGTACTTTGGCAAAGTTTTTTTATATAATAATTGGTCTATTATGAATAGTTTTGTACTTTTGCCGCGTGAATGATCATATTGATTTATGGAAAACGTAAAAAAATTCAGACTTGACTTTATAGATGTAATTCGTGCTTTTTGCTATCTGTATGATGTTGCAAGGGCACTTCGTAGGGGGCTTTTAGCCGATCGTTATCGCGATGATAACAATTTTATCTACTGGCTTTGGCACTATTGCACCGGTATTACTGCCCCTGTATTCTTCACTGTTTCGGGCTTTATCTTCACTTTCTTATTAGTAAAAGAGAGCGATGCTACCAAAATAGGTTGGCAAAATCCGCGTGTGAAGAAAGGTATTAGACGCGGCTTGATGCTCATCGGTATAGCATACTTCTTGCGTATGAGTTTCCAAAGTGTAGATGTACTGCACTGCATCGGGCTTTCGCTCTTGCTGCTCATCACCACTTATCTGCTATCGTATAACCGCAAGGCATGGGTAATGCCTACCATACTGCTCAGCACTACCCTATTGGCTTTTACTTTTGAACCTTTCTACAAAAGCCTCACTTTTTGATTTTTTACCTTTACCTATTGCTAACTATTTCACCAGAGCACACGGTAGCTTCTTCCCTATCTTTCCGTGGTTTGGCTATGTAGCTTTTGGGGGCTTTATGGGCTATCTATTTCAGCGTTATAAAGCACACCCACATTTGTACCGCAATGCTATCCTGCTATTCTTAACAGTAGGAGCTTTCTTGTTGTGGGCTTCGCATTATATAGTAGAACAATTGTATTACATCAACCACGCTACTTTCTTCGCTCGGCTTATGGAAGACTTTGCTTACCTACGCTTAGGCAATGTGTTATTAGTCTTTGGTTTCTTTGCCCTTATGCGCAATGTGATAACCTCTAAACTCATGAAAACTATTGGGCAAAACACCCTTTCTATCTATGTGATACACTGCTTTGTGCTCTACGGCAGTATTACCTCTCACGGGCTTTTACAGCATTTTGGTGGCAGTCTAAAACCTTACCAAGTGGTGTTAGGTGCTCCTGCTTTTATAGCGGTATGTGTATGGCTTTCTTTTATTTATAACCGAGTGAAACCTGTTATTAAATCAGGTATTGGTTTTGTGTTAAAAAGAAATCAGAGCATTTTTGGTAGAGAGTTATCAGTTTATTATGAAATTAGTATTTAGCCGTCAATACAATAAATAATATGAAAAACATCTTATCTCCTTAGTTACTATTATGACACTTAATAGCTTACAAGCGCAACAACCACTTACTCCCGAAAAACTATGGCAACTACACCGCGTGAGTGCCGTTGGGCTCAGTCAGGATACGCAATATGTATTGCTAAGCGTGAGTACGCCTAATATGGCAGAAAACACCTTTAGCAAAGAATACTACAAATTAGCCGTAAAAGGAGGTGTACCTATACCGATAAGCGAGGAGGAAGTAGAACGTGCTACGGCAAAATACAACCCTATCAAAAAAGAGAGCTTGGTGAAGGTCATACATAAAGAGGTGAAAGTAGCCCCTGTATTGGGCAAAGACTTCTATGCCGACTTGGAAAAATCATCAGGGAGGTTGTATAGTAGCTTAGACCACCGCCATTGGAATACGTGGAATGAAGGCAAATACAACCACGTGTTTATAGAGGACGCCGAGGGCAGGCAAAGAGATTTAATGGAGGGACAACCGTTCTATTGTCCGCAAGTACCTTTTGCAGGGGCTGAAGACTATATATGGAGCCCTGATGGGGAGAAAGTGCTATATGTAACCAAAGCTAAAGTGGGCACCGAGTATGTGCTCAGCACTAATACCGATATATACGAGTATGACCTCAACACAATGAAAACTCGAAACCTAACGGAGGGAATGATGGGGTACGATACCAACCCTCAGTATAGCAAAGAGGGTGTACTAGCGTGGCTAAGTATGGCACACGATGGGAACGAATCTGACAAGAATGACCTCTATATACTAAAATACGGTAAGCGCATTAACCTCACAGCTCAATGGGATAATACGGTATTCAGCTACCGCTGGAGTAATGATGGCAAGCAGATTTACCTAATTGCTCCTACCCAAGGCACTGAACAACTATTTGTAGTAGATGTTTATAGCAAAGATACCACCCCTAAGCAGCTTACAAAAGGGGTATATGATGTGGGTAGTATAGTAGGACAAAGCGGTAACCTATTAGTGATAATGCGCAATGATATGAACCGCGCAGGCGAAGTGTATACCATCAATCTGAAAGAGAGGAAGAAGTTGCCTTATTACACTATGCAGCAACTCTCGCATTTCAACGATGAGGCTTATAAAAGCATAGCTACTTGTCCTATAAAAGAGCGCATTATCAAAACCACCGACGGCAAGGATATGCACGCTTGGGTGATTTATCCTCCTGATTTCAACCCTAATAAGAAGTACCCTACCCTACTCTACTGCCAAGGAGGGCCTCAATCAATTGTAAGTCAGTTTTACAGTTTTAGGTGGAACTTCCAACTAATGGCCTCGCAAGGCTATATAGTAATTGCTCCTAACAGACGTGGCTTACCAGGCTTTGGGGTTGAATGGAATGCCCAAATCAGTGGGGATTGGGGCGGACAACCTATGCGAGATTACTTATCAGCCATTGATGATATAGCTAAAGAGCCCTACGTAGATAAAGAACGTTTAGGAGCTGTAGGAGCTAGTTATGGTGGTTATTCTATATACTATTTAGCCGGTATTCACCAAAAACGATTTAAGAGCTTTATCGCGCATTGTGGGGTATTTAACTTGCAAAGTATGTATGGTACTACTGAAGAACTTTTCTTCAATAACCACGAAATAGGTGGTGCTTATTGGGAAAAAGAGAATGCTATAGCTCAAAAAAATCGTATAAGGAGTTTAATCCTATCGAGAAGATAAACTAATTGGGACACACCTATTCTTATTATTCACGGAGGTAAAGACTACCGAGTACCTGAAGAGCAAGGTTTCCAAGCCTTTACAGCAGCTCAATTGCGAGGTATCAAGAGTGAGTTTTTATACTTCCCTGATGAAAACCACTGGGTGTTGCAACCACAAAACGGACTATTATGGCAGCGCACTTTCTTCAAATGGCTAAAAGAGACCCTTTAATATAAAGATAAACAATAAAAAGCTGGTTGAGCATTTTCAACCAGCTTTTTTTATTTGTATTTCATCATTAAAAACACGTCTCCTTCTTTTTAGTTTCTCAGCATTTTCAGCAAGTTGGAGTTCATCAATAAGGCGCTGTACATCGCCGTTGATAACGTTTTGCAAATCGTAGAGGGTGAGCCCAATACGGTGGTCAGTAACACGCCCCTGTGGATAGTTGTAAGTACGTATCTTTGCCGAACGGTCTCCACTTGATACCATAGACTTACGGCGTGCTGAGTCAGCCTCCATTTTCTTAGCCAACTCCATTTCATAAAGGCGAGAGCGCAATACTTTTAAGGCTTTATCAAGGTTTTTATGCTGTGACTTTTCGTCTTGGCAACGCACCTCTATACCTGTAGGAATGTGTTGCAACTGTATAGCTGAGTAGGTAGTATTAACTGACTGCCCACCAGGTCCGGTAGAAGTAGTACGGATAATCTTTACATCAGCCATATCAAGCTCTACATCAAACTCTTCTGCCTCGGGAAGCACAATAACTGTAGCCGCTGAAGTGTGTACACGCCCTTGGGTTTCAGTCTGTGGCACACGTTGTACACGGTGCACCCCCGCTTCAAACTTCAAAGTACCATATACATTATCACCAGTAACCTCAAAAATAATCTCTTTATAGCCCCCTGCTGTACCCTCGTTGAAATCCATTACTGAGGTACTCCAGCCCTTGCTTTGGCAGTATTTTGTGTACATACGATAAAGGTCACCAGCAAAGATAGAAGCCTCATCACCCCCTGTACCTGCCCGTATTTCCATCACGGCATTTTTAGCGTCTTCAGGGTCTTTAGGAATAAGCATATATTTGATTTCCTCTTCGAGCTGTGGTAGGCGTTCTTTGCTTTCTTCGAGTTGCAGCTTAGCTATTTCTACCATTTCGGGGTCAGAACCATCGGCTATAATTTCTTCCGCTTCGCTCAAATTTCCTGTTACGGTAATGTATTCTTCACGCTTATCCATCAGCTCTTTAAGGTCTTTATACTCTTTGTTGAGCTGTATGTAGCGTTTTTGGTCGGCGATGATATCAGGCTGAATAATCAGGTCAGAAATCTCATCAAATCGCTGTTTAACGATGTTTAATTTATCTAGCATATAGTTTATTTTCTGTTATTTAGGGTGCAAAGATAGTAAATTAATGGCAAATGACAAATGATAAAATGACAAATACCTCTATAATTGTTAATTATTAATTGCTAATTGTTAATTATTTAACTATCTTTGCCGTCTAAAAAAAGTCATTTTATGAAAACAGAAAAAGCAATTACAAATCAGATACACTATATTTGAAAGCCTTGCTGACCTACCTGCTGAGGCACAAACTCTTATGGCTGAAGCAGTAGCAGCGCGTCATAACGCCTACGCTCCTTATTCGAAATTCAAAGTGGGAGCAGCTGTATTAGTAGGCAATGGTAAGATTTTTATCGGTTCAAACCAAGAAAAATGCGGCTTTCCCCTCAGGTCTGTGCGCTGAGAGAGTGGCTATTTATCAGGCATCGACCCAATGCCCTGATGAGGTTATAAAGATGATTGCTATTTCGGGTACTGCTGAAGACCCTACAGGGCAACCCGTTTCCCCTTGCGGTGCCTGCCGTCAGTCGCTTTCGGAGTATGAGACTAAAACAGCAACAGCCTATTCCTGTTTATTTTATGGGGCTAAAGGACATATCATTCGCACTGAGTCTATCAAGGATTTGCTACCCTTTTTTATTTGACGGAAGCCTGTTGTAGAGACGAGAGAAGAGTGCTAATTCTTCGGTGATCCTTCGCTCATCCTTCGGTGATCCTTCGGTGGTTGTTCGGACGAGTGGGACAGGTGAGACGGGTGAGACAAGTAGGACGAGTGAGACAAGTAGGAGCAGGTACACATCAAAGGCTGGGAACAAATTAGCCTTCTGTAATTGGCTATAGGTATTCTTTTTTTCTTTGTTGGTTACTAATTATTTTTGTAATTTTGCCAAAAAAATTAGAACAAAGATGATTTATGAAATATGTGCTAGCTCATTTGAGTCGGCAAGAAATGCACAGATAGCGGGGGCTACCCGTATAGAATTATGTAGCGAATTGGGCGTAGGGGGCATAACCCCCAGTTATGGGCTCATAAAAAAAGTAATGGACGAATTAAGTATTGGCAACTGTGTACTGATACGTCCGCGCAGTGGTGATTTTACCTATACTAAAGAGGAATTCGATGTGATGTTGCGCGATATTGTTCTCTGCAGGGAATTGGGTTGCCAAGGAGTAGTAACAGGTGTATTGCACCGTGATAATACTATTGACGAAGCACGTACTGCTCAGCTAATGGAAGCTGCTGGTACTATGGAATTTATTTACCACCGCGCTTTCGACTGTGCTCCAGACCCCATAGCTGCTATCCATACCCTCAAACGTTTAGGGGTGCATCGTATTTTTAACTTCCGGTGGTAAAAAAATCGGCTATAGAGGGGCTCGACCTACTAAAAAGAATTAAACCGCATAGGAGGCGGACAACCTACTATTATGCCTGGTGGCGGTATCAATGCGAAAAGCATAGAACAGATAAAAGCAGCTTGTTTTACTGATGTACATTTTTCGGGTACGGTTTTTGAGGAACTGGGTACTACCTTACCTTTCTCATTTAAAACTGAGAGCTTTTTAGACGAAAGCAAAAGACCTATTTCTAACGTTGAGGTTATAAGGGGATAATTGGCTAATTAACCAATTCATCGATTTTGCTAATTTTTCAATTGATTATATGATTTTTTTGCTATACTTTTCAGTATCCTTACTTTTTTTATTTTTTTTACTGAGTTTCTACGCAAGTAGAAGTTTGAAGACACTTAAAAGCTGCGCGATGGGTACATTGTCTGTTTTGGGGAGTGGCTATAACAGTAGTACTATACTTGCTTTACCAATGGTTTGGAAGAGGCAAAACAGTATGGAGCGCTCGGCAACAGTACGCAGTGGCAGGACTCTTACGTGGCTTATCATCTGCCTTTTTGTCAGTTTGCCGCTGTTGATAGAAGACCTTAGTCGCTTAGTACGTGCTATTTTTTTATCAGAAAAAGAGCTAATGCCCCACGTATTCCCTCACGGCGAAAGTTCGTCAGCACCTTAGGATGGGGATTGGCGGCTATACCTTTCGCTTCGATACTCTACAGCATTTTCAAAGGAAAATACAACTACAAAGTGTGGAAGTATACGCTTTATTTCCCTAATCTACCTAAAGCGTTTGACGGCTATCGCATCACTCAAATATCTGATATTCACTGTGGTAGTTTTGACAATTACGACAAAATACGTTACGGAGTAGAACTTATCAACGCTCAAAAGAGCGATGTAATACTATTTACTGGCGATTTAGTGAATAACTTAGCTGAAGAGGTACACGATTGGAAGCAACTATTTGCTACCCTACACGCCCCTGATGGGGTATTCTCAATTATGGGTAACCACGATTATGGCGATTATTCGTCTTGGGAAAGTGCAGAAGCTAAACAGCAAAACATAGCAGAACTACACCGGCTACAGAAGGAAATGGGCTGGGATTTATTACTAAACAATAACCGCTATTTGGAGCGCAATGGTGACAAGATTGCCCTTATAGGAGTAGAGAATTGGGGGCACGGGCGTTTTTCTAAGTATGGTGACTTAAACAAAGCAATGGAAGGAGTAAGCGAAACTGATTTCAAGATACTTATGAGTCACGACCCCACCCATTGGCAAGAGAAAGTACTGCCAGAGCAGAAGTCGATAGACCTAACCTTAAGCGGGCATACGCACGGAATGCAGTGCGGCATAGAGATACCACAGTGGCGCTGGAGCCCTTCGCAATATATCTACAAATATTGGGGAGGTATGTACAAAGAAGGGGCACGATATTTGAATGTAAATAGAGGTTTTGGATACCACGCTTTCCCTGGTAGATTAGGGGTATGGCCTGAGATTACGGTGATAGAGCTGAAATATGGAAGTCAGGCGTTAGAAGTTGATAAACAACAAAATAGCTAAGAAATAATGAAAAGATTTATCATATCAGGAGGAGGAACAGGAGGGCATATATTCCCTGCCATAGCCATTGCTGACGAGCTAAAAAGACGGCTACCCGATGCTGAAATCCTTTTCGTAGGGGCAAAAGACCGTATGGAAATGCAGAAAGTGCCTCAAGGAGGTTACCCCATTGAGGGCTTGTGGATTTCGGGTTTGCAGCGTAAACTAAGCTGGCAGAACCTACTTTTTCCCTTTTAAAATTTATCAGCAGCTTGCTAAAAATCAAGGAGCATCATCAAACGTTTTAAGCCCGATGCGGTAATAGGCACCGGAGGTTTTGCTAGTGGTGCTGTAGTGAAAGTAGCAGGACAGATGGGTATTCCTACTTTTATACAAGAGCAAAATTCGTATGCCGGCATTACTAATAAAATGCTTGCTAAAAATGCTCATAAAATATGCGTAGCTTACGATGCTATGGAACAATTTTTCCCGAAGGAGAAAAATAGTAAAAACAGGAAACCCTATACGCGATGGCTTGCTAAACATAACGCAGTATCGCTCTGAAGGACTCTCTTATTTTTCATTTAGACAGTCAGCGAAAAACTTTATTGGTGCTAGGAGGTAGCTTAGGTGCTCGCCGTATCAATCAGCTTATAGAGCAGCAATTGCCTCTTTTTGAGCAATTAGGGGTGCAGGTGTTATGGCAGTGTGGAAAGTTATATTACGAAGAATACAAAAAAATACAATAGTGAACAGGTACGTGTATTGGCATTTATAGACCGAATGGAATTGGCGTACGCAGCGGCTGACGTGATTATCTCGCGCGCAGGAGCCAGTTCAGTGAGTGAGCTATGCGTAGTGGGCAAGCCTGTGATTTTTCATCCCCTCGCCTAATGTAGCCGAAGACCATCAGACCAAGAACGCACGTGCGATAGCCGACAAACAAGCAGCTATACTATTGCGTGAAAGTGAACTAAATGAGCAGTTTGCAAACACTTTTGGCAAGCTAATAGCCGATGAAACACAGCAAGAAGCCTTATCGGCACATATAAAAAGCCTTAGCACAACCCAACGCTACTAAAGATATAGTAAACCTCATACTCAACGATTAAAATCTGAATAGAATGACTAAGAAATTAATTTTTTTATAGCCCTTATATGGTGGGGAGTTGCAGCTATAGGACAAACTACGCTGAAGCCTTCGGTTTTTATCGACACAAAAAAAGTGATGCTTTCAAGAAAGGTATTGTAGAGATTAAGGAATACACTAATTATGAAGTGTATGAACAACTACAACGACTGATGAAAAAAGGGGAATGCTGGCGCTATCAACAGCGATATGATACGGCAAGCCTACATCACACGCAAGGTAAGCTTGGCAAAAGGAAGCTACATCATTGATAATAACGAACAACGATTTGAGTTTGAAATAGGTAACGGAGGAATACTGATAGGTGAAGGGAAGTTCCTCAACAAGAAACGCAACATAGCCTCTACTTATATTTTTGACAGCGGAAAGTTATCAGAAATACATCTATTCAATTCAGAAGGGCGATTGCGTAAGAAAAAAATATTTTTTTAAAGGAAATATGATAGAAGGCTTGGTGTATGACCACGCTGGGAATATCGCACAAAAAGATAGAGATATACACCAATCTAAAAGAGGGCGCAGACCAAATAGTGACTACTTATCACAAAAATGGCAACCCAAGTAAGGAGGTAAATAGCATCAAAAACATCACTAAGGAGTATTACCAAAACGGTAAGCTAAAAATAGAGATTATCGATAGTAAAGCTACCACTAAGTACGACCCTGAAGGCAAACTGACAGAGAAGTGGTATATAACAGAAAAAGGTAACTGCCGTGAGCTATATGACAAAGGCGTTATCACCCAAAAGACCTGCGAAGACCGCAGTATAAAAGAAACAACAGTATCGTATTACAAAGACGGAAAATTAGTAGAAACCAAAAAGTTATGAATTTAGCACCCGTACAAAACGTTTATTTCATAGGTATAGGCGGCATAGGTATGTCTGCTCTTGCTCGTTATTTTAACGCTAATGGCAAAGCTGTATGCGGTTACGACCGTACACCTACTGAAATTACAGAAATGCTTGAAAAAGAAGGAATAGCAGTACACTTTACTGATGATGTTGCCGCTATTCCAGCCTCATTTAAAGACAAAACTACTACTTTAGTAGTTTATACCCCTGCTGTACCTAAAGACCATTCAGAACTGCTGTACTTTCAGCAAAATGGTTATGAGGTGGTAAAACGCTCGGAAGTGTTAGGCTTTATCACGCAAAACAGTTTCTGTTTAGCGGTAGCGGGCACACACGGCAAGACGACTACCTCGAGCATTCTCGCCCATATATTAGTAGAAAGTGGCGCCTCGGTAAGTGCTTTCTTAGGAGGTATAGCAGAAAACTTTAACAGCAACTTAGTACTACACGGTAATGAATACACTGTGGCTGAAGCTGATGAGTTTGACCGTTCTTTCTTGCGCCTATCGCCTAATATAGCGTGTATCACCTCTATGGATGCTGACCACCTAGATATTTATGGTGATGAGGAACACCTGATAGAAGGATTTCACCAATTTGCAGGCAAAATAAAAGAAGGAGGTAGCCTAATAGTGCGTAATGGGTTGGCTATAGCAGGCGAAACTTTTGGATTAGAAGATAATTCTGACTATTCTTTTCAGCATATTCGCATAGTAGATGGCGTTTATCACTTCGATTTTTAAATACAAAGGAGGTATCTACAAAGATTATACTTTCTTAAAACCTGGAAGACACAACCTATTAAATGCTTTAGCAGCTGTTTCGATGGCAGTAAAAGCAGGATTTGCCCCAGAAGCCTTACTTCCTCATTTGGCAACTTTCAAAGGGGTAAAAAGACGTTTTTCGTATATCATAAAAGAGAAAAATAGGGTATTTATAGACGATTACGCTCATCACCCTTCAGAAATTAATGCACTTTATCAGGCAGTTAGTGAAATGTATCCTGATACCCCTAAAACTATTATCTTTCAGCCTCACCTCTTCAGTCGCACGCGTGACTTTATGGATGATTTTGCTAAAAGCTTATCGCAGTTTGATGAGGTTATCCTATTGGATATTTATCCTGCCAGAGAATTGCCTATTGAAGGCATTACCTCTGAAGTTTTGCTAAAGCAAAATCACTACCCCACAAAAGACTTTAGTAAGCAAAGCGGAGCTTATCCCTTTACTAGAGACTATGCAGCCCTCTCTACTATTAGCTGTAGGTGCTGGCGATATAGGAGCTGAAGTAGCCCACATAAAAGAGGCTATGAGTAAGATATAAAGAAGAGATAATATACAAAAACAGTCGGAGTGATAACACTCCGACTGTTTTTGTATAACAATTTTTAAAAAAATATAACTAATAACTAATAATGATGAACTCACTACGACGGTTGGCTTGATGTTGCTCTTCGGTACAAGGTACCCCATTGCTACATTCGTTTACTAACTGGGTTTCGCCATAACCTTTACCTGTAATACGGTTTTTCTTGATACCGTGAGAGGTAATCCACTTGATAGTAGACTTAGCACGGCGTTGTGAAAGGGCTAGGTTGTACTTATCAGAACCCCTACTATCAGTATGCAAGCGTACATCTACCGTCATTGTAGGGTGCTCTTGCATCACTTTTTACGATTTTAGCTAACTGCTCAGCTGCATCTTTGCGAATGTTAGCTTTATTATAATCGAAGTAGATGTTTTCGATATTCAATATTTTGGCTAAATCGTTGCCTACCACTATTTCTTTAGGTTTCTTCTCTTCTACTACAGGAATAGGCGTCAATAATACTTCAGCTGTTACATCTTTATTGCTATTAAGCGCTAAAAGCTGCTGATTGCTGTTGTATTTTTCTTTCTCTGATTTAATCAACAGTTGTAAGTCGCCACAATCAGCTGTGTAATTGAAGGTGAATGCACCTTCTGCATCGGCTGTAGTTTCCTCTAAAAGAGTATTGTTAGTACTCCAAAGAGCTACCTTAGCATTAGGGATAATAGCTGATGTAGCAGCATCTTTAACTACCCCCTTAAGGTTGTATTGACAAGTAAAACGAAGAGGGGTATGCTCATAGAAGCTATAGATATCATCGCTGCCTCTACCCTCTGGACGATTAGAGGTAAGATAACCTATGTGTGTATGACTGTTGATAACATAACAAAAATCATCATCTCCACTATTACCAGGACGGCCTATATTGATAGGCTTAGTAATAGGATTGCCCTCTGCATCTAATTTGACAGCAAAAATGTCTAAGCCTCCTAAGCCAGGGAAGCCGTCAGAAGAGAAATAGAGTATATTATCATCAGATATAAAAGGAAAAGACTCACGACCAGGTGTGTTGATACGCTCGCCTAAGTTCTCTGGTTTACCATAACCGTCTTTTAATATTTTAGAGCGGTAGATATCAGAAGCACCAATAGTACCTTTCATATCAGAAGTGTAATAGATGTATTTGCCATCAGGACTAAGGGCTGGGTGCGCTACGCTGTGAATATTGCTATTGAAAGGCATTTCTTGCACATTTCCCCATTTGCCACTTTTATCTTTAGTAGCCTTAAAAATCTTAAGCAATACGGTTTGGTCACCATTAGTTTTTACCTCGTTATTGATGAAGTTATTACGTGTAAAATACATCGTATTACCATCTTTAGTAAAGGCAGCTGTCGATTCATTAAACTTGGTATTAATACCGTTTAGTTTTGCTTTTTTTGAGGCTTGAAGGCTATCGGTATTAGCTTCATAGAGCGTATAAAAGTTATCGCCTGTCCATTCTGAACGACGTTTTAGAAAACCTGTTTTGCTAGTAGCATATACAATATTATCGCCATAGAAAGCGGTACCATACTCTGATTTTTTGGTATTGAGTTTGAGCAAATTGAGCTCCATTCTACCTGAATTACGTTTTACTTCAGCCTGATAATCTCTGTTTTTGAGAAATAGTACAGCACGCACATCGTTTTTACCTGTAAGTGCTACAAACTGATCCATTACTTTGTCGGAAGCATCGTAATCACCTTTGCTTTTGAGAGTTTGAGCATAGCGGTAATAATATTCTGGCTTGATATTTAAAGGCTTATTAGTTTTAGGATCCTTAGCTTTGAAAAGTTTATCATACCATTTATTAGCTTGCTGATAATCAGCATTATAATAGTAAGCATTACCAAGGTTTTCTAAGAGCTCTTGAGGTTCAACTCCTTTGCGGGCTATACTTTCATAAGCATTGATAGCCTCAACATAATCTAAGTTCTTATAATATTTAGCTGCTTTTTTTGCAAAAGCTTCTTTTTCATTTTTGAGCAAAAAGAGAATTGTAATATTAATAAGAAAGTTATAAAAAAAGTTTTTTTCATAAGATATAAATAAGAAAAAAATTAAGAATTTAGGAAATGAATACTATATTTAAAGATTTTTGCCAAAGAGGTAACTATAAATATTACCTCTTTGACAAAGCTATTATGAGAGATTATTACATCGCAACAATGATAAACTCGCTGCGACGGTTTTTCTTGATGTTCTTCTTCAGTACAAGGCACTCCGTTAGAGCATCCGTTTACGAGACGTGTCTCACCATAACCTTTAGCTTTTCAAACGTTTTTCTATCAATACCTTGTTTAACTATCCATTCGAGGGTAGCTTTAGCACGGCGGTCAGAAAGTTTAAGGTTATATGAGTCAGCACCACGGCTATCGGTATGAGAACGAATATCTATCTTCATTTTTTTGGATACTCGCGCATTACCTCTACGATTTTTAGTAAGCTCTACCTCAGCATCTGGACGGATATTGGCTTTGTTATAATCAAACTTAATTTCTTTGATTTCAAATACTTTAGCTAAGTCCATATCTTTTTTTGATAGCGACTTGTCTTGGGTTGAGCAATATCTCGTATACTACCTCATCTTTTCCTACAGTAACATTCACCTCTGCTGTTTCGTATTTTTTTCTTTTTTTCACCACGTAAGTAGTAGTGAGAATCATTGCAATTTACTTTTTTTCAAAAGTGAAAAGTACCATCAGTTTTTTTGACTGGTCTGTACCCTACTTCTTTCATCACTTTATCAGATAAAATTACTTTTGCATTGGCAATAACAGCTTTAGTTTTAGCATCTTTTACTATCCCTTTGATATTTTTTTCTGGCAAGAGAACAATAGAGGTTTATCTTCGTGGAAGCTGTAAATATCATCTTTACCTTTCCCTCCAGGGCGATTTGAGGTTAAGAAACCTATTTTGCTATCGCTATTGAACACAAAGCAGAAGTCATCATCTGCACTGTTACCAGGCATACCAATATTTACAGGTTTGGAAGTAGAACCATCGGCATTAAACTTCACAGCGAAAATATCTAACCCTCCAAGACCAGGTATACCATCAGAAGAATAGTAAAGTACATTATCTTTAGAGATATAAGGGAAAGACTCGCGTCCTGCTGTGTTAATGATATTTCCTAAGTTTTCTGGTGTACCATATTGATTATCACCCAAAATTTCTACTCGGAAGATATCAGAATTACCAAATGAGCTTGGCATATCAGAAGCAAAGTACAAATACTTTTCATCTGGACTAAGAGCAGGGTGTGCTACATTGTACTGGTCGCTATTGAAAAGGAACTTCAATGATATTACCCCAATTGCCACTTTTTATCTTTTGTAGCACGCAATATTTTGAGCAAAATAGTATTTTCAACATCAGTACCAAGCCTTCTATTTACATAGTTATTACGTGTAAAATACACTGTATTACCATCCTTAGTAAAAACAGGTGTAGACTCATTGAACTGTGTATTGATAGTAGAAGAGAAAGGTTTTTCTATTGCCTAACTTCTGTTGATGATGTTCTGCCTCGTAAAGGTCATAGAAACTCTCGCCTGTCCATTGAGATACACCATGTTTAGCTTTTCTAGCATCGGTAGCCCCCGCAAAAACTATCTTATCACCATAAAAAGCGGTACCATATTCAGAATTTTCGGTATTGATAGAGGCATTATTGAGCTGAAACCTACCTGAGTTGTTCTTAATAACCGTTTGATAATCTTTGTTTTCTTCGAAAAGAGCTGCACGAGTATCGTTAGCATTAGTAAGTTCAACAAACTTAGCCATCATTTTATCGGCTTGGGTATAGTCGCCAACAGACTTAAGTGTTTGTGCATAACGATAATAATACTCAGGTTTTACCTTGTATTTACCTTCTTGAAAAAGTTGTTCGTACCAAGGAAGCGCCTTCTTGTACTCGGCATTGTAATAATAGGCATTGCCCTAAACTTTTGGAGCATTTCCTGATTTACAAAGCCTTTTTTGAGCTATTCTTTCATAAATTTTAATCGCATCAACATACGAAAAGTTTTTTTATACATTTCATTTGCCTTTTTCTAACTCTTTTTCTGGCTGAGCAAAAAGCAATGAAGTAGAGCTTAATAAAGCTACACTAAAAGTTAATAATCTCATTCTTAACAATTAACAATTACTATTAAATAATTTACAGGTAAAATGATTAATGGTTAAAAAAATATTATTTTAGAAGAATCGAGGTGATACGATTTTTCTTATAGGTTTTAACAAGCTCGTAGCGCAAGAATATCTCGTGTGAGCCTGAGTTATATTTTGATAATTCGGTAGTTTCGTAGTCATAGCCATAGCCTATAAACCAACGGTCATTGGCTTGGAAACCTGCCATTATACTAACTGCTGCATCCCAACGGTAAGCTGCCCCTATAACAAACTTCTCATTAAACATAAAGTTAAGCGACCCATCTACCTGCAATGGCGCTCCAAAAGAGGCTTTGGTAAGCACTGCTGGCTTAAACTTTACATTATCTGATAAGTTGAAAACATAACCTCCTATTAAATAGAAGTGCTGAGCATTCTTAAGTACTGATACAGATTGATCTTTATAATGGGTAGTTTCTAACATATTAGGAACTGAGAAACCAAGATAAAACTTATTAGTATACCAATACACCCCTGCCCCTATATTAGGAGAAAATACACTTTCTGTACCTGCCAAGGTAACGTCGGTATTATCTTGTTTGCGAAGTTCATCGTAATTTATTTGAAATAAACTACCTGAACCTTTTTATACCAAAAAGCTAATTTTGAGTTTTCAAAGTTCAATGTATATGATACATCTACTGCTAAAAGCTGTTTGGTTTTTGAGGCCCTATACTCTCGCGAAAAAAATACTCCCCCTAAACCTACATTACGAAGGCTTTCCATTGGTTGGTGATAGCTAAGGCTACCATTAGTAGGTGCCCCTTTAATGCCTACCCATTGGGTACGAAACATACCAAAGAAACTTCCTACTTCGCGTGAGCCAGTGTAACCAGGATTGAACAGCATAGTGTTATACATATACTGTGTGTACTGCGACTCTTGTTGTGCTAAAACTACTGTACAAAATAAGGTTGTAAGTAGTGAAAATAAGGCTTTTTAGTCATAATGAAACTGTAGTTTTGTATTCTTTACAATTGATTCTTAGTTAGTTACTATAATTATACATACTATAAAAAAACGATGCAAAGTTACACCTTTTTAAATAATCAATTTTTTTCTTACATTGATTAGCAGGAAATGAGTAAAAAAAGTATATTTTTCTATTTCTTTAACCATTATTGGATACTTATTTTTCGCTAATTATTCGTCACATACTCGGCTGCGCCAGCTCGCCGACTTTCCTTCGCTCTTCCTATATTGTTCCTATATCCAACGTATAGGGTAAGTCTATACAGAAAAATTTTTTTCTACTAATACCAAACTGAAGTCTTTATTGTTATAAGAATTAATAAGTAGTATGCGGCAGGCTTTTATCTTCCTTCAGATAGTGGCAGGCATACCACAAAACCAAAAAGCTGAGGCTGTAAAATATTCGCCACAAAGATCTTTTATAAGACAATATAGGGCATTGCCAAAGGTAGCGGAGTAGGGTCGCCAGTGAAAATAATATCTATATCGTTTATGCTAAGAGTGTGACGCTGCAAAAAGTCAGTTATCCAAGAGGGGAGTTCGTCAGGTGTAACTTCATTACGAAGACTAATATCTACGAGCTCGGCATAAGTATGCTGCGCAGGAATAGCGGAAAGAGCAAAGAAAGCTGCCCCCTCGACCATCAGGTTGCTTTTTACCAATTGTTGCGTTTGTAGAAAAAAGGGAGCGTGTTCGTCGACCCCTCCTACTAAGGCATTGGTTATCAGCTGTTGTTCTAACTGCATTATGGCATCTAACAGAGCAGACTCGAATGAGATAGCTCCGTTAACATAAGTTGTATTATAGCTGTGGCACTGCCAATGCAAAGCGAGTTGTCCGGCTACGGTATTGTGGGTAGATTGTATAAAAGCTGTAGGGGTAAGATGTTGCTCGTGGTTATCGAGCATCGCTTTGAGGAACTTTTCGGAGTCTTGAACACAGCCCATACCCGTACCTACTATTATAGCTTCGGGCGTGGTAATATGGGCTTCGCGGAGAGCTTCAGTAGCAGTAGCAATGCTCATTTTCACCCCTTTAGCCATTCGTCTGCTAGCATTGGGGGCTATATAGTCCTTATAGGAAGGTTCTTGCGCATAAAGCACCTCATCGGGCTGGGCTGGCAAAAAATCGTCGAATGAAGGGGTAGGAAAAGTAGGTTGGGCACTTAGGCAGGAAGCTCCGTTAATATAGATTTTTCATAGGTTTCTTGTCTTTTGTATGTGGGCAAAAGATAATAAAAAAATTGTTCTTAGCGTTTTTTTGCTTATTTTTTTGCGGGCTGCTTGTTGATTATTAACATCCCCTAGCCCCTTCAAAAAGGGGGAAAGTGACAGGCAAGCATACACGAAAAAAACATTGTAGACAGTCTGTTGTTTCAACATAATTTAAGATAAAAAAATAATATAATGAATTTATTATCAGTAGAAAAATATATCTAAGGCCTTTTGGGGAACGAGTTATACTCGAAAAATATCTCTTTTGGCATCAATAAAGACCAAAAAGATTGCCTTTATTGCTAAAAAAATGGCACTGGAAAGACGACTCTTCTGAATATTATGGCAGGTAAAGACTTGCCCGATAGCGGTCAGGTGGTGTTTAGAAAAGGAATACATATCGGTTTTTTTGTCGCAAAATCCGTATTTTTGATGAAGAACTAACCGTAGAAGAGACTATTTTTGCTGCTGATAATCCTATTTTTGCGTCTTATTCAAGCATACGAACACGCTTTGGAGCACCCTGAAAAACGAAGTAGCATACCAAAAAGGCTTTTTGAGCAAATGGAGTTACACAACGCTTGGGACTTTGAGACGCAATATAAAACAAATTCTTTTTAGGCTGAAATTGGACAACCTTAGTCTAAAAGTGAAGAACTTATCAGGTGGGCAGAAAAAAAGCGTCTTGCTTTTAGCTAATGTGCTTATCAGCAAGCCTGACTTGCTTATCTTAGATGAGCCTACCAACCACTTAGACCTTGAGATGATAGAGTGGCTAGAACAGTATTTTCGCTAAAGAAAATTTGACGCTCTTTTATCGTTACTCACGACCGCTATTTCTTGGAGCGCGTATGTAACGAAATATTAGAACTTGACGGAGGTGAGTTGTTCAGCTATAAGGGTAATTATTCTTATTTTTTTGGAAAAAGAAGGAACAGCGATTGGCACAAGAACAGGCTTCAGTTGAGAAGGCTAAGAACCCTATACGTGAAAGAATTAGATTGGATGCGCCGCCAACCTAAGGCACGCACAACCAAATCGAAATCGAGGATTGATGATTTCTATAAGATAAAAGAACAAGCCCATAAACGACGCAAGGAACACACAGTGCAGCTGGAAATTAATATGGAGCGATTGGGTAGCAAGACAGTAGAGTTTCACAACGTATGCAAAGCGTTTGATAAGCTAACGATACTCGATAAATTCAGTTATAACTTCCTAAGAGGAGAGCGCGTGGGTATCATCGGTAAGAACGGCACTGGTAAATCTACTTTTTTGAACCTACTGACAGGGGCTCTAACCCCTGATAGCGGCAAGATAATAGTAGGAGACACTATCAAATTCGGGTATTATACGCAGGAAGGCATAGAGGTATTGCAAGGGCAAAAAGTAATAGAGGTAATACAAAAAAATACGGCGATTACATACCGCTACTGAAAGGGCGTACCCTATCGGCAGGACAGCTATTGGAGCGTTTTCTCTTCGACCGCAAAAAGCAATACGACTATGTGGAAAAACTCAGTGGTGGAGAACTTAAACGCTTGTACCTCTGTACTGTACTTATACAAAATCCGAACTTTCTGATACTGGACGAGCCTACTAATGACCTTGATATTGTAACGCTAAACGTGTTGGAAGACTTCTTATTAGACTACCCTGGGTGCTTGGTGGTAGTTTCGCACGACCGTTATTTTATGGATAAGATAGTAGACCACCTTTTCGTATTCAGAGGGCAAGGCGAAGTAGAAGATTTCCCTGGTAACTATACCGACTACCGTGTGTATGAAGAGAGCACTCCGCCAACAGAGGATGCGCCTAAAAAGAGGCTACCAAGAATACTTGGCGCAAAGATGCTAACAAAGGTCTTTCATTCAACGAACAAAAAGGAATACAACAGGTTAGAGAAGGAAATAGCCCAATTGGAAGAAAAAAAGACAGCTATAGAAGCTGCCTTTGCTGAGGGAAATCTTAGTAATGATGAGATACAAAGTCAATCAGTTGCTCTACAAGAGACCCTTGTAGCCTTAGAAGAAAAGACTGAAAGGTGGTTTGAGCTAACAGAACGATTGGACAATTAGACAATTTGGCGATTTGACGATTTGTCGATTAATTAACATCCCCTGCCCCCTTCAAAAGGGGGAGATGTGACGGTCATCATACTATTTTAGCAAATTAGATGGATTTTCCGGTAGGAGCGCCACCAACGTTCGGGGATAGTACCTCGGATAGCTTCTTCGTAGTCTTGAGGTAAGCAAGGGATAAGTCCTGATGGGACGTGGTTTTGAGGTCCTGAGTACTTATCGCTGCCCGGTTTCATCCACCAGCGTTCGGTCTGTGTGCTTTTTGAAGAACTCTATTTGTACATCTTCAATAGGTACTATATATTTGGTGTAATTTTCGTCATTAATCACTGGTAACTCTTTGATACGGAAGTTGAAGCCCTCATAAAAATACCACACCATTTCGGCCATCAGCTGGTTAGCCAAATCGGTATTAGGCACATTGAAAAATACCCGTTACTTGCACATTGCTACTGATACCCTGCATAGCGGGTAATGGCACAGATTTCGCGGTTAGAAAAACCATTTACATTGCCTGGTGCATTCATATCTTTTAGCTTGTACGCTGGTCATATCGATACTTACGATATCGGCATCGCGCATAGCAGGCTCTATACACTTCAGGTCATTGACCACATTGCCCAAACGATAGGCTTCGAAGCACATCTTCTCAAGCAAATCGAGTTCTTCTTGGGCTACATAATAAGACTGATAGCCTAAATTAGTAAAATCTAGAAGATTGACAGGCGGCTCAGAAATTAGGCGGCTCATATAAGAACTTTCGATAAAAAGCTCTTCTTCATTTCCAAAATCGAACTTAGCATCTACACTTACAAGATTTACCATTTGCTCGAGGCTATCAAAAGCGCGATAAAGCGAATAGGTAAACTGCTGCTCCCCCTATTACTAAAGGAATAATGCCTTTTTTTGACCAATTCGGCTACAATTTCGCGGATAGCAAAATGCGTATCTTCGTCCGTTTCACCTGCAGGAAGATTGCCTAAATCGGCAATACTGAAGTACCAATTCCCTACGAAAAGAGAATAAAGATGGCGGCGAAAATTGCTGAATGATTGGCGGTTTTTCTCAATACAAAAAGAAGGCGATTTTGACATCGCTTAAATCGGGTAACCCTATGGAATACAGGTGTTTTTTTGTATCTGAAAGCCCACTTGCTGAGGCTTGTAATCATCTAAGGTAAAAAGATGCTTCGACAGGTTGTAAATACGATAATGACATTGGTTATTATATTAGGTAATAATGCGCAAAGATAGTAATTTTATCAATTATTAATTGCTAATTGCCAATTGTTTTTGTACCTTTGCAGTGAAAAAAATAGGAGAGAAATGAAAATACTTCACATAGACAAAAATCACCCTTTGATGCTTGCTCAACTCAGCGCACAAGGGTTTGAAAACCACGAAGACTACACCAGTACTAAGGCTGAAATAGAGGCTAAAATAGCTGATTATGATGGGATTATTATCCGCAGTAGATTTCCTATTGACAAGGCATTTTTAGACAAGGCTACTAGCCTAAAAATTTATAGGCAGAGTGGGTGCCGGTCTTGAGAATATAGATGTAGCTTATGCTGAAAGTAAGGGTATCTGCCTCATAGCTGCCCCTGAAGGCAACCGCAATGCAGTAGGTGAGCACGCTTTAGGAATGCTGTTATCGCTACTAAACAAGTTTAAAAAAGCGAATAACGAAATCAAGAACGGCAAATGGTTGCGCGAGGAAAATCGCGGTTGGGAGTTAGACGGCAAAAACGGTAGGCATTATAGGCTACGGAAATATGGGTAAGAGTTTTTGCTAAAAAAATTGCGCGGCTTTGACTGCCAAGTAATCTGCTATGATATACTCCCTAACAAAGGCGATGAAAACGCTCGGCAAGTAACCTTAGTAGATTTTTCCGTCAGGCAGATGTGGTAAGTCTGCACACTCCACAAACGACCCAAACGACAGGAATGATTAACGAAGCGTTTATCAATAGTTTTGCCAAAAAGTTTTTTTGGTTTTTTTGAACACAGCACGCGGCAAGAGTGTCGTTACTGATGATTTGGTGCGCGCCTTACAAAGCGGCAAAAGTATTAGGAGCTGGATTGGATGTGCTTGAATATGAGAAAGCCTCATTTGAAGATTTCTTTAGTGATAAGCAGATGCCCGAAGCGTTTAAATACCTTTTTGGAGGCGGACAATGATACTAACCCCCCATATAGCAGGCTGGACACTTGAAAGCAAGGAAAAAAACTGGCACAGACGATTGTGGATAAGATAATTAGCAAATTTGAAAAATTAGCAAATTTGGGAATTAGCAAATTAGAAAAATTAGTGAATTATAATTGTGTGACTAACGACTAATATAATAGATTGTATGAAAAAGAATTATTTATTGATTGGGGTAGCGGCTCTGTTATTAGGGGGCTGTTGTGCTACCAAAACCTCTACCGCAGCGCAAGCCCCCAAAGGCGAAAGTGCGCTCATCGCTAATGGTAAGCTATGGTCTTCTTACTTTCAGCAAAACGCTGCTGAATACGAAGCTCTTTGTCTGCAAGCCTTCAATGTAGCTCAGCTGCGTTTAGACGAGGCACTCGCTAAAAAAAGGCGATAAACCGCTGGCTATCGTTACTGATATTGACGAGACTTTCTTAGACAACTCGCCTTTTTGAAGCCTACTGTGCTAAAAAGGGTATTAGCTACTCGCAAGAGGCGTGGGAAGAATGGACGGTATTAGGCGATGCCAAACCATTAGCAGGGGCGTTGGATTTCTTTAAATACGCTGACAGCAAAGGGGTGGCTATCTTCTACGTAACCAATCGTTTAGAGAAAGAGCGCGAAGGCACTGCTAAAAACCTGCGCAAGTATAACTTTCCTTTCCCTTCTGATAGTAGACTGATACTCCGCACCGCTGAGAAAAGCAAAGAGAACCGTCGCCCTACAGATAGCTAAGGGATTACGACATCGTGCTGCTGATGGGGATAACCTTTCTGACTTTGCTAAAGATTTTTGACAGCCTTACCCCCCGAAGGGCGCTCAGAGGCCGTGCATAACAACCGCAACGAGTTTGGCAAGCGCTTTATTATCCCTACCTAACTACTCTTACGGCGATTGGGAAGGTGCTGCCTACGGCAATAAATACTCTATCCCTGCTGAACAAAAAAAGAATTGATTATTAAGAATAAGACGAAAGCGTTTAAATAATTAGCAAATTTGGAAATTAGCAAATTAGTAAATGGCAAATCTTGCAGAGTGAGGTTTGTCATTTTTATTTGGTAAGTCATAGTTTGTCCGCTACTTTTTATTACCTTTGCTGCAATTAAAAAAATTAACAAAAATGAAAATACAATATTGTTCGGACTTACACCTCGAATTTGAAGATAATTTAAACTTTTTAAGTAATTGCCCTATAAAAACAGGTAGGGGATATTCTTATCATCGCTGGCGACCTTGTGCCTTTTTGTAAATCTTTCTAAAGCCCTCTATAAAAAGTGAAATAGCTGACCTTTGTAAGGGTTTTGAAAAAGTATTTTGTTGCTTTGGTAACCACGAGTATTACCTCTATACGCACCACTATTCTAGCAGTCGCTGTGAGCAGCCACTGAAAGAAGTGCCTAACCTCTACTTGGTAGATAACTATAGCGAGCGTATAGGTAACACTCAGCTGATACTCAGCACGATGTGGAGCCATATTAGCAAAAAAAGAACGAGAAAGCTATAAAGTACGGAATGAATGATTTCCGTTATATTACTGTGCTAAACCCTGCTAAAGGAGGTGAAATAGAGTCTTTGGAAATAGCTGATTTTAACTATTTTAACAAAGAAGCAGTGCGTTTCTTGAAGAAAGAAGTGAAAAAGAGCGGCTAAAGCCAAGCAAGCTGGCAAGATTGAGCATATAGTAATCACCACCCATTACGTACCCACCAAAGAGCATTACCCTGAAATATACTTAGACAGTCCGCTAAATGAAGCCTTTGCACAAGACCTGACCGATTTTATCGTCTCAAACCCTATAGATTATTGGATTTATGGGCATCACCATTTTTAACCAACCCGACTTTAAGGTTGGTAATACCCTGCTACTCACCAAACCAATTAGGGTACGTAATGCGTGAGGAACACGAAGGGTTTGATTGGGAACGATGGGTGGAGGTGTAAAAAAATGAAAAAAATATTGTTATTGGACATATCCTGTCCACTTTGTACTATATCTTTGTTCCCGAAAAAGGAAAAAAATAAAACTTTTTAGCAAAAGGGATATATATCCGGAAAAGATTTGTATATTTGTCGCAAATTAAAAAAATTACACGAATATTTGAGATAGACGTACAAACAAATATAACGATATAGCGTTTCGCTTTGATTTTTCCTGTTCTGGAATACGACCAAAACATTTCAATAACACAAGGAAAGCAAATGCCGAGATGCTCTGCCTTATAAGCGCAGGTATTCCTTTTTGCTTTTTGTGTTAGCCTTTGGTCGGGCTCCAGACGAAGTAATAGGAAGCCTGCGCTTGATGTGTTTTTAAAAGATGAGTATAAACCAATTAATTCAAATTATATGGCAAATTTAATTAACTTAGGGAGCGAATTATTGAGAATTTGCCCCACCAACAGTAACAAAAATTGAAGCTTCTACTAATGATGGCAGAAGCTGGAGCAGTCGTTATTCAGGCTCTAGCAATGGAGCATTCTATGACCTTACTTTTATGGTGGTGAGATTATCGCTATCACTCTAAGGGAGTATATGCATCTACTAATGGAGGTAGAAGTTGGAGTAGCCGTTATACAGGCTCTTCTTGTGGAGATTTTTCAGTCCATTTCAGCTAATGGTTCAGAGCTCTTAGCTACAACCTCGAAAGGGCTCTATGTCTCTAAAAATGAAGGTAGAAGCTGGAGTAAACGCAACTAAAAACTTATCTAATACAAAAAAACTATATAAAAACATTATTAATTTAAGTTTCGCAAGCAGCTTTAAGCTACTTGTGAAACTTAATTAGATATAAAAATTTATGAAACCGAACATTTTTGACATCGCTACAAAAAGAACTTAGTCAAGATGCTTTTTATTACTTGGTTATTGGCTTTTGCTGATAATGACAATCAGCAATACGACAAGGAATTAAACCTATGTGCAAAAAGAATTTGTTTCTATGCTCATAAAAAAACAAATTCCAAACTTTAATGAGCCTATACTTACAGTTGAGGCAGGCCGACAATGGAAAAAAACATTGATGTATGGGCAGAAGTCAATAATAAATACCTCATTATTATTGAAGATAAAACGGTAACTTCTGAGCATTCCAATCAATTAGAACGCTATAAAGAAATAGCAGAAAAAAATGGTGTTCAGAAAACAAATATCAAACACCAATTTGTATTTACCTTAAAAACAGGTAACGAAAGTTTGAACATTTTTTTAATGCAATAAAAGAAAAAGGGTTTGCCATCTTCGATAGAACTGACTTCATAACTTTACTTAACAACCATAAAGAGATTAAAAACAATATTTTTTTATTGATTTTTATGAACGTATGACTAACTTAGAAAAAGTTAAGTACTGACTTTGAACATAAGCCTTTAGACGAATGGAATGGCAATGATTGGCAAGGTTTTTTTCAAGCTTATCGAAACTAAAATCAATATACTAAAATGGCATTATGTAAACAATCCAAATGGAGGTTTTTGGAATGCTATTCTTAATTGGGAGTATTGAGGGTGATTATCCTGTGTATATACAACTTGAAGAAGGAAAATTGTGTTTTAAATTATCTACAGATCCTGACGATATTGATTTACCTGATAATTTCGACAGAGCAAACACTCGTAATGAGCTTTTACAATTTAATTATTGAAAAAGCAAGCATTTTAGGATTAGACGAAATTAGAAAACCTGATAGATTTGGTAATGGTAAGTATATGACAGTTGCTATTGTTGATAAAGAAAAACTGGTTAGCCAATGAAAAAGGTTTTGTAAATGCTCAAAAAGTAGTTGAAAAATCTAACTAAGTATCTAAATTTCTTACGAAAAGAAATTCTAAAAATAATAGTTATCAACCTCTCCCCACTCCTAAAAAAAGTGGGGAGGTGGTAAAAAAAATATAGTCGGTCATAGTTTGTCCATTTTGTTTTTATATCTTTGCGGTGTAATTTTTTAAAGTAATACAATGAATCTTTACTTAGATGACCTCCGTACAACTCCTGAGGGGTTTGAGCGGGTGTATAGTTACGAGGAATTTGTAGCTTATCTTCAGCATTATGGGTTTGCCTGATTTTATCTCGTTTGACCACGATTTGGGCGAGGAGTTTTTCTGGCTATGATTGTGCCAAATATTTGGTGGTTTATTATTTAGACCGTCAGTTACCTTTTACCCAAGTTTGTAGTGCACAGTCAAAACCCTGTAGGTAAGGCAAATATAGAGCAACTATTAGCGAATTTTTAAAAAAATATAGAATTTTAATAAACAAAACTATGGCAAAAAAAGAACAATTATTGCGATTGGTGCATATCGTAAAAGCTCTTTGAAAAAGGCTCCTGAAGAGGGACTTAGCTATCAGGAGCTATATGACTACCTAAAACAAAAAGCACGAGGATAAAGATTGTGGGAAGTTTAGCTTCTCAGAGAAGACTTTTCAGCGGGATAGGCATCTGTTAGAAGATATTTTTATGATTTACATTGCGCCTAATGGTAAAGGGCGATGGGTAATTGAAGAAAGCGAACTAACGAATAGGTATGCTATTTTTGACAACATTTTATTAGTAGATGCTTACCGCCGTACCAAAGAGATGCAAGAGGTACTACTGTTTGAACGACAAGAGAAAACACTAGGCTTAAATCATATTGAAGAGATTATTGAGGCTATAGAAAAACACCGTACCATGCGGTTTTTCTACACCAAATTTTGGGAAGGGGTAGCTCGCCAGCGTGAGATGGTACCCTATACCTTAAAGGAACACAATAGGCGTTGGTATCTGATTGTCGCTGAGCACAAAGAACCTATACAGTTCAAAGCTTTTGGCTTAGACCGTATTTCTCAATTGGAGGTTACAAGCACTAAAGTACAACGCAAAAAGGTGAATATAGAAGCTCTCTTTAAAAATACTTATGGGGTAATGATTGATATGGGAACACCTCCGCAAGAGATCATTTTATCGTTTGATTACGAGCAGGGGCAGTACATCAAAACACTACCACTACACCCCTCGCAAAAGCTATTAGAGGACAATGAGGATGAGGTGCGTATCAGCTTGCTGCTCGTTCCTACCTACAATTTTGTGATGGAGATATGCGCCCGCAGTCAGTATGTGAAAGTGCTTGCTCCTGCTACATTGGCTGAAGAGGTAAGAGAACATCTAAAAAAAGCATATGAGCAGTATTTGTAAAAATTTAGTCATTTGTAATTTGTCATTTGTAATTATTTTGTATCTTTGCAAAAAATTACGCATCGTATGTCAGCAAACACAGTTACTCCTTATGAAAATTCGGCACAAGGCAAAAAACAACAAGTTACCCAAATGTTTAACACCATATCAGGTACGTATGACGGGCTAAACCGTGTTATTTCTTGGGGTTCGGATATAAAATGGCGTAAGTTTGTGGTACAGAAAGTAGCTGAAATACACCCTACTGCTGTATTAGATGTCGCTACAGGCACAGGCGATTTGGCAATTGCCCTCACTGAAATAAAAGGGGTGAAAATCACTGGATTAGACATCTCAGAGGGAATGCTATCAGTAGGACGCGAAAAGGTAGCAAAACGCAATCTTGCTGACCGCATTACCTTAGTACAAGGTGATAGTGAGCAACTACCCTTTGCTGATGAGACCTTTGATGCTGTAACGGTAGGATTTGGGGTGCGTAACTTTGAAGATTTAGAAAAAGGACTTTCTGAAATTAGACGTGTGTTAAAACCTAATGGTCGGTTGGTAGTCTTAGAAACCTCAGTGCCTGAGAAGTTCCCTTTTAGGCAGGGGTATCATCTGTATACTAACTATGTGATGCCTTTGGTAGGTAAGTTGTTTTCTAAAGACCGCTCCGCCTACCGATACCTATCTAACTCGGCGATACACTTTCCCGTATGGGAAGAAATTTCAAGAGATATTAAACAAGGTAGGCTATCAACAAACTAAGTATTACCCTAAAACTTTGGGTGGCGTCGCTACCATTTATATTGCAAATAAATAGAAAATAAAAATAATAATGAATAATAAAAAGTCTGAAAAAACTCTCTTGCTGTTGCTTGTGTGTATGGGTGGATTTCACCTCTATGCTCAGTTTAAACAACCTATGATAAACTTAGAGCATTTTGACGAAAAAAACGCTTTCAGTGGGGTTATTATTTTTGGTGCCAATACTTTTGATTTTAAAATTGATTACAAAGAGCTAAATTATAACAACCCACAGCTACAAGAGATACAAAACGAACGAAAAATAGGTTTTAATGTAGGGGCTTACAGGACAAGCGAGGCTTATCAAGTATATTGACCTACGTATTGAACCGGGGTTGGTGTACAACAAGCGCGTGCTTACTTTTCCCCAACTTTACCGAGAGCAGAGATGCTGTACGCGAAGTGCCTTCTACTTATATCTACATACCTCTGTTACTGAAGTTTAGTGCCGATCGTTGGTATAATGTGAAACCCTATGTAACTGCAGGTGCCTCTATGGTTTTTCAACCTCAGCAGTAATGCTAATCTAACGATAGACAACAGCGATAGAACTTTCCGTTCTACTAAAAAAACGTATTTTTTTCTATGAATTCGGTTTTGGGTTCGACTTCTATACTCATTATTTTAGGGTATCACCTTCGGTAAGAGCTTTGTTTTCTATCAATAATGAGTTAGTACCTGACTACGACCCTAACAGTCGCTGGACGGGTAACCTCAATGGCTTAAAAACAAGAGGTTTCTTATTCTGTCTTAACTTTGAATAATATGAAAAAGATACTTATAGCAGTAGGTTTTTTGCTTAAGCTTAGCCTCATACGGACAAAATTTTAGTTACCCTATGGCGAGTCCGCGCCAAGTGATTACACAACAGTTTTCGGTAAGCCAGATTACTGTAGATTATGGTCGCCCAAGTGTGCGAGGACGTAAAATATTTGGGGAGTTAGTACCCTTTGGCAAAGTATGGCGATTGGGTGCTAATCAGGCTACTAGTATTTCTTTCTTACAGCCAGTAAAATTTGGAGGAAAGCCTGTAAAAAAAGGTGATTATGCTATCTTTGCAACGCCTGAAGCCCACCAATGGACAATTATGCTTAACTACGATGCTAATGCGTGAGGGCGCTTACAGCTATGACCCTAATGAAAATGCTATAGAATTTACTGTTCCGGTTACACAAACTAAAGATTTGCAAGAATCACTTGAGTTTTCGTTTGAGACCCTCTCTAATGAGAAGCTCAACTTGGTTATCCGCTGGGAATACACCAAAGTAGAGATACCTATTGAGATAGACAAGAAAAGAAATTATTGAAAAAAATAGTAGAACAACTGAAAGAAGTAAAGCAATACGAGCGTGATTTAGAGGGTAAAGACGCTAAATAATAAAAGTTTTTTTAGGTTATGGAAAGAAAGAAAAATAGTTCGCAAAATACAGTATTTTTTTGCTATTCTTATAGCATTTTGGTTCATTTTCAGATACTTTCCTACCTTTTACTGAGTGGTTTTTATAGTGAAGGGATCTATCCTTTTATCGCAAAACTGCTACATTTAGCCTTTGGATGGGTGCCCTTTTTCTATGGGTGATGTGCTTTATACACTTTTTCTTTGTGAGTATGATTATTGGTAGTATAAAGCATTTTAGCAAACTATGGAAAAAACCGCTTTGGGCTCTTGATAAAGTAGCGAGCAAGGTCATTCGTATTGCGTTGTCCTTCTTTATCTTATGGGGTTTCAACTACTTCAGAATGCCCTTATCGGAACGACTTGGTATCAGTACTACTTACACTGAAGCTCAGCTGTATAAGGCTACTGAGGAAGCTATAGTTCGTGCCAATGCATTGCACCAACAATTAGCCCTCAATGATAGTACTAAGGTAACCTTACCTTTCACCCACGATGAAATTTACCGTATCGCTCACGAAGCCTATCCTCTAGAAAAAAATGGTATCACCGATTTTCACGCTATCAAGAGTGTGAAATCATCATTATACAGCAAGTTACTTACTTATATGGGCTATAGTGGCTACCTAAATCCTTTTACTAACGAGGCACAAGTAAACCGTAAAATGGTAGGTTATGCTATCCCTGTGACAGCTTGCCACGAGGTAGCCCACCAAATGGGTTATGCTGCTGAAGAAGAAGCTAATTATTTAGGATATTTGGCAGCTAAGAAGATAGAAAATCCTTATTTCAGATATAGTGCTGCTCTTTTTTTGCTTTGCGTTATCTACTATCAGAAGTTGCAAAAGTTTCTCCTGAAAAATACGACAATTATTACGTGCAAGTACGCAAAGGTATTTTGGAAAATTACAAAGAAGTACGCCTTTTCTGGCAACGATACAAAAATAAAGCTGAACCTGTATTCAAGTCCAGCTATGATGTTTTTCTGAAAGCCAACAAACAAAGTGCCGGCATTGATAGCTACGATTTAGTAGTAGGGCTTATCATTAATGATAAATAACAAACTACAAGAATTTGTTAAGCTCCATTAGTAGTTCTTTACTATCTCTGAAGCCTTCGCCACGCTAAATAAGACTAAAGTTATTGAAGATAATAACTGTAGGCAAAGTGCTTATTTTTAATGCTTTACTAAGTTCCTTATTTCTATTTATCTCTACTTTTACTACCTTTACGCGGTCTTTGAGTGCAGCTGATACTTCGCGCAATTCGCTGTCCATACGCAATGAGTTTTCTATCCCTTCAGAGTAAAAAAACAAATAAGTACAGGGGTATTCACATTGATGATATCTCCAAATTTTTTTCCATTTTCTTTTTTTAGTAATAATAATCGCACAAATGTACGACTATTTTTTTGAAATACAAACATTTTTGCTGAAAATTAGCATTTTGCCGATTATTTAGCTATTTATTAGTTATTTTTTTAATTGCTAATTATTAATAGTTTTGTACCTTTGCCCTTGTTATGATACGAAAAAAATATTTTCTTTTTATTTATTCTACTAAGTTGATGGCAGTACTTTTTCATAGGTTATGCTATCGCTATGGCTGCAGGCACTTTCATAGAAAATAGCTACGATATGGAAGCAGCACGTATTTGGGTGTACAACACTTGGTGGTTTGAAACTATTACGCTGCTTTTTGTCATCAATTTTATAGGAAATATCAAGCGTTTTCAGTTGTTAAAAAAACAAAAATTGGGCAGTGCTTGTGCTCCATTTAGCGTGGATTTTTATCATCATAGGAGCTGGAATTACTCGTTATATTAGCGATGAAGGTACTCTATCATTACGCGAAGGTGAAACTACTGACTCTTATTTGTCAGACCGCACTTATATCACAGCAATGGTAGATGGTATATTTGAAGGACAACCGCTGCGAAAAAAGCAACAAAAGGAAGTGCTCTTCTCAATACACACGCAAAAATCATTACCGCTGGACTTCTGACTTCAAAGGGAAACCTTTTGAGATAAAAATACATTAGTTTTTTTCAGCTCCAACCCAAGGGATGAATGCCCTAACGCTGGAAATAATATCAGGAGGAGAGCGGCAACAAGTAACTGTTATGGGGCGCAAAGGGATGGTACACTCGCCGGTAACAGTGAAGGTCAACCAATTGGACTTTCATCTAAGCTATGGGAGCATCTATGTGGCAATGCCTTTCAGTATCAAGCTAAACGACTTTATAGCCGAAAAATACCCAGGTACTGAAAAATAGTTATTCGTCTTTCAAAAAGCAAAGTAACTGTAAGTAGCAAAGATGAGACCTTTGACGAAGATATTTATATGAACCACATACTCAACTACAAGGGTTATCGCCTATTTCAATCGTCATTTCACCCAGATGAAAAAAAGGTACTGTCTTATCAGTAAATCACGATTTCTGGGGTACGCTTGTTACTTATACTGGCTATATACTACTTTTTGGAGGATTATTAGCTTTTATGTGGATAGGAAAATCAAGGTTTAAAAGACTCAACCAACAGTTGCGCACTCTTCAGCACAAACGTAGTCTCGCAGTATTGCTGCTATTATTATATAGTGCAGTAGCTTCTGCACAAAAATGAGTTACCGGTACCCGATAAGGCACACGCAGCCAAATTTGGGGCTTTGCTTATCCAAGATGATGGTAGGTTTAAGCCTATCAACACTTTTTCGTCTGAACTGCTCAGAAAATTGAGCAAACACGACACTTACAAAGGTATGAATGCCGACCAAGTGCTGCTTTCTATGTTGCTAAGCCCACAGAAGTGGATGCAAGAAGAGATTATATATGTAAAAAGCTAATGATAGTCTGCATCGCTTTTTAAATGTAGCAGAAGGGCGCAAATGGATTCGTCCGAATGACCTATTTGAGGCTAAAGGGCAATATAAACTCGCCCCCCTACTAAACGATATATATAGCACCAATAACCCTAACCAATTTCAGAAAGATTTCAAAGAAGTAGACCAACGTATCAGCTTACTAAACAGAGCATTATATGGTGATATCTTTTAAAATATTCCCCTACCTCGCTCTGATAACCACCGTTGGATTTCGCACTTAGACTATGTACGCGATTCTCTTTTTGATAAGTGATGCACAGTACAAAACAGTTTGTTAAAAATGCACTGCCGGCTTATCTTATCTTAGTACGCGAAGCTATAAATACTGGCGACTACAGTCGTGCTGAAAAAGTATTAGACAACATACATTTGCAGCAAGAACTTTATTCAGCAAAGGTATTGCCTTCGCCTACAAAAGTGGCGGTAGAACTATGGTATAATAAGATAAACATCTTTTGAGCAGCTTTTTTTCAAGGCTATTTATATGTAGGTACACTGCTCTTTATAGTGTTATTACTACAGATTTTCATTCAGCATCGCATTTTCAATCTATTTACTAAAATAGGTGTTTTCATCTTGTGGATTTTCTTTATCGCACACACACTGGGACTAATAGCCCGCTGGTACATATCGGGACACGCCCCTTTCAGCGATGCTTATGAGAGTATGATATATTTAGGGTGGTCGGCTATGGGGGCTGGTTTAGTATTCACAAGACGGTCACCCCTAACGGTAGCTGCTACTGCTTTCGTAACGGCTATGATTCTGATGATTGCCCATTGGAATTGGATGGATCCTGCCATTGGCACTCTACAGCCTGTACTAAATAGTTATTGGCTGATGCTACACGTAGCAATAATAGTGGGCAGCTATGGTCCTTTTACATTGGGTATGATATTAGGTATCATCAATTTAGGACTGATGATAATAACTACCCGAAAGAATGCTACCAAACTCAATGCTATACAAGAAGAGCTAACCATAGTAAATGAACTATCACTAACTGTAGGATTGGTAATGCTAACCATTGGCAACTTTTTAGGAGCAATGTGGGCAAATGAGAGCTGGGGTCGCTACTGGGGGTGGGATCCTAAAGAAACGTGGGCACTTATCAGCATAATGATATATGGTTTAGTGATTCACCTACGGTTAATACCAAAAATGCAACACCGATGGATATTTAATTTTGCCAGTGTAATAGCTTACTTCAGTATACTGATGACCTATTTTGGAGTAAATTTTTACCTCAGTGGCATGCATAGTTATGCTTCGGGTGAGCAAATCATTACCCCTGACTTTGTATATTATGCTGTAGGAGGGGTATGTCTGTTAGGAGGTATTTCGGCTTGGAGAGCAAAGCTAATTTGCTAAATTGCCAATTGTTTTTTACCTTTGCGGCAAATTTTAATTTTTTTATGAATCTACATTTTGACATCGTGGAGATAGTCTCTGCTACTATGGTACTATTTGCGGTAATTGATATTATCGGGAGTGTACCTATTATCATCAATCTACGTAAGAAAGCAGGACGCATACAGTCCGAAAAACCGCTATTGTGGCAGGCGTCTTATTAGTACTTTTCTTATTTATAGGCAAGCAATTGCTGAAATCTATTTGGTGTAACGGTTGAAGCCTTTGCTGTTGCAGGGTCTTTCATTCTGTTTTTCTTAGCCTTAGAAATGATTTTTGGGTATCACCTTATACAAAGGTACTACCCCTGAATCTGCCTCTATTATTCCTCTTGCTTTCCCTATAGTAGCGGGGGCTGGCTCTCTTACTACAGTATTGTCACTCAGAGCTAAATACGAAGTTGAAAATATCATTATGGCTATTATTATCAACATTATCATTGTCTATTTGGTTCTTAGATCATCAGAACGAATAGAGAAGTATTTGAGGCAAACAGGGTACTACTGTCGTTCACAACTTCTTTGGAGTGATACTATTAGCCATAGCTGTCAATCTGTTTACTACCAATATCAAAACAATGTTATTTACTACTGAAACACCCATACATAACGAGCAAAAACAACAACACCCAACGCTGACCCTAATGACAACAAACAAACTCATAACGAGTACTTTTATAACCCTAATATCTAAAACAAAATGCTAAATAAAGAAGATAATTTTTTCCTCTTAGCAGGTCCTTGTGCCATAGAAGGAGAGGAAATGGCTATGAAAAATAGCTGAACGCATTGTTACTATCACTCATAAACTGAATATTCCTTATACTTTCAAAGGAAGTTTTTAAAAAAAGCTAACAGAAGTAGGATTGATTCATTTACTGGCATAGGTGATGAGAAAGCACTAAAAAAATATTACAAAAAGGTAGGACAAACCTTTTGGTGTACCTACTGTTACTGACATTCACCAAGTAAGTGATGCTGCCCTTGCGGCCGAATATGTAGATGTACTACAGATACCGGCTTTCTTAGTACGCCAAACTGACTTAGTTGTAGCAGCTGCCGAAACAGGCAAGGTAGTAAACCTAAAAAAAGGACAATTTATGAGTCCCGAAAGTATGCAGTTTGCGGTACAAAAGGTTTTCGATAGTGGCAACAAAAAAGCCCTCATTACTGATAGAGGTACAATGTTTGGTTACCAAGACCTAATTGTTGATTTTAGGGGTATCCCTATGATGCGGCAGTTTGCCCCTGTAATAATGGATGTAACTCACTCTTTACAACAGCCTAACCAGCAGACAGGAGTAACAGGAGGCAGACCTGATATGATTGAAACTATAGCTCGAGCTGCTATCGTAAACAATGCTGATGGACTATTTATAGAAACCCATTTCGACCCTGCTAATGCTCTAAGCGATGGGGCTAATATGCTACACCTCGACCTACTTGAAGGACTTTTAACGCGATTGGTTGCCATTCGCAAAACTATCAACGAATTCTAATGAATTATTCTAACGCGCTCTCTAACCCTATTTTCTCTCTAATAAGTACTATTTCCAGCCAAATGGCATTGGAAAGCTATGTAATTGGTGGCTTTGTCCGCGATTTCTTACTGCAAAAGAAATTGCCTAAAGATATTGACATCGTCTCTATCGGTAGTGGTATTTCATTAGCTGAAAAAGTAGCTGAGCAATTGCCTAATAGCCCTAAAGTATCGGTGTTTAAGAACTTTGGTACCGCTATGATAAAAGCAGATGGTTTAGACATTGAGTTTGTAGGGGCAAGACGCGAAAGCTATGAGTCTAATTCGCGCAAACCTTATGTAGAGAGTGGTACACTACAAGACGACCAAAATAGGCGTGACTTTACCATTAACGCAATGGCTTTCTCGCTCAACTAAAGATACTTTTGGCGAGTTGATAGATCCGTTTGACGGGTTAGGCGACTTAGAAAGAAAAGCTCATTCGTACTCCTTTAGACCCAGATATCACCTACTCAGACGACCCTCTTCGTATGATGCGTGCTATCAGATTTGCTACACAACTAAACTTTCAGATAGAAGATACTTCACTTAATGCTATTAGCAAAAACAAAGAACGACTACAAATCATCTCTAACGAGCGCATAGTAGATGAACTGCATAAGATATTATTAGCCGCTAAACCCTCTATCGGACTAAAACTCTTATACGAAACCGGATTATTGCACTATATACTGCCTGAACTTATCGCCCTACAAGGAGTACAAGAGCAAGACGGACAAAAGCATAAGGATAACTTTTGGCATACTTTGGAAGTAGTAGACAATATAGCAGAGCATACCGATAACTTTATGGTTGCGTTGGGCTGCACTACTACACGACATAGGCAAAGCTCCTACCAAACGCTTTGACAAGAAAAATAGGCTGGACATTTCACGGACACGAATTCGTAGGCAGTAAGATGGTATACCACCTTTTCAAAAAGGCTACGTATGCCACTAAATGACAAAATGAAGTATGTACAGAAAAATAGTAAAGATGAGTTCGCGCCCTATCGTTATAGCTGAAGACATCGTTACAGATTCAGCTGTAAGGCGTTTAGTGTTTGATGCAGGGGAAGAGTTCGAAGACCTAATGACACTCTGCGAGGCCGACATCACTACTAAAAAAACCCTAAAAAAAGTTTAAAAAAATATCACGATAATTTTTCAGATAGTGCGTCAAAAAGTAGTAGAAGTAGAAGAAAAAGACCATATTCGCAACTTCCAACCTCCTATCTCTGGAGAAGAAATAATGCAAACTTTCGGATTACCCCCTTCACAACCAGTAGGCGTTCTAAAAAGAAGCTATCAAAGAAGCCATATTAGAAGGCAAAATACCTAATGAATACCAAGCTGCTAAGGCTTTTTATGATGGAAAAAAAGCTAAAAATATGAAATTAATAATGGCGAATGATTAATCATTCGCCATTATTCTTACATATCGTATGTAGCCTTTACCATTTATCTTCGTGTTAAGATTTTCTGTTTTAAGTTCTACTTCAGCATCTTGAGTATAATATTTATTATCTTCTACTGCTGTTTCAAAGCGTATTTTATAACCTTTATTCAGCTTACTATCTTCTATAGTAATCACTCTTACAGCACGCTCTCCCCCACTAATTGTAGCTCCTGTGATACCATCAATAGTTTGCCGCTTTGCCATAAAAACTTCCACCACTCAGTTAGTTCACTATACCACTCAGGGTCATCACCAAGCACCTGTAAGGTCTGTTCATATTTCCCTTGAGGATTTATCAGCGAGGCTACAATATAAGCCCCATCTCCTTTATAATTAGTAAGTTGTATTAAGCATTTGTATTTTTTTAGACGTTGTCTGTTGTACAAATGACGCTGTAAGCAAAGCCACTACAGCTACTAAAGCAGTTATTAAGTATTTCTTTTTCATCTAAATTACTATTTTTAAAAAAATTCAATATTTATTCCTTTAAGAGCTTCGTTTTCTTTTAGCCAACTCATATACTGTCTCACCTAAATCAGTAAGAGCATTTTTTGTCTGCCCCTTTGCTAAGTAAAAAGTTTATCATTTCCACATTATTAGCTATCATAACAGCTTTTTTTGCAACGGAGAAAGCCCCTCATTATTCTTCTTATTTATATCAAGTGGATAAGCACTCAATTTTCTCTAAAAAAATTCTAATTTACCTCTTTTTACGGCTGTGTGATAGAGGGTATTACCCTCGTTATCAACCATCTGTATATCAGCCCCTCTGCTTATCAATAGGTCTACCATAGGCAAACTATTATTTTTCAAAAAGCTAATTGCAGAGCTGTATACCCTTCTTTGCTTTCGAACGTTAATATTATTCGCAGCATCAAGCAAGAGCGCTGCAATTTCAGGGGTATTAAGTGCCGCTGCATTCATAAGAGGCGTTCTACCCTCATTATTAGCTTGAGCAGGGTCATTACCTTTTTTTAAAAGATAAGAGAGTACCTCTGTATCGCGATTTTTACCTGCCACTATATAAAGTGGTGTTATACCATCACTGTTCACCTGATTAGGTTTTACCCCCAATTGCTCTAAATATTCAAAGAAATCACGTTTATTAGCAGTGCGCCTAAAACCTCTAGCGGCTGCAAAAAACGCATTTTCACCCTTCTTATTTACATTTTTAGGGTTTATTTTCTTCTTTATCAGAGCTTCTATTATACTTTTATTGCCCATAGTAGCAGCATAATAGATAGCATTATTGCCATTTGTATCTGTAGAAGTGAGTTTCAGCCCTTTTTTAATGAAATAATCGGCTCTTTGAGGTCTTTTAGGTGAGGAATGAGCATCAACAAGAGGTTTGCACCATCAGAATTGGTTTCTTTTAGGTTAGCTCCACTTTTCAGCAGTAATTCATAAAGCTCCTTATCTGTCTGTCCTCCTACGGCAGCAAAAAGTATAGGAGTAAACTGACGAGAGTCGCGACGGTTTATATCAGCACCCTTACTGATAAGGTATTTCGCCACAGGCTGATTATTCTGAAAAGCAGCCCAATGCAGATAAGTACGCTTATCGTGAGTGATTTTATTCACACCATTCCCTCTAAAGTCAATAAGATAAGTAATAGTTTCATAAGGAGCAGCATTAAGTATGGCCATAGAAGTAGCATCAAACATACGAGCGTTAAAAGCTGTCGGACTATTGCCTTCAGCTATAGCTTGTTGCACTTGTGCTACCGAAGGCTTTTGCTTCCAATACGCTTCGGTCAGCAAGACATTTCGTCTGTGCCCTCATAGTAAGCCCCCATAAACACAAGGCATCCTATAAAAAGTTTTTCTCATAAAAACCGTTATTTAGAATTAATCGCGGCAAAGATACAAATTAATAACAAATAATAAATATCCATCGACAATTTATTTTTCCCTTTACTTCAGATATACCTACACCGAACGATGAGCGAACAATGAGCGAAGGATAAGCGAAGAAAAACTGAACTCAACCATTTAATAAAAAAACTATAACTTTTTTTGCTTGTTACGTATAAAATTACTACTTTTTGCAGCCTCAATATTATTTTTATTGTTAATTGAAAATATATGACTTCACAAGAAATAAGACAGCAATTCCTAAAATTCTTTGAGAGCAAAGGGCATACCATCGTTCCTTCTGCTCCTATGGTTATTAAAAACGACCCTACCCTGATGTTCACTAACGCAGGTATGAACCAGTTTAAAGAGTTTTTTTCCTCGGCAATGCTAAACCTAAACAAACACGTGTGGTAGATACTCAAAAATGTTTGCGCGTATCGGGCAAGCACAACGACCTCGAAGAGGTAGGGCGCGACACCTATCACCATACGATGTTCGAGATGCTCGGCAACTGGTCTTTTGGCGACTACTTCAAAAAAAGAAGCCATCAGCTGGGCGTGGGAACTGCTGACTGAAGTATATAAAATACCAAAAGAGCATCTATACGTAACGGTATTTGAAGGCAGCGAGGAAGAGGGCGTGCCTTTCGACCAAGAAGCCTACGATATATGGAAAGAACGTATCGCTGAAGACCATATTTTACTCGGAAATAAGAAAGATAACTTCTGGGAAATGGGCGATCAAGGTCCTTGTGGCCCTTGTACCGAAATACACGTAGATATTCGTTCTGATGAAGAAAAAGCAAAAATAGCAGGGACGCGACTTGGTCAATAACGACCACCCTCAAGTGATTGAGATTTGGAACAACGTATTTATGGAGTTCAACCGCAAAGCCGATGGCAGCCTCGAGAAACTCCCTTCTAAAAACGTCGATACAGGTATGGGCTTCGAGCGCCTCTGTATGGTATTGCAGAAAAAGCAATCGAACTATGACACCGATGTATTTACTCCGCTAATTCAGAAAGTAGAAGAGATAACCAAAAGCAAATACTATAGCGGCAGCAATGTAAGTGCCGAACAAGAGCAGATAAATATTGCCATTCGCGTGATTTCAGACCATATCAGGGCGGTGGCTTTTTGCCATAGCCGACGGTCAGTTACCTTCTAATAACGGGGCTGGCTATGTAATACGCCGTATTTTTGCGCCGTGCTATCCGCTATGGTTTCACTTTCTTAAACCAAAAAGAACCTTTTATCTATAAGCTGGTAGAAACGCTCACCAAACAGATGGGCAGCACTTTTCCCCGAATTAGAAAAAGCAGGCATTTATCATTATGAGTGTAATAAAAGAAGAGGAAAACTCTTTCTTGCGCACACTCGAACAGGGATTGCTAATGCTCGATGTGATGATTCAAAACACTACCAATAAGCAGTTATCAGGTAGCAAAGCTTTTGAGTTATACGACACTTACGGTTTCCCTAAAGATTTAACCGCTCTTATACTTTCTGAAAAAGGATTGACTTTAGACGAGGCAGGCTTTGAAGAGAACCTACAAAAGCAAAAAGAGCGTTCACGTGCGGCTGCCCAAGTAAAAGCAGGCGATTGGGTTGTCCTTCGCGATGACGAAGAAGAAGAATTTATCGGCTACGATACCTTAGAAGCTGTGGTACGCCTTGTAAAATACCGCAAGGTGGAGAGCCAAAAAGACGGCACTCACTACCAATTGGTGTTCAACACTACGCCTTTCTATGCTGAAGGGGGCGGACAAGTAGGCGACAAAGGTACGCTACAGTCAGCTAATGGCGAGTTGGTGTACATATTAGACACTAAAAAGGAGAACAACCTTATCATACACATAGCAGAGCACTTGCCTGAGAAACCTAACTGACCCATTTAAAGCGGAAGTACATCCGTTGTCGCGTCAGTTGGCGGAGGCTAACCACAGTGCTACCCACCTATTGCACCAAGCCTTGCGCGAGGTATTGGGTACGCACGTAGAGCAGAAAAGGGTCACGCGTATCGCCAGAAACCCTTCGTTTCGACTTCTCTCACTTTGCTAAAATGACTGATGAAGAATTAAGCGAAGTAGAACGCATAGTAAACAGACGTATTTGGGAAAAAGATACCATTACAAGAACACCGCAATATACCCTATACAACAAGCGATAGAAGCAGGGGCAATGGCGCTATTTGGCGAAAAATACGGCGACCACGTGCGAATGATACAATTCGGCGACAGTAGAGAGCTTTGTGGAGGTACTCACGTAAAAAAATACTGGTGATATATGGTTCTTCAAAAATCCTTTCAGAAGGAGCCGTTGCAGCTGGTATTCGTAGGATAGAAGCCATCACTTGTGGAGGGGCTGTGAAGTACTTTGTAGAGCAAGAAAAGTTAGTCGATAATATCAAAACTACCCTCAAAAACGCACAAGACCCTATCAAAGCCATCGTACACCTACAAGAAGAGAATGCCCAACTGCAAAAAGAGTTAGAGCTACTGAAGAAAGAGCAAGCTAAAAACCTAAAAAGTATCTCTAAAAACGAATTTGCTCCTATCAATGGGGTGCAATGCCTTATCAAACAACTCGATTTAGATACAGCTACCCTCAAAGACCTTGCTTTTCAGTTAGGCAATGAGGTAGAAAAATCCGTTTATCTTATTCGGTTCAGCATACGAAGGCAAAGCCTTATTATTGTGCTATATCGGCAAAGAGCTTGCCCAAGCCAAAGGGTTAGATGCCGGCAAAATAGTAAGAGAGTTAGGCAAATACATACACGGCGGCGGCGGCGGACAGCCTTTCTTTGCTACAGCGGGCGGTAAAAAACCCCGAAGGCATAGCCGAAGCCCTCGAAAAAGCACAGACGCTCGTTAGGGGGTAGTTGTTAGAACAAATTCACTAATGGGTAAATTTGCTAATTAATAATTATTTTGTACCTTTGCACAAAAATCATTTAATAATGAAAGAGACAGACATCATCATCATAGGGGCAGGCCCCACAGGACTTTTTGCAGTTTTTTTCGAGGCAGGATTACTGCGCTTGAAGTGTCACCTTATTGACACCCCTACCCCAAGTAGGCGGACAGCTGACAGAGCTGTACCCCCAAAAAGCCTATTTTCGACATCCCTGGTTACCCCAGCGTGGGGGCTCTCGAGTTGGTAGACAACCCTAATGGAGCAAATTAAGCAGTATCAGCCCTGAATTTACCTTAGGCGAAACCGCTATGACCCTCACTAAGAATGATGATGGCACTTTCATTGTTACCACCGATGCTGGTACGCAAGTCAAAAGGGCAAGGCTGTAGCTATTGCTGGCGGATTAGGTACTTTCGAGCCTCGCAAGCCTGAGCTTGAAAAATATAGCGCAATACGAAGGCAAAGGAGTTGCTTATTTTGTAAAGAATCCTGAAAGTTATGCAGGCAAACACGTTGTAATAGCAGGGGGTGGCGATTCAGCTCTCGATTGGAGTATCTATTTAGCCGAAAAAGTAAATACGGCCTCAGTTACCTTAGTGCATAGGCGCAATGAGTTTAGAGGGGCTTTAGATTCTGTTGAAAAGGTAAAAACCCCTAAAAAGCTGCTGGCAAAATCAATCTCAAAACGCCTTACGAAGTGGTAGGGCTCGTAGGAGAAAACCAATTAGAAAAGGTAGTATTAGAGCAAGAGGGGGGCAATAAAGAGGAACTTATTGCCGATGCTTTTATTCCTCTTTTCGGGCTTACCCCTAAATTAGGCCCTATAGCTACTTGGGGGGGTTGAGATAGAAAAGAATGCAGTAAAAGTGAATAATGCCTTTAGATTATCAAACTTGCATAGAGGGGGTATACGCTATAGGCGACGTAAATACCTACCCCTGGCAAGCTAAAAACTCATACTTTGTGGCTTTTCACGAAGCTACCCTAATGTGCCAAAGTGTCTATAACCGCATCTATCCCAAACAAAAAGTATGTACTCAAATACACTACAGTAGTGGGTATTGATGGCTTTCGACGGCACTCGCAAAGAGGCTGAAAAAGCGGTAATAAAAATCGATTGATTAATTTTTCTAAATTCAAAGAGACTACTAAAAAAATAAAAAAATAAAAAAATGAAGAGTATAAATGTACTATTAGCAAGTATCTTTTTAGCATTTTTCTGCTTCGCTACAAGCACAAATAGACACCCTTAGCAGCAAAAACACTGCTAATGAAAGGGAAAATAAAAAAAGTAGAAGACTTCTCTTTTTATTAGAACCCGACCCTAAAGGCGAAAAAGAAATTCGATGGTAAGAACTACAATGTTTTTTTCCCTATGCCGAAGAGTGGGGTCTTGAAAAAGACGCAACAAAAATCTTCTAAAAACTAATATAGCCTATATCTTCGATAATTCAGGGCAAGAATTTAGAGATAATAACTTACAATGCTGAAGACCAGCCTTTTTGGTGGAATGCGCTTTTTCTATGACAAAAAAACGGACGTATTAACAGAAGTCAATCAGTATTTACAACTGGTGATGGCGAGTTTACGGTAGACCGCAAATATTTTTTTACAATGAGAAAAATCAGTTGGTAAAAATAGACGAGTATGACGGCGATACTTGGCTCATTACTATCACCTATAAGTATGACGATTGGGGCAACTGTATAGAGAAAAACAAAGTGGCGAGTGTATCTGCTTTAGAAAAAGACATTCAGCGCTACGAAGAGAAAAACCTCATTTTAGAGAAGAAAATACGCCCCGAATACACCCGCGAAAAATCGTATACCTATAATAATATAAACAAAGTAGCTGCTACTGAAGATAAAGTATTAGAGAAAAACGTATTCTTAAAAACACAAAACGAATACGATAAAGAGGGACGACTTTCTAAAGCTACTTTCTTAAACGAAGCTAAACAAGAAACCGTTTGTACCTATAAATACAACAAAGCGGGGCAACTTATACAGAGCATTTGCACGGCTAATGACGACCCTAACTTCTATGTAGAAACAAATTATATGTTTAACAAGTCGGGCGAAACGCAAGTAGTAAAGACTCGTACCTCTGTCGCCTCAACCAAAGTATTCGACGAGCACAACCTACTAACAACCCTATACTACTCCCGAATTCGATTATAAATACCGTTATTCATTCGACAATATGGGTAATTGGACGCAAGTGCTAATGTACGAAAAACGGCAAACCTATCTGTGCACGTATCCGCAAAATAGAATATTTCAAATAATGAGTGATATACATCTAAAAAAATAACCGATAGAGAGGGCTTCTATATGAAATAGAAGCCCCTACTGATATGAATATGACCTTAATGGAGGTAATGCGCGCCTACGAGATTGCCCAAGACGGCGAGATAGGCGTATGTGGGAGGGTATGGCTATGTGTGCCTCTTGTCAGTGCTATGTGCAGAATGAAGAGGCGGTAACGCTGCCCGAAATGGGGGAAGAAGAACAAGCTATGCTTTCTGAAGCTTTTCCACGTAAAACCCAACAGCCGATTGGGTTGCCAAATACCTATAACCCCAGAACTCGATGGGCTCGAAGTGATATTAGCGCCTTTCAGTTAAAAAAAATATGTACTTTCATTTGCATTTCACAATTTAATTCTATACTTTTTGCGTCTGTTTAATGTTAATTCACCAAATGATGTTAAAAAGAAATCTATTCTTATGGCTATTTGCATTAGCCGTATCGTTCGGTGCTCAGGCTCAAAATTATGAGTGGAAAGAAGCACAAAGTGGTGGTTACAAATATAAATATGTAACCCACGACCCTACTAATTCAAGGTTCTACACCTTGAAAAAAACGGACTGACCGTCATTCTCAGTCCCTACGAATAAAGAACCGCGCATACAGTGCTACGTAGCTGTAAAAGCAGGTAGCAAAACTGACCCTGCTACTAATACAGGGTTAGCGCACTACTTAGAGCACTTGCTCTTTAAGGGTACTGACAAATATGGTTCATTAGACTGGGAAAAAGAGAAAGTACAGTTAGATAAAATTGATGCGTTGTACGAAGAGTACAATCACACCAAAGATGCTGAAAAGCGCAAAGCTATCTACAAAAAAATCGACTCTGTATCAGGGGTAGCTAGCAAATACGCTATCGCTAATGAGTACGACAAGATGATGACTGCTATGGGTGCACAGGGTACTAATGCTTTTACCTCGTTTGAAAAAACAGTGTATACTGACGATGTGCCTGCCAATGCCTTAAACAAATACATCACCGTGCAAGCAGAGCGTTTTCGCAATCCTGTATTGCGTATTTTCCACACCGAGCTCGAAGCCGTGTACGAAGAGAAAAACCGTTCGTTAGACAGCGATAACAGCGAGGTATTCGAAACCCTTTTTGCCTCATTGTTTAAAAAGCACAACTACGGTTTGCAAACTACTATCGGTACAGTAGAACACCTCAAAAACCCTTCGCTTAAGGAAATTCGCAAATACTTCCACACCTATTACGTGCCTAACAATATGGCAGTAGTACTTTCAGGAGATTTCAATCCAGACGAAGCAATTGCTGAAATTGATAAGGCTTTCAGTTATATGACACCAAAAAGCTGTACCTCAGTACACTTTCGAGAAAGAAGAGCCTATCACTGCTCCTATTATTAAAAAAGTAGTAGGCCCAGATGCTGAAAGCGTTTCTATAGCTTTCCGCTTACCAGGCAATCAAGATAAAGAAGCGCTATTAGCTGATTTAGTGGGTGAAATCCTTACCAATGGCAAAGCGGGTCTTATAGACCTAAATCTTGTAAAGAAACAAAAAAACTACTTGGGGCAAGCGCTTTTGCTTATACTCTTATAGACTATGGCGTACTATACCTATCAGGACGCCCTTTACAAGGTCAGTCGTTAGAACAAGTGAAAGACCTAATGCTCGGACAGATAGAAGACCTTAAGAAAGGCAATTTTGATGATGACCTTATCCCTTCTATCATCAACAATATGAAAAAAAGTATGTTATACAAAGTACCGAATCTTATGCTAGCCGTGCTAATATGCTAATGGATGCTTTCACCGACAATCTCGATTGGAAAGACCGTGTAGCTTATGTAAACGACCTTTCTAAGATAACTAAGGCCGACATCGTAGCTTTTTGCTAACAAATACTTAGGCAATAACTATGTAGTTGTCTATAAAGAAAAAGGGCAACGCACCAATGTAGAGAAGATAGAAAAAAACCTGCTATTACACCTGTTGAAACTAATGCTGACAAACAATCTGCTTTTTGTGAAAAATGGTGAACGAAATGCCAAGTACCCCAGTAAAACCTGTTTTTCTTAGACTATAGCAAAGACTTACAAAAAGGTAAATTAGGCAAAGCAGAAGTACTATACGTACAAAACAAAGACAACGAGCTATACCGCTTAAGTTTCCGTTATAAAATAGGTACCCTAAACGATTTAAAATTAGCCATAGCTTCTAATTATAGTCAATTCTTAGGTACTGATAAAAATGTCAGCAGAGCAACTCAGCAAAGAGTTATACAAGATAGCCTCTAGTTTTAATATCTCAGCTAATGGCGAGTATACTACTGTTTATATTGAAGGGCTACAAGAGAACTTTGAGGCAGCAGTAAAACTTTACGAAGACTTTATCGCTAATATAAAAGTAGATGAAGAAGCGTTAAAAGCGTTAAAAACACGTGTAGCTAAAACACGTATAGACTCTAAAGCCAACAGAGGGGCTATTATGCAAGCCTTAACAAACTATGCTTTGTACGGAGCTAAAAACCCTTATAACTACACTTTCTCTGATGCCGAAATCGAAGCTATTTCAGGAAAAGAGTTGGTTGAGAAACTTAAAAAGCTAAAACAATGTAGAGCAAACTGTTATCTATTATGGTCCTTTAAGTTTAAATCAGCTTACTGCTAAGCTAAAACCACTACATAAGGTGCCTGCTAAGTTTGCTCAGGTAGCTCCTAAAAAAGAGTTTAAACAAGTAGAGCAAACTAAGAATCAAGTATTCTTTGCTGATTATGAAATGGTACAAGCTGAAACCCGTTGGATTCGCAATACCGTTCCTTATAACCCTGCTGAAAGCACTGTTATTAAAGCCTTTAATAACTATTTTGGGGGCGGAATGGGCTCTTTAGTATTCCAAACTATACGCGAAAGTAAAGCCTTAGCTTACAGCACTTATGGCTATTACGCAACTCCTAGTAAGAAAACTGATAAGTACTATACACTTGCTTATGTAGGTTCTCAAGCCGACAAGTTTAAAGAAGCCGTTGAAGCTATGAATGAACTGCTCAACACTATGCCTGAGTTACCTGCGAACTTAGAATTAGCTAAACAGCAAATCAAGCAAGAAATAGAAACAGAGCGTATCACACAAGATGGTATCATCTATTACTATTTACACGACCAACGTATGGGCTTAAAAGACGACATACGCAAACAGATATACCAAAAATATAGATAATATCACAATGAAAGACATAAAGGCTTTCCACGATAAATATCTATCAAATAAACCATATACGTATGTAATATTAGCTTCAGAAAAGAAACTTTCTGAAGATGAGCTTAAGAAAAATTGGTGATTTCAAAAAAACTTAGCTTAAAAAGAGCTATTTGGATACTAAATCATAAGCAAATAACATTTTGAAAGAGAGGTCGCCTCAGATTGTTCTGAGGCGACCTCTCTAGTTTTTAATACCATTGATAATATAGTTGGTAATTAGTATTTTTTTACTATCTTTGCGGCGGTTTTTATCAATTATCAATAATAATCGATAGTTAAATATAAATTGTAATGAAAAAAATCTTTTTTTAGATTATACAATTATCAGCCTGAAAGGAATAGCTATGGGGGCAGCAGATGTAGTACCAGGGGTATCAGGGGGTACTATCGCCTTTATATCGGGCATCTACGAAGAGTTAGTAGACTCTATCAGTCGTATCAATTTAAAAGCCTTTAAAAATGCTATTTAGCGAAGGTATAGTAGCTTTCTGGCGACATATCAATGGCAACTTTTTTTCGTATCCTTATTATTGGGAATAGGTATTAGTATCTTATCGTTGGCTAAGCTCATCAAATGGTTGTTAGAGCAGTACCCCATAATGGTATGGGCATTCTTCTTCGGACTGATGATTGCCAGTGTATTCTTCTTAGTTAAAGAAATAAAACGCTGGAACCTTGCTGCTATCATTACTATGCTCATAGCAGGGGCCGTGGCTTATACCATTACAGTAATACCTCCTTTAGTAAGCAGTAGCGACCAAAGTTTGATATTCTTATTTTTATGTGGTGCTTTAGCTATCTGTGCAATGATACTTCCTGGTATTTCAGGGGCTTTTATATTAGTATTATTAGGGCGCTTATCACACTATATTAGACGCTTTAAGCAGTTGGAAACTAAAAGTGATTTTTTTACCTTTGCTTTAGGGGCTATCACCGGTATTCTTAGTTTTTCAAGAGCCCTAAAATGGCTTTTCGCTACCTACAGAAACCTTACCTTTGCGGGGCTTACCGGTTTTATCATCGGGTCGCTAAACAAAGTGTGGCCTTGGAAACAACCCCTACTAAAAGACACGGTAAACAACAGCGTGATATGGGAAAAAAAGCATCAGCCCGTGTCAGTTTGCAGAAATTACCCACTCCAATCCGCAGATATTAGCGGCAATAGGGTTGGCTATAGCCGGATTTTTGGTTATCTACCTGATTGAGAAGTGGGCAAATCGTATAAAACACTAATAAAATGTCGGCATTAGCAAGAGGCAACAAAAAACTACTCAATGCGTGGGCGTTTTACGACTGGGCAAACTCAGTGTATTCGCTAACGATTGTTTCAACTATATTCCCTATTTTTTACGGGTTGTTGTTTAAAACAGCGCAACTGACCCATATTTCGCTCTTTGGCATCTTATTCAAAAGCACTTCTGTAATTGCTTTCGTTACCGCCTTAGCCTTTTTGTTAGTAGTACTCCTCTCCCCTATTCTGAGTGGTATAGCCGATTTTTTAGGTAATAAAAAGAGTTTTATGCGCTTTTTTTGCTACTTAGGAGCAATTTCGTGTATTGGGCTCTATTGGTTTTCGTTAGAGCATATCTACTTTGGGCTGATTTGCTACTTTTGTGGGGTAGTAGGTTTTTGGGGAAGTATCGTGTTCTACAACTCTTATTTGCCTGATATTGCCCTACCAGAGCAGTATGATGCAGTCAGTGCTAAAGGTTATAGTTTAGGCTATGCTGGCAGCGTATTACTACTGATTTTGAACCTTATAATGGTAATGAAACCCGAATGGATAGGGTTTGAAAATGCTGACACTACTACCGCACTAACCACTATGCGTATTTCATTTATCACTGTAGGAATTTGGTGGATAGGGCTTCAGTAGTATTCCTTTCAAATACCTACCTAACTATCATAGCGGCAGAGGAAAGCTGACAAAAAAATATCCTTTTCAACGGTTTTTAAAGAACTCCGAAAAAGTATGGCAAAGCCTAAAGGCGACCCCCTCGCTAAAATGGTATCTTATTGCTTTTTTCGTATACAGTATGGGGGTACAAACCGTGATGCTTATTGCTACCTATTTCGGAGAGCAAGAAATACAATGGGGTAGTAGAAATGAGAGTACTATAGGGCTGATAGTCAGTGTGCTTATCATTCAATTAGTAGCTATCATAGGGGCGCGTTTAACAGTGATAGCTGTACAAAAATTTGGCAACATTAGGGTACTGATTGGGCTAAATGCTATTTGGGTAAGCATCTGCCTATTGTCTTACTTTGTGTTTAAACCCGTACAGTTTTTATGCCTTAGCTACCTTAGTAGGGCTGGTAATGGGCGGTATACAGAGTCTTTCGCGCTCTACTTATTCAGCTTATCTACCAGATACTAAAGACACTACCTCTTTTTTCAGTTTCTATGATGTAACCGAAAAATTAGGCATCGTAATCGGTATGGGTATTTATGGTATTATAGACCAGCTGACGAATAATATGCGAAACGCAACTATTTCGTTAGTTATTTTTCTTTTGCATTTAGGAATGCTTCTCCTTTTCAAAGTAAAAGAGTAAAAAAATAAATCAGAGGAAAAAAATATATAATTTGATATTGAAATGTTAAAATTCAGGTTTTTTTCTTGAGAAAATATGGATTTGCCGTATCCTCTCGGTTAGCAGAGAAATTAGGGATGCGGGCAAAAGATGTACGAATAGCCTTTATCTACGGCACTTTTGCTACCTTTGGGGGGCGTGGTTTGGTGTTTATTTATTATTAGCTTCTTTGCTGAAAATCAAAGACTTATTATACACTAAAAAGAACTTCAGTTTTTTTGATTTATAAAAAAATTAATAGGGGATATAGCATTGTTATACCCATTATTTTTTTGTATCTTTGCCTCTTAAAAAAATAACAACTATTATGATAGATCCTAATAAACTGTCGGTTGGCATATTGCTCCCTATAGAATCATACGAAGGAGCTATTCCTAAAATGGAAAAATCAAACACAGCTCATACAGCATGCAGAAGCCTTAGGTTTTGATACGGTATGGGTGCGCGATATTCCGCTAAACAATCCAGATTTTAAAGAAGTAGGGCAAATATTTGACCCTTGGATATACTTATCGCATATAGCATCGCTCACCAAAAGCATCAAGTTTGGTATTGCAAGTGTTATTTTGCCACTGCGCCACCCTTTGCACGTAGCTAAAGCCTCAGCAAGCCTCGATGTACTTTTCCCTAACCGTTTTGTGATGGGGGTAGCCTCTGGAGACCGTCCTGTAGAATACCCTGCATTCAACAAACCTTTTGAGTTAAGAAGTGCTCGTGTATCAGAACATATGCGTATGCTTAGAGAGTTGTGGAGCAAAGATTTTCCTACTTATAACAACGATTACGGTACCCTAATGGCCAATGTAGGCGATGTAGTACCTAAGCCCGTACACAAAAATATACCAATGTATGTCACAGGGCACGTTGGAGGGGTAAACCTCGATTGGATTGCCAAAAACTCTGACGGATGGATTTACTATCCTCGCGACTTCGCTTTTACCAAAAAAATAGTACAAGATTGGGAAGAGGCGCTACAAAAAGAGGGGCAGCCTAAAAAAACCTTATATACAGCCCGTGTATATAGATCTAATGGAAGATCCTAATTTCGAACCCCAAAAGATAGATTTAGGCTTCCGCTTAGGGCGTACTTACCTAATAGATATGTTCCAAGAACTCGAAAAAATAGGGGTGAACCACACTATGTTAGTGTTCAAGTATTGTTCACGCCCAGCAGGAGAAGTACTCGAAGAGATAGGAAAAGACATTTTGCCACAACTTAAATAACAGCTTATTATGACCATTACTCAATTTCAATATGTTTTGGCAGTTGCCAAATACAAGAACTTTACTACTGCTGCCGAAAACAGTTATGTAACACAACCAACCTTAAGTATGCAAATACAGAAGTTGGAAGAAGAATTGGGGGTCACCATTTTTGACAGAAGCAAAAAACCACTACAGATAACAGAAATAGGAGAGCAAATCATTAAGCAGGCGCAGACAATAGTAAACGAGTCTGAACGAATGAATGATATTGTTGCTCAACAGAAAAGGATATATTGGGGGCGAGTTTAGAGTAGGGATAATTCCTACTGTATCGCCTACCCTATTACCAATGTTTTTTTAAACAACTTTATAAATAAATATCCTAAGGTATGTTTAAAAATTGAAGAACAAACTACTGAAAATATCTTGAAGAAAAATAGGCGATGGCACTTATGATGCGGGCATACTCGCTACTCCTTTAGCCAATCCTTCTATCATAGAGCGCCCGCTGTACTACGAGCCTTTTGTAGCTTATATACCTGTAAATCACAGGCTCCAAAACTCTAAAACCATCTATACTGGCGATTTAGATGTCAATGATATTTTAATGTTAGAAGACGGGCATTGCTTCAAAGATAGTGTGCTAAACATCTGTAACCAAGATGTGATTGAATCGCGAAAAACATTTTCAGCTAAAAAAAGTGGTAGTTTTGAGACGTTAGTACGCTTAGCCAACGAAGGTTTAGGTATGACACTACTCCCCTATCTGCATTCGTTAGAACTCAAAGAAAAAGAAAAAGAATGTATTCATTATTTTGAAGAACCTTATCCTGCGAGAGAGATAAGTTTGGTATATCATAAAAATGAACTTAAAATGCAAATAATCAAATCATTGCATAGTACTATTTCAGGAGTTATCAGAGGAGCTATTGCTTTCCAAAATGTAAAAATTATCAGTCCTACGCGAGAAAGGCACAAGATTTGATAGTATAGAGAAATCAAAAAGAAAAAAATTTAATTATTGTTTTTTTAAAAATAAGTATTATAATGAAAAAAATATATCAGTAGCCTTATTTTTTTACTATTTATTTCATTTGCTTCTTGTAGTTTTCACAAGCAAGAAGTTCGATAATCCTGACAAGGATAAAGATAGAGTACTGCTTGAAATAGTAGAGCACGTAATGATTAATGCGCATTTTAGTCCTGTAGATATGGATGATGCTTTTCTCTAAGAAAGTATTTGAGAGCTATATAAAAAGTTTAGACGGACAAAAAGCGCTATTTTTTTGCAGTCAGATATCAATGAATTCAAAAAAATATGAAACTCTTTTAGATGATAATCTTAAAAAAAGGGTGATATTAGTTTTTTCAACTTATCATACGAGCGACTCAAACAGCGTATGAAAGAAGCTGAAGAGATAAATAAAACTATCTTTGCAAAGCCTATCGACTTTAACTCAAATGATAAAATCAACACAGATTATGAGCATTTGCCTTTTTGTGAAAAAAATAAAGCTGAACTACAGCAGCGTTGGAAAGCAAATTATCATTTTTTTCAACTCTTTCTACTTACTTAACCAAACAAAAAAAGAAGAGGCTTCTAAAAAAAGGAAAAAAAGACGCTAAATATCAATCTAAAGGAGATGATGTCCTCAAAAAAGAATCAGTAGAAGCTACACAAAAAACTCTTTCGGATATGTTTGGTATCTATAACGAGCTAACACGCGAAGAATGGTTTAGTCTTTTTGTAAACGCTATCACTGAAACTTTTGACCCTCACTCTAACTATATGGCTCCTGATGTAAAAAGAAGGATTTGACCGAGATATGTCGGGTAAATTTGAAGGAATAGGAGCTCAACTACAAAAAGAAGACGGATGGTATCAGCATCACTGACGTAATTTTTAGGCGGCCCTGTATGGAAAGGGAAAACTTTTAGAAGTAGGCGATATGATACTAAAAGTAGGACAAGGAACTCAAGAACCTGTAGATGTAGTAGGTATGCGCTTAGATGACGCTGTAAAGCTCATAAAAGGCCCTAAAGGCACTGAAGTACGCCTAACTGTTAAACGTGTAGATGGTACTATAGAAGTAGTACCTATCATCAGAGATGTGGTAGAGATTGAAGAAACTTATGCTAAATCAGCAGTAATACTCTCTAACGGAAAACGTTACGGACTTATCTACCTACCTAAATTTTTACATTAACTTTGAAGATACTAACCAGCGCAATGCTGCTACTGATGTAGCCCTTGAGATTGAAAAACTAAAGAAAGAAAACATTGATGGGCTTATCGTCGATCTTAGAAGTAACGGAGGGGCTCACTAAAAACAGTTGTAGATATAGGAGGATTTTTCATTCCAAAAGGGCCTATCGTACAAGTAAAATCGTCAAGAGGTAGCAGAGATGTTCTTTCAGACAACGATCCTAAGACTCAGTGGGATGGCTCTCTTGTTATCCTTACTAATGAACTATCAGCTTCAGCCTCAGAGATATTAGCTGCTGCTATGCAAGACTACAAGCGCGCTATCATTATAGGGGGTAAGCAAACTTTTGGTAAAGGTACTGTACAAAGTTTCGTAGATCTAAACGGATTCTTGCGCCAAAATGACTACGGCGACCTTGGTGCCCTCAAAATAACTATTCAGAAGTTCTACCGTATCAACGGAGGGTCTACTCAGCTAAAAGGAGTAGAAAGCGATATCGTAGTACCTGACAAATACAAATATATAGATATAGGCGAGCGAGATATGCCTAACGCTATGTCTTGGGATAAGATTGAGCCTGCTAAATATACTCCTTGGAGTAACAATGCTAATTTTGACAAGGCAATTGCTAACAGTCAGAAACGTATTAGTGAAAATCAATATTTAAAATTGATTGATGAAAATGCCCAATGGATTAAGCAACAGCAAAAAGACAATATATTCCCTCTCAACTATGAAGCTTATAAAAAGTTTGATAGATAAGAATGAAGAACAAGCTAAGAAGTTTAAAAGCTATAGCTGATTATAAATCAGAGCTTAAGTTTGCTTCTACAGCCTCTGATGAAGCTAAAGTGAAAGGTAATGAAGACCTTAAACTACGCCGCGATCGTTGGCATGAAAACTTACAAAAAGACGTTTATATAGACGAAGCTGTGAAAGTACTTGAAGACTTAAACAAATAGTCAGCATAAATCAGAAAGAGAAAAACTTTGCTAAAGAAAAAAATATCTTTAGCAAAGTTTTTTTCTTTTGGTATGTGCTAAAAAGTTGTATCTTTGCCACATCAATCTTTATAATTATTGATATTTCACTTGAAAAAGAATACTCTTCATATTATCTATATTTTGCTGTTTAAGCTCTCTATTTGCTCAAAAGTGACAGCCTCTCTCAACAGGATATAAAACGAGAATTAGAAGCTATTAAACTTATTCGATTAAAAAGATTCTATAAAGATAGCCATCTTTAATCAATGAGATTAAGGAGTTAGTGCATACTACTACCCAATCACCTACCCCTACAAATACATCTGATTCTTTGACTACTATCGAAAAAGAAGCAAGAAATAGAAAAGCCTACGCGAGAAGATACGAGGAAAGCCTATTGTTTTTTTCAGAAAGATACATTATTTTTATCTATATACTTCATACGGCCCTTATGATATTGATACTCGAGTGAAATATATAGAAGATAAAAATACAAACTTTGTATGAAGATCCTTTTTTTCACCCCTGACTCAATTCAATTGAAGCCTTTTAGGAGAGTACTTAAATATAATGTATAAGAAAAAAATAGTATTGCAGGCATTACAATGGTAGATGCTATGTGGGAGAATACTACTCAAGAAGATTTAGCTTCACGATATGCTAATGCAATTAAAAAGTACTATTGTAAAATATAAAGAGCAAAAACAGCCTCAAAAGTGTAATGATTCGTTTAGGAGAATTATTGCTTGTATTGCTCATTGCTTTTTGTATTAGTATGGGGTATCAACCGATTATTTGAGTTCTTAAGAAAAGTAGCTATCAACTCTGAACACCGCTTCTTAACAGGTATCCGTATCAAGAATTACGAGCTTATTAAGAAAAAGAAAGATGGTAAAGGCACTACTTAAACTCCTTGCTGTACTGCGAGTGGTTATTTTGCTTTTTTTATTCATCACTATTATACCTCTGATTTTTGACATTTTCCCTTCTACCCAATATTTATCAAAAAAATTATTATCAAGTGGATTAGTGAGCCTATAAGAGATATAGGTGTAGCTATTATCAATTATTTGCCGCACTTATTCAATATTATCATCATCTTTATTATCACCCGTTATTTACTCAAAGGGCTTCGTTTTTTTGCCTTAGAAATTGAGCGTGGTATCCTAAAAAAATAAAAGGCTTTCACCCCGAATGGGCTCAGTACCACTTATAGTCTTATACGCATAATGTTATGGGTTTTAGCTTTAGTAATTATATTTCCTCACTTACCAGGCTCTGACAGCGATGCTTTTAAAGGAATATCAGTATTCTTTGGGGTGCTTATTTCATTAGGTTCTTCCTCTTCTATTTCTAATGCCATAGCAGGTGTTGTCATTAGCTATATGCGTCCTTTTCAGGTAGGCGATTGGATAAAATCAGGAGATATTATAGGAGTAGTAATCGAAAAAAACGCTTTAGTAACACGCCTTAAGACTATCAATAATGAAGATGTAACCATACCTAATTCGGCTATACTTAGTGGGGCTACTATGAACTTTTCTTCTATAGGCAAACAATATGGTTTAGCTTTAAATGTTAGAGTAAAAGTGCGCTATGATTATCCTGATAATCTAGTAGAAGAACTACTCATTGAGTCGGCTCTAATGACTAATGGTATCTCTCCTACCCCTCATCCATACGTATTTCAGTTATCACTTGATGAACTTAATGCTTCTTACGAACTTAACGCTTACACTTTTTATCCCAGAGAATATGTATTTCATCAAATCTGATTTAGTAAAAAAACATTCAAAATACTTTCAAACAAGCAAATATAGAAATATTTTTCTACTCAGTATATTGATATTCGAGAATTTAAAAAAAGAAGAAAAAGCAAATAGTAAAAGAGAATAAAAAGATAGAATAGAATGAAACAGCGATTAATTTTTATTGATGTAATAAGAGCATATGCTATCTGTATGATGCTGCAAGGGCATTTTATTACAGCTCTTTTAGGTGAACCTTATTGGGATGAATCGAATATTTACTTCCATACTTGGCATTATTTTACAGGTATCACAGCTCCTGTATTTTCTCACTATATCAGGCTTTATCTTCACCTACCTACTTATACGAGAAGGCGAGCGCAGTGGTGTAGGACTAAAAAACCCTCGTGTAAAAAAAGGAGCTAAACGAGGACTAATGCTTATAGGAGTAGCTTGTTTATTGCGCAAAGACATTTACTTTGTAGATATACTGCATTGTATTGGGCTAGCGCTCATTATTATGGTAGGTATATATCTGTTAGCGCGAAAACACGTCAGACATCTGCTACCTATAATGCTTATTACTACTACTCTTATTTTATTTACTTTCAATGAAACCTATAACAAATATGAGTATTCTTGGCTTCCCTCAGATTGTAGCCAACTATTTTCACACCTAAATACGGTACTTTCTTTACTATATTTCCATGGTTAGGCTTTGTAACTTTAGGAGGTTTTATGGGGTCTTTATTTTATTATTACCGCAATGCCAAACATCTATACCCCATATTTATAAGCTTACTTATTGTTTTTGGGGCAATCTTCCATTTTCAATATCATACCTTTCATTTTCTTTATTCAGTTACTGGCTGGCAGCATTTTGAGAATCTAGCACGCAATGGATTTCCTCTTTCTACGTATGGGCGACACTCTTTGGACATTTGCTGTTTTTGTTGTTCTACGTAATGTACTCACAGCTCAGTTTCTTCAACGTATAGGGCAAAATACGCTTTCTATTTATATCATTCATAGTATAGCTCTATACCATTTTATTCCAAGACTCAGCTTAGATTATTACTTTCCATAAGAGCCTCACCCCTACTGAAGCTATAATAGGAGCTATTCTCTTTGTAATAGGTATTACTACTGCTTCATACTATTACCACAAAAATATATAAATACGCAAAAAGAAAAGTATTTTTATGAAAGATAAATAAAGCCAATTCTATGTGAAGAAGAATAAAAAAATAAAAGCCTACTAATTAGCAGGCTTTATTTTTTGAGCGGGAGACGAGGTTCGAACTCGCGACATTCAGCTTGGAAGGCTGACGCTCTACCAACTGAGCTACTCCCGCAATAAATATAGATGACAATAAGATTATTCCTTTTCAGCGGTGCAAATATACAGCTATTTTTTTCATAACTTCCAAATTTATCACCTATTTTTTTACTAACTAATATCAATTTAACACAAAAAGCAACTGATAATCAGTTGTTTTTAAATTCTATTTATTGTTAGCTAAATCTTTAAGTAACTTCGTCATTTCCCAAATTACTATTCCTGCACTTACTGAAACGTTTAAAGAATGTTTTTGTACCATATTGGGGTATCTCTATCACTTCATCGCTAAGGCTTACCACCTCTTGCGCTACTCCTTTCACTTCATTACCAAAAATAACAGCATATTGCGTATGTGCTTTAGGTTGAAAATCATTAAGCATTACAGCCTTTTCAGCTTGCTCTATACTTATCACACACACACCTTCTGCCTTCAATCGTTCAAGACCTGTAGTGTATCTTCAGCGTACTCCCAAGCCACACTATCTGTAGCCCCTAAAGCTGTCTTATGTATCTCTTTATTAGGAGGGGTAGCTGTAATACCACATAGGTATATCTTCTCTACTAAAAAAGCGTCACAAGTGCGAAATACCGACCCTACATTATTAAGGCTTCTTACATTATCTAATATTACTATCAAAGGGTTTTTCTCAGCCTTTTTTAAACTGCTCTATATCCAAACGATGAAGTTCACTATTTGCTAATTTTTCGCATATCTATAATCAGGGCTACTTTATCTACCCCTTTCACATTTTTTATATCTAACATTAGTTTCTTAAGAGTGGCATTATTATTTATCGATATTGATACCTTGCCATTAAATACATTTCCTTCTGTATCTATGTTTATATTGGTAAGTTTTACAAATTTGCTATCCAATATTACTTTTGAAATATCACTAATAAGCCCATCGCGGTCTATACCACTAATTCGCAAGCTCACTTTAAAGTCTCGTTCATCTGATTTTTACCCATTTAGCTGGGAATAATCCTATAAGCATAATTCGATTGCATTGATATAGCATTAGGGGCACGTTTTTCTTATGCACTTTTACCCCTTCATTAATAGTTACAAAGCCAAATATAGGGTCACCAGGTATTGGGTTACAACATTTTTGAGAATGTATAGTCTAATGATTCTTCTTCTTTACCAAATACAATACTATCATAATGTACACCTTCTGTATAAGTAGGTTCTTCTGCTGCCTTCTTTACTACTTTGCTCTTAAACAAACCGAAGAATGAGGTTCGATGCGAAGCAAAATCCTTAAGCATCTGGTTTGTAATCTCTCCTGTACCTGCCTGATAGTATATATCCAAACTAGTCTTGGTTTTTGAAGTAATTAACCATATCGTTCATCACTTCTTCTGTAAGATTAATCTTCAGTTGCTTTAAGTTTGCGCAAGAGTATTTCTTTTCCCTTCTGCTGCTACTGTTTTTGTTTCTTCCCTTAACGCATTTTTTATCTTGCTTCGCGCCTTCGAAGTAGTAGCGTAGTTCAACCAGTTTTTAGTAGGTTTAGCGTTCTCTGCTGTGATAATTTCTACCGTATCACCGCTTTTTAGCACTTGGTTTAAAGGTACTAATTTATTGTTTACCTTAGCACCACGTGTTTTAAGTCCTACCCTGTGTGAATTGAGAAAAGCAAAATCTATAGGAGTTGCTCCTTTAGGTAACGATTTTTATCTCGCCATTGGGAGTAAAACAAATATTTCTTTAGAATAAAGGTTAAGTTTAAAATCTTCTACAAAATCTACCGCATTGGCTTCACTGTTTTTCAAATACCTCTTGCAAAACGGTTAAGCCATACCTCTATCCCTTCCTCTTTTTTTGGTCGCCGTGTTTGTATTTTGAAGTGCGCCGCATAGCCTTTTTCAGCTATTTCGTGCATTCGTTCACTGCGTATCTGCACCTCTACCCATTTTCCCTTAGGTCCCATTACAGTAATATGAAGCGCCTCATAACCTGTTGATTTAGGGGAAGATATCCAATCGCGTAAACGGGTTGGATTAGGGACGAAAAGTGGTCTGTTACGATAGAATATATTTTTCCAAGCGAGGAATTTCTCTTCTGAAGGTTCACTTTTGTAGATAATGCGGATAGCAAATTTATCATACACCTCCTCAAAGGTTACCCCTTGCGACTCCATTTTCCTATTGATAGAATAAATCGATTTAGGTCGTCCTTTTATGTAGTAATCTATTTTCTGCTCATTAAGAGAGTCTCTACTATTTTTAGTAAAAAGCATCAATATACGACTGTTGCTCCTCTTTTGATTCTTCCATCTTACCGAGAATCATAAAGTAACGTTCAGGGTCTGTATATTTTTAAAGCAAGATCTTCTAACTCTGTTTTGATATTGTAGAGCCCTATGCGGTGAGCTATAGGGGCATAGATATAGAGGGTTTCTGAAGCTATCTTTGTCTGCTTATACTCAGCCATCGAGTCCATTGTCTGCATATTGTGCAGTCTATCAGCTATTTTGATGAGTATCACGCGTACATCATCGTTCATCGTAAGCAGTAGCTTCCTAAAATTCTCTGCTTGTAGCGAAATATCGTTCTCCCTACTCAAATGCGATATTTTAGTAAGTCCCTGCCACTATATGGGCTATAGTTTTTACCAAAAAGTTGCTCTATATCCTCATTGGTATATTCAGTATCTTCTACCACATCATGTAGTAAAGCCGCTGCTATAGACACAGCATCTAATCCTATGCGCTGTGCCACTATTTTAGCTACAGCTATAGGGTGAAATATATAAGGCTCTCCACTCTTGCGGCGTTGGTTCTTATGAGCATTTACAGCGGTATCAAAAGCTAAACGAATGACTTTTTTATCTTCATCAGTTAGGGTTTGGTAGCTGATGCGCAAAAGCTCTTTGTACTCGCGAGCTATTGCTTTACTCTCTTCTTCGGTGTAATTAGCTGTTGTTTCCATTGTAATTGGGGTTTATGATGTTTTCTATTTTATGGTAGATGATAGTTTGCGCAGCTTGATTGCCGTCAGTACTTTTTTGGTATATAAAGGAAAATCAGCATTCAATAGCCAACCAAAATATCCTGGTTCATTCACAAAAATATCTTCTACTTTGCTACCTTTGTGTTTCCCAAAAGTAAATATTTCCTCTCCTTCGCTGTTATAGCCTATAAATCCAGCAAAATCAGCTATCTGTTTTCGGTAGGTAAACTCACTTAGCTTTTTGATGTTATTCTCTAAGTCTTCATACTTATCCAGCTGGGCTTTCAGTATTTCATAGGTAGCATTAGTATCAGCAGCAGCAGTATGTGCCTCAAGTAGGTCTTTACCGCAATAGAAATTTATAAGCTGCCGATAGTGTGCGCTGTTCCATTTTGTGAAATATCGTTTGCACATCTACCGTCACACGATTGCCAAGGTCAAAATCTACTCCTGCACGTAGCATCTCTTCTGCCAATAACGGAATATCAAACCGGTCTGAATTATAACCTGCTAAGTCTGAATCCTTTATCATATTGTGTATTTGCTTAGCCAATTCTTTAAAAAGTAGGCTCATTAGCTACTTTCTCATCAGTGATGCCGTGTACTGCCGAAGCCATTGCAGGAATAGGGATCGTAGGATTTACCAACCACGTTTTGCTTTCTTTATTACCATTAGGATATACTTTCAATATCGAAATTTCTACAATACGGTCTTTAGTAATGTCAATGCCTGTTGTTTCCAGATCGAAAAAAACAGATAGGTTTTTGATAATTTTAGTTCCACAGTATTTTTGTTCAGTGTTTAAGGTTGTTTTATTCTTCTATTTCAGCAGAAAGCCCAGCATCTAAAAAGAGCCACGCAAAGAGGCTTCAGATAGTCATAACTACCAGTTTTTCACATCGCATTTCCCTTTGAAATGAACGATAATAGCACATTGCTCGGCCTGTTCAAAAGTATGACCGCACACCTGCACAAGAGTATCAATTACGTAGTCAAACGTATTGTAATCATCATTGTATAAGATGATACGACACTCCTCATCTTGTAGTTCAAGTACATCGGTTTCGGCTAATGTTTCTTCTAAATGACTGATAAACGGCATAATACTAATCTTTTTTTAGGGTTTTTTGTCACCCTATCTATCACATTCTCTCTTGAGAGAATTATCAGCAAGTCATCTTTATTAAGCTTTAATGTTGGGGTCAGGGGTGACGTTCATTTTCCCATCAGAATGCTTTACTGCCAATATATTTATCTCATACTTATGCCGTAGGTTCAGCTCCATTAGTGATTTTCCAACATACGTTTTCGGCACTTTCACCTCGTAAATAAAATAATCTTCTGCAAATTTGAAATATTCAATAATAGTAGGTCTCAAAACCGAGTAAGCTACCTTCTCCCCATTGATTCCTCTGGGAAAACCACTTGGGTAGCTCCTATCTTATAGAGTACCTTTTTCTTGGGTGTGATTTACTGCTTTACAAATGATATTTTTCACTCCCAATTCTTTGAGTTGCAGGGTGATAAGGATACTTGCTTGTATATTATCACCTACACTCACAAAGGCAGTATCAAAGTCATCGCGTACTACCTTTTTTAAAGCGATTTCATCAGTAGCGTCTAATATTATCGCCTCTTCTATAATTCCTTCGTTAAGGGCTTGCTTTTATCAGGTTTTTCTCTTGCATCTATCACCAGTACAGTAGCCTTGTTGCGATACAGCGTCTTAGCCACCGATTTACCAAACTCTCCCAAACCTATCACTAAAAAAATTCTTCATATTTGTTAATCCTTAGCGCATTGATAATCGACAAATCAGCAAATTGACAAATCGCCTCATTATCCTATTAATATATTCTCTTTCGGGTATTTATAGTTGCCTTCAGCACGCGGACGCGAAAAGGGCTAAAGCAATAGTAAGCGGGCCTACCCTACCCAAAAACATCGTAAACATCAGTATAGCCTGCGAAGATTTGTTTAAATAAGGCGTAATACCAGTAGAAAGTCCACAAGTGCTAAAAAGCTGAAATAAGCTCAAATGCCACTTTAGTAAATTCAAAATGAGGCTCTATACTTGCCAGTACTACTATCATTATCAGCACATACATCATCGCAATAAATACTAAAGCAGAGGCTTTGTTAAAAAGTTTCCACGAAATACGCCGTTTAGAGAACTCTATGTAGTTCTTGTTAAGCAGTGCCGTCTTAATTCCCAAAAAAACAATATACCTATGGTGGTCGTCTTTACCCCCGAACCGGTAGAGTTTGGCGAGGCTCCTATAAACATAAAAAGTTACACAGAAAAGAATAGTAGCACTACCCAAATGCTCTAACGGTATAGTGTCAAAACCTGCTGTACGCAAACTTACTGAGTGAAAAAAAGCTGATGAGCAACTGGTTAAACAATCCTTTGCCGTAAAGAGTATGATAGTTTTTTTATACTCTAAGATGAAAAAAACAGCAAAGTACCTGCTAATAGTAGCACTATCGTCATCAGTATTGAAAAACTGCGAATTAATATCAAGCCGTCTGCGCTTATGCTGCAAATACTCGCCTGCCTGAATGATAGTGGTAAAAGCCTACCCCCAAAAATAATCAGAAAAGCGATAATTAAATTCACATATACATTGTAAGTATAGCCCTCAAAACTATGAGGAAAAAGTGCTATACCGGCATTGCAAAAATGCGGATACCGAATGAAATACCGACATAAACAGCGCCTGAAAAAACGAATAGTCTTGTATAAACGAGCCAAATAATAGCACCGCTCCTATTGCCTCAAATAGCAGAGTAATAAAAACCACTCGCTTAGTTACTGTATAAATGTCGTACATCTTGTTATGGTTCAGCCCTTCTGCCACCAAACGTTTCGTGTAAAAACCTATGCGTTTAGCGATAAGCAAAACGAATACTGACGAGATAGTCAGCACACCTAACCCTCCAAATTGTATGAGTATCAGCAGTATAAACTTCCCAAAACCTGTATAGACAGCTCCTATATCTACTATTGATAGGCCTGTAACGGTCACCGCCGAAGTAGCCGTAAAAAGAGCCTCAAAAAAAGAAACTTCTTTATCAGGATAATGCGAAAAAGGCAGTTTCAATAGGAGTGCCCCGATGATAATCAACCCTACAAACGAAAGCATTATCAGGCTATAAGGCGATATTTTTCTTTAACATCGGTTATTCTTTTTATCTTGAGTAATTAGGTGCTTCTTTAGTAATAGTGATATTATGAGGGTGACTCTCTGCAATACCACTGGCTGTAATACGCACAAATCTACTCACTGCTTGCAGTGTTTCTATATCTTTAGCTCCACAATAGCCCATACCTGCACGCAAGCCTCCGATAAATTGGTGCATACTTTCTTGCAACTCTCCTTTATAGGCCACACGCCCTACAATACCTTCTGGCACTAATTTCTTAATATCGTCTTCCACATCCTGAAAAATAGCGGTCTTTACTACCTTGGTTCATAGCCTCTACAGAGCCCATTCCCCTATACGATTTATACTTTCTACCTTCAAAAATAATGGTTTCACCTGGTGATTCTTTCGTGCCTGCCAACAGCGAACCGAGCATTACACTATGAGCGCCTGCAGCGATAGCTTTCACTATGTCACCTGTATATCTGATACCTCCATCAGCTATCACGGGTATTCCTTTGCCTTTTTAGGGCTTTAGCAACGTTCATCACTGCCGATAGTTGCGGATAACCTACCCCTGCCACTACCCTAGTAGTACATATAGAACCTGGCCCTATTCCTACCTTTCACAGCATCAGCGCCGCTTTCAGCCAAATAGAGAGCAGCTTCAGCAGTAGCTATATTCCCTACTACTACATCTAAGTCTGCAAACTTACTCTTTACTGCTTTCAAAGCATTAACTACTCCTTTAGTATGTCCGTGTGCAGTATCGATTACTACAGCATCTACACCGGCTTGCACTAAGGCTTCAGCGCGTTCTACTACATCTGCGGTTACCCCCAAAGCAGCTGCCACACGTAGCCTACCGATACTATCTTTGTTAGACATCGATTTCTCTTGCAAGTTAGCAATATCGCGGAAAGTGATAAGCCCAACCAATTTATAGTTCTTATCTACTACAGGTAGTTTTTTTCTATTTTTGCTGCGTTGTAATATCTTTTCAGCCTCTTTCATAGAGGTACCTTCATTAGCTATCACTAAGTTTTTAGCAGTCATCACCTCTACTATAGGGCGAGTATTGTCCTGCTCAAAACGCAAATCGCGATTAGTTACAATACCTTTTAGAATACCATTATCATCTACTATAGGTATTCCCCCTATGTTATTCTCCTTCATACAGCGCTTAGCATCAGCTACTTTAGCATCTAAATGTAGAGTTACAGGGTCAATTATCATACCACTTTCAGCGCGCTTTACTTTTCTTATTTGCTTAGCTTGCTCTTCTATGGTCATATTTTTTTGTGCAGTACCCTATACCACCTTCGCGAGCCATAGCGATAGCCATTGCCGCTTCAGTAACAGTGTCCATAGCAGCCGAAATAATAGGCACATTTAGCGTGATATTGCGCGTAAACTGAGAAGTGATGGCAACCTCACGTGGTAGCACTTCCGAATAATTAGGAATGAGAAGCACATCATCATATGTCAGCCCCTCACTGATTATTTTTGTCTTGAAAATCCATTTTTAGTAAAAAGAAAAATTAGTTGCGTGCAAATATACATCTTTTTTATATACGCACCAAATTTTTAAATATTGTTTAATTTTTTAAAATCAAAAAAAGGCTACCTAAAAATAGTAGCCTCTTTTTTTATATGTTATTCATTTTCATTTGTTAATTAACAAATTACTCCTCCGCTTCCTTCATAGTGTGATAAACATTCTGAACATCCTCGTCTTCTTCTATCTTTTCTAACAGCTTTTTCTACATCAGCTTGTTCTTCAGGAGTGAGTTCTTTGGTAACCTGTGGAATGCGTTCAAAACCTGATGAAAGAATTTCTATATTCCTACTTTCAAGCTCTTTTTGTATAGCTCCAAAACTCTCAAAAGGAGCATAAATAAGAATACCATCTTCATCAGCAAATACCTCTTCTGCTCCAAAAATCTATCATTTCAAGTTCTAATTCCTCAGGGTCTATACCTTCAGCGTTGATACGGAAGTTACACGTATGGTCAAACATAAATTCTACCGAACCTGAAGTCCCCAATGTACCATTGCATTTATTGAAGTAGCTGCGTATATTCGCCACGGTACGGTTGTTATTATCAGTAGCGGTTTCTATCAGCACAGCTATACCGTGTGGTGCATAGCCTTCAAAAAGTACTTCTTTATAGTTAGCGGTATCTTTTTCACTTGCTTTTTTATAGCGCGTTCTATATTTTCTTTTCGGCATATTAGCTGCCTTAGCATTCTGTATTACGGCACGTAGTCGCGAGTTACTTTCAGGGTGTGGCCCTCCCTCTTTCACTGCCATTACGATGTCTTTTTCCTATACGGGTAAATGTTTTTTTGCCATTGCAGCCCAACGTTTTAAACTTACGGGCTTTTCTAAATTCAAATGCTCTTCCCATCTTTTTTTAATGATTAATTGTTTAATTATTAATGATAATAATTTCTATACTAATTTACTAATTAACAAATCGACAAATCGGCAAATCAACAAATTGCCTAATTGACTAATTGTCTAATTTTTTTCCTTCTTCAAATTGCAATTGTGCTTCAGGAAAATCAAGTCCTGTAAGCCTCTTTATTTCCTGAAATACCCTACCTTCAGCGTCCAACTCTAAGCCAATTCCCTTTAGTTTGCTTTGTAGAGATGACATCTGCATATATAAAATTACCGTTCTTATCTATTTTTTTATCTGATAGAGGGGGCTATTCCATTAACACCTTGCAGGTTAAACTGCCCATAAGTATTAAAGTTGCCCATACTATAGGTGATAAACTTTCCTTTGTACACCTCCACAGCACGCGTAACGTGAGGCCCGTGTCCCAATACTATATCTGCTCCTGCATCTATCACTGAGTGAGCGAACTTATGCACATCTCCCCTATTTTCTCCGTAGAATAACTCATTAGTTCGGGGTACGCGGGTATGTTTAGAGCCCTCAGCGCCTCCGTGAAACGAAACAATAACTATATCTGCCTGTGCTCTGAGTTCCTTTACTAAGTCGGTCGCCTGAGCTATATTGTTTACTGACAACATATTGCTATTGGGCGAAAAGGCACAGAAACCGTATTTCACTCCGTCTTTTTCAAATACTACTGACTTATTTTCTACAGGCCCTGCGTGGTAAATCCCTACATTGTCCAATACTTTAGCTGTATTGCGTCGCCCTTTCTCTCCAAAGTCATTAGCGTGATTATTAGCGGTACTCATAAGGTTAAAACCTGCCTCTTTTAGTATATCACCATAGCGGTCTGGCATCCTAAAAGCGTAACAAGTACCTGCTTCCGAGTTTTTTTACATTTCTCTGAATTGCCTTCATCTAAAATAGCCCCTTCCAAATTGCCAAACACTATATCGCCTTTCAGATAAGGTTTCACGTGTTTAAAGCTGTTTTTAGCATCATCTGGTGGCAGATTGCCTGCCGGAAAAGCTGAGCCTATCATCACATCACCTACTGCCACAATAGTAAGAGTATCTTTTTGTTACTACTGAGGTCTTATCTATTTGATTATCAGTATGTGCATAAATAGTCCCTGCAAATATAGTTGCTAGTAATAGGAGTATTTTTCATCGTCTTTCTTATTTTTCGGCAATCACTTGTACGCCTCCTTTCACTTTATCACCTAACTGAACTTTTTACTTTAGTACCTAAAGGCAAGTACACATCTACACGCGAACCAAATTTTTATAAAGCCCGCATCTTCACCTTGCACTGCTGTATCACCTACTTTAGCGTAATTGACAATACGTTTTGCCAAAGCACCTGCTATTTGTCGGTATAGCACCTCACCAAACACAGGGTTATCTACCACTACAGTAGTGCGTTCATTTCTCTTCTGAAGCCTTAGGGTGCCACGCTACTAAATACTTACCAGGGTGATATTTACTGTAGGGTTATCTTACCTCCTAAAGCATAACGCGTTACGTGTACATTTAAAGGCGACATAAATATCGACACTTGCAAACGTTTATCTTTAAAGTATTCTTTTTTTCAAACACTTCTTCTATTACCACCACCTTACCATCTACAGGAGCGATAATATGTGCGTCATTTTTTAGGGCGTAAGGCGTTTAGGGGTTTCTAAAAAAACTGTAGTATAGCTATCAAAAAGACAAAAAGCTACCAATTGCACTAATAGCTTAAGCCATTCTATATCAATACAATAATGAGCTATCAAGGCTATTATTACCGTAATAGCAAAAGCTAACCAAGATAATCTTAAATCCTTCTTTGTGAAACATAATATTCTAATATTTGCGGCAAAGATAAAACACTTTTTTTATTTATACCCAAAAAAATATGATTAATATTTTATTAGTACATCTGCATTTTTCAGCATAAAAAAAGCAGTGCAACGAGGCACTGCTTTTTTCCTTTTTTTAATATTTTGTTTTTATTAATAACTTCTGATAACCACTCGTAGCTCTACACGCGCGCTTGTGCAGGAGTAGCTTGTGGGTCTATTCCTTTAAAAGCGGTCAGTATACGCTCGTTGCCTATCCCTTTAGCGTTTAGTATCTGGGCAACGGCTACGGCACGCTCCATAGAGAGCACATTGTTATAGGCTGTGCTTCCTACGGCACTCGCATATCCTTCTAAGAGTATGGATAGTTCAGGGGTGTGCTTTTAGCATCGTTACCATCTCGTCTATTATTGTAGGGTCATAAGCTAAAGGTACCGTTTTATTATTAGCAAAAATAGAGTAACGCTTTCTTATGCCCATAGGCAGCTAATAGTTGCTCTAACTCGCTGCGTTTTTTTCTGCCGAAATCTGTATAGGCACCCCAGTGGCGGTAACACTTTGCACTACTATAGGGGCATAGCCTGCTGTTGCCGTGGTGGCTGTAGTAGTAGCTACAGTGGCTTGGGTGCCTACAGCAGTAGCCTGAGCATTCGTAGCGGTAGGGGCTGTATTACTTTTAGCGGCTACCATTCCTGTATTGGCTGCCAAAGTAGCTAAGAGCAATTGCTGCTGTTTGCGCAGCTGTTCTACGGTACCCGACAACTGAGCTAACTGCTGAGCTATTGCAGCAGTATTCTGTGTTTGAGCCACAGCTGCAGGCGCTACAGAACGCTGAGCAATAGCTGTATTAGTAGCCGTGCGGACAACCATTGTAGGGGTTGCTGTACGAGCTATAGCAGTATTACTAGCTGTACGAGCGATAGCTGTAGTACTCGCTGTATGGCTGATAATAGTACTACTAGCGGTTCCCACTACCGTAGGACTTACTGCTGCTGCCTTTACTAACCGATACTCATTTATAACTACCGAAGTAGGTGACATCTGTTCTGTCTTATAATTCACAGCCGATAGCATACTGTCTAACTGCTTATCTCTAAGGGTGGTCAGCTCTGCCTTCCCTATTTGTTCTAAAAGATATCGCAATTCATCTACCGTCATTACTATCTCTGTCTTTTTTGGGGTAGGTGCTATCTGTGCATTTATGGCTTGTACACATAGCAATAGCCCCCCTATAATCTGATAGATATACTTCATAATTATTTTCGCTGCTGGCGCACTAACTTTTGCTTTTTGTATTTCGTCTGTCGTTTTTTGCAATTCATCTTTTGCTTTTTGCACTTCGTCAGTCGTTTTTTGCAATTCGTCTTTTGCCTTTTGCACTTCTTCTCTCGCTGCTTGGGTTTCCAAAAGCAATTTTTCTAAACGGTCTATACGCTGTTCTGGTGTTTTACCTTCGCCTTCTCTGATGTTTTTCACTACACTATCAATAAGCTGTTGTAGCTCTTCAGGCGTCATACGCACTAAGCGCACTTGTTCTGCCGCAGGGTAAGGCAAATGTTCTGCTACGTATGTATTTCTAAGGTCTTCCCATTTTTGTTTTTCTTTTAGCAAACGGCTTGCATTAGCGGTATCACCATTTTGGTAAGCCAACTGTATTTGCTTTTTCTACAGCAGTTATTTGGCTATTGTAGTAAGCTAAGTTTCGTTTTTTTCAGGCGAAACAGTAGAAGCCGCATTTGTTGTAGTAGCAGAGGTAGTAGTTACCGAAACCGGAACAGTAGCAGCTTCAGCAGCACCCAACTGTTGCTCATATAGCTCTCTCTCTACTGATTTAGCTAGTTTGATGCGTAGCCCTGCATTGTAAAATACATTGCTTTTTAGTTTGTTTACAGAGCTCAATGCGGTAGTTACATCTTCATTATGAGTAGTATAAAGCAAGTTAGCAACACCAAAAAGCTCTACACGTTTGCCTAAAGGTATAGCCAAACCTACCCCTCCTTTAGCAAAAATACCAGACTTATTGGCTACACTTGCTACTTTGCCTACATAATTATCACCTACCTTCATATAGCCGGCACCTATCTGTACGTAAGGCACTACCCCGCTAGCTACATTTAGGCGCGCTAAGAAATCTCCTCCGTATATTGATAGGTTATCAAAATTAGCAGAGAGCTTCTCATCAGTCATAGCACGGTGGTAATACCCTCTAATACCTATATATTCAGTAAAGTCTACCCCTAATGCCAAACCTCCAAAGTAAGCATCGCGTAGGTTACTATCGCTATTAAAGTTTAAGTAACCCAAAGTAGGCTCTATTACCACCTTAAAGCTCTTCAAGTTAGTATACGCTTGGTCTAAGGCTGTCAGCTGATTAGGGTTGCGACCACCTAAGTAAAGCTGTAGCCCTGCACCTACACTCCACGCTAAGTGATTTTTCCTCTTCTACGTTATTATCTATCCAAGTGTTATAAGCTGAAGTATTAGCTTCTGTAGGTTTATAAAGCACGTTGCTAGGGTCAAAGCTAAAAACGAGTTGCTTTTAGCTTGTACGTTCAGCGTAAGGCGACGGGCAAGGTTAAACTTAGCCCCTAATCCTAATCCAAAATACACTTGGTCTTGGCTTAAGTCATTAGCTTTGATAGTCTGCACTCCTGACCCTAAGGTAACATAAGGCTGAAAAGAGTATGCTAAGGGTATATTCCCTTTCAGTTCGCCTCCCCATCTGTGTACAGCCACATCTTTTAGCTTCAAAAAGCATTGCTAATAGCAGTAGGAGCGTCATAACCCTGCAAGGGTCGATTTCATTCCCATTGCTTGTCTATACGAACCCAATAATTCTATATTTCTACCGAAGCCAAAGCCTACATAGCCACCTGCCATAAAGCCATTAGTGATAGCGGTTTTCTTTTGCCACCATACATAATCACCTGTAGGGGCTACTGCAAAGCTAATGTCCTTCACTTGCGCTCCCACCGATGTTGATAAAAAGTGCGAAAAACACCTAAAGTTTAAAAAAAGTTTTTTTCTCATCGTTTTTTTAAATTATTTTTTTATTATATTAGTTATTACTGATTTTAAGTTAATCAATTCGCAAAAAGTACAAATATTTTTTTCACTTCTACAACTATAGCCACTAAAAATTTTTATTTTTATTTTAAAAATTGAAACTACTTTTTATAATCTATTCAAAATAAAGAAGATACAGGAATTACAATAAGAGTAGGTAACGATTTAGTAATGGTTCTTATTTCATTTGATTATACCCTATTTTTCTCAGTAACTTCTGGGTGCAAAGATACAACATCTTGACAATATAAACAAAAATTTTTACCTTTGCACCCGCAAACGTGCGCTGCTGCATAGCTTCTGTAAAGCCTATGCAGCACACACATTCTGTCAAACTAATGTAAATCTCGTAGCAAACCAGTTGTTTAAAAAAATGAAGAATTTTTTTAAAGTTTGTATATATCATTATTTTTGTAATATAGCACAATAAATTTAATATTTAATTTATGTTTCAACAAATTTTGAATCAGTTGGCTGTAAGAGAACGCCAAATCACGCTGGATGGATCTGCCGTGGTTAAAGAATCTTTAGAAATGGTACAGTTCCTAAAAAGACCTTTTAAAGGAGGCTAAGGAGAGGTACTGCAACGAGGTTTTTACGAACCAAGCAGAAGAGATACATTTCTTCCGAGTACAACCTCAAATTGTTAGCAGACTCATTTTCTATAATGAGATCTACCAGATAGAAAGTAAAGCAACTTTACTCTCTACTGAGGCAGCTAAAAAGCTTCTAAAAGACAAAGAAGCCCAATGGTTTAAAGAATCAGAGACTTTAGAAAGCAACCGATTTCTTCAGTTACATTGCTTTAGGAAGAACTAATCGCGATGTAGAGTATTTTACTCGCAATTACGACTACCTTCCTCAAAGCAATGAGAGATTGTATTTTCTTTTGATGGAGCCTTTTCTACTTGTCGTAGCTTTGAAGTTGCTAAGATAGGGGCTGCAAGGAACTCTCCGATTATCTCGTACTCGTGAAGAAGATATGCCTTTAGAAATTCTAAATCTCTTAGAATGGACAGGGCAAAAGACCGAGCTCATAGAGCTAATCTATGGTTTGTATGCTACCAATCGCATTTTCATCAGGAAAAGTTTCTATCAAAGAAGCTAACTGCGGTATTTGAAAAGCTCTTCAAAGGTAGAATTGGGAGATCTGTATCACACTTTTCATCGTATGAAAGGACGCTCAAAAACCTTACACCTTTCCTCGATGCTTTAAAAGCGGCTTTACTAGATCATATAAACAACTCCGATCAAAAAGTAGTTTTGCTAACTTCAAATAAAAAAACGTTTAAACATTGTTTAATCAGTTTTTAGGGAAATAGACAGTTTCCTTTTTTTAGGGAGAAGGATTTATAATCAAATATTATATTCATTATTTTCAATTATATTTATTATTTCCAACTTAATTCTTCTATGGAAACTCCCTAAACACACTTTTTACCTCCATTTCTCAAAAAGCCCATTATAACCCATTGGCATTTTTAGACATTTTCTTCCTATAAACTATCTCTAATATCTTCCAAAAACAACTATTAATCTCTTTACAATCAACGTAATAAATAAAAATCACTTCAACTGCGTTAAAATGCACATTTCAATGGGTAGTACTTGGCAGTTTATGTTTTGGTATTTGTCAGAACTTTGCTGCCGAGAATTTAACCCTATACGCAATGAATTTAATCACCATTGAAGAATCTGCTTGGAAAGCCCTTATGGAGCAACTCCAAAGCATTGAAAACCAACTTAAAAAGAGCCTATTGAGTGGGATAGTTTGTGGCTCAACCAAAAAGAAATCTGTCAATATCTCCACCTAAGTGAAAAACTCTGTGGCGAATGCGCAAACGCAATGAAATCACCTACTCCAAAAATTTATGGACAGTATTTCTATACGCTTGGGAAGCATTCGCAAACTCCTTATCAGTCAATCGGTAGAAAACACTGAAAGCTACCTGCAATCTCTCACTCAAAAAGCCAAAGGTTATGTTGAAAAAGCAAGATATTTTAAGTAGAGACCGAAGGAGGACTACAGGTCTTCCAGTACTATCTACAAGGCAACTGGCGGGTAGGTAGAAACTTTAAAAACCCTTTTTATGACGATAAAAATGCCTCTTGTAACGTATATAAAGGACAAACAGGGCATTTATAAAATGAAAGATTTTGGCAACGATACTTTCAGGGGTGACTGTTTTTCTTAGTAGGTTACCTCTATCAATTGGACTGCCGAAATGCCTCTGATTTTATCGAAATCTTAAAGATTATCAATCGAGATTTACATCTGGGTTTAGAGGAATCCACCTCTATAATTACACAAAAACCTCAAATACCTACTATCACCATAGAAAGTACTACCCCAGAAACTAAAAAAATCTATCTCTGCTAATTCACCCAAAAAACCTTTTTACCCAAGAAAGGAGTTAGCCTATTGGCAAAAGTATGGCATCACTCAAGAAATCCTAAACAGGTACAATGTAATCTCTCTGCAAAGCTATTCAAGCACCAATAAAGACAGCAAAACCTTACACTATCACCTCCACCTATAACGAGTGGATGTTTGCTTACCTTTTTTAAAAAGCATTTAAAGGTCTATCGTCCCTTTTCTAAACTGCGCTTTCTCTATGGAGGTAATCCCGAAAACTATTGTTTTGGTGAGTCTCAGCTACCACTACAAGGCGACATTCTTTTTATCACCGCAGGCGAAAAGGACGTGATGAGCTTAGCCAGTAGAGGCTTTTTCGGCTATCTGTTTCAATAGTGAAAACAGCTCATTCCTTACAAAAACTCCAAAAAGCTAAAAATGCAGTTCCGACATTTAGTCCTTTTGTTCGATAGCGACGAAACAGGTAAAAGAGCCTCCTTAGAGCAACAAGCCCAGCTAGCACCTTTAGAAGTATTTCGTTTGGTTTTACCTCTTTCAGGTACTAAAAAGGATAAAGATATATCCGATTATTTTTGCGCAAGGTAAAACAGGTAGAGACCTATTGCAACTCTTTTATCAGACCCTTAGCAAACACTATGAAAAAAGCCTATCACTACTTAAAAACTGCAAAATTCAATGGGATAAACCTCCCCAAAAGCAAGAAACAATCATCTCCATTGGTAAAACCCCTGTGGGGGTGCAGAGTAGTTTATTGGGTATTACAGGAGGCGAAGGTACAGGCAAAAGTCATCATGTAAGTGCCCTCATTGCAGGTTGTCTTAACGGTAAGAACCTACCTATTGACATTGGGGACAACGCTAATGCCTTGTCCCAAAAGATAAAGTGGTGCTATTTTTCGATACAGAACAGTCTCAAGACCAGCTCTATCAAAACATCAGCAAACTGCTTAAAAGAGCTAAACTAACCCTCTTCCTGATTTGCTACACGCCTTTTGCCCTCACCCAACTCCCTCGCAGAGAGCGATTAAAGGTCATTCGTGAGGGCTTGGAGAGTTTTTACTACCAATGTGCAGGAGTGCATTTGGTAGTCATCGATGGTATAGCCGACCTTATTGGAGCTGTGAATAACGAGCAAGAAAGCGTGGAACTCATAGAAGAGCTTTTACCTTTTGGCAGGTAACTACAAAACCTGTATTGTATGCGTGTTGCACCTCACCCCCAGCGGACTTAAACTCCGTGGTCATTTGGGCTCTGAACTACAACGCAAAGCAACGGCGGTGCTTTCTATCGAAAGGAGAAGAACAGTCCTATCTCAGCGGTCAAACCGATGAAAATACGCAATGGCAGTCTTAGCGATACCCCACAAATACTTTTTTTAGATGGAACAATGAGCTGGGAATGCATAGTTATGTAGGCAATCAGAAAAACGAAGACCAAAAACCCAATAAAGCCAGTACCTTAGCCTCGTTAGTTTTCTCCTCTTTTTAAAGAGCGAACTTTATGGACTGTTCAAGAGCTGAACATAGAAATTCAAAAACGGACTGATGTAAAGGAACGCACCGCAAAAGGTTATATCCGCACCTTAAAGGAAATGGGCATTTTAGTCCCTCAAGAGGGTAATGACCAACTCTTAGGAATGGGCAGTGTTACTAAAAACTTTTGGAGGATAACAAGAACTCACAAGGATAAGCAGAACTTTTTAGATGTTCTAAGATTAAGACCTAACAATCGAGTATTAAACAAATATAAATATAAAAATGGAAATCGACAGAATAGAATTTATAGCGTGGATGGAACGCATTATGGATCGTTTTGATTTGCTTAAAGAGCAAATAGACAAAGCTGAAAAACGCAAAAACAGCTTGGATGGTGAGGAACTCTTGGACAATCAAGACTTGATGCTCACCTTTAAAAATCTCTGCACGTTCCCTGCAGAGGTATCGCTCCAATGGCAAACTGCCTTATTATACCATATCAGGCAAAATATACTACAAGCTCTCAGATGTACATCAATTTGTCCGAGAACATTTCAGTGTGCCAGTAACAGCCTTTAAAAGCCAAAAACGGAAATACTATGCCTAAAAAGGACAGCGCCTCTTAAACGTCTTACAGAGGAGTAATTTTACCCCCAAATTAAAAAGATGTTTTAAATAATGGCAGAAAATCAACACGCCGATACGGCAAATTACGACAATCAAATCCCAGTGGATGAACAACTATCTGATATCTTACTGGTATTTGACAAAGAAGAAAAACAGCTTAAGGCTGTAAAAGGAATTGATGAGAAAGGAGAGTTAAAAACGGCTCCTGCTGACAGCAAAATCATCGGATGACTTTTATGAAAGTAGACAAGCAAGGTAATATGCTGTCTAATTTCTTTTAGCAACTTTATGCGCCAAGCCCAGAACCCTTCTCGTTTTTCTTTTCTTTAAAAATACCGATAGAAAAATCGGTAAATACGATAGAAAAACTCCAAAACCATTTGGCAAAGCTCACTGAAAAGGGTAAGGAATACCTCAAGAAGTACGAAGTATCTCCTGAGCAGTATATCAAACAAGAGCAAAAAGCAGCTACTCTAAAACAAGAAGGAGAGACTGCCGTTGCTCAGACCCTCCTGAAAGCTCCTGCTCAAGCACAAGTACAAGAAGCTCCTGCTCAAGCGCAAGCACAAGAAGCTCCTGCTCAGGCACAATCTCAAAATACTCCTGCCCAAGAGGAACTCAAGTACAACCCTGATGCTATTGATTGGGAAACGCTACAAAACTTAGGGGTGAGTCGAGAGTCTTTAGAGAAGAGGAACCTAGTAGAGCCCCTTTTAAAAGGTTATAAAAACCAATGAACTGGTACCTATTAGTTTCAATTTAGGCTCTACAGTAACCCGCTTTGATGCTCGTCTGTCCCTAAGAGAAGTTGATGGAAAAAGTAGCAGTAGCCATTCACGGGATGCGCAAGGAACCACAATTGGATTATCCTTTCTTTGGTCACGAGTTTTCAGAAGAGGATAAAAAGAACCTGCTTACCACAGGAAATATGGGACGTACAGTTGAGCTTACCAATAGTAAAACCCAAGAGAAAATTCCTTCTATTATCAGTATTGATAGGCTCACCAATGAAATCATTGCCTTGCTGCAGTGAACATATCAAAGTCCCCGATGAAAATCAAAGGAGTCAAACTCTCCCAGGAGCAAAACAAACGCTCAAAGAAGGCAAGCCTCTGTTTGTCGAGGAATGACCTCTAAAAAGGAGAGCCTTTTTAACGCAACTGTGCAGTTCAATGCCGACAAGCGTTATGTAGAATTTCTTTTTGAAGACAAAGCTCTAAACTTGCTAATCAAGAGAAACTCACTGAGGCTCCTACAGTCATACGAGGGTAACTCTTACCGAAGAACAACACAAGGAACTGAGCAAAGGGTAATCCTATTTATTTAGAAGGTTTACAGAGCAAAGCCGGTAAAACTTATAGCGGTTATTTTACTTTTTGACAAGGACAAAGGCAAGGTAGAGATGAGCTTTAACAATCCTGAAAAGGACATTACTGATAAAGTTTCTTCTACCAAGCAAAAAGCTGAAACTTCTAAAGCCAAAGAAGAAAAACGCCCTCAAAAGCAATCAGAAAAACAGCTCAAAAGAGCTGCTAAGAAGTCCAGGGACGCAAAGTATAACTCTAATTTTTAACCTCAATACACGTAGAAAAATGAAAGTTATATTAGCAGAAAAGCCCAGTGTGGCAAGAGAGATTGCCGCTATAGTAGGGGCAAGAGTGAAAACAAGATGGATATTTGTTAGGTAATGATTACGCTGTTACTTGGGCTCTGGGGCATTTTGGTGCAATTAGCCCTCCCAGGAGGCTTATGGTTGTGTAGGATTTCACAGAGAACACCTGCCCTATCTTACCTCATCCCTTTGTGCTAGTACCCAAAGCAAATTCCTGAAGATAAGAAAGGCTACAGGTCAGACCCTATGGCTTTAAAAACAGCTTAAAAATCATTGATAGCCTTTTTAGAAGTGTAGTTCCATTATTGTCGCCACCGATGCAGGTCGTGAAGGAGAACTGATCTTCCGCTATATCTATGAATATTTGCAATGTCAAAAACCTTTTCAAAGGCTTTGGATTAGCTCCTTAACCGAAAAAGGTATCAAAACAGGACTTGCCAATCTGCAAGAAGGAAGTGCTGATTTGCTGTATGCCTCTGCTCAAAAAGCGTAGTGAGGCTGATTGGCTGGTGGTATCAATGCTACCCAAGCCCTAAGTACAGCCGTAGGTGAAGGATTTATTCCTTAGGAAGGGTGCAAACACCTACCTTAGCAATGGTTTTGTAAAAGATTTTTTAGAGCACCACATTTTCAAAAAGAAGCCTTTTTATCAATTACGACTCAAGCACCAAAAAGCTATACTGATTTTTCAGTATCTCAGCTAAAATTGAGGATAAAAAGGAAGCTGAAGCCTTACAAAAACAATTAGAAAAGTCTCCTATGGGCGAGGGTGATTTCCACTGAAAAAGAAGTAGTAAAGGAACAACCTCCTTTGCTCTATGATCTAACAGGTCTTCAGAAAGAAGCTAATAAAAATGGAACTTTTCAGCCAGTGAGACCCTGCAAATCGCTCAAAGTCTCTACGAGCAAAAATACATTACTTACCCACGTACTGGTAGTAAGTACTATCTCAGAGGATGTATGGGAAGAAATCCCTACAGCTGATACGTTTGTTACAAAGAAAGTGAGGCATACCAACGAAGCTAAACTTAGTGAAAATTGGGGCGCTGAATAAGAAGATGGTTAATGATTTGGAAAGTAACAGACCATCACGGACTTCTTATTACCGAGCGCTTTCCTACCAACCTTACGGCAAAAGAAACACTATTTCCCAAAAATGATTGCCACCCGACTTTTTGGAAGCGGTATCTGAACCCTGTGTAAAAGAAGTGCAAAAGACTCTACTGGAGGCTCTGCACACTGACTTCTTGATAAAGGTGTTCAAGTGTTACAAAGCGGGTTGGCGCGCTATCAGTGGTTTTACTCTGATGAAACTGCCAAAGACAGTGAAAAAGACAATGAAGGTGATAGCAATCAAGTGCTGCCTGAACTTGTACAAGGAGAAAGTATAAAAGATTAAAGCCGTTGAAATCCTATCTAAAACCACCCAACCTCCTGCTTTATATACGAATCAGGACTGTTGGGGGCTATGGAAACAGCAGGAAAGGCCTTAGAAGATAAGGCACAACGTGAACTATTGCAAAGGAGCAGGGTATAGAACTCCAGCCACACGTGCCGCTATTATTGAGACGCTTTTAAAGCGCAATTATATTGAACGCAAACAAAAGTCTCTTATTCCTACCGATAAAGGAATGCAGGTATAGGTGGGTAAAATCACTTACTATAGCCGATGTTGCCTTTACAGGCGAATGGGAAAGTCAATTGCAAAAGATAGAACAAGGAGGCTCTCTCCCGATAGTTTTTCTTCGGATATGGAAACTTATACCCATAGTCTTACTGATACGTTTTTGGCTATGGATATACCCCAAAAAGAAAAACTCAAAATCACCTGTCCCTAAATGCAGAAATGCTTCCTTATTACTGTTTGAAAAGGGCTAGCCAAATGCCCTGATGAGGGACTGTGGTTATGTGCTTTTAGGAATGTATGTGGCAAACCTCTTACTGATGAGCTGCTCAAAACGCTCTTTGAAAAAGGGAAAACACCTCTGATAAAAAAGGAATGAAAAAGCAAGTCAGGCAGCTTTCGATGCCTATATACATTTGAAAGAAAATGGTGAAACTGCTTTTGAGGTTTCCAGAGAAAACTTCCAAAAAGCGAAAATACTAACAAAGGTTAGATAAACTTTTAGTAAAGAAAGTCTGTGAGCTAATACAACGGATTATGTACCATATCCTAAGTGAAGTTTAGTCCTCCTGTTGATAACTTTTTGTTCTAATATATTTGCTCTTTAGAAATAATATAGTACTTTTGCAAATGTTTTTGCAACGATATATATTTTCAATATGAAGGGACTAACCATACGAAAGTGGATACAATCATTGGAGGAAAAAGGCATTTACAGCTTTTTCTATGCAGGGAGCTAAAAGAGATATTTTGCTTACCTTAAAGAAAAACTATTCTCAATACTTTAGGGACACTTAAAAAGCAAGGAAAGCTCCTGCCTCTTTGGAATGGCATCTATAGCATCGTCCGTTTTGTGGACATTGGTAATGCTACTGATAACAAAAGCTATCAGAGAAGAGGGAAAACCCTATTTCTACATTGAAAGCACTGATGCAACACCTAAAAAGGGAATACTATGTAGCCCTGCTCAGTGCAGTAGAAGTACATCTATCTCCCCAAAGAGGCTTTACAGGCAAGTGAAATTACAGTGATAACCTCCTTACACTCCGCTGAGAGATTCCTTTGGGGACAAAGTAAGATTCGTTATCTTGTCAAAAAGGATATCAAAAACTTAAGAGAAATAGGAGTAAAAAGAAAAACCTTACCTTTTTCTATAGAGGAAAGAACTTTACAGGGTAGCCTCTTTGGAGCTCACTGCGGTTGATTTGCGTCCTCTATGAAAAAGAGATAGGGAGAGCATTCAAAAAGCAGTAGAGGTAATTCAAAGGGATTAAAACCACCTGAGTTGGCAAGAGCTTCCTACAGAGGTAATCTTCTCTACACCTGTCTCTATTTTCCAGCGCTTTGGGTTATGTTCTTTCTTTTTATCAAGGAGGAAGAACTGGCCGAGAGGCTCAAAGAGAGAGTTCTTAGCACTGGGAAAAATTTAGAAGAACCCTTTTAAAAACAGATGTCCCAGAAAGGGAGGAGAACCTGCCCTATTTGGAAAATCGTGAGTAAATATATCTTTGCAGAACGACACTTTGTAAAAATTAAAATTTGTTGAACCCATTAAAAGTAATTTTAACAATGAAAGAAACACAAAACCCAACCCCAGAACACTGACAACATCCCTTAGGGTCATTGTCTTGTTACAGGTTAAGACTCAAGAGCTGTTACAAACAGAGCTTTCCTAATCTTTTAGCAAATACAGCCTTTATCAAGGACAGAGGAGTATGCTGCGCAGGCTTACAGAGGCTTTTTGAGGCGGTATCAGTATTCCGAGATGTGATAAAAATAGCCTCAGGAGTACTCTTCGATGGGCTCTTCTTCTCTCCCTTTGATATGATTTTGAGGTCGTTTCTCAGGAGTTCGATACTCAATTAGCCGATGAGGATTTGCGCCCCTTTGCTAAAAATCTTCCCTGAACTGGTTCCTTACTTTTCAGTACGAAATGAAATCGATGAGGTTTTCAGCACTCCACGCCTATCAATCCTCTATACAGGAACTTACGGGTGCCATCGAACTATGGATGAAGAAAATGGCATATCTTAAACGACTGAGCTTTAATCATATGCTCGTGCATTGGCGTTAAGCTTTCGATTTGAGAAGCAAAAGCGCACGCTTCTAAGCCAAGAGCGAGAACTCTTATACCTATTCAGGCTTCAGAGTTGAGTTTATCCTCAATCCCCGCAGTCTGAAGCTGATTTAAAGTACTGGACAAAAAGCTGACCAAGTCTTTTGGCAAGATGTAAAGTCTGTATGCCCTTATTGAGAGAACATTCCACTGGTGAAAGAGCAATAAAAACTATGTACAAAGCCTTAGAAATTCTGTGCTAACGGCTTTTTATACCCAATGCGATCTACTCAGCTATCACTTCAGCAATAAAGGAAACAGGCGTACCTCAGCAAACAATGTTAGAACCCTCAGCAGGAGGAGGCATTTATCCGTGCTTTTAAGAAGAGCATCCTTCTCTTGTGGTTACTGCTTTTTGAAAAGGACTTGTCTCACAGGCAAAGCTGTCTCTCATCTTTACCCCGAGGCAAGTACATATCGATGGCTTCGAACAAATCAGCCCACTGAAAAGAAACCAGTTTGATTTGGTAACCAGTAACATCCCTTTTTCCGATACCGCTGATCCCTGATTTGAGTTACTCGTAGTAGTGACCCTGCTAAGGTACAAGCCTCCCGTAGGGTGCATAACTACTTTTTCTTAAAGGGTTTTGGATATGGTAGGAAGGTGGAATCTCGCCTATATCACCTCCCAAGGGTAGCCGATAGCCCTCAAAAATGAGATTATCCACGAGCATGCTCTCAATACGCGCCTTGTCTCTGCTGTGCCTGCCTAACAATCTTTTATTGATTATGCAGGTACCGAGCAGGAAGTGATCTTATTATCCTTCAAAAAGACAGTCAAAGAGGCGCTTTAAATCCTATAGAAGAGCAGTTTGCAATGCAGCAAAGGCTACCACAAGGGATGCTACAAAACAGTATCTTTCACAAAGAAAACGTTATTTGTACGGATGCTCTTGCAGGCACCAACCTATACGGACAGCCTGCAATGGTCTATACCCATAGTGAAGGAGTAGAAGGTATTGCCAAGGAGGTAAAAAGAAAAGAATCCTAAGCGATTTTTAAAGCACATTATCTATCGCCTGAAACAGCACAACAAAGCCAAACACCACAAATTAAGCTACAAGAGGTTAATTCACAAGAAATTGAGGTAAAGGAAATTGAGGTAAAAAGGTTGAACGGCAAGAATTTATTGAAATTGAAAGCAAAATCAACGAGCCTTCCTTTGCTATTTCCAATACTAATCTCACCTCTAAAGAGTCAAAAGAAATTAAGAATCAAAAAGTTGAACCCAAAGTCGTTCAGCTAAGTCTCTTTGATTTTCTATCAGAGCAGGAAGCCACCGCTACTTTAGTGAGTCCTCCCAACATTTCAGCCAAAAACAGTCCCTACTATACCCACAGGGCTAAAAAGAAAACAAAGAAAACAACTACCTCTCAATTAGGGGAATGCTCAAAAAGTTGGACTTGTTTTCTTTTACTTATCCTGTCAATCAAGGGAATGAAATAGAGGTGCTTTCAAAAAGCTTCTCCTGCTTTGTATTACACGCCTCCTGCAGTATCATTACTAAAAGAACCTGTACCTTTGAGGAGAATATTTACCTCATTTCAGAGAAGATACTTTGGTAGTACAAGCCGATACGGTGGGCTTTTTTGCAAGATCTCAATAAGAACAAAACAGCTGCTACCTTTGTGCACTCTTGCGCTTTCTTCTTTGGAAAGACAAAAAGCCATTGCCTATATCGCTCTGCGTGATGCTTATTCTGACTTGTACCATAAAGAGGCTACCACCTATACCCCTTATCCTACGGAAAGAGAAAATCTTAATGCCCTTTTACGATACTTTTGTCCAAGAACTATGGTCGGCTAAATAGTGCTGATAATATCAAGCTAATAAAAACCGATGCCTCAGGCGCTGAAATCCCTTACTTAGAGCGTATCAAAAACGGTGTTTATCAAAAAGGCAGATATCTTTCACAAGCCTGTGGTATTCTCTCTGAGGAAGAATGAAAACATTTCTACTGAAGAGGCGCTACTCACTTCCTTAAGTGAATTGGGGCGGGTAGATATTCCTCATAGCTGAGCTTTCTAACGCAATGAGGGAAGAGTCAAAGCGCAGTTACAGGGCAGGCTCTTTTTACAATCCTATAGAGGGACGAATACCAAATTGCCCAAAAAGTGGCAAGCGGGGGATGTCTTTACTAAAATCAAAAGCCGTAGAAGCATATCAAAATCCCTCACCCTGAACATCCTAAGCAATCAGAAATTGAGCACGCTTTAGGGGGACTCAGGCGGTGATTCCTACCCTATTCCTTTTTGAAGAGTTGGATTTTAACTTGGGAGGCGTTGGATCTCCCACAAATCTATAGTGATTTTGCCTCTTCGCTTTTCGATACCCAAGGCTAGGTGTGCAATACAGTGCTCAAACCGATGAGTTTTCAGTGGAATGCCGACAAAGAACGTACATATCTGGGAGAAATACGCTGTAAAAGTGAGGCAGAACCTAGATGGTATTGCCCTCTTCAAAAAACGCGGTAAATACCACCCTGATATTACCAGAAATAAAGATGAACGACAAGGAGAGTCAAGGTGCGATATGGAGCAATTCAGCATGGCAGCAACCCAAAGATTGATGAAATACGCAATGCTTTCCCTCTGTGGCTCTTAGAGCAGAGTCAGGAGTTTAAAGACCGCTTAGCTGAGCAGTACAATCGGTCTTTTAACTGTTTGTGCGTCCGCAGTACGATAGTTCTTTTCAGTCCTTCCCCTGGACTTGATAGAGAGTTTTAGGCATAGAGGATTTGTATGATAGTCAGAAAAGATGCTATTTGGATGATAAAGCTCAACAATGGGGCGATTTGCGACCACGAGGGTGAGCTGGTAAAACCATAATATTAACATGCTGCTCAAAAATAAGCATTTAGGGATTAGCGCATAAACCGATGATTATAGGGCTTAAAAAGCAATGTAACCACGAGAAATAGCCGAAACCTACTCGCCGTGCCTATCCTTTTGCTAAAATCCT